>Ga0335080_10007578_pt1 | contig 11255 bp, 8 predicted proteins | sample Lox_Sample_34_FD_206720 | JGI IMG/M metagenome (GOLD analysis project Ga0335080, IMG submission 206720) | Soil microbial communities from Loxahatchee National Wildlife Refuge, Florida, United States - Lox_Sample_3.4 | ecosystem: Environmental > Terrestrial > Soil > Wetlands | place: USA: Florida...
AACGGGACCGAGACCGTCTTGTATCGCTTCACCGGCGGAGCCGACGGCGGGAATCCTCTCTCCGTGCTGGTCAGGGACAAGGACGGTAACCTCTACGGCACAACGCCGACCGCTGGTTCCACCGAGGGCACGGTCTTCGAGATCACAGCCGCCGGCAAATACAAACTCCTCTACAGCTTCACCGGTGGCGCCGACGGCGCGAATCCGATCGGCGGCGTGATCCGCGATGGGAAAGGCGACCTGTTCGGAGCAGCCTATCAGGGCGGCACTTACGGATTCGGCACGGTCTTCAAGATAGTGCCGTGACCGATCGATCCGGTGCATCGAGATGAAACCTGGCATCGTCGATGCCGCAGCGGAACTTCCCTCCCTGTGATTCGCGTCACTTCGAGAAGTGATCTTGCCTACGGGCGTCGCAACGATTTCCGGCAATACTCCTGACAGTCACCCAGGTGCGCAGCACCAATGTAAGGGCAAGGAGTTTGTTATGGCATCCCCGGCAATCGTCTGGCGTAATCCAAAAACAGTGCAGCATCGGCGGCTCTGGAACCAGGCGCGCCACGAAAAAAACCAGCGCGTCTATATCGTGGTTCGATCCGGTTTCAGTGAGGACTGCGAGTGGGAAGGCCTGCCCAACCTGGTGGTCATCGACGGCGGCGTCAGCCCGCATTCGGATCAAGAGCCGGCGCCGGAGGTCTGCTCACGCGGGTGACGTCCGCGAGTCTCCGCCTCGTACCGCGGAATGTAGAGCTTGCCGGCCGGAAAACCGCAGAGTCAGGGGCTGCATCCAATTCAGCCGAAGAAGCGGACCATGAAACTGCGCGCAGCCAATCTCTCCAGGTCTCTCGACGTCAATGCCCTCAACGCGCTCGCCATACCGCTCCTCGCCATCCTCACCGCCTGCCAGCAAAAAGAAAGCCCGCAGGAATTGCGCGAGAAAACCGCCCAGGCGACCGCCGAAGCCAAGAGCGATGCCAAGGCGGTTGCCGATGGCATCCGCGAAGGTTGGAACCGCAATCAGACGCTGGATTTGAATTCCGCGTCGAAGGAACAATTGCTCAGCTTGCCTGGCATGACTTCGGCGGAAGCCGATCGCGTGATTGCAGGTCGCCCGTATCGTGAGCCGGACGAACTCGTGAGCAAACGCGTTGTCTCGAAAGCGGAGTACGAAAAGTTTGCCGACCGCGTCACCGCAAAAAGATGATTCAGTTCTCGCTTGATGCCGCCATTTCCCGCGCCGAGCGGCCCGGTGTCACGTAGCGAGCCCACTTCGCAGGCGACTGGTTTGCTAGGCGCTTGCTTTCCAGACGTAGAAGTTCTTTTCGTCCGCCAGCGTCTCGATGGCAATCCCCGCCGAACTCGCGCCCCGATGGACCGCCGACCGCAGATTGGCAAGCCCTATCCCTCCGACGTCGTTGAGCGGGATCTCCAGCGCGGAATCTGCCTCTGCCATTTCCAACTCCCTTAGGATTCCTTGCACCATCTCGTGATGCTTCCCGCGCCGTCCCCGGTCGAGCGTCGAAACCTCCACCCGCCGGTACTTTCGAGCGCCAGGTTTTGTCGATCTGCTGCTTTCGTCCTTTGACATAGCCGGTACCCCCCACCGCAAGATGGCATGACAATAGCGAATTCGAATCCATGTGTCAAGAATATTTTAGCTATACGATACGTGCTCGATATTTAATATTATAAATAACGATACGTTTGCAAAACGTGCAGCTTTGGATAGCAACATGGCGATTTTGCATTGCACCTGTCTTCTTCTCTTCTGGCTACCCCAGACGAACTCAATATTTCCACCTTTTTTTAGTGCCGCGCGTATGCTGAAACTCATGAAACACCCGACTCTGCATTCCACGGAGGTTCCCATGAGAGGGATGTGTCGCTCCCCGTTGTCCGGACGTTATGGACGGCTCGCTTCGCGCATCATGGTGCGCGCGCGAATTGTCACCGATCCGAAGAAGCTTGCTCATCTGCGCCGCGAAGCGGCCCGGCAAAGACGCCGTTCGGAGCCGGTTTCGAGAGTTACAATAGAACCAAGCTTCGTGGTGACCTCTGAGTAACCCTAATCATTATCCTCAGGAATTCGAACTGCATCGTGGAGCGGGCATGGCGATTCAAGCTTCCTCAACGCGTGAGCAAGGATGGAATGAGGTACAGGCCGAGGCTCCCGCGCCTCCCAAAGAGAGCTTGGGCGTTGGCCGCTATGGTGTGGCGATCCTGACCGCCATCCTTGCCCTGTTGTTGCGTGGCTTGCTGACCCCGGTTCTCGGAACGGCAGATCCGTATCACACCGTCTGGGCCGCGGTGGTCTTTGCGGCGTGGTATTGCGGCGTGGGTCCGGCGATCCTCACGACGCTCATGAGCGCGGTCGGTGTATGGTATTGGTTTATTCCCCCCGAACACAGCTTCATGGTCGCCGATCCGAAGTTGCAATTGACGGGAATGGCTGGGTTCCTGCTTTTATCCGCGTTCATCATCGCGTTGGGCGAGTCCAACCGCCAGTCCAAGATTAGATCCGAGATGGAGATTCGGGAGCGGACGCAGACCGAACAGCGGCTGCGAGCGCGAGAACGCGAACTCGAAGCGCTGCACTCGGCGCTGGCGGACCGCGTGGAAGAGAGAACCACGGAATTGAATGCCGCGATCGCAGGCCTTCGTCAGCTGTCGGCGCGCCTCCTTCAGGCGCAGGACGATGAACGCCGCCGTCTGGCGCGTGAACTGCACGACAGTGTTGGACAGTTGCTTGCGGCCATCGCCATGAACATCCAGACCGTACGATCGACGTCTCTGGAGCCGGTCGCCGCTGCCGCCGCTGCCGAGAACGCCAAACTGATCGAGCAGATCAGCAGTGAAATCCGCACCATCTCGCACCTTCTGCATCCGCCGTTGCTCGACGAGGTCGGCTTGGCGTCTGCACTGCGGTGGTACATCAACGAATTCTCCAGCCGCAGCAAGATTGCGGTGAATCTGGAAATCGCGGGCGATTTCGGCCGCTTGTCGCATGACATGGAAATCGCGATCTTCAGAATAGCGCAGGAGTGCCTCACCAACGTGCATCGCCATTCCGGCAGCGAGACGGGGGAAGTGCGCCTGGCGCGCGATCGCGATCGCGTCTGGGTAGAGATCCGGGACTCAGGCAAGGGCATTCCCCTGGAAAAGCAACTGGCGCTGAGTTCCTCGCAGGGCGGAGTCGGCTTCCGCGGAATGCGCGAGCGCATTCAGCAACTCGGTGGGCAGCTGGAAGTCCAATCGGACGAACACGGAACCATCGTCAAGGCCACAATGCCGGTGGAAGAAGTCGCTCTCTCCGCCGTCGACCGGGAAGTAGCCTGAGTCTCTCCTTCTCTCAATTCCATCCATCGTCCCACGTCTGAACCAGCCAGAGCTGTGCGGAACGCGTTATCCTGAATCTCACTCTGAACGCAACGATCGTATGGGCAAGATTCACGTACTTCCGGAGCGCGTGGCCAACCAGATCGCGGCCGGCGAAGTAGTCGAGCGTCCGGCTTCGGTGATCAAGGAGTTGCTCGAGAACTCCCTCGACGCGGGCTCGACGCGCATTCGCATCAACGTCGAGGCGGGCGGAAAGAAGTTGCTCCAGATTACCGACAACGGCTGTGGCATGGTGCGCGACGATGCCATGCTGGCCTTCGAGCGCCATGCAACCTCGAAGATAAAAGACACCGGCGATCTGCTCAGCATCGCGACGCTCGGTTTTCGCGGTGAGGCGCTGCCTTCGATCGCTTCGGTGGCGCGATTGCACCTTGAGACGCGCGCCGAAGAAGAAGCCGCGGGAACGGTGATTGAGATCAACGGCGGAAAGATGGTGCGCGTCGACGAAGCCGGTTTGCCGCTCGGAACCTCGATTACCGTTCGCGACCTTTTCTTTAATACTCCTGCCCGAAAAAAATTCCTGCGTTCGGAGTCGACCGAGCTTTCGCACATCGCGTCGCTGGTGACGCACTACGCGCTGGCCCATCCCGAAAAACATTTTGAGCTGCACTCGGCCTCCAACGCGCTTCTGGTCGCGCCTCCAGTCGAGGATCATCGCGAGCGCATCTACCAGGTATTCGGCAAGGAGACGCTCGATCAACTCGTTTCTCTGGCGGCAGTACAGCCACTGGAGCGGATTGGCCTGCCCCAGCCTCCGCCCTGGCGGCGCGATCAGGCTGCGTCCCGCCCGGAGGACGATCTGGAGCGCGAGCCCGGCGAATTGCGCCTGCACGGGTTCGTTTCGAAACCCGAGATTCAGAAGCTCAACCGCAATTCGATTTACATTTTCATCAACGGGCGCTTGATTCGGGATCGCCTGATCCAGCACGGCCTCACCGAGGCCTACCGCAACATTCTTCCTCCAACGGTCTTTCCGGTGGTGTTGCTTTTTATCGAAATGCCGCCCGCGGAGGTCGACGTAAACGTTCATCCTTCCAAGACCGAGGTCCGCTTCCGGCAGCAAACGGTGGTGCACGATTTTGTGCGCGACGCGGTGCGGGCCGCCCTGATGAAAGCCCGTCCCGTGCCGCAATTCCTCTCCGAGATCAAAGCCCAGCCGTCGGCAAGTCCGGGACTTACGCCCGGCGCGCTCCCGGGTGACGGCGGGCAGCAAGCTCCTTGGCGCAATTTGTACGACCCTTCAGCGCCATCCGCCGATGGGCTGAGCGACCCCGATGGGGAAGGCGCCGGCGCGCGCGGTTTTGCATTGCGCGCGCCCGCTATCCCGGCGGTGAATGCGCGCCTCGAATTCGACGGCGGCATTGCGGTTGAGGCGAATGCGGCGGTTTCGCTGGCGCGCGCCCCGGAAGTTGGGGTTCCCGATCACGGCTGCGCTCCGCCGATTGAGGCTGCGGCGCAATCTCCGCCGACGCTGGAATCGCTGCGAACCCTGAAGGCGCTTGGGCAGGTTCGGAATTCCTTCATCCTCGCGGTAAACGAAGAGGGGCTTTGGATTATCGATCAGCACGTGGCGCATGAGCGCGTCCTGTTTGAGCGCATCTTGCGGCAGCGCGCGGCGCAAAAAGTGGAGAGCCAGCGCCTCTTGATGCCGCTTCTGATCGAGTTGACGCCCGCGCAGCAGGCCGTGTTCAGCGAGATTGCCAGCGAGCTGGCGCACAATGGCTTTGAAGCCGAGCCCTTCGGAGCGCGCAGCATCGCGGTGAAGGTTGCGCCCGCGGGCGTCGATGCCGCGCAAATCGAGCACATGCTTCACGAAGTTCTCGAGCAACTCACGCGCGAGGATCGGGCCCTCAACCTGGAAGGGGTGCGAACGCGGATTGCGGCGTCGATTGCGTGCCATGCAGCCATCAAAGTGAATATGCCGCTTGAGCAAAACAAAATGGAGTGGCTGCTGTCGGAACTGGCCAAGACCGACCACCCGATGTCGTGCCCGCATGGAAGGCCGGTTGTGCTGCGCTATACGATGACGGAGATTCAGCGCGCGTTCAAGCGAATCTAGTGGCCGGTGCTGGAAGCCCCGGGCCGAGCGGCTTTGCAGTCCCCCTACCCCCGTTTTTAATCCGATGCAATCAAATCAGATTCAAAGTTTTCGGCGAGATCCGCGCTACCCGGGCGGTGGTGGACGGTCTGCCCTCGTCGGCGAAAACTTTTCATGGGATTGCACGAATTGCACGTTATAGTTTTGGCATAAACCTATGTCCGCTTTGTCTCTTCGCCCGCTTCGTCGCATTGGATTTTGGGTTGTGCTTCTGGCAGGCGCGGTTCGAGCCGAGAACCCCCCGACGGCTCCATGGAATTCACCGGCGTTCTCAGCGGATCCCAGGGAGATATCCGCGGCGGCAGCTCAGATCAAGGCAAAGCAATATGCGAAGGTCACCGTTTTCACGGAGGAGCAGCGAAAGATCTTCAGTCCCAACGGCAAGTATACGGTGAGCAGACGAGTCGTCTACCGCGTGGAAACGAAGGAGGCGATTGCGCGCTGGGGAACAATCAAGGCGAACTGGTCCCCGTGGCGGGGGCCGCGACCGCAGCTGCGCGCGCGGGTCATTGAACCGGACGGAAGCGTGGTCGAGCTCGACCCAAAGATTCTGAGCGAAGCTCCGGTGCACGACCAGCGGCCCGAGTTATATGAGGATATGCGTTCTTACTCGGGTCCCCTGCCGGGTGTGGAGGTCGGCTCGATCGTGGAAGCGGAAGAACAGTGGGCGGAGTCGGCTCCGGCGAACGGTCACGGTGGAGCGTGGCGATACTATCTGGGCGATGACGGAACCGTACTCCACACGCTACTGGAATTACAGGCGCCTTCGTCGATGGTTCTGAAATACAAGGTGCACAAGTCGTCGCCGGTCACGATTCGCCGCGACGAAAAAGATGGCATCACGACAGTTCGATTTGAACAAGGACCTACGGACGCTGTCGAGCCCGCGGAGAGAGATCTGCCGGCGGATTTCGAGTTGTGGGCGGCAATCGACTATGGCACGGGCGAATCGTGGAGCGCGGTCGCCAGCGGGTACTACCAGGACATCGAGAGCGCCATTCGTCCGGGCGATGCTCGTTCGCTGCTGGAGGGAACGGGCAAACTTCGCGGCCGGGAACTGCTGCGGCAGGTGGTGACCAATCTCCACAAGAAGGTTCGCTACACCGGCCTGGAGTTCGGCTCGTCGGAGCTGATTCCTCATCCTGCCGGCGATACCCTGAAGAGCGGCTATGGCGACTGCAAGGACAAAGCCGTGGTTTTGATTTCTGCCCTGAAGGCCGCGGGAATTCCCGCTCAGCTGGCGCTTCTCTACACGCGTGGCGATGACGACGTCACGCCCGATGTTCCGGGCATCGGCCTGTTCGATCACGCCATTGTTTATGTGCCGGGAAAGCCTTCGACGTGGATCGATGCCACCGCCGAGTTCTACGAACCGGGCGATCTGCCCTGGGTCGATCAGGGCCGGCTCGCGCTTCTGGTGGGGCCTGACACGAAAGAGCTCGTTCGGATTCCGATGAACGCGCCAAGCGAAAATACCCAAACGACCCGGCGCGAGTTTGTTCTTTCGGAATACGGACCGGCCCATATTGTCGAAACCTTCGAAGGAACGGGCAACGAGGCCGCGATCTTACGAAGCCAGTATGGACAGGAAGAGACGAAGGAGGCGCGCGAAGAGCTTGCGCGCTATGTGAAAGATTACTTCCTGGCCGAAGACCTGACTGGCCTCGAGCATACGGCCGGAACCGACCTGACGCGGAGTTTTGAGCTCAAGCTCGAGATCGCGAAAGGGAAGCGCGGATCGACCGACCTGGACCGGGCGGTGGCGGCGATTCGGCTGGATGGCCTGATGTGGGGCTACCCAACATACGTGCTTTCCGATGACGGGATGGACAAGCCCGATCAACCGGGCTGGAAGCCGCGCAAGAACGATATAGAGATGCAGCCGTTTGCCACCGAGTGGCGCTATCGGATCGTGCCGCCGGTGGGCTTTGACGCGCCGGTGCTACCCAAGGACAGCGAACAGGCTCTGGGCCCGGCGAAGCTGACGCAACACTACGCGCTCCAGGGGGACGGATCCGTAACGGCGGTGTTGCGCTTCGAATCAGGCAAGGCCCGATATAGTCCCGGCGAATTGAAAGCGTTTCAGCAAGCCGCTCATGCGCTGGACCGGGCCGACGCCATCCTGATTGCGTTTCCCCAGACGGGCGCGACGCTGCTGGCTCAGGGCAAGGCGCGCGAGGCGTTGGCGTCGTATGAGGCGCTTATCAAGCGTCATCCCACGGAAGGCCTTCATCATATTCAAATGGCGAATGCTCTGCTGGCGGCGGGATTTGGTGAAGAGGCGCGCAAAGAGGCGACGCTTGCCACCGAACTGGATCCCAAGAATGCCGACGGCTGGAGCGCGCGAGGCTGGATTCTTGAGCACGACGCCATTGGCCGCCGCTTCGGCTCCGGTTTCGATCTGAAGGGCGCGGTCGCAGCCTACAGGAAAGCAGTTGAAGTCGATCCCAAAGCGTGGGCCAACTATGCCGACCTGGCCATCCTGCTCGAGTTTGACAGCTATGGCCAGCGCTATTCTGCGGCCTCGGATCTTGATGGCTCGGCGGCGGAATATCGCGCCTTGAAAGAGGTCGATAAAGACAATGCCGAGCGTTTCAGCGACAACCTCTTATATGTGCTGCTCTACCGGCGAAAGTGGGATGAGGTTCTCGACTTGTGTGATGCGCTGCCCTCGAATGCGAACCGCACATCGATGCGGCTTGCCATTGCGGCGGCGCGCGACGGTTCGGCGGCGGCGCTGACGGAAGCTACGCGCCGCGAGTCCAAAGAGAGTGCGCGCAGCGATCTGTTAGTGTCGGCGGCCAATATGTTATTCCGCCTCCGCAAGTATGCGCCGGCCCTCGATCTGCTCCAGGCGGCCGCGGCTGGACAAGCCGACAGTTCCAAGCTCCGCAAGCGGATCGAACTGGTCCACGACGTCCGGCCCTACGAGGAAGTTCTTTTGCCGGAGAGTGATCCCCGGCGGGTGGTGCAGAACTTCATCCTTCGCCTGATCGATAAGAGTGCCGCGCCGCAGGACGTGTTTCAATGCCTGGAAGTCGAGCCGGGTGACCGGAAAGATATTGCGCTCTCCAACACCGAGAGAGCCTTTCGGATACGGAGGAATCTGGAGAACCAGGACATTCCTCCCGACATGACGGCGGATATCCTTCTATCGAAGGCCCAGGTCACGGTGGATGGAAACGAGGAATTGGGATACCGCATTCGCACTTCCGGCTTCAGCCAGATTCCGTGGCTCGCGCTGGTGGCGCGCCGGCCGGCCGGATATCGCATCATAGCGCTGGACGATCTTGGCCCGGTGGGAAGTGAAGTGTTGCGGCGGCTGGCGGCCAACGATCTGAAAGGCGCGAAACAGTGGCTCGATTGGACGCGGGAAGAACTGCCCTTAAACGCGGGCGACGATCCGGCGGGCGGCCGAGACTTCCCGCGCTTCTGGACGCGCGGTGACGACGCCGATGCGGTGCGAATGAAACTGGCGGCGGTGGCCTTGCTGTCAAGAAACTCCACCATCCGCGAGCACCTCGACTTCCTGAAGGCGGCGCGGTCGCAGGCCCGGGAATCCGAAGAGTTGCGGCTGGACTTGCTTCTCTCTCGCGCGGCCATCACCGTGAAAGATTGGAAACTATTAAAGGAGGCGGGGACGCGCCTGCTGGCTGCCAATCCGGGCTCGGACATTGCCTTGCAATTCGTGGTCACGGCCGGGATTCACAACCAGGATTGGGAGACCGCCCGGAAAGCGATTGCGGCGCGCTTCGCGCGGATTTCCGACGACCTGGTGGCGATCCGAATGGCCGCTTTTCTGGCCGAGGCCCAGGGCAATTTCGCGGAAGCGAGAAAAACTCTGCGGCCTCTGATCGACAACCATCGCGCGGAAATGCACGATTTCAACCAGTACACATGGGAAGCAATTTTTCTCGGGAAAGTTACCGACGAAGACCTTTCCATTCTGCAAAGCGCCATCAATGACAACAGTTACTTTCCCGAGATTCACACCCTGGCATGTCTGTACGCGGAGGTGGGAAAGACCAAAGAAGCGCGCGAATTGCTGTTGCGAGCTATGGATTCACAGGGGATCGAGGAGCCGAATGAGGAGATTTGGTACGGCTTTGGGCGGATCGCGGAAGATTACGGGTTGTCCGACGTTGCCCGGGTGCTCTACCGGCGTGTAGCCGACGCCGAAGACGCCTATCTGCCGAGTTCGACTTACAATCTGGCCCGCTCCCGGGAAAAGGCGCTGCCGTCGCAGGTGGCGAACGGCGCGCAATGAGTTCGGGCCCGCCCGGTGACGAGACGGGCGGCCGGCGATGGTGCCCCCCGGTGTACGGTCGCACACAAAAAAAGGCCGCTGCGCAGGGCAGCGGCCTCAACGTACGGCAAGGTTAATCGTGCTCTTTGCGAATTTTCTTCCGGGCTCGCTTTTGCGCCAGGGCCTGCTTCACGCGCTTCCGCTCTCCTGGCTTCAGATAGTAGGAGTGACGCTTCACTTCCTTAATAATGTCTTCGGTCTGCACCTTGCGCTTGAAGCGGCGCAAGGCGTTCTCGAGCGACTCGCCCTCTTGCAGTCGAATCTCTGCCAATCTCATCACCCCCTATCCAGCAGTCTTTCTGACATATTAACTTTACACGTTTTTGCGGGTGGGCGCCTATGATCAAACTCGTTTACTGCATCGCCAAAAAGGCGAGCTTGACCGATGAAGAGTTCTTCCACTACTGGAAAAATGTCCACGGCCCGATTGGCGCCCGAATCCCCGGGCTCCGCAAACTGGTGCAAAGCCACCGCCTGACCGCTTCCGGCGGCGACCGTCGGGCCGACTATGACGGGATGGCGGAACTCTGGTTCGACGACGTGGAGGCTCTCCAGGCAGCGCGCAGATCGCCGGAATGGAAGGCCTCAACCGAGGACGAGAGCAACTTCATTGACCACGAGAGGGTTGCTTACTTCCTCTCCGAGGAGCATGTCATCGAAACCCGGGCTAACCCGAACTCCGCCATCTAAGAAGGCGCAGACAGTTCTCCGCAGCCGACGGGGGTGGCGCGAATGCGCCCCTCCCGTCGCACTTCTTTAGTAATGGCCTCGTGTCTTTTCAGCAAGAGACACATATTGATATCTTTAGGTGCGAGCTTGCCTGGGTGGGGACACGGTACAGCAGGTGCCATCGTGATCGAACAGAAAATCAATCAATTCTTTGGCGATGCCGAATCTACCGGCTTTGGTACGGGTTGGTGGAGTGGAATATTGTCGGCGTTCTTTGGCTTTCTCTCATTCGGAGCGGTGCTGTGTCTGCATTTTCCTCAGCTACTGAGCTCTCCTGAACTCCGCTCCCATTATCCGATGCACACCATGCGCTTGTTGATCCAATGCCTCATCGTGGGTGCAATTCTCTTTGGAGTGATCTCCTCGATCCGGCGTAAGAAAAAGACATTGGCCATGACGGGAATGTTGCTTGCGACCGCGGCCACCGCTTGGGGCGGATCGAGCGTGGCGATCAATGAACCTTTGCGGAATGGGCCGGCGATTGGACTGGACTGGTTCTTGCTTGATTTGCTCTTGATGGCACTCATCTATGTGCCGCTCGAACGCTTGTGGCCGCAGTATCCCGAACAAGGGACCTTCAGGAATCAATGGACCCTGGATGTGGTTTACTTCATGTCCACTCATTTCCCCATCCAGATTCTGTCCTTCTTGGTGTTATTGCCGGCTACGCAAGCCGTCAAATATCTGGGTGTTCCCGGACTTCAGCACCTTATCGCCCGGCTGCCG
>Ga0335080_10007581_pt1 | contig 11255 bp, 7 predicted proteins | sample Lox_Sample_34_FD_206720 | JGI IMG/M metagenome (GOLD analysis project Ga0335080, IMG submission 206720) | Soil microbial communities from Loxahatchee National Wildlife Refuge, Florida, United States - Lox_Sample_3.4 | ecosystem: Environmental > Terrestrial > Soil > Wetlands | place: USA: Florida...
GGCGTGCGCATCGGCCAGGATGGCCAGTCCCATCCGTCGACGCGTGTTGTCGTTGACCTCGAAAAGGAGTGCGCCTACGATCTCACTCCTGGAGCGGCAGGCAAGCTGGTTCTGACGCTGCACGCTAACTCTGTCGCGCAGGCTTCGACCACCAACAAGACGGTCGCCGCCAACGCGTCAGCTCCGGCGAGCCAGCAAATGTCTCCGTTCTCGCCCCGCGTGATTGACTTGCGCTCGTTGCCCAAGTCAGAAAAGCCCGCGACCAAGCCAGCCGCGGACAACACGTCGGCTCCTAACAATTTCGTATTCGTCACGCCTTCTTATCAAGCCAAGAGTGACGCGAAGAGTGCCCCGGCGACCGACGAGCCGACCGTACGCGCCCAGGAAGCAGCGGCGCGCTTCTCGGATAAGACCGCGGCAGAGCTTCTTCCTGTGAGCATGCACGCTACGCCACAGTCAGCCAGTTCCAGCGCCCCTGCGCAGAGCTCGACCGGCGTTACCCCGGCTGTGAACCTCGCCGCCGAGCAGAAGGCACAGATGGGACAGCAGGGCGCCGCCAACTCCGGCCCCCGCTACACCGGCGAACCGATTTCGGTCAATCTGAAGGATGTTGACCTTAAAGATTTCTTCCGGCTCATCCATGAAATCAGCGGCCTCAACGTCGTGCTCGATCCGAACGTGCATGGCACGCTGACGATCGTGCTCGATGACGTGCCGTGGGATCAGGCGCTCGACATCGTCCTGAAGAACAACGACCTGGCTCGTGAGCTGGAAGGAAACGTTCTGCGCATCGCGACCGTCGACACCCTTAAGAAGGAAGCCGACGCACGCCGCGCCCAGATCGAATCCGAAGCCCTGGCCGTTGAAAAAGTCTCGGTCACTCGATTCCTGAGCTACGCCAAGGCAAAAGACGCCATCCCGACTGTGAAGAAGTTCTTGTCACAACGCGGCGAAGTCGTCGCTGATGACCGCACCAATGCCGTGATCGTCAACGATATCCCGAAAGTGATTCCGGTGATCGACCGCCTGCTCACGCAGCTCGACCGCAAGACGCAGGAAGTCGAAATCGAAGCTCGCGTTGTCGCTGCGACTCGTCAGTTTGCTCGTGACATCGGTACGCAGTTCGGCTTCGGTTGGGGTAACAGCGGAAGCACGGTCGGTGGCGCCAGCGCAGTGGGCGCCTCTCCAATCGGAGTCTTCGGTGGACAGCCGCCGATGTACACGGTCATCGGTACTACCGCTCCGACCGGAACCACTTTGAACCAGATTCCGTTGTTCTCGAACCTGGCTGTAACGCAGCCTTCGAGCGGCATCGGATTCCAGACCACCAGTGGCGCGGTCCGTATCGACGCCGTGCTTACTATGGCTGAGTCGCGCGGCTTGCTGAAAGTGCTGTCACGTCCGCGTGTCGTCACCCAGAACAACATTCAGGCCCTCGTGAAACAGGGTGTGCGCGTTCCGATCGTGACGCAGGCGCAGTTGGGTGGTCCTCCGACCGTGACCTACGTGGATGCGTTCCTGCGGTTGACCGTTACTCCGCAGATCACTTCCGAAAACACGATCTTTCTGAACGTCGACGTGGAAAACACCACGCCGAACTTCGGACAGGAAGTTCAGGGCAACCCCGAACTCATCACGCAGCAGGCTACAACGCAAGTACTGGTAACCGACGGCGGCACGGTGGTGATCGGCGGCGTCATCCAGACGCAGAACTCGATCAACATCACGCAAGTCCCGCTGCTCGGCAGCATCCCGGTCCTTGGCAACCTGTTCAAGCACACGCAGGTCAACACCGAGAACCAGGAACTCATCTTCTTCATCACGCCGCGAATCATTCAGACATAACGAGTCCTGAGTCGCGACTAGCAAGTACCGAATCAACTGCCGCCGGCCTGAAGAACCTGTCAGGTCGGCGGCTTTGTTTTTATCCCAAACAGTCAGGGTAGTGATCATCACTTGCCAGTTTTCAAACGGAGACTGAGAACTGAGTACCGAGTACTGGATACCGCTTCCTGCTACACTCGCCCATGATGGATTTTCGCTCACGCCAGCAGAAACTGCGGGAGCATCTTGCGACCACGCGGTTCGATGGACTGCTTGTCAGCCATCTCCCTAACGTCCGCTATCTCTGCGGATTCACCGGTAGCGCCGGTCTGCTTCTGGTCGAAGAGGCAAGCAGCACCTTCTTTACTGATGTTCGTTACGACACCCAAGCCCACGAAGAAGTTAAACATGCGAAGGTAATCGTCGCCCGCAAGTCTCCGCTCGCCGCCCTTGGTGATTTCCTTGCCAAGCGGCGCAAGCGTTCTCATGGATGGGCGATCGGGGTCGAGTCGGAGCACTTCACGTTAGCGGAGAAGAAGCGTCTGAGCGACCTTCTTTCTTCGGGCATTCGTCTTAAAGATGCTCCCTCGGTCGTCGAACGATTTCGCATGATCAAAGATGACGCCGAAATTCATCGAATCAGGGAAGCAGTCGCACTTGGCGCCAGAATCTTTGACCGTGGACTGGAAGTCCTGCGTCCGGGTGTGAAAGAGGTCGAAGTTGCCGCGGAAATGGAACTCACAGCACGACGAGGCGGCGCAGACGCCATGTCGTTTGAGACGATCATCGCTGCAGGTCCAAGATCCGCTCTGCCCCATGGGCGTGCTTCCATGCAACCCATCCCGTCGGGCGCATTCGTCGTCTGTGACTTCGGTGTTATACTTTCAGGTTATTGTTCCGACGAAACCCGTACTGTATGGGTCGGCTCTGTTTCGGAGGATGCCCGTCACGCGTACGAAGCGGTGCGGGAGGCTCAACTCTCGGCGACTGACGCAGTCCGGCCGGGTATTTCCGTCGGAGAGGTCGACGCGGCAGCCCGTAAAGTACTGCGCAAAGCCGGTTTAGGCCGGTACTTTACGCACTCCGCCGGTCACGGCGTAGGGCTTGAGATCCACGAAAGCCCGCGGGTGGCTGACGGGCAGAAAGAGATTTTGCACCCCGGCATGGTTATCACGATCGAGCCCGGGGTATACTTCCCCGGCAAATGGGGAATAAGGATCGAAGACATGGTAGTGGTTACCGCCGGAGGTTGTGAGGTCTTGACTCCGACGAGCAAGGAATTACTAGCAGTCTAGTCTTCTTGGTTTCAGCCAGTTAATATCAGCCGGGCAGTTCCACGCCCGGCTCATTTGCGCGCCATCCGGCCCGCGGCAGGGATAGAGAAACGGTCCCACCATAGACGAATGAATCAAAAAGAGCTTAAAGAACTGATTGAGTTCTTAATCGAGAAGGATATCGCCGAGTTCGAGCTCGAACGCGGCGATGTCAAAGTGAAAATCAAGCGTGCAGGCGAGCAAACTATCGTTCATTCGCACGCTGAACCGCGCTTCTATGCGGTTCCTCCTGCGCCCACCGCGCCTTTGGTCGAAATGGCTGGTGCACCTCCAGTTGCAGCTCCAACGCCTGCCACACCGTCCGCGCCTGCTGCGGAAGAGGGTCTGCACAGCGTGAAGTCGCCCATTGTGGGTACGTTCTATGAGGCTCCCTCACCAGGAGCGCCTCCGTTCGTCAAAGTTGGAGATTCCGTGGAAGTCGGGCAGGTGATCTGCATCGTTGAAGCCATGAAGTTGCTCAACGAAATTGAATCCGATGTCGCCGGCGAGGTCCTCAAAAAACTGGCGTCGAACGGCCAGCCGATCGAATATGGCCAGGAATTGTTCGTGATCCGTCCGAAGAAGTGATGGAGAGATTGATTTGCGGCGTGCCAAATGGCGCGCCGTTTTCTGTTTGTGATTATGTTTTCATCAAGAGATGTGTTTTGAAAGGGGCGCAGCTTGACGCCGCGCCATTGGAATAGATGATGAACGCGGCCTTTAGGCGCTGAGGTGCACTTCAGCAGCTGAAACGCAGGTCGGGGATGGGTAGCTCGGCACGGCTCGAAGCCGTGCTTTCAAAGCCAGCGTGACATAAATTTCATGTTCAATAAGATTCTCATTGCGAATCGCGGAGAGATTGCACTGCGCGTCATCTGCGCGTGCAAGGAACTCGGCATCCGCACGGTTGCCATTTACAGCGAGGCCGACCGCAACTCGCTCCACGTTCGTTTCGCCGACGAAGCGATCTGTATTGGTCCGCCGCAACTGGCGCATAGCTACCTGAATATCCCCGCTGTCATCAGCGCCGCTGAGATTGCGAACGTAGAAGCCATCCATCCGGGCTACGGGCTGCTCGCTGAGAACGCGAACTTTGCCGAAGTCTGCGAAATGAGCGCCATCAAGTTCATCGGACCGCGTCCGGAAGTCACACGTCTGATGGGTGAGAAAGAAAAAGCCCGCGCCGCCATGAAGAAAGCCGGTGTGCCGATTCTGCCCGGATCTGACGGCATCATCGCCAGCGAAGGCGAAGCGCTCGAGTGGGCAAAACAAGTTGGATTCCCCGTCATCATGAAAGCCTCCGCCGGAGGCGGGGGCCGGGGCATGCGCATCGTGCGCACGGAGGAAGAACTACCCGGATTGTTCAAAGCCGCTTCCTCCGAGGCTGCCGGCGCCTTCGGCAATGGCGATCTCTACATGGAGAAGTACGTCGAGCATCCACGCCATATCGAATTCCAGGTTCTGGCTGACGAGCACGGCAAGGTCGTGAGCCTCGGAGAGCGAGAGTGCTCCATCCAGCGGCGTCATCAGAAACTGCTGGAAGAATCGCCTTCAACGCAGGTCACACCCGAACTGCGTCATCACATCGGCGAAGTCCTATGCAAGTCGCTCGCTGCAATCGGATATTGGAATGCGGGAACCATCGAGTTCCTCATGGATCAGAACCGCCAACTCCACTTCATCGAGATGAACACCCGAATTCAGGTCGAGCATCCGGTGACGGAGATGGTCACCGATGTCGACCTTGTGAAGAGCCAGATCATGATCGCCGCCGGCGCGAAGATGGAAGACGTGCTCCACGGTCCCATCGTGCATCGCGGGCATTCCATCGAATGCCGCATCAACGCTGAACATCCAGAAAAGTTCACGCCGTCGGCCGGAAAAATCACGGCGTTTCATCCGGCGGGCGGTACGGGTGTTCGCGTGGACACGGCCGCCTATGCTGAAGGCGTGATTCCGCCTTACTACGATTCCCTGATCGCCAAGCTGATCGTCCGAGCGAAGGACCGTGATGAAGCGATCTCCCGCATGGCCCGTGCGCTGGAGATGTTTATCGTCGAAGGCGTCTACACGACGATCCCACTTCACCGCAAAATCCTGGCCGACCCCGATTTCCGCGCAGGTAATTTTGATACGGGTTTTATCGAACGCTTCTTGGCCAAGAACGGAAAAACGTAGGGGCGGACGCATTCGTCCGCCCCGCGGAGCAAAGCGACGCGTTCTTTCCGTGAGCGCCGGAGAAGCGCTGGAAGCAGGCAAGTAGAATCCTGAGGCCCAATGTTTCGGCTGCCGCGTCTTTACCCAATCCTCGACCCGAACTGCTTCCCAACCACCGATCTGCTGCTAGCTGCGGCGACCGAACTCGTTTCCGCGGGCTGCACTCTCCTCCAATACCGCAACAAATCCGGCAACGCCCGCGTGATGCTGGAGCAGGGCCGGGAGCTAAAGAAACGACTTGATGTTTGGAGCGGCGGACGTCTTCGTCCGCCGGGCCAGTCCGCCGGCTCTCCCCAGACGGGGGCGTCCGGGACTCCTAAACCCGTCACCCTCATCATGAACGACCGCGCCGATCTCTGCCTAGCCGCTGATTTCGACGGACTCCACGTCGGGCAGGACGATCTCTTCCCCGAGTCCGCCCGAACGATCATCGGCGCCGATCGTCTGCTGGGTGTCTCGACGCACAATCCCGATCAACTAAATGAGGCGGATCTGACCTCCACCGACTATCTGGCGATCGGTCCTGTCTTCGCCACTACAAGCAAACAGAATCCTGACCCCGTCATTGGGCTCGAGGGAGTCCGCCGCGCTCGCTCTTTAACCCGCAAACCTTTGGTGGCCATAGGCGGTATCACCCGGGGGAACGCCGCTTCGATCATCGAGGCCGGGGCTGACTCCGTCGCCGTGATATCCGATCTGTTACCGGATCCGCGGAAATCAGCAGAGGAATTTTTCCGCATCTTAGGGTAAAGTTCTCGACATCGCGTAGTTTCAGGGTGTCATCCTGAAGCCTGCGCTTTTGCGGGGTCAAGGACCTATGCAAGCTGCCGACAGCATTTCTGCTGTCAACAAAATGCAGAGGTCTTTCACGGCAAAAAGTCTGCTCACAATGACAAGAAATGAAGAGTAGAGGACAGGTGAGCTAGGGGGAACTCTGAGTACTTCGACAACGCAACCAGCCGCCACCAGCGACTGGGAAGTTCATAGTCATCAAGATCAGGAACTGGTTAAAGGTTTAGGTCTGACCAGTGCCACCATGCTGGTCATGGGGTCGATGATCGGCTCTGGCATCTTTATTGTTTCGGCCGAAATCGGTCGTGAAGTGGGCTCTCCTGCGCTGTTGGTTGGCGCATGGGCTGTCACGGGATTCATGACCATCGCGGCCGCGCTGAGTTACGGCGAGCTGGCCGCGATGATGCCTCGTGCCGGCGGACAATACGTCTACCTGCGCGAGGCCCTAGGCCCACTTTGGGGATTTCTCTACGGCTGGACTTTGTTCCTCGTCATCCAGACAGGCACGATCGCTGCAGTCGGTGTGGCGTTTGGCAAGTTCCTGGGTGTCTTTCTTCCATCGATTTCCTCCACACATTGGCTCTTGCATCTTTGGAAGGTTCCGCCGATTCCGATCGGCCCGATGGTCCTCGGCAATATGGACGTTGGCATCAACACGCAGAACCTGATGGCGATCGTGCTGACCATCCTTCTTTCGTTGATTAACATCCTCGGCGTCAAAACGGGGGCGGCCATTCAGAATGTCTTCACCGCCGCGAAGGTTTTAGCGCTCCTTGGTCTTGCTTGCCTGGGATTCGCCTTCGGACGTACTCCGCAGGCTTTAGCCGCGAACTTTGGATCGAACTTCTGGCACAACGCGGGACTCGGCGCCCAGCACGCGGTTCAGGTCGGTGTGGGAGGTCCGATCGTCATGGTCGGTACCTTGACGATCCTTGCGGTGGCGCAAGTAGGCTCGTTGTTTTCCGCCGACGCCTGGAACAACGTTACGTTCACTGCCGGAGAAGTTAAGAATCCCAGCCGCAACTTACCGCTCTCTCTGGCCCTCGGCACGGGCGTGGTGATCGCGCTCTACATCGCTTGCAACTTCATCTATTTGACTGCGCTGCCGTTCAACGGCGTCGAGGGCGGAGCCACCATCCTGGCCCGCGGCATCACGCATGCCTCAGAAGATCGTGTCGCGACCGCCGTCATGACGCAGATGTTCGGTTCGATCGGCGGACTGCTCATGGCCGCGGCCATTATGGTCTCCGGCTTCGGATGCATGAACGGCCTGATTCTTTCCGGCGCGCGCGTCTATTACGCCATGGCGAAAGACGGCCTGTTTTTCCGCAATGTTGCGAAACTGCATCCGACTTATAAGACCCCGGCGGTCTCGCTCATGGTGCAGATGGTCTGGACTTGCGTACTCTGCATCTCCGGCAGCTACGGACAACTTCTCGACTACATCATCTTTGCAGTGCTGGTGTTCTATATCCTGACGATCGTGGGACTATTCGTGCTGCGCAAAACCCACCCCGATGCGCCGCGACCCTACAGGGCATTTGGCTATCCGGCGCTGCCCATCATTTATATTGTGATGGCTCTATTTATTGACGTTGTCCTCTTACGCTATAAACCGCAATATACGTGGCCGGGATTGATCGTGGTGTTGCTCGGAATTCCGGTGTATCACTTGTGGTCGCGCCGGCGAGCGGTAGCACCATAGTTTCGCAACAGACCAAAGGAGAGCCCCGATGCCGAAGTTATTCGTAACCAAGCCTCTGAATTCGTTGATGCAAGAGGCGCAGGAGACCGGCGAGCACAGCCTGAAACGCACGCTCGGCCCAATCAGTCTCATCATGCTCGGCATTGGCGCGATCATCGGTGCCGGATTGTTCGTACGAACAGCCGACGCGATTGCCGATCGCTCCGGTCCGTCCGTCACGATCGCCTTCATTGTCGCCGGCTTCGGTTGTGCCTTCGCCGGGTTATGCTACGCCGAATTCGCTTCCATGATTCCGGTGGCAGGCAGCGCCTATACATACTCCTACGCGACGATGGGAGAATTGATCGCCTGGATCATCGGATGGGACCTGGTCCTCGAATACGCGGTAGGCGCCGCGACGGTAGCCGTTTCCTGGAGTCAATATGCCAACCGGGTGCTCGACTGGTTCGGAATGCGCGTCCCATTTCAATGGAGCCACTCTCCTCTCGAAACCGCGATGGGCACAGGCGAACGTGGCATCGTCAATCTTCCGGCTCTTTTCATCTTGCTGCTGCTGTCGGCTCTGCTCATCAAGGGCACCAAAGAATCCGCGACCGTTAACGCCGTCATCGTGATCCTCAAAGTCACGATCGTCATCCTTGTGATCAGCATCGGCTGGGGTTTCATCAATCCGGTGAATCACACTCCGTTCATTCCGGCTGCTACAACCTATGTGACACCGGCTGGCATCACTCACAATTTCGGCGGATTACTCGGAATTCTTGGCGCTGCCGGCGTGGTCTTCTTTGCATACATCGGATTCGACGCGGTTTCCACCGCCGCGCAGGAAGCAAAAAATCCCAGACGTGACATGCCCATCGGAATTCTGGGCTCGCTCGTGATCTGCACAGTGCTATACGTACTCTTCTCTTACGTGCTGAGCGGAGTTGCCACCGTTCAGGATTTCCGCACCGCCGGCCGTGAAGCTTCCGTCGCCTTCGCGATTACGAAATACATGCACGGTTACGAGTGGCTGTCGAAATCGGTCACACTCGCAATTTTGGCTGGATTCTCATCCGTCATCCTGGTCATGTTGCTCGGCCAGTCGCGCGTTTTCTATTCCATGAGCCATGACGGCCTGGTGCCTAAAATTTTCTGTGATATCCATCCCCGCTTCCGCACGCCCTATAAATCGAACATGCTTTTCTTTGTGTTTACAGGACTGTTCGCGGCCTTTCTTCCAGAAGACATCGTCGGTGAAATGACGAGTATCGGGACACTGTTTGCTTTCGTCCTCGTCTGTATCGCGGTTTGGATCCTCCGTGTCAAGCGTCCTGATCTGCCGCGCGCCTTTAGAGTACCGGCTGTGCCGATCGTGACACCGTTGGGAGTGATCATCTGTTGCGCAATGATCTACGGCCTTGGCTGGACGAACTGGCTGCGCCTGGGCGTGTGGCTGGTGATCGGACTCGCAATCTACTTCGGTTACGGGCGCCACCACAGCAAAGTGCAAGCGTTGAACGGCGCCACAGCACCAACCGGAGCGCCCAGCATGGCGGACTGAAAACAACCGTCAGCTTTCAGGCCTGAGCCTGGCGGTGAAGTGTCCTCGAGCGGGAACACAGTCTGTTTGCGCTCTACTACGTCTAGCAAACATCACGTCTCGAATGAACTATTTGGGCATCGGGATCGACACGGCCTTGCCTGCACCACGCTCTGCGATCCAGATCACGTCGCCCGCTGGTTCCACCCCGCACGGCGTGTTGAGTCCGTCCTTGAGAGTGACGACGCTTGCCTTATCTCCGTTTACGGTGAGAGCGGAGATCTTGCCGTTGGCATTTTCTGCTAGCAGAAGTTTGCCGTTCACTGCACGCATCCCATCAGGTCCTTTTACCGGTTGGTCCATCCAGATATCGACGGGCGTTCCCGGCTTGCCGTTGGCATCAACTGGTATGCGGTAGAGCTTGTTGAAGATCACGTTGTTCACATACAGCGTGCCATCCAGAAACGTAATGCCATCAACACCCCTCAGCGTCGGATGATCCAGATAAAGTTCTGCGGTAGAGGCTCCGGCCGGCAATCGGAAGATTCTTCCCGGTATCGTGTCCGTTATATAAAGCGCCTTATCCGGTCCAATCGTAAAGTCGTTGCAGACATTGCTCTCTCCCGGCAAGTTCCAGCGTATCTTCGCTGCGCCAGTAGTCAGATCAAAACTTCTCAGTGCACTATGCCGCTGCGGCGGAGTGGTGTTCGGTATCGGCGTCAGTTGACACGTCCACAGCGTATTGCTGGAGGCGTCCGCCAACATGCCAAGGAAGAATGTACCCGGACCTTCGGCGCTGACGTCGATAAACTTCTCCGCGGTTGATGAACCCGGGCGCACCTTATAGACGAATGGCGAGCTGGCGCTGCCAACGATCAAGACACCCCCTGGCGCCATTGTCAGACTTTCCGGCTGCGATTTTGTATCGGCGATCAAGATGTCAGCGGCGCAGGCGCCTTGCACAAAGATCACGGCCAGAGCAAAGCAGACGAGGCGTCGAAAGTTGGACACGAACATCGTGGAACCTCCTCAATTTGTCCTTCGTATCGTAGATACTGATTCACACCCTCAGCAGTCGAAAGATTTTAGCAAGCGAAACGAACTTGGTCCTCTGGAAACCAGGCTGTGCAGCCCCAAGCCTGTCAACCGCAGCCCACTCGAGCCTGCCGCCCGCCACTCGCCCATTCTCTCTTGCGGATGTAAGCTGATGGCGGAAAGCTGACACTCTCTCATGACCGCCCTCCGCCACCTGCGAAAAATCGGAGTCCTGCTACTCCTCGTCGTAGCCATCGGTACCGCCGGCTATCATTACATCGAGGGTTGGAACTGGTTCGACGGCTTCTATATGGTGGTCACCACGCTGACCACCATCGGATATCAGGAGGTGCATCCCCTCTCGCATGCCGGACGCGTCTTCAACGTCTTCATCATTCTCGCGGGTGTGTCGCTGCTGTTGTTGGGCGTCGGGTTGCTCAGTCAGGCTTTGCTAGAATTCGAGCTGCAAAGCTTCTTTGGAAGGCGTCGCATGGAGCGCGAAATCGGCCGTCTCGACGGTCACTTCATCATCTGCGGCATGGGACGCGTCGGCCGCAGCGTGGCGCGCGAACTGTCGCGGAAGCCGGCGCCATTCGTGATCATCGATCACTCGGAGAGCAAGCGGGAACGATTCGCGTCCGAAAGTTGGCTGGTAATCGCCGGCGATGCAACCCTGGAACAGACATTGCGGCAGGCGCAAATCGAGCGAGCCCGCGGACTCATCGCTGCAACCACCACCGACGCAACCAATCTCTACATCGTCCTCACTGCGCGCGGAATCAATCCGCATCTCAAGATCATCGCGCGTGCCAGCGAGGACTCCGCCGAAAAGCATTTGCTCACTGCG
>Ga0335080_10007582_pt1 | contig 11255 bp, 9 predicted proteins | sample Lox_Sample_34_FD_206720 | JGI IMG/M metagenome (GOLD analysis project Ga0335080, IMG submission 206720) | Soil microbial communities from Loxahatchee National Wildlife Refuge, Florida, United States - Lox_Sample_3.4 | ecosystem: Environmental > Terrestrial > Soil > Wetlands | place: USA: Florida...
ACGTCAACGTCGAGGACGCCGTCGAGGCCGACGAGATCTTCTCGATCCTGATGGGGGACGCCGTCGAGCCTCGCCGCGACTTCATCGAGAAGAACGCCCTGAACGTGAGGAATCTGGACATTTAGCCCAGTTCACAGTTCTCAGTCGTCAGTTCTCAGTTCCGGAACCGATGACTGAAAACTGAGAACCGACAACTCGCCATGACCACCAACCTTCTCACCCCCGAAGAAAAAATCCCGATCACGATCGAAGAGGAGGTCCGGCGCTCCTATCTCGACTACGCGATGTCGGTCATCATCGGTCGGGCGCTGCCGGACGTGCGCGACGGCCTGAAGCCCGTCCACCGCCGCTCGCTCTACGCGATGTGGGAGCAGGGCAACTTCCACAACAAGCCTTATAAGAAATCCGCCCGGATCGTCGGCGACGTGCTCGGAAAGTACCACCCGCACAACCCGGACGCGGTCTACGACACGATCGTTCGCATGGCGCAGGACTTCTCGATGCGCTATCCGCTGGTGGACGGCCAGGGCAACTTCGGCTCGGTCGACGGGGACAACGCGGCCGCGATGCGCTACACGGAGATCCGTCTGACGCGCCTCGCCGAGGAGATGATCGGCGACGACATCGAGAAGGAGACCGTCGACTGGGGGCCCAACTACGACGGCTCGCTGCAGGAGCCCTCGGTGCTCCCCTGCAAGTTCCCGAACCTCCTCGTCAACGGCAGCTCGGGCATCGCGGTCGGCATGGCGACCAACATCCCGCCCCACAACTTGGGCGAAGTCGTGGACGCGACGATCGAGCTGATCCGCCATCCCGACGCGACGGTCGCTCAGCTCGCGCGAAAGCTTCCGGGACCGGACTTCCCGACCGCCGGCTTCATCCACGGCGCGCAGGGGATCCGCGACGCCTACAAGACGGGCCGCGGCACGGTCCAGGTCCGCGCGCGCGCGATGGTCGAGAAGGCCGCGCGCGGCGACAAGGAATCGATCGTCGTCACGGAGATCCCCTACCAGGTCAACAAGGCGAAGTTGATCGAGCGGATCGCCGAGCTCGTCAACGACAAAAAGCTCGAAGGCATCGCGGATCTGCGCGACGAGTCCAATCGGGAGGGCATGCGGATCGTCGTGGAGCTGAAGCGGGGCGAGAACGCTCAGGTCATCCTGAACAAGCTCTTCGCGCTGACGCCGATGCAGTCCTCCTTCGGGATCATCTTCCTGGCGATCGTCGACAACCAGCCGCGCATCCTGCCGCTCACCGAGCTTCTGCGGCATTTCGTCGACCACCGCAAGTCGGTCGTCATCCGGCGCACGCAGTTCGACCTGAAGAAAGCGGAGGAGCGCGCGCACCTCCTCCGCGGCCTGGCGCTGGCCCTGGCAAGCATCGACGCCGTCATCAAGATCATTCGGGCGTCCAAGGACCCGAAAGAAGCCAAGGAGCGCCTGATCTCCGAGGTCTCGATCACGCGGGCCGGCCTCGAGAAGTTCCTCGGCGGACCCATGGCGCCTCCGGGCGAGAAGGGCAAGGGGACCGACCTTCTGCGGCTCGACGACGTGCAGGCGCAGGCGATCCTCGACATGCGCCTCCAGCGCCTCACGGGTCTCGAGCGGGAGAAGATCGTCGCCGAGTTCAAGGAGGTCCTCGCGCTCATCGCGAAGCTGCGCGAGATCCTCGGCTCCGAGAAGCTCGTCCTCGACATCATCGTGGAGGAGCTCCAACAGGCGAAGAAGCAGTTCGGCGACGAGCGCCGCACGCAGATCGTGGCCGAGGCCTCGGAGATCGACATCGAGGACCTGATCGTCGAAGAGGACATGGTCATCACCGTGTCCCGCGGCGGCTACATCAAGCGCTCTCCCCTGTCGCTCTACCGCGCCCAGCGCCGCGGCGGGAAGGGCCGCATCGGCGCCACGACGAAGGAAGAGGACGTCGTCGAGCACCTGTTCGTCGCCTCGACGCACGCGTACATCCTCGCGTTCACTTCCAAGGGCCGCATGCACTGGATCAAGGTCTACGACCTGCCGCAGCTCGGTCCGGCGACGCGCGGCAAGGCGATCGTGAACCTGCTGAACCTCGGCCCGTCGGAGCGCATCGTCGCGATGGCCGCGACGAAGGATTTCCCGGAAGATCGCTTCGTGGTCTTCGCCACGAAGAACGGCCTCGTCAAGAAGACGGCGCTCGCGGCGTACTCCAACGTGCGCTCGGGCGGCATCATCGCGATCAACCTCGAAGACAAGGACGAGCTGCTTTCCGTGCGCATCACCGACGGCGAGCGGCAGATTTTCATCGGCACGAGCCAGGGTCAGGGGATCCGGTTCTCCGAGAAGGACGTGCGCCCGATGGGCCGCGACACGACCGGTGTCATCGGCGTCACGCTCAAGAAGCACGACGACGCCGTCGTCGAGATGGACGTCGTCGACGAGAAAGGCCACCTGCTCTCGGTCACCGAAAAGGGATACGGAAAGCGGTCCGAGGTCTCCGAGTACCGCTACCAGGGCCGCGGCGGGTCGGGCGTGATCAACATCAAGGTCACCGAGAAGAACGGCCCGGTCGTCGGAATCAAGTCCGTCAGCGACGCCGATCAGCTTCTTCTCATCACCCAGAGCGGCATGCTCATCCGCATCAAGGTCAAGGACATTCGCGAGACCGGGCGCGCGGCCCAGGGCGTGCGCCTGATCGATCTCGACGAAGGCGATCGCGTCGTGGCCGTGGCGAAGCTCGCCGAGCCGGAAGAGGTCGAAGACGAGCCGCAGGCCGCGCTGCCGGCGGTCGCGCCCGAGACGACCGCGTCGCGCGGCAAGGCGAAGGGTGAGAAGGCCGGCAAGGCCGGCGCGCCCTTCCTCGACGAGGACGGCGAGGAAGACGAAGAGTAGGCTCGTCCGCCCGGCGGCCCGCGCAAGATCTCGTCAGATTCTCGGGACCGCTGGCTCCAGTTCCCGGACGAACCTTCGAACCCCTCGCGCCGTTTCGCGTAACACCTCTGCGTGAAACGGAGACGGCTCTCTCCCCTGGCCGCGGCCTGCCTGGCCGCCTCGTCCCTCGTCTCGGCCGCCCCGGCCGACACCGCCATGTTCCGCGGGGACGCGCGGCACACCGGGGTTGCCCCGGGCCCCGCCGGACCGGCGCTTTCGGGTGTGAAATGGAAGTTCGCGACGCGCGGTCCGGTGCGCGGCTCGCCCGTCGTCGCGGGCGAGCTCGTCCTCTTCGGCAGCGGCGACGGGAACCTCTACGCGCTCGAAGCGGCGACCGGCCGCGAGCGGTGGCGGGCGGCGCTGGGAGGCGCGGTGGCCTCGGCCCCCGCCGTCGCCGGCGGGCTCGTCTTCGCCACGAGCCGCGAGCGGCGCCTGACGGCGCTCGACCTCGCGACAGGACGAGAGCGCTGGCGTTTCGACGCCGGGCCGGACCTGCCCTTCAAATGGGGCTGGGACTTCTGGCTCTCGTCGCCGACGGTCGTGGACGGCCGGGTTTTCTTCGGCGGCGGCGACGGCAACCTGTATGCCCTCGACGCGAAGTCGGGTCGCAAGCTCTGGGAGGCCGCGACCGGCGGCCGGATCCGCTCCTCCCCCGCCGTCGCCGGCGGCGCGGTCTTCGTCGGCAGCATGAGCGGCCGCGTCCACGCGGTGGACGCCGCGAGCGGCAAGGCGCTCTGGGCATTCGAAACCGAAGGCTTCTCGATCGACTCGAAAGCGGCGGGGTTCGACCGCACTTCCGTCGTGTCGTCGCCGGCCGTGGGCGACGATCTGGTGTTCGTCGGCTCGCGCGACGCTCACCTCTACGCGGTCGATCGCAAGACCGGCGAGAAGAGGTGGCGCTTCGGCCACAAGATCGATTACATGGAGGGCAGGCCGGAGGTGAGCTGGGTCCTCGGCTCCCCCGCGCTCACGAACGGGCTCGTCCTCGTCGGCAGCTCCGACGGCCGCTTCTTCGACGCGCTGCGCGAGGGCACGGGCGAGGAGATCTGGCGGTTCCGGACGCCGGGCAATGTGATCTCGTCGGGCACCGTCGCGGGCGGAGTCGTCTTCTTCGGCTGCGAGGACGGGCACCTCTTCGCGCTTGACGCCGCGGCGGGCCGCGAGCTCTGGCGCTTCCGCACGGGCGGCGCGGTCCTCTCGACCCCCGCGGTCTCCGGCGGAGCCGTCTACTTCGGAAGCGACGACGGCACGCTCTACGCGCTCGCGACGGGCCCTACGCCCGCCGGCGCCCGGACGCGCCGGGCCGTCTACTGGAAGGATTCCGGCGACCACGCGTGGTTCCGGGGCGCCGCGGCTCTGAAGGACTACCTCCGCGAGGAGGGATACGAGATCTTGGACGACGACGGCGTCGGCACGATGCTCGCCGACCTCTCCGGCGCGCCGCGTTCGGTCCTCGTCGTCGCCGCGGACGCGCTGCCGGCCGGCGCCTTCGCGGAGGCTCCCGAGGAGAGCCCGTTCCGCCGGTATCTCGCGGCGGGCGGCCGCGTCGTCTGGATCTCGCTTCCGCCGGACAGCATCGAGCGCGACCCGAAGACCGGAAAGGCCGTGAAGTTCGACCCGTCGCGCTCGACGCGGCTGCTCGGAGTCGAGCAGCAGGCCGGCAACGCCGACTGGATGGGCTCGACCGCGACGCCGGACGGGCGGCGCTGGGGCATGCCGGACTGGTACCTCTCCGGCTGGGCGGTTCCGAAGGATCAGGTCACGACGGCCCTGGCGATCGACGAGTGGGGCCTGGCGAGCGCCTGGGTCAAGACCTTCGGCGCGGTTCCCGGGTCCGGATTCGTCCGCGTCTGGGGGCGCGCGGACCCGATTCCCGACCCGTCCTGGGTTCGGGCCGTCGCCGAGCACGCCGAGTAGCTATCAGCTCTCAGCTTTCAGCGGTCAGCCGGAAGGTTCCGGATCGCGTCCGGCTGATAGCTGATAGCTGATAGCTGATAGCTGATAGCTGACAGCTGATAGCTGATAGCTGACAGCTATACAATCCCGCCCCTCATGCGCCTTTTTCTCGACAGCGCGAGCCCCGACGACGCCAAGCGCGCGAAGGACTGGGGCCTGCTCGACGGGGTCTGGATTTCCAACGGCGCCGCCGAGGCCGCGGGCCTCGACTATCGCCGCGCGGTGCGCGAGCTCTCGGCGTTGACGGACGGCCCGGTCTGCGTCGAGCCGCTCGCCGGCGATGCCAAGGGCATGTACAAGGAGTCGCGCGAGCTCGCCAAGCTCGGCAAGGACGTCGTCCTCCAGCTGCCGACGAGCCCGGACGGCCTGCGGGTGGCGCGTCTGCTCGCCCAGGATCAGATCGCCGTGTGCGCCGCGGGCTGCTTCTCGGCGGCGCAGGCGCTGCTCGCGGCCAAGGCGAACGTCGCCTACGTCGCGCCGGCCGTCGGGCCCCTGGACGAGGTCGGTTCGATCGGCATGGATCTCGTCGAGCAGATCATCCGCATCTACGACAACTACGGGTTCCAGACGCAGATCGTGGTCGCGGCTCTGCGCAACCCGGTCCACGTGCTCGACGCAGCCGTCATGGGGGCCGACGTGGCGACCGTGCCTCCCGGCGTGCTCGAGCAGCTCTTCCGGCACCCCCTGAGCGACCGCGCGCTGGCGGGGAAGGCGTGAAGGTCTCTTCCGACCGACTGCTCTACCTTTCGCGCATCATCGCGCGGAAGCTGAAGGACAGCCACAACCTCGTGCCGCGCACGGACGACGAGACGATCCGCCGCGCCGTGATGCGCGTCCTCTCCGACACGCAGAAAGAGCTCGAGGGGATCGAGGAGAAGGTCGCCGCGGCGCTCGCCAAACGGCGAAATGTCTCGCCCCGGGACCAGGAATTCCTTTTCAATCAAAGGCTGGAAGAGGAGCTCCGCAAGCACGGAGCATGACCTTCCAACCCTGCAGTTAAATGCATTCAAACTATTGATATAAAATAATATATATATAATCTACAGTAGGTCTGAGCAAACGCGCCAGATGGCTTGCTCGCTGATCTAATTGACTTCTGGAAAATTGGCTCGGTACAATTGGCACCTCGATGAGCCAATTGGATCTCGAGCCTGATTCGCTGGATCGTTCGGGCCGCCAGGCCCTCTCCGATCAGGTCGCCTCGGCGATCGAGGCCCGCATCGTGTCGGGGCGCCTGCGCTCCGGCGACCGCCTTCCCACGACGCGCGAGCTCGCCTCCTCGCTCCGTGTCAATCGCGGTACGGTCCAGGCGGCCTACCGGGCGCTCTCGCAGAAGCGGCTCGTCGAGGGCCGGGTCGGGAGCGGCACGGTCGTCCGCGAGACGGCCGGGTCCGACCGGCCGTTCGACGCCGCGGCGCTCGTCTCGCGGCGCGTGCGCGGCATCGGGGAGGAGGCGGGGCTCGCGCTCTCGGAGCCCGTCGTCGCCGACTTCTCGCGCCTGACGCCGGACGAGCGGTTCTTCCCGCTCGAGGACTTCACGCGCACGCTCGCGGAAGTCTGGAGCGGCCGCCGCGACCTCTGGCAGTACGCCGCGCCGCTCGGCCTTCCGGAGCTGCGCCAGGAAATCTCGCGCCGTCTCGCCGAGCACGGCGTCGAACGATCTCCCGCCGAAATCCTCGTGACCTCGGGCGCGCAGCAGGGCCTCGACCTCCTCTTCCGGACGTTCGCCGACCCGGGGGACGTGCTGGCCGTCGAGTCGCCGACGTACTCCGGAGCGCTCGCGCTCGCGCGCTTCGCGGGAGTGGAGATCCTGCCGCTGCCGATGGGTCCCGACGGGCCGGATCCTTCGGGCCTCCTCGGGCGGCGGGTCAAACTCGTCTACCTCATGCCCGAGCGGCAGAACCCGACCGGCGTCACGACGCCCGACGCGCGGCGTGACGAGATCCTGGAGGCCGCGAGGGCCTCCGGCGCGCTCGTCGTCGAAGACGGCTACGAGGATCCCGAGCCGGGCCGCCGGCCGCTCGCCGCGCGGCGGCCGGACCGTGTCGTGTGGCTCGGGACGCTGTCGAAGGATCTCGTGCCCGGATTCCGCATCGGCTGGCTCGCGGGGCCGGCGGCGATCATCGACCGCCTCGCGCGCGTCAAGCGCACGGCCGACTTCCAGACGCCGCTGCCGCTCCAGGCGGCCGTCGCGCATTTCCTGCGCGCGGGCGAGGACCGGAAGGCGCGGCAGAAGCGTGCCTTCGAGGTCGAGACGCGGCGGATCGCGGCGGTGCGGGCCCTGAAGAATCACCTGCCGCAGGTCGCGCGCTGGGGCGGGGACGTCGGAAACCCGCTCTTCTGGCTGCATCTGCCGCCGGGCGTCTCGGGGCGGCGCGTGGCGGAGGCCGCGGCGGCACGCGGCGTCGGCGTTGCGCCCGGCGCGGATTTCGACCCGCGTGGGGAGGACCGGCCGAACCTGCGCCTCTCGGTCACGCGCGTCGACAAGCGCGCCGTCGACCGAGGGATCACGATCCTCGCGGAGGCGATTCGAACCGTCACCGAGACGGGCGGCGTGCACGCCGTGCCCGTCGTTTGATCGACCCGGCGAAAACAACGGAGGAAGCTGCGATGACCACCGACGAAACGTTCCGAGTCAAAGTGGGACTGGCCGAGATGCTGAAGGGCGGCGTCATCATGGACGTCGTCAACGCGGAGCAGGCGACGATCGCCGAGCGCGCGGGCGCGGCCGCCGTCATGGCGCTCGAGCGCGTGCCGGCCGACATCCGGCGCGACGGGGGAGTCGCGCGCATGTCGCCGGTCTCGAAGATTCGCGAGATCCAGAACGCGGTCTCGATCCCGGTCATGGCCAAGTGCCGCATCGGCCACACGGCGGAGGCGCGCATCCTCGAGGCGCTGAAGGTGGACTTCATCGACGAGTCGGAAGTCCTGACGCCAGCCGACGAGGAGAACCACGTCTACAAGAGCGACTTCAAGGTGCCGTTCGTCTGCGGCTGCCGGAATCTCGGCGAGGCGCTGCGGCGCATCGGCGAGGGCGCCGCGATGATCCGGACGAAGGGGGAGGCGGGCACGGGCGACGTCGTCCACGCCGTCAAGCACCTGCGCGAGGTGGGCCGCGACATCCGCAACCTGACGCTGATGTCGAAGGACGAGCGCATGCACGAGGCCAAACGCCTCCAGGCGCCGTTCGAGCTCGTCGTGCAGGTCGCCGAGACGGGCAAGCTCCCGGTGCCGAACTTCGCCGCCGGAGGCATCGCGACGCCGGCCGACGCGGCGCTCTGTATGTCGCTCGGTGCCGAGGCGATCTTCGTCGGCTCCGGCATCTTCAAGTCCGACGACCCGGAGAAGCGGGCGCGCGCGATCGTGAAAGCCACGACGCACTGGCGCGACGCGGCGGCGCTCGTCGAGGCGGAGGAGTCGCTCGGCGCGGGCATGAAGGGAATCGAGGCGGCGAGCCTGCCCGCCGAAGCGCAGTTCCAGACGCGCGGATGGTGAGAAACAGCTCACAGCTGTCAGCTGTCGGCTCACAGCCGGAAAGCGGAGTCGCCGTTCTGGCCCTCCAAGGGGACTTCGAGGCCCATCGGAAGGCCCTGAAGAATCTCGGAATCGAGAGCGTCGAGGCGAAGCGGCCGCGGGACCTCGGGCGCGCGGCGGGACTCGTCATTCCGGGCGGCGAGTCCACGACGCTCTGGAAATTCTTCGAGGCGGAGCCCTGGGAGGCCGCGCTCGCCGACTTCGCGAGGAGCGGCCGTCCGATCCTCGGCACCTGCGCCGGCGCGATCGTGCTCGCGCGCGAGGTGACGAACCCGAGCCAAAAGGGGCTCGGGCTCCTCGACATTTCCGTCGAGCGCAACGCGTACGGCCGGCAGGTGGATTCTTTCGTGGGCTCCGTCGAGGCGCCGTCGCTCGGGGGGACGATTCCGGCCGTCTTCATCCGCGCGCCGCGCATCCGGCGCGTCGGGCCGGGCGTCGAAGTCGTCGCGACCCGCGCGGGGGAGCCGGTCCTCGTCCGGCAGGGCAACGTGTGGGCCGCGACGTTTCACCCGGAGCTGACGGAGGATTCCCGCGTGCACGCGTTCGTCTTCGAGCCGGCGGCCGCGGCGGCGGGAGCGCGGGCGTGAGCGGCCTCGTCCGCGTCGAGCGGCGCGAAGGCGTCGCCGTTCTCACCCTCGATCGCCCGCGTGCGAACGCTTTTTCGCCGGAGCTCGTCCGGGACCTCTCGGCGGCGATCGCTGCGAGCACGAACGCCGGAGCGGTCCTCCTGACCTCCTCTTCGCCCGGGATGTTCTCGGCCGGCTGGGACCTGACGCATCTCGTCGGGCTGGATCGCGGCGCGTTCGACGCGTTCGTGACCTCCTACTGCGATCTCGTGCGCCACATCTTCTCTTTCGAGCGCCCGGTCGTGGCGGCGCTCCCCGGGCATGCCATCGCCGGAGGCCTCATCATCGCCGCGGCGGCGGACGAACGCATCGCCGCGGCGGGAAAAGGGGAGCTCGGCCTCTCGGAGGTCCTGCTCGGCGTGTCGGTGCCGGCGTGCCTTCTCGAGATCTTCCGCCACGCCGTCGGTCCGCGGGCCATGGAGCGGCTCGCGGCGACGGGGGAGAACGTCTCCGTCGAGGCCGCGCACGACATGGGTCTCGTGGACCGCGTCGTGCCGGCCGAGGCGCTCGCGGAGGAAGCGTTCGCGCGCGCGCTCTTCCTCGCCGGCCGGCCCGCGGCGGCGCACGCGTCGATCAAGTCGCGCAGCCGCGCGGCCGCGCTCGCCCGCTTCGACCAGGCGCGGGGCGGCGATCCGTTCGCGACCCTCTGGTTCTCCGACGACGCGCAGTCCCGTATCCGCGCGCTCGTCGCGCGGCTCACGAAGAAGGGCTGACGGGCCTCTTGGGAGAGCCCGAGCTCGAGCCGCTCCCGCTCGACGACATCCTCGAGGCCCTGGATCTCCCGCGCGCGGCGCCGGGCGTGGGGCTCCTCGAGCGCCTCTTCGTCCGATTCAACGCGCGGGTCCCGTTCGAGACCGCGTCGAAGATCCTGCGCGACGGCGAGCCGCTCGACGCCGCGGACAAGCCGCGCCGGCCCGCGCTCTTCTGGCGCGAGCATCTGGAGTCCGGCACGGGAGGGACCTGCTTCGCGCGCGTCGCGGCCTTCGACGCGATGCTCGGGGCGCTCGGATTCCGAAGCCGCAAGATCGTCGGCCGCGTGGTTCAGGACTTCGACCACGCGGCTCTCGCCGTCGAGACCGACTCCGGCCCGGTCCTGTGCGACGTGGGCTTCCCGCTGCCGGCGCTCCTGCCGGTGCGCGCGGGGGAGGTCGAGACGCCGCTCGGCCCGGTGCGGGTCGCGCCGACGGCCCGCGGTCTGGCGCTGGACCTCGGCGGCGTGCCCGAGGGACCCCAGCGCATCGAGCTCCTTCTCGCGGAGGTTCCCGAGCCCGAATACGCACGCCTCTGGCGCGCGACCTTCCGGCCCGGCTCGAAATTCCTGGCGGAGGTCGGGCTGCGGCGCGACCTCGAGAATCGCGTCCTCCGTTTCGCGCGCGGCCGCCTCCACGTCGACGACGCGCACGCGCGTCTCTCGGTTCCGCTGCCGGTCCCGCGCGCCCCGCGTCTGCAGGAGCTCTTCGGAGTCGATCGGTCGCTTCTCGAGCAGGCCTTCGCGCGCGTCGGCGATCCCGGGCCCGAAAGCGGCGACGCCGCGCTCACGGCGTATCTCGAGATCTCGGCGTCACCCGAAGACGCGTTCTCGGCGATCGAGACGCCGGCGGGATACCGGCGTTTGCTCGCGGGCGTGGCCGAGCCCGTCGCGGAGGAGGCGCTGCCCGACGGCTTTCTGCTGCGGCTGCGTCCTCCCGGGCCGCCGGGCGCCTCGGACGCCGCCGCCGCCGCGCTCGAGGACCGGGTCGCCGTGGATCGCGAGCGGCTGTGCCTCGACATCGAGCGGACGTCGGGAGCGGCGCGATCGTCCTCCTTCTACCGGGCGGAGCGGCGGGACGGGCGCTCGTATCTGTTGCGCGGCGCGAGGTTCCCGGGGACGCGCGACGATCTCCTGCGCAACGATTCTCTGAGGGGACGGCTCGCCGGAGGCCTCGCCGTCGACCTGCTCGCCTGGTCGCGGCTTTTCTAGAGCCGGATCGTCTTCTCGCCCTCGAGCAGCTTCAATCGCGGCTCGGCGAGGGCCCGGATCTCGCGTCGGATGCGCGGCAGCGAGAACGGTTTCACGTGGTAGAGGTACACGGGCACGCGCTGCGGAAGCTTCGGCAGCTCCTGGGAGACGAGCCGAGGCGTCAGGTGCTGCGAGTCCGCGGCCAGCCGTTCCTCGCCGTCGGAGAAGGAGCACTCGAGGAAAATCGCCTGGACGTTCGGCGCCCGGCGCGCCGCGACCCAGAGCCGCTCCGTC
>Ga0335080_10007584_pt1 | contig 11252 bp, 10 predicted proteins | sample Lox_Sample_34_FD_206720 | JGI IMG/M metagenome (GOLD analysis project Ga0335080, IMG submission 206720) | Soil microbial communities from Loxahatchee National Wildlife Refuge, Florida, United States - Lox_Sample_3.4 | ecosystem: Environmental > Terrestrial > Soil > Wetlands | place: USA...
CGGCCGCGCCGCTTTTGGCTCCCACCCCTTCCTCCACCTCCCCGGCTTCGAGCTGCGTTCCCCGGTCGAATACCCGCTCTATGCCGGCCTCGGCCTGGTCGCAGCTCTCGCCGGGGTTGCCTTCATCCGAGTCCTTTACGGGCTGGAAGACCGTGCCGACCGGCTCTGGCGGGGCCCGGAATGGCTGCGGCCCGCCGCCGGCGGCATCCTGCTGGGACTCCTACTCCTGGCTTTGCCGCAGTTGTACGGCGTTGGCTATCCCCCACTCGAGCACGCCATTCGCGGCGACTACGCCCTCTGGCTGCTGCTCGCCCTGCTGGCGGGCAAGGTGCTCGCCACCAGTCTCACAATCGCGATCGGCGGCTCCGGCGGCGTCTTCGCGCCGTCGCTCTTCATGGGCGCCATGCTGGGCAGTGCTTACGGGATGGGCGTCCATCACCTCCTCCCCGGCGCCACCGGCCCCGCCGGCGCCTACGGCCTTGTCGGCATGGGTGCCGTCTTTGCGGGAGCCGCTCGCGCCCCGATCACCGCCGTAATCATCATCGTTGAGCTCACCGGCGATTACCGGATCATCCTGCCGCTCATGTTCGCCATCGCCCTCGCCGCCGGCATCTCCAGTGTGCTCAGCCACGACACCATCTACACGCTCAAGCTCAGCCGACGAGGCATCGACATCTTTCGCGGCCGCAGTGCCAATCTCATGCAAGTCCTCCGCGTCGCCGACGCCATGCAACCACTGCCTGTATCGCTCGCCGCCGAGATGACTCTCAACGAAGTCATCGCCCGACTGGGAGACGCCCCGACCGACGGGCTCCCGGTCACGGACGGCGAGGGCCACTTCAGGGGCACTCTCAGCTCGCAGCAGGTCGAGGAGGCGATGCGCGACAACGCACTCGACGCCCGCGCCGGCGACCTCGCCCAAGACCTACCGGCACTCCATGCCGGCCAGAACCTCGAACAAGCCCTCAGCGCCTTGCTGCGCGCCCGTTCCGGGCTGCCCGTCGCCAACGAGAACGGCAGCGAACCCGTCGGCTGGCTCACCCACATGGACATCCTGCGCGCCTATAACTCACGCCTCGAACAACGAGTCGACCAAGCACCACAACAGCGAGGCGCTCGACCTGCCCACGCGAGCCCGGAGAAGGCCCGCGGCACACTGCGGAACTCCGCCGGCCACCGCACTCAACCGTCCTCCCGCTCCGCCGCGGCAACGACGCCTTCGAACCCGAGTTCATCGAGCGAATCGACCAGGGCGACCGCCTAACCGCCCTCGTCCTGGCCGAGCCGCAGACGAACTCGGCACCGGAAATTCGGCCGCATTGGCTAGGAGTCGTGAAGCTGGGCGATCGTTTCGCGCAGCACCTCGCTCTGTGCTGTCGTGAGGTCGATGGCGCTGCGCGAAAATTCCGGTTGGAGCAACGCTGCGTGAATCAGCGCAGCCACAGTGATTGCGCCCGGCTTGTGGGCTTCCGCCCAGAGCAGTTCATAGACTTCCCTCAGGTCTCCGTTCTCGACGATGATCGTCTCGCCATCGTCAAGGGTGAAGCGGGTGGAGGCTTGTGGCACCTCGGGAGTATCGCAAACCGTTGTTATCGCTACCCAGGCGCCGGGCCCCTCGGCAAACAGAAGGCCGTCGAGGAGCTGCTTCTTTCCTGGCCGTGCTCGCGTATGACGGCTCCGATGTGACTAGATCGACGTGGCACAGGGCAAGGCGATTCTCAGGGCACGGAGGAGCGGAGCCCGCTGGGCCGTCCGGGTTATCTCGAATCCCTATCCCAATCCCTGCGACCAACCACTCGCGACCCCGGACACAGGCGGGTCAAAGGAACGGAACCCGCTGGGGCCGACCGGGTTATGTCGATTCCACCAACCCGCCGGCAAGCTAGCGGGTTGGTGGGCCGGGCGCCGCGAAACGCCCGGAACGTGACCAGCAGGGTGGATTGTCCTGGTTTTGGCCGCGAAACGCCCGGAACATGACCGTCCCGGGTGGTGACCGGGGAGAGTCCGGGTACTGGCCGGCTACCGCCGGGAACATGACCCCAGTGGCCGCTTCCTGAGGAATTCGGGCTCAGGCTCTTGTTCTATTCACTAGCTAGCTGACATCTGGGGACTAGGCGCGGCGGCGCACCCCGGGCCGGGCGCGACATCCGGGGCACCAGCGTCGTTGCTTGCCTTCGAGTGCCTTGCCGCACCCAGCGCAGCGCGGCGGGTGGAGCGGTCCTCCCTTTCGCGTGGCGAGGTAGAGGAGTGCCTCGGGATTCGCGGGGAGGGGCTGGCCGGGGTGTGCGCGGTTGAGGGCATCTCGGGCGAGTGCGGCTGCGTGTTCGCGGGCCTTGTCGCGTGTGCGAGCACGGGCTCGACCGCTCTTGAGGTACCGACGGACGGCGCTTTCGCTGATCTCGAGTGCTCGCGCGAGCTCGGTGTGGCTCTCGCTGCGGACAGCGGCTCGCAGGATTGCGAGCGCGCGCTTGTGCGCATGTTGGCGACTCGGGTTCGGGTAGAGGGTGTAGTCGGGGTCGGTGAGGATGCCAGTTTCGTGGCTGTAGTTCGCTTCTCGGCCGATGGCGACTGACTTGTACGCCTCGGTTGACGCGGGCTGGAGCAGACCTTCGGTGCGGCCGGTACAGGGGCGTCCGTTGGGAGCGAGTGCTTTGCGTTCGGGTGCGCGGATGTGGGCGGCGAGGACGCTCCGGAGCGTTCGGAGGAAGAGCGGCCGTTCCGCGGCAAGCGTGCTCTCAGTCGCCTCAGATGGGAGAGGAGCGACCGGGGGCAGATTGTCGCCGCTAGCGAAGTCGCACCATTCAGCCTGGTCGGCGGTAAAGCTGTTGCGGTAGATGGCGACGGGGCGGGGGATGACGCCGTCGGGGGTTGCGCCGTAGGTGCGGTCGGCCTGAGCGACGACAAGCGTGTCCCAGGGGCGCACCCCGGTGAGGTCGAGGCGGACGAGGTCGGCGTGGCGGGTGAGCGGGATGTGCGAGATGGCGTAGTCGTCGATCCCGTCGGGTTCGGGGCCGGCGAGTGCTGCCCAGCTCCAGGCTTGGGCGACGCCGGCCTCGCCGAGTGCTGACTCGTCGGCGCGGAGTAGGTGGCCGAGTGCGAACTCCGACGGCGAGATTGGCTCGCGGCCAGCCGGACTGATCTCGTAGGGCGTTTTGCGCTTGCTCGCCACCCCGTAGAAGTAGAGCTGGCCGCCGGCGGCTTTCAGGTTCTCGGGCTCGAGCCGAAACAGGCTCGGCTCGCCGTGATGTTCGGCGTCCTTCTGTTGCCGTGGCCGGTAGGGGCTGTGTCGCTCGAGCGACCAGCGGATCTCGTCGACCTCGGCGTAGCTGAGGGCGCGCTCGCATTGGCGGCCCTGCTGGTCGCGGTGGCGTCCGCCGCTGACGGGGACGAGTCCTCCCTCCGGGGTGGCGAGGACGGCCAGGGAGTCGGTGTCCCAGTAGACGACGCAGCCACCAGCTGCCCGCACCTCGCCCATGCCGAGCGACAGAAGGAGCCTGCCGCCTGCCGTGACCAGGCTGTAGAAGGGCGGGAAGAACCAGCGGCCTGGCTTCTCGAAGGAATGCGCGTGCGTCGTGTAGGCGCCGTCGGGGCCGACGACGGTGCCTTTGCGGCGACTCCTTGTCGGTTCTTCCGGGTGGACTTCGAGGAAGATGCCTGAGCAGGCGGAGTTGTCCCACCCCTTGTACAGCGGCGATAGCCAGGCACGCTCGCTTTCGCCGATGTCGGTTTCGCCGTGTTCGAGCCGCTGTCGGCCCTCGGCTAGGAAGAGGAAGAGGTCGGCTCCTTCAGCGTCGGGGTCGAAGCAGCCAAGACCGGGAAGCTCGACCGCGTGGAGACCCTTCTGCCGGCCGCTGCCGACGAGCCTGAGCGCACTTTCGATCTTGGGCACTGTCCCTGTCTCGAAGAACGAGTTGGCGAGGTCGGGAAGCGGCCACCAGAGCGCTTCCTCGCAGTGCAGGGGCGCGACAGTGGTGAGCCAGGTCGTGCCAGACCAGATGCGATGCGGCACCACGTCGCCGTCCGGCCGGAAGCGGCAAAAGACGCACAGCTCGGGTGCGAGCCGGAAAGTTCCGCGGCGCTGCTGACTGATCCAGTGTTCGATCTCGGCCGGGTCGGTTGGCTCGAGCGAGAGTCTGTTCGATGTGAGTAGGTTCCAGATTCCCAGCGCGCGGGCGCATACGGGGTATTCAGCGGCGACGTCGATCAGCCGGATGGGAAGCGGCGGCGAGTCGGGCAGGGAGCGAACGCCGAGTCCGGACCAGCCGCCGTAGGCCGCGCAGGTGGCGGCGCCTATCCCCAGCAGGTCGCCCTCGTAGCGGTTCATCGGTGGAGAGGTCCGGATCGCGTCGAGCGTGTCCTTGGCGTACGAAGCCGGCGAGAACACTCGATCGGGTGGAAGCGCGAGCCCGAACGCGCGATGCCGCTCGAGCAGGAGGAGGTAGAGCTGGTGCGCCGCGTCAGCCCGAGCGAGACAGCGAACGGCAGCCTCGTGCGGCTCGAACACCGCGCGCGCATGCTCGGGTGGAAGGTCGATACCTAATGCGGCACACGCGTCGCCCAGGCTACGGATACGGCTTCCGGTCAAGGCACGAGCGAGACGCTCCAGGGGGAGTAGGTGGCCCGGAAACACGTAGTGGTCATGCTTCGCCCCTTCTCCTTCGGGTACCCGGTCGCGCCAGTCGGGGGCACGGCGGCCCGTGAAGGCAAGAGCGACAGAACTGTCAGGGAGCGTCTTACACAGCACGCGCGGCCGGTAGCCCTCCTCATAGCGGCCGTTGCGGAGCAGCCTGCTCGCGCGACGCCCATGGGGCAATCGACTCGTCCAGAGGATGAGCGAGACGCCGCCCTCGAACAGCCCCTCTGCCGCGGTCGCCGTCCAATCCGCGGCCAGACTCGCCAATTGTGCGGCGAGATCGAAGCCGACCAGCGCAAGCCGGTACTTGTAGATGTAGCGATAGAGGAGGTCGAGAAAGTCTTCGAGCGACAGAGGAGTCTCCGTCAGTTTGAGCCGCCGCCTCATGGCTGCGAGGGCGGGGCCGTCGGTCGCCGTGGCCGCCGGCCCCATGAAGAGCCCGCGAGCCAGAACCTCGTTACCTCGCACAAGGAGATAGGCGCCGAAGCGCGCCTCCCCGGCCAGCGTCTCACCTCTCACTGTCTCCACGATCAAGGCCAGCCCCGCCCATCGAGCACGCGGAGTTCGCGCAATGGTCTGCGGGACGGGTGCGACCCTGTACCCGAGCTCCTGCAGCTCCCATGGCGGCGGCAGCAGCAGCCTGTTCAGGACCGCCGCCTCTCTTCGTCGTCCAGGGCCCGCTCGAAGGCGAGGAAAAGCTGTAGCTCAATCCACAAACGCTCTGCGGGGGTCAGCGGCAGTTGCTCGAGCACGTCCTGGTAGCCGGCGTCGTGCAAACGGTGCCGATTCGCCCCCAACCGCACCACGAGATACGAGCCTTGGCCGCCGACGTGATGGAGTTCGACCGTCGGCCGACCAGACTGACGAACGTGACACTCGTAACAGCGAATCGGCCGCTGACCGAGCACGAGTAGCCACGGATTCGTCACGCCGCAGGCACACGCTGCCCCGGAAGGAAACAGCCGCCCGCGCAGATCGCGTTTCGCGGCGGCGGCGATCAGCCCCCACCGTAGTGCCGAAACGAGATCGTCTCTGCGCATGGTCAGCGACGCTCATAGAAGTCAGGCCAGTCGCGGTCGCCGCGCAGGTTGAACTCGTCGATCAGGTCGAGGTCACGATCGTCAACGAGGCGATAGCCGCCGAGCCGTTCCCCGCGATACGGACGCAATCCGGCTCCCGTGGGATCGTCGCCACGCTCATAGCGACGTAGCGCGTTGGAGTGCCGGGCCGCCAGCGAACGGTCGCGACGCTCCGGCAGGGTTAGCACCCGATCACCGCGCGACGTGAGCACGTGAACCTCGTCTCGTCCGGACATCGCCTATCTCTCGGCCCGTGCGCCGGTACCCGGACCGGCGAGGAGCCGGGTCAACTGCCGCTCGAGCTGTTCAGCGCTCTGGGCGGCGTCGAGGGCAGCTTCCAGATCCGTCTCCACAAGCTCTAGCGCCGGTGCGCAGAACGGTGCCGCGGCGGTCAGAAATCGCACGGAAGCAAGAGCGCTCCCAACGCGGATCCGGATCCCCGTGTGAAGCTGTGCGAGCGAGGCCACTGCTTCGGAATCCATCGTTTACCTCCGGGTTCTCTATTCGGGATTCGTCATGACTGACACCGAGGCAGGATGGACCAGGGAGGATTTTGGTGTAAAATCTAAGTGTGGCTGCGCGGACTGAAGAGCTTGAGTTCACGGCCGCCGAGCTCGTCGAAGCAGCTCATCAAGCCGGCTTCGAGGTCAAGCCTCGGCTGATCACGGACTGGGAGAGCCTCGGCCTTCTCGACAGCCCGCGAAAACGGCCACTCGGCCGAGGAAGAGGCTCCGACAAAGCCGTCTGGCCCGAACGTCAGAAGGATCTCTTCCTTTCACTGCTCCACCACCGGAGCACCGTCAACCGAGTCGCCGGCCTCGCGAACATCCCCGTATGGGTCTGGCTCGCCTACGGCGACGAGTGGATACGGCTTCGTCAAGCGCGCAAGGCGCTCGCAACATGGTGCGGCCGCCACCGCTCCAGGCCAGGTCTGTCTCATGCAGAGGCGCGCCGCATGTCCCGCCAATTTGCGGAAACGGTCGTCCAGCCGCACAGCCGACCAGCCGACATCGCAAAGCTGCGTCGAGTGGTCGAAAGCAGCATCGAGGCCATGGCCTTTGACCGCGACTCGTTTCGAGACACGGTCCGGCACGTGTTTGACCCTCACGACGAAGGACGCACGATCGGGCCGAGCGGAGCGCCGATACACACTGATCTCGTCGTGCGCCTCGTCGAAGCGCGGTTCGCAGCCCTCCGGGCACTCGACGGATTGTCCGACTACCACTGGGAAAGCGCACGACTCGTCTACATCAGCACCAAGGTGAGCTATGCGGGCGAGCAGCCGACGTTTGCGGGCGACCCCCTAACCGGCCGATTTCACGAGCCACCCTCATTTGAGCGCGACATCAATGGCGCCTGCATCGACCTTCTCACGATCCTCGGGATGAGCCTTCTCGCACCTGAAACGCACCACGGGCTCGCCGCGGAGGCACTCGAACAACTCACCATGACCTAGCCAAACAACCTGAGACAGTTCGCCCCCGCGACCGTCTAGCGGTCCGGGGGCACGGCACACGAAATTGGAGGTTCCGCATGCGCCCCGACAGTAGCGTCCCCCTCACCCACCATCTCCGCCGCGCCGACGTCTGCGTCGCCAGCGGGTTCGGGATCAAGGTCTTCGTCCACCGCGGCCAGCTCGTCGTCGAAGACGGCGTCGGTCGCGACCGACGAAGGCGCGTCCTCAACCGAGCGACCCACAGGATCAGCCGCCTGCTCGTCATCGGCACCGACGGCTTCATCAGCCTCGAAGCCACCCACTGGCTCCACCGACTCGGGATCGCGCTCATCCAGCTCGACCGCGACGGCAACATCATCGCCACCTCAGCCGCAAGCGGCGGCGACGTCCGCCTCCGGCGCCTCCAGGCCGCAGCCGGCAGCAACGAGACCGGTATCGAGATCGCCCGCATGCTGCTGCAGGTAAAGCTCGACGGCCAAGCGGCCGTGCTCGAGCTCCACGCCGCCGACACCGAGGCAAGTGCCGTGCGAGCGGCGACAGCAGCGCTGGCCAAGGCGTCAACCCTCGAGCGGCTCGTGTGGGCAGAACGCGACGCGGCTCTCGCCTACTGGGGCGTATGGGCTCGACGAGAAGTCCGCTTCGCGACGACGGACTTGAAGGCCGTTCCCGAGCACTGGCTCAGTTTCGGGCAACGCGGGTCACTCCTGACCGGCAGTCCCCGTCTCGCGATCAACCCGGCGAATGCGCTGCTCAACTATCTGTACGCGATCCTCGAAGCCGAGACTCGGCTCGCTTGCCTCACTGTCGGCCTCGACCCTGGGCTCGGCATCGTCCACGTTGACTACCGCAGGCGCGACTCGTTTGCGCTCGACCTGATGGAAGCCGCACGCCCTGCCGTCGACGCTTACGTGTTCGAGCTTCTTCAGTCGCGCGTCTTCGGTCGGCGCGATTTCGCGGAGACGCCGCGTGGCGTCTGCCGCGTTAACCCGCCACTCAGTCACGAGCTAGCCGAGACCGCACCAGTGTGGGCGGCCGCGATTGCTCCGGTCGCTGAAGCGGTAGCCCACGAACTCGCCCGCAGTAACGGCTCACGGATCAAGCAGCTCTCCACACCACTCACCGGGACGAAGCGGCTAGCTCGTTACGGCATGCCGCGACGTCGCTCCGCTCCTGCAGCAGCTGCCCGGAAGGCTCGGCCCGTTCCCACATGCAAGCGCTGCGGTGGGCCGGTGCCCCGCCGCAGCCGCACCTACTGCGACGATTGCCTTCCTCTCTACCAGCGGGAGCAGTACGAGAAGGCGTTCAACGGCTCCGGCCTCTCCGCGGTAGAACGGGCGAAGGCGGCTGGCACGGATCCGACGCACGGAAACGTGGCCGCAACTCGACGCGCCAGGACAAACGTCACCCGGAAGCGACAAGCCCGAGAATGGGACGAACGCCACGGCAAGCTCATCGACCTCTCCACCTTCGAGCGCGAAATCCTCCCACTGATCCAGGGTGTCCCGCTCAGCCGGTTACAGAAGGCCACCGGCCTATCGCTCCGCTACGTGTCGCTGATCCGACGCGGCGAGCGGAGACCACATCCGCGGCACTGGCAGGCACTCCTCGCCGTCACGACGATGCGATCCAAAGCCGAAACGAAAGACGCACAAGACCCCGCATCAACTGATCAGTAGGCGGCTACTGCGATCCCTTTCGTGCCCCCTGAATCAGGATCGACCGGGCACGTCTATCCACGTCGGCATTGCACTGCGCCGCAGCGCTGAGCAACAGTGGACCCCACTCTTCGGTTTTACTGAATCGACCGACATAGAGCGAGACCAGACCTCCGTGTCTGTCGCTGACCAGGATCTTCCCTTGGTTCCCTGCGCCTCGAACCATCACCCATCTGATGCTTTTGAGATCCATGAGATCAGCCGCTCGTTTCCAAGGCCCGATGGTTAGCTCGAGGCGAGTCGGCGAGTAGTGAAGACGCGGCAGAGCGATCCAAAGAGCAAAACCAATAGCCAGCACCAGCAGCCAGCTGTACTTGACCCCCACCACCCATCCCTCGGTACCTAGGATCCCGAACCAGATGATCGCGCCGACGGTAGCCGGTAGAAGCGGGCCGAGAAACGTCGGCCGAGCCATGCCTACTACGGGCTCGCTGATGGAGTTCACTTCAGTATCCGCCACTACGGGGACGCGCCAGCAGAAGCGCCGACAGTGGCGCTCGTGTAAGCCTGGCCGTAGAGCCGAAGAGAATTCAAGCCGGGTCTATAGATGTTCGAGTATTTGTATGGCCTAAACCCGCGAAGCGGGAACATATAGCCGCCTAGTGCTCCACCGACCGCGCCAGCCACCGTCCCAACAACGAGGTGGCAAGTCAGCGGATTGCCGCGGATTAGATTGCCGACCGCGGTTGCTGCAGCGCCGCCGAAGGAACCACACACCCCCCATTCGATCCATGTGCCACCCACACACGCTCCAGTCACCAGTCCTCCGACCGCCCCCGACACTGTGGCTGCGCCGAGGCCCGACCATGAGAACTCGTACTGTCCCTGCGCTGCCCCGTAGAGGTAGGTGCCGTCCGCCACGACTCCCCCGACAAGAGTGCCGATCGCCGCGCCAACCCCGATGTCGATCCCAACCGCGAGCCCGTACGGGTCAACGTTAGTGACCGGATCATTCTCCGCATATGCGTAGGGCTGATCGGTCTGATCAACCGCCGGGTCAAGGCTGAGGAATTGTCCCGTTTGGGGGTCGTAGTAGCGGCGGACTGAGCGGCTGCGGACCCGTGGTGTGACCACGGGCGGCCTGCGAGAAGCGCTGATTGTCAACGTTTCGCTGCTCACTGGTAGGCGGCTACTACGAACGAAGTAGCCGTGGGGCCGTGGTCGGGCTTCGAGCGGCCATCGTGACGCATTACGCCCAAAGATTCGCGAGCGTCGGATCGAACGTGGCGAAGTTGAGTCCGTCACCATCGCCGAGACCAGCAGTGCAGGCCACCCTCTGCATCCATTCCTTCAGAACCTCAGACGGGCCTGCGATCCGTTGATCGGATGTCAACCGAATGCTTGTCGGCTTACCGACCGGCGGGTCCTCAGCGAATAGCCAAATCTCATCAAAACCGGTGAAAAAGCGCCCCTCGCCGATCAGAGTCAGCACCGTGGGAGCATCAAGCAGTACGTCGTCATCAATCTCGACGAACGCCGCATCCAGCTCCCGCAGGCGAGGGACGAGACTGGGCAGGCTCGCCACTTTCGAAGTTGAGTCGATCATCGTCACTAGAACGCGAAACCGCTGAAGTTGCTGAAGAGGCAATCGAGCGAGTGCAGACGGGATGTCGAGGTTCGAGTTCCAGCCAATCTGCAAATCAGACATCGCTCTACTCTCCCGGACGGATTGGGCGACCGCCCTGGCGATCGCCATTGATCCAGTCGTGCGCATGCGGGTCGCCTGCACCATGATCGTGCCCAAAGTCGAAGTCTCGGACAGCCCGGCCGTCCGGTCCGTACTCCCGGATTTGGCCGACCCCGTTGCCTTTGTCTAAGACCTCGATGCTGTTCGGAACGCCTGTTCGCGGAAGACTTCGCCTCGCCCCGAGGTTGACCGAGCCCGTCTCGTCTCCCCACTCAACCGCCCTAATCCGGGCAAGAAACTCGGCGTAGCGACCGCTTCTGAGGAGTGCGCCGAGAGCTTCGCCGCCAAGAACCGTGCCTGCTGCGCCACCGATGAACTGGTCGAGCGAGTCCTGTGGAACGGTGCACGAAGCGCCGGGGACGATCCAGTTCGCGATCCGGTCGGTAAGACCGTTCGTCGCTCCTCGAGCGATGTTGATCCACGCGTCGAGGCTCGCACTCGGGTCGAAGGAGTGAGTGCAGATTGGCCCGACGCAGAACAAGCCCGTCGGATCGGAGCTATCGACGGGATCGCCGGCGGCGTACGCGTACTGTGCTTCGGTTTGGTCGACGGACGGGTCGACGGTGATGAACTGCCCCGTTGTCGGGTCGTAGTAGCGGCGGATGTTGTAGGTGAGGCCGGTGGGGTCGGTGTAGTTGCCGGCGTAGCCGAAGGGTGTGCTTGTGGTGAGGCCGCCGCTGGT
>Ga0335080_10007585_pt1 | contig 11251 bp, 11 predicted proteins | sample Lox_Sample_34_FD_206720 | JGI IMG/M metagenome (GOLD analysis project Ga0335080, IMG submission 206720) | Soil microbial communities from Loxahatchee National Wildlife Refuge, Florida, United States - Lox_Sample_3.4 | ecosystem: Environmental > Terrestrial > Soil > Wetlands | place: USA...
ACATCTGCTTCGGCTATGCGGCGCTGGTTCCGGGGCGTCCGCCGGCATATTCGTTTCTCGAAGAACTGGCTGATTCACCCGTGAAGCAGATCTCGATCGAGACCGCGCAATCCGCGCTCGATTGCGCAGTGCTGGCAAAGCTACCGCGCAAGACCATCATTCTCGGTGTGATCGATCTCTCGAAGCCTGAGGTGGAAACCGCGGAGACGGTGGCCTCGCGCGTCCGCCGCGCATTGCCCTACGTCAGCCCGGAGCGGCTCGTAGTCGCGCCCGACTGCGGAATGAAGTACCTGCCCGCGGACTCCGCATACGGCAAGATGAAATCGATGGTCGCCGGCGCTCGGATCGTGCGCGCCGAACTGGCCGGCCGCGCCGCCAGCTAGATCGCCGGCCCCTGAAACCCTATGCGCCTCGTTCCGCAGTCTTGCTCGTGATCTGCGACGGGTCCGCACCCACGCGTCCGGAGACCTGATCTTTCGCCGCAGCCAGCCGAAAATCGAAATGAATGCTGGGCAGATTCGGCAGCGGGGAAGAGCGGTCGGTTTTGTTCAGTGTCACGATCAGCGATTCGTCCACGCCGAACACTGTGTCGGAGTCGATGTGCGAGTCGCCTGCCACGTAGAGCGCCGTCACCAGCTCTCTGTATCCGGGCGCTCCGATCACGAAGTGGATATGCGCCGGGCGATAGCCGTGGCGTTTCTGGGCGCGGATCATGTCGCCCACCGGTCCGTCCATCGGAATCATGTATCCCAGCGGGCAGACTCCGCGGAAGTAGTATTTTCCTTCGGCATCCGCGTGGAAGCAGCCGCGCAAGTCCATCACCGACGGATCGAGTCGCTGCAGATCGTAGTTGCCGGTTTCGTCCGGCTCCCACACTTGCACGAGCGCGTTCGGAATGCCGCGGCCGTTCGCATCGATCACGCGCCCGTAAAAGGCGACTTCCGTTCCCTGATTCTCAAAGATGATGGAATCCCCGAGTTGTTTCATGGGCGCGTCCTGGCGATAGAACGGACCCAGCAGGCTCGACTTTGTCGCGGCGTCCGTGGTGCGCTTGTCGTGCAGGGCATTGATGAGCGAACTCAGCCCGAGCGTGTCCGACAGCAGGATGAATTCCTGTCGGTGCGCCGTGCACTTCTGCCCCACGGCGGTCAGGAACTTGATTCCATCGAGCCATTCCTGCGGCGTCAGATCGGCCTCGCGCGCGAAGGAATGCAGGTGACGCACGAGCGACTCCATGATTCGCTTCAACCGAGGGTTTGGCGTCGTCGACATCTGCTCGATCGCCACATCGGTGATCGTTTGTTCGTTGATGGCTCTCATCCGTTCCTCCGCTGCCGGACTATTCCCGCGGCCGGGGAGGCCGCGCGGGCGCCATCATAGTCCTTCGAAGGCCAATCTTCCAATGACGGAAAGCCGGCGGCGGTACTGGTTCTTGTTTTGGTTTCCGGCGTGCAGTATGGATTGCTGTCCGGCTAAGCTAGAATGGTGTGTTTCGGGAGGAGCCGCTTGGGATTCAGTGCGAGCACGCGCCAGTTTGGAGATGTGACGGTGGTTGACGTTCGCGGCCGTTTCACCATGATTGAGGGAGAAGCGGTTCACGAGTTGGTGTTGGATTTGATAGCGGACGGCAGGAAGAAAATCCTGATGAATTTTCGCGACGTGACGTATCTGGACAGCTCGGGGGTGGGCCTGCTAGTGCGGGCGCTCTATTCCGCCCAAAAGAATGGCGCGCAGCTGAAGGCCGTGGAGCTAAGTCCTCGGGCCGCCGAGGTCCTCCGGCTGGTCAGCTTGCACAAGATCTTCTCAGACTTCCCGGACGAGCAAACCGCGCTCCGCAGCTTCTTCAACTAGCGCAGCTAAGCAGGGAAGTGGTTCGCGGGCGTCGGCAGACACACACATCCAGAGACGGCTCAATCGCCAGATGCAGCAACCGGCGGGACTTACGCCGCGGCGGCGAGGTACTGCCAGGCGCTCCCCGTGAACTTCAGTTGGAACACTCCGCCCTCGTCGGCGTGGAGAAAATAGTCGCCCTTCGGGATGCGGTGCGCGTGCTCCGAACGAACGGAGCAACGCTCCCACTTGGCCGGTCCAATTCCCCGGCCATGCTTGCGCGCCTCTTCGACGATATGAATGCCGTACTTAACCCGGTATTCCAGGCCGGTGGGTCGTACCGGGACCAAACGACCAGTGCCCTTGCGGTTTCGTGCCATGCTCATATGATGCCACGAACCGTGCAAAAGTTACCTGGTTTTTGGGTTATCGCGAGATACCATTTTGGCCTGCTCGGTGTATGTGATTGATGTCACGGATGTTCATTCCTATTTCGAGTTCGCGTCAAAGGCCGTCGCGGCCTGACGGACTCTCGTCACTGGCAGGTAATCTCCTGAAAATGTGCGTACTATGCAGGTACCGGTAGTCCCGCCCAACCGAAGACTTCACCGTTCAATGCAGCGACAAGCTCTGGACGGTCCTCGCCGGCGAGGTTCGAGTCGATCTGAAATCCTTGAGTCTTCAGCCAGTAGGAAAGCATTCGATACGAGGGCCGCAGCGACTCCAGCTCGCGCGGATCGATTGATAGCAACTGGCCGGGAATCGCAGGGGTGATCTCGTCGCGCATGTAGAATGCGTCAAAGCCGACGATGCGCCAAACTCCACCGCGCCTTTCTGCGCGGTAGAGAAATCGGGCGTGCGCGGAAAGTGTTGCCTCGACGCTGCCCATCTTGACCGGCAAGTCGATGATGCCCGATAGGCTCGCCACGGCGCGGTCGCCCGCCAGATTCACGAGGATCGGGCCGAGTCGATGCTTGGCGAGGACGCCGCGCTTCGCCATATCGATCGACCCGCTGACGAACTCTTCGCCGTTCCCACGAAACCAGCTCACCCGGATGAGCGAGTCCGGCCAAAAGCAGTCGCGCATGCGCTGCCAGCGTCCCAGGTCGCGGCTTTCCCGCTCGCGGAGAATCAACTGCGTCACCGCCGTGATCGCGGCGCTATCGAGCACTTCCTTCGGCAATTCGGTTGTCATCTTCGTCCTCGCATTTCGCGGCGGCGATTATCGCACGCCTTCTGGCGGTAGATACTCGGAGTGTCGTGGCGCCGAATTCCGGATTGAAAAGCGGCCCGAAGCCGCATACGCTGTTGGATCAGAAGAGCTTGGGCCCGGACACTCGATGAATCCATCGCGCAGCTTTGAGATCGGCAAGGTCCGCGTGGGCGGCGCGGCGCCGATGTTCTTGATCGCAGGTCCCTGCGTCATTGAGAGCGAAGCTCACGCGCTGATGATGGCGGAGCGCATCGCCGAAATTGCCTCTGCCTTGCGCGTGCCGTTGATCTTCAAGGCTTCCTACGACAAGGCGAACCGTTCCTCGATTTCGTCGTACCGAGGCCCGGGTTTGGTCGACGGGCTTCGTATCCTCGCGAAGATCAAGAAGCGCACGGGCCTGCCGATTCTGACGGACGTTCATGAGGTCTCGCACGTAGCGCCGGCGGCTGAGGTATGCGACGTGCTCCAGATACCCGCCTTTCTGTCGCGTCAGACCGACTTGCTCGTCGCCGCAGGTCGCTCGGGGCGCGTGGTCAACATCAAGAAAGGGCAGTTTCTCTCGCCCGCCGAAATCGGAAACGCTGCGGAAAAGGTCGCCGAAACGGGCAATTCGAAAATCATCCTGACGGAGCGCGGGTCTTCGTTTGGCTACCAGAATCTTGTGGTGGACATGCGCTCGTTCCCCATCATGCGCAAGTTCGGTTATCCGGTCGTTTTCGATGTGACGCATTCCGTGCAGCTGCCCGGCGGGGCAGGGAAATCGAGCGGTGGACAGCCCGAGTTCATCGAGCCGCTGGCCCGAGCCGGCGCGGCCATCGGTGTCGATGGCGTGTTTCTGGAAGTGCACGACAATCCGGCGAAGGCGCTTTCCGACGGCACGAACGCGCTCGCCCTGGACAAGCTGCGGCCGCTGCTGGCCCGCATTGCGCAGCTGGCTGCTCTGTCGCGGGAATGGGATGCACCCGAAGCCCGGGCACCGCGTGTCGTGACGTCTGCACAGGCGGCGCTGCGGAAAATCGAGAGGCGCAGGTGGCGCACGCGATGAGCTCGCCAAGCACATCGAAGCGCGCGATCGCCACGGCGAAGCGCGTCCTCGAGATCGAAGCGGCGGCGATCGAGGGCCTGATCGATCGCCTCGATGAGCGCTTCGAGCGGGCCGTCGAGTTGTTATACGAGTGCAAAGGGCGCGTGGTCGTGACGGGTCTCGGAAAGTCCGGCCTTATCGGTCGCAAGATCGCAGCCACACTGGCGAGCACGGGCACGCCCTCGCTCTTTCTTCACGCGGCCGACGCGCTGCACGGAGACCTCGGCGTGATGGCCGCCGGCGACGTCCTGCTGGCGATTTCCTCCAGCGGCGAAACGGAGGAAATGGTCGAGTTGATCGAACCGGCGAAGCGCATCGGCGTGCAAATCGTAGCCATGACCGCCAATGGCAAGTCCACGCTCGCTGGTGCCAGCGACGTCGTGCTCGATATCGCGGTGAAGGAAGAAGCCTGCTCGCTGAACTTGGCGCCGACGGCATCAACGGCCGCCGCCTTGGCAATGGGAGACGCCCTCGCGATCGCGCTGCTCGATCGGCGCGGATTCCGCGAAGAGGACTTTGCCGCGCTCCATCCGGGCGGGCGGCTCGGCAAGAGGTTGCGCCGGCTTGAATCGCTGATGCATTCCGGAGACGACGTGCCGCGCGTCTTGCCGGATGCAAAGATGCCGGACGTGATCTACGAGATGAGTCGCAAAGGGCTCGGCCTGGCCGCGGTGACGGAACCGGGCGGAAAATTGCTCGGCATCATCACGGACGGCGACCTGCGCCGCGTGATGCAGCGGCGCAAGCAAAACGTGCTCGATCTCGCCGCGGCCGATTGCATGACGAAAGACCCCGTCACGATGCCGCGCTCGGAATGGGCGGCGTCCGCGCTGCGCCTGATGGAAGAAAGGAAAATCACGTCCGTGCTCGTCACGGACGCCGCAGGCCGCCTCGAAGGCGTGGTTCACTTGCACGACCTCTGGACTCTGCAGCTGTTCTGACGGTGCGATTGGCATCGTCATCCTGAGGGAGCAACGCGAACGAAGGATTTCACTTCGGCGAGCAAAACATGGCCATTCACGAAATCAGGTTTCCCGCGAAAGTCCTGCGCCGGGCCAAGAACGTAAAGGTTCTGCTGATGGACGTGGACGGCACGATGACGCCGCGCTACGTCTGCCTGCAATCTTTCCCGGACGGCAGCGTCGCCGAGATGAAGATGTTTAATGCGCACGACGGCGCTGGAATCAAGCTGGCGGGTACCATGGGAATTCGGACCGGGCTGATCACAGGCCGCGATTCTCCCGCCACAGCGCGCCGCGCCCGCGAAGCCTCGATGGAGTTCGTGATCCAGGGGCAGGCGAAAAAACTCGATTCGTACAAGGCGATTCTTGTTCGCGCCGGCGTGACCGATGAAGAGGTTGCGTACGTCGGCGACGACCTTCCGGACATTCCGATCCTGCAGCGCGCCGGGCTTGCGGTCGCCGTGGCGGATGCCACGAACGAAACCAAACGTGTGGCGCATTACATCACCACCGCCCGGGGTGGGGAAGGCGCCATCCGCGAAGTCGTCGAGCTGATCCTCAAATCACAGGGCAAGTGGAAGAAGGCGATCCCGCTGGCGATTGCGTGAGAAGTGCGGTGCCTGGCGGAACTGGAGCGGGCGATGGGAATCGAACCCACGTCCGAAGCTTGGGAAGCTTCTATTCTGCCATTGAACTACGCCCGCTCAGGCGCGATTCGTCCGCAGGATAGCATCCGCCCAGCGGGCGTGCAATAGAGCCAGCCGGCGGCGGCTACTTGATTTCGGCGTAGTCGAGATAGTAACGGTGAAGATCGGCGACGGTCATGCGGCCCTTGCGAATGCTGTTCGCCGTCACTCCGTCGCTGCCGTTTTCCGAAAGCACCCATACGGTATCTCCGGCGCGGAAATCCGAGATCTTCAGGGGCTTGCCGTTTTCGTCCGTGAATTTCGTCTTGTCGCTGGCGCGGGCCAGCAGCGTAACCTCGGTCGGATATTTCAGCAGCAATTGCGATTTCTGAAGATCGACTGACGCGACGATAAAGAACTGCTCGCCGGATGCGGACTTCTTGCCCTGCGCGGGTGTGCGCACCGGCAACGCCAACAGTGCGGCGGCCGCGAGCACCAGCGCGGCGGGGCGGATGAATCTGACGAACGCATTATTCATATCGAAGAGCCTCGATTGGGTTGAGCTGAGCTGCCTTGACCGCCGGATAGAAGCCGAAGCTTACGCCGACCAGTGCCGAAAAGACCACGGCCACGACGATCGACAGCTTTGAAACGAGAGTCGGCCAGCCGAGCGAATTGGAAATCAGCGCGGAAAATCCCATTCCCACAATGATTCCGATGATCCCGCCCAGCGAGCTGAGCACCAGCGCCTCGCTCAGGAATTGCCATTTCACGTTCGCTTCGGTGGCGCCCACCGCCATGCGCACGCCGATCTCGCGCGTGCGCTCGGTTACGGAAACGAGCATGATGTTCATGATTCCGATGCCGCCGACCACGAGCGACACCGCGCCGACCGTGCCGAGCAACAGCGTCATCGTAGTCGCCGTCGCGGCCGCCGTCTGCGCCATCTCGCTCGGGTTGCGGATAATGAAGTCGTCGTCCTCGCCGGTGCGCAGGTGATGGCGCTGCCGCAGCAGCGCGGAAATCCCGCTTTGCACCGAGGGGTTCACGTCCTGACTGGCTGTGGCGACCATCATCATCTGAATCCAGCTGATACCGGAGATCTTCTTCTGAACCGTGGTGTACGGCATGAACATGATGTCGTCTTGATCTTGGCCGTTGCTCGATTGCCCCTTTTCCTGGAGGACTCCCAGAATCCGGAACGGAAGGTTTTGCACGCGGATCATCTGTCCCACCGGGTCCTGATCGCCGAAGAGCTGCGACTGGACGGTCTTGCCGATCACGCAGACGTTGGTCGCCATGTCTACATCGCGCTGCGAAAAGAAGCTGCCTGAAACCACGGGCCAGTTGCGGATTTGGGGAAAATCCTGCGAAGCGCCGTTCGTGCGTGTCAGCCAGTTCTGGTTGCCGTTCACGGCCTGGACCGACGAGCCGAGCATGGGCGATACCGCCACGACTCCCGGCACGTGCGCGAGCACGGCCATCGCATCGTCGGCGGTAAGAGTCTTCGTCGCGCCGCTGCCCATGCGGACGCCGCTGGTGTTGACGCTGCCCGAGAAAACCATGATGACGTTCGTGCCGAGAGACGCGATCTGCTGCTGCACCTGCTCGCTCGCGCCCTGCCCGATCGCCACCGTGCAGATCACGGCGGCCACGCCGATGATGATGCCGAGCATCGTCAGGATCGTCCTCAGCTTGTTGCGCGCCAGCGCCCGGAGCGCCACGCGGACCACTTCTCTCGGATTCATGCCGCCTCCCATTGCCCTCTATCGCGGAGGTCCGCCCTGTCCGCCAAATCCCGGCGGACGGTTGCCGCCCGTCGTGCCCGCCTGTGTCTGTTGTGCGATCACGACTACGTCGTTCTCGTTCAGGTTGCCTTGCAGCAATTGCGTATTGCTGAAGTCGGTGATGCCGCACTGCACCGCGACGGGTATCACCTCTTTATTCGGGCCGAGCTTCCAGACCACCTGCCAGCCGCCCAGATGAGTGGTCTGGGCATCGCGCGAGATGTCGTATTGCTTGTAGAGGTCCTGCAGCGTCTGCTTCGGCAAGTTGGGCTTGAACGTCAGCGCCGGATTCGGAACCTCGATCGTGTTGCTGGCATGGCCCGTCGGGATCGTGACGTACGCTGTCTCGCCGGGAAGAAGTTTCTCGTCCGGATTGCTGAAGTCGATCACGGTGTTGTACGTGACGACGTTTTGGACTGTGGTCGGATTCAGACGCACGGTGCTGACGCGGCCGTGGAACAGTTCGTTGGGGAAGGCGTCCACTGCAAACGTCACTGGCGCGCCCACCTTGATGTTTCCCGTGTCCGACTCGTCCGTCGCGGCATACACCAGCATCCGCGTCAGGTCCTGCGCCACCGTAAAGACGTTGGGCGCTTGCAGCGCGGCTGCCACGGACTGGCCAACGTCGATGTTGCGCGCCACCACGGTTCCGTCAATGGGCGCCAGAATCGTCGTGTATTTGAGATTCGTTTCAGCGGCGTCCAGCGCGCCCTGCATTGCCGTTACTTGAGCCTTCGCCTGCGTCAGCTGGGCGTTGGCCTGCGCCAGCGCCGCTTGCGCGGCCTGTACGTCCGCCTGCGCCTGCCCGAGGGTGGATTGCGTCAAGTCGTTCGAGTCAGCCGAAATGACCCCTGCTGTGAAGAGGTCCTGCGAACGCTTCGCCGTGGCTTGCTGGTAGGTGACGTTGGCCTGCGCCTTGGCCACGTTTGCCTGGTCCACCTGCACGTTGGCGGCGAGCGTCACAAGATTGGCTCGGGCGTTTTCCAGATTGCCTCTGGCCTGCAAGACCTGCGCTTCGTAGATTGCAGGGTCGAGCTGCGCCAGCACCTGATTGCTTTTCACCCGGGTATTAAAGTCCGCAAATATGTATTGCACGGTTCCGGAAACGTAGGAACCAACGGAAACCGTCGTCAAAGCGTTGATCGTGCCGGTGGCTTGGACGGCCGAAGTGAGATCGCCGCGGCGAATCGTCGCGGTCGTGTACTTGGGGGCGGCGGCTCTAGCTCGGGCGTAGTACCAGTAGCCCACAATCACGATCAAGCACGCACCCGCGATCAGGTAGACCTTCTTGTGCTTTTGGTAGGACTCTCTCAGGGACATGGATCTCCGATTCTACGGGAAGCGTTCGCGACCGAGCACAAGTTGCCATGGCTGGCCAGTTCGTACTTCCTCCTGTTTCTACTGACGCAAGCTGGAGGGCGGAGGTTTCCTTGGGTGAGCGACGAATGTCGGCGAGATTCGGCTCCGGGGCAGGCAACACTCGGGAGTTCTGCGTCCGCGAGTCTCCGTGTTAGAGTGAGCGGCTCGGCAGCTCCATGGGGAGGGGAAGTGGCGTATCGCGACCTGCGGGACTTCTTGAAAAAGCTGGAGAAAGAGGGCGAACTTCGCCGCATTTCGGCCGAGGTCGATCCGATACTGGAGATCACCGAGGTCAGCGACCGTGTGGTGAAGTCCGGCGGGCCGGCTCTGTTGTTTGAGAGGCCGAAAGGCTCTCGCGTCGCTGCGGTCACGAACCTTGTGGGCACGGAGCGCCGCATGAATCTGGCCCTCGAAGTTGACTCCCTTGACGAAATTGCGGGGCGGATTTCGTCGATCCTGGACATGCAGTCCCCGCAAGGGATTCTGGACAAGGTCAAGATGTTGCCGAAGCTCGCCGAACTGGGCAGTGTCTTCCCCAAGAGCGTGCGTACCGGTGATTGCCAGGAAGTGGTCCGCACGGAGGGATTCTCGCTTCTTGATTTCCCTATTCTCCAGTGTTGGCCGCAGGACGGCGGGCGCTACATCACTTGGCCGATGGTCATCACGAAGAATCCGGAGACTGGCAAGCGCAACGTCGGCTGTTACCGGATGCAGGTTTACGATGGCCGGACGACCGGCATGCACTGGCAAACCCAGAAGCATGGAGCCGAACATTTCCGAAGCGCCCGCGCCAAGAACAGGGAAGGGACGCTCGAAGTCGCCGTCGCGATCGGCGCCGACCCTGCGACTTGCCTGGCCGGGATTCTGCCCGTGCCGCCGGACATGGATGAGTTCATGTTCGCCGGCTTTCTAAGGCGCGATCCGGTTGAGCTCGTGCCGTGCAAGACTGTCGACCTCGAGGTGCCGGCCAACGCCGAGATCGTCCTTGAAGGCCACGTCAATCTGGGCGAGATGCGGACCGAGGGCCCGTTCGGCGATCATACGGGCTTCTATTCTCTCGAAGGCGAATACCCGGTTTTCCATGTGGACTGCGTCACCCACCGCAAGGATCCGCTGTACCTGACGACCATCGTCGGTCCGCCGCCGCAGGAGGACTATTTCATCGGTCACATGATTGAGCGCGTTTTCCTGCCCGTTATGAAGATGCAGCACCCGGAAATCGTGGACGTGGCGATGCCCGCCGAGGGCATCTTCCAGAACCTGATGATCGTCGCGATCCGCAAGAGCTATCCCGGCCATGCGCGCAAGACGATGAATGCGATTTGGTCGCTTGGCCAGGCGATGTTCACCAAGGTGATCCTCGTCGTGGACCACGACGTAAACGTCCAGGATCCGAGCGAAGTCGTCTGGAAGGCTTTGTGCGCAATCGATCCGGAACGTGACATTCAATTCGTTCTCGGCCCGGTGGATACCCTCGATCACGCGGCCCGTCGCCAGGACTACGGGTCGAAGATGGGAATCGACGCGACGCGCAAGTGGCCCGAAGAGGGCTACCTCGGCCGCTGGCCCGACGAGATTCGAATGGACGCCGCGACCAAGTCTCGGATCGATTCGATCTGGTCACAGTTGGGACTTTCGGCTCGCAAGACGTAGTCTTCCACACCCGCCGTACAGCAGTTGCCGGACGTCAGCCTTTCACCTGGCATTCACCTGACCTGGCAGCGCTCCGTTCGCCCGGGATTTGCCGATAGGGCGCTTCCCTGTACTCCGGGCCGGGTTTTACCAAAAGCACACGCTGGAAACATGGCGGTTGACAGTCCGCGTCGGTGGATGTGATAAACGCAACAACGGGGAGCGTACCGGTGCTATCAGTACCACCGGTCTCCGCGGTCTTGGAAGCTGCTCCATGGGGTTGAGGCGAAGGGGCAACGAAGGGCGAATGGGGGCCTCACAGCAGTCCGATAAGACGGCAATAGCTTGCGCAGTCGCAACTGTTTGTTAGATGCGGAGTGAAGAGCGAGGGGCCGCGCGATGTTCAATCTCGGTAAAACGAAATCTTTGATTGGCCTGGACATCGGTTCGAGTTCCGTCAAGGCAGTCGAGCTGAGAAAGGCGAAAGAGGGCTACGAGCTCGTCAGTTTCGGGCTGGAGCCTCTCTCTCAGGATACCGTCGTGGACGGCGCCATCATGGATGCCCCGTCCGTCGCCGAGAAGATCATTTCCATTTTCGATTCCCAGAAGATCAAGACGAAGGATGTCGCGACCTCCGTGTCGGGCCATTCGGTGATCGTCAAGCGCGTCAGCATGCCGCTGATGACCGAAGAGGAGCTTTACGACCGGATTCAGGCGGAAGCGAGCCAGCACATCCCCTTCGACATCGCCGATGTGAA
>Ga0335080_10007586_pt1 | contig 11251 bp, 6 predicted proteins | sample Lox_Sample_34_FD_206720 | JGI IMG/M metagenome (GOLD analysis project Ga0335080, IMG submission 206720) | Soil microbial communities from Loxahatchee National Wildlife Refuge, Florida, United States - Lox_Sample_3.4 | ecosystem: Environmental > Terrestrial > Soil > Wetlands | place: USA: Florida...
AAGCCCGTGATCTTCCGGCAGTTCGGAGGTGTCCAAGGCTGGTCGGCGACGTTCTGGGTACACGCCTACGGCAAGACAACGGTGGGTCTCCGACCGCTGTGGCGCAGTACGATGGATCTCCTCGTCGCCGTTCTGATCGACAAGAGCCGCGACCTCATGGCCGAGATCCCGGCTGCGGGAATCACCATATCAGGAGTGACTCTCGACTCAATGCGAATCCCGAGTTGACCTCGTCTCGCCGTGAAGGTCTGAGGGCAACATCCCCCCTGAGCCACTTTCCCCGCCGTTCGCGCGTTAGGGAACAGGAGCGGATGATGACGAACCAATTGACCAATCGACGGAGCTTCCTGAAGGCGGGGCTGGCGGTAGCGGTGGCGGCTCCGGCGTTGACGAAACTGCGGGGGCGGGTGCATGGGGTTGTGGCCGTGCCGGGGGACCCGCACTACGATGAGGGCCGCGCGGCGTGGAATCTGTCGGTGGATCAGCGGCCGGCGCTGACGGTGATGGCCGAGGGCGAAGACGACATTGTCGCGGCGGTGAACTACGCGCGAGAGAAGGGGCTGGGGGTTGCGGTACAGTCCACCGGTCATGGGGTAACGGTGCCGGCCAATGGCGGCGTGCTGATTCAGACGGGGAAGATGCGCAAGGTGCAGATAGACGCCGCGCGCCGCATGGCCACCACCGAACCCGGCGTGATCTGGGGCGACGTGCTGCCGCAAACGCAGGAGGTCGGGCTCGCGCCGTTGTCGGGCAGCTCGAGCGGGGTCGGGGTGGCGGGGTACACGCTGGGCGGCGGATCGGGATGGCTGGGCCGCAAGTACGGCTACGCCGCCGATCACGTGGTGGCTGCGCGCATGGTGCTGGCTGACGGCCACGTGGTGCGGGTCAGCGCTGACGAGCACCCGGACCTGTTTTGGGGCCTTCGCGGCGGCACCAGCAACTTCGGCATCATGACAGAGCTGCAGTTCCGTGTGTTCCCAGACAGTATGGTCTACGGCGGCGGTCTCTACTGGCCGATGGCGCGGGCGAGCGAAGTAGCCAAAGTGTTCCGGGAGTTCACGGCGACCGCTCCCGAATCGGTGACGTCGCGGCTGACGCTGGTGCACGTGCCGCCGCTTCCGAATATCCCGAAGGAGCTGCACTTCCAGTGGCTGGTGGCGGTGCAGGGCGTCTTCTCCGGCACTGAGGACGAGGGCAAGGCGCTGTTCGCACCGTTCCGCAGGCTGGGCGGGACAGTAGAGGATGCGCTGGGAATGATGCCGATGGCTGCGGCCGACTCGGTGGCGCGCGAGCCGCTGGAGCCGATTCCGGGCGTCGTCCACACAGAGCTGCTGGACGAGATCTCACCGGAGATGATCCGCTACTTTGTGGAAGAGGTGGCGCGACCCGATTCGCAGGTGATGATTCTGGAAATGCGCCATCAGGGAGGCGCATTCGGGCGGGCTCCGGAGTCGCCGAACGCGGTGGGGCATCGTGCGCAGGGGTTCTGGTTCAACGCCATCGGCGCGGCCATGCCGCCGCGCGGACGCGAAGGAGCCGAGGCTGACCTGCGCGCGGTGCGCAGCGCGATGAAGAAATACGCCAGCGGCAAGGTGTTCCTGAATGGCATTGAGGAGTTCGGCGCCGATCGCGTGCGGGATGCCTACGCACACGAAGTGTGGTGGAAGCTGGGAAAGCTGAAGCGCACGTACGACCCGGCAAATCTCTTCCGGCTCAACCGCAACATCCCTCCGGTAGCCGCGTAAGAGGGCCACAGGCTGGAGTGAGCGCTATCGCCGCCCACAACTCCCCATGGGAGATGGTACTGGCTTCAGCCTGTGGAGACCCCGGCTATCGGGTATTCCGGGGATCGCCATGTGGGGTTTATCCGTAGGGGAAATCTGCTGGTTTCGAGCGATGATTGGGACCATGAGCACAATTGCGCGATTTCTCATGGTTCTACCTCTTGCTGCTCTTTGTTATGCGCAGAATTGTTCGAACCAGAGCTGGTCGGGTACGCACTATTTCCTGATTAGCGGGACCCCCAACGCAAACAGCAGCCGGACTCCGATCGCCCGCCTTGGCAAACTGGTGGTCGACAACAGCGGAAGTCTCACAGGTCAGTCGACGGACAGCCTGAGTGGCACGATCGGGACGTCGACGATCACCGGTTCCTCGACGGTGATCAACGACTGCAGCGGATCAGAGACCATCACGTTCACGCCGCAGGGATCGCCGGCAACACTCTCATACCTCGCGTTTCAACTGGTGAATGGAGCGCAGGAAGGGATGGTCGCGGATTCCGATTCGCGGGTCATCGTAACCGGGCGCGTGCATCGCGCCGCGGCAATGGGAGAGGGTCAATGCGGAACCGGGATTCTCATTGGGAACTATGGTTTCTCGGGCTATGGGCCGTCGCTGGGCGCGAACGCGCCATTCTCACGAATCGGCGGGATCATTTTTGACGGCCAGGGGAGCCTCACCTACAAGCTCTCCTACAACAACGGAACGTCAGGCACATCGACACAGACCGGGAACGGGACTTACACGGTTGCCGGGGACTGTTCGGGGACGGTCAGACTGGACCTCGCCAACAGCACCATGAACTTCAACATCGCAGCCGTGGAGGGAAACAACGTGCTGTTCATCGAAACCGATGCCGGCACGCTCTTCTACGGCACCATGCAGACGCAATCGCGGCCGATGGTGCTGCCGCAATTCGCCTTCGGCGGGGGATGGTATTCGGCGCTTTATTTCGACAACGGCACCGATGCTGCCGTCTCGTTCCAGTTGAGTTTCTTCCAGGACAACGGAACTGCCCTGCTGGTGCCTGCCCTGGGCCGTTCGTCGCTGCAGATTGACATCGCGGCGCATGGTACGGCGATCATCGAAGCGCCGAACATCTTGTCGCTGAATCAGGGTTATGCCACTTTCACGCTGCCGCCGGGGGTCACCGGATATGGCGTGTTCCGTCAGACGGTGGCGGGGCGGCCCGATCAGGAGGCAGTTGCGCCTTTCGCTCTGGCCAATTCAGCCGGCACATCGCTGCTGTGGGACGACACGACGAGTTTTGTCACGTCGGTGGCCATGGTGAACGCGAGCGCGGCGTCGGCGACGGTCAAGATCGATGTCACCGACAACGCCGGCGACGAGGTGGGCACCGCTACAGTCGTCCTGCCGGCACATCACAAGACAGAGACCCCTCTGCGAAGCCTGCAGGGACTGGCGGGCATGGCGGGCCAGCGCGGCCGGGCGCATTTTTCGGTGACTACCGGGAGCGTCGCAGTGCTGGGTCTGCGCTTCAACACCTCGGCTTTCACTTCGATTCCGGCGGTCCAGCAATAAGCAACTGGCGGCGTGCGACCGGTTATACTTTGGTTGCACGCCGACCATGTCTCCAGTCCCCCTGAACGCGGTTGCGGCTCTCCTCGCCGGAACTCCAGTGCAGCTCGACGAGCGCGAGGTGCGCCGCCTGATCGATTCCGCCGTTGTCCTGGTGACGGGCGCGGCAGGATCGATCGGATCGGAACTCTGCCGGCAGATCGCGCGCTTCGGCGCGCACACAGTGGTGGGCTTTGACATCGCGGAAAGCGCACTGTTCTATCTCGACCGCGAAATGAAAGCGACGTTCCGCGATGTGGCGTTTGTCCCGGCGGTGGGATCGGTGCAGAATCGCGCGCGGCTCGATGAAGTGTTTCGCGCGCATGAGCCATCCGTGGTGTATCACGCCGCCGCATACAAACACGTGCCGATGATGGAAGCCCACGTCGTCGAAGCGGTGGAGAACAACGTATTCGGAACGTTGCACGCGGCGCAGGCCGCGGCCGCAAATGGCGCGGCGGTGTTCGCGATGATTTCATCCGACAAGGCGGTGCACCCGGTGAGCGTGATGGGCGCCACCAAGCGCGCGGCGGAGATGCTGCTGTGCTCGCTCCGTGGCGGGACGACGCGATTGGCGCCGGTCCGGTTCGGCAACGTTCTGGGATCGAGCGGATCGGTGGTGCCGCTCTTCAACGAACAGATTGCCGCGGGCGGGCCGGTGACCGTCACCGACCCGCGCATGGAGCGCTATTTCATGACCGCGGCGGAATCCGCGCAACTGGTGCTGCAGGCATCCGCGATGGCCGAGGGCGGCGAGATTTTCATTCTCGATATGGGAGCGCCGGTGAAGATCGTGGATCTGGCGCGCGACCTGATTCGGCTTGCGGGACACGTTCCGGACCGTGAGATCGGCATCGAGTTCATCGGTATTCGTCCCGGCGAGAAACTGCGCGAGGAACTCCGCGGGGCGGAGGAAAAGCCGAGGGAGACGGGCCATCCGAGGATCCAGGCGGTGTGCGGCCCGCCGGATGGCGGGGCCATCCTGCGCCAGCTCGACGCGCTGGCATGCCTTTGCCGGCGGCGGGACGAAGGCGCGATCGTCGAGCTGCTGCAGCGCATCGTGCCGGACTATCGACCGGTGCGCTCGTCGGGGAAGACGCGGGAAAGCTCCGCGAGCCTGCCGCAAACGCTGCTGACATAGAATTGTAGTCGCGTGTCACCGAATGTCGCGGTAGTTGGGAACGGGTCGTGGGGCCGGAACCTGGTTCGGAATTTTTTCGAGCTGGGCGCGTTGCGGACCGTTTGCGACGACAACCCACTCGCAGAGGCTGCGGTTCTGGAGAAATATCCGCGGATTGCGTTCGCGCGCGACTACTCCGCGGTTCTCAGCGATGAAGCAACCCAGGCAGTGGTGATCGCGACGCCCGCCGCGCTGCATTTCGAAATGGCGCAGCGCGCGCTGGAAACCGGCAAGGACGCGTTCGTGGAGAAGCCGCTCGCGCTAAGCGCGGAGCAGGGCGAGCAACTGGTGGAGATGGCCGCGCGGCATGGCCGCATTCTGATGGTGGGGCACATTCTGCAATACCATCCGGCGGTGCGGAAGCTGAAAGAACTGGTGGACATCGGCGCGCTGGGACGCATCGAGTATCTGTATTCGAACCGTTTGAACATCGGCCGCATCCGCACGGAAGAGAATATCCTCTGGAGTTTCGCGCCGCACGACATCAGCGTTGTGCTGGGGCTGCTGGGCGAGGAGCCGCAATCGATCACCTGCGAAGGCGGCTTCTATCTGAACCAGCAGGTGGCCGACGTCACGATGAGCCAGTTCCGCTTCGCCAGCGGCGTGCGCGCACACATTTTCGTGAGCTGGCTGCATCCGTTCAAGGAGCAGCGGCTGGTGGTGGTGGGCTCAGAGAAGATGGCCGTGTTCGACGACACCGCCGCGAACAAGCTAGTGCTGTATCCGCATCGCGTCGAATGGAAGGATCGCATCCCGACGGCGCTCAAGGCCGAGGCTGAGCCGGTGGCTCTGGATAACAGCGAGCCGCTGCGCAATGAGTGCCAGCATTTTCTCGATTGCCTGATTTCGCGGCGTAGCCCGCTGACGGACGGGCGCGAGGGATTGCGCGTTCTGCGCGTGCTGGATGCCTGCCAGGCATCTCTCGAAGGCCGCACCGCGACCGCTGCGCCCGCCAGGGCCTGGTTCGCGCATCCGACCGTCGCGATCGACGAGCCGTGCGAGATCGGGGCGGGCACGAAGATCTGGCACTTCTCGCACATCCTGAAGGGCGCAAAGATCGGCGAACGCTGCATATTCGGCCAGAATTGCCAGGTGGCTGAGGGAGTGGTTATCGGCAACAACGTCAAAGTGCAGAACAACGTGTCCATTTACGCGGGAACAGAGATCGAGGATGACGTTTTTCTCGGCCCTTCCTGCGTGCTGACCAACGTGACCAATCCGCGCGCGCAGGTGAATCGTCACGCGCTCTACGAAAAGACGGTACTGCGGCGAGGGGCCACTGTGGGAGCGAACGCCACCATCGTCTGCGGCATCGAACTGGGCCGCTATTGCTTCATTGGCGCCGGCGCGGTGGTGACGAAGAGCGTTCCAGATTACGCGCTGATGGCCGGCAACCCCGCGCGCCAGACTGGCTGGATGAGCCGCCACGGACACCGTCTTCCTTCACCCGACGCAGACGGCATCATGCGGTGCGCGGAGAGCGGATTCCGTTACCGCGAGGTGGAGCCCGGGGTTGTACGCTGTCTCGATCTCGCCGAAGACGCGCCGCTGCCTACCAGCCTGAGCACGGGCATGAAGATATACGACGAATTCAAGGCCATGGCGGCCTTCAAGGGAGTTCCGGAGTGAAAGTTCCACTGCTCGATTTGAAGGCGCAGTTCGCCTCCATTCGCGGCGAAGTGCTGGCCGCGGTCGCCGAAGTGCTCGATTCGCAGGTCTGCATCGGCGGGCCGAAGGTGGAGGCGCTCGAAAAGAAGATCGCGGCGCTCAGCGATTGCAGGTATGCGGTTGGCGTTTCCAGCGGCACAGACGCGCTGCTGTGCAGTCTGATGGCGCTCGGCATTGGGCACGGCGATGAAGTGATCACCACGCCGTTCACGTTCTTCGCCACCGCCGGATGCATCGCGCGCGTAGGCGCAACGCCGGTGTTTGTCGATGTCGATCCGCGCACCTACAACATCAATCCCGCACTGATCGATGCCGCCGTGACCCCGCGCACGAAGGCGATCATGCCGGTGCATTTGTTCGGCCAGATGTGCGATATGGATCCGATTATGGAGATTGCGGCGCGGCACAATCTCTTCGTCATCGAAGACGCCGCGCAATCGATCAGCGCCACATATAAAGGCCGGAAGTCGGGGAGCATCGGCACGGTGGGCTGCTTCAGTTTTTTTCCAAGCAAGAACCTGGGAGCGGCGGGCGATGGCGGCATGATTGTCGCCAACGACGAGAGTATTTACAAGATGCTCGTCATGTTCCGCAATCACGGCGCGCATCCGAAGTACTTCCACAAACACGTCGGCGGGAATTTCCGGCTCGATCCGCTGCAGGCCGCGGTGCTTTCGGTGAAGACGCCGCATCTGGACGCCTGGTCGGCCGGCCGCCGCGCGAACGCAGAGCAATACGATCGACGGTTTGCAGGCTCGCGCGTGGCGACGCCGTGGATCGCGCCAGACTGCGTCTCCATTTTCAATCAGTACGTGATCCGCGTGGAGAATCGGGACGGCCTCCTCCAACACCTGCGCGCGCGGGACATTGGCGTCGAGGTTTACTATCCGGTGCCTCTGCACCTGCAGGAATGCTTCGCTTATCTGGGATACCAGGCCGGATCGCTGCCCGAAGCCGAATGCGCGGCGAAGTCAGTACTCGCGCTGCCGATTTATCCCGAACTGCCCGGCGAGAGCCTGCAATACGTTGCGGATTCGGTTCTGGAATTCGTCAACGCCGGGTGTTGAGCCGGTTTCACTCCCACCTGCACAACGATTCGGCATACGCCGCGCTTCCATCGCGCAGCCAGGCGTCGAGTTGCGCCGGCTCCTTCAACTGCTGGCCGCGCACGCGCGGAACCGCAACGAAACGGCAATCGAGTTCCGGCAGCGCGGTCATGTCGCCCCACAACTTTTCGAACTGCGCCACCGGGAACACGTCTTCCTGTCCCTTGCCCCAGCGCTTCTTCACGTCCTTGAGCGTGATGTAAGTGGGCATGCGCGCAGCCAGCGCGCGCACGGCGGCCCGCACCAGCTTCGCATCGCCCAGGTCGTCGCGCGTCAATCCGAAGACCGCCAGCAGTCCGTCGATGTCGATCCAATAGGTCGCGCTGTTGTAGTAGCGAAGCTGGCTCTCCAGCTCGTCACTCGGCAGGGCGAGGCCTTCAATCAGGCGCGCGCGTCCGTCCACGCGCGCCAGGCCGCCGCCGCGATCTTCCAGATGGCGCACGATGACCTCCGTCGTCAAAGCCGCGCCGCTGTGTATGTGATGGCCGAGCACCGCCGCATCCGCATCGGCTGCCACCGTGTCGATGTTGTGCACCATCAAATGGCTCAGCCGCTGACGCATCTCGATCAGCCGCAGCAGAGTACCATTGCGCAGCAGATTTGAGACCTCATACCAGTGACCGACCGGGTGCAGGCACTGCATCGGCAGATTATCGGTATAATCGGCGCCTTCGCCCGCGCTCTGAGCCCAACCAATGAGCGCGGCATGCAGCCGCTCGCGCACCTTCTGTGCCTGCTCATCAAGGATCTGTTGCGCCGTCTCTTCCCATGCAAAGCGCAGATCGCGCGTCATGGGAATCATGCGCAATCCGACATTGCGGCCCGGAGAAAGCAGCAGCGGTCCGGGATACGCGCATTCTTTTTCGTTTTCGAGATGCGCGGCGATCGCATCGTGCGTCAGGTAGCTTGTGGTGATGACGTGCGGGACCGGAGTGCCGCATTCGCGGCTCACCCGCAGGCTTTTCGCCAGGTGCACGCCGATGAAGCTGCGGTATTCGCCGCCGAGCTTGCAGAAAGGGCTCAGCGCTTTCACGACTCCCGCGCCACGCGTCCATCGCGTGCCCACGCCGCCGGCCAGGGATACCACCGCGACGCGCCCTTCTGCCAGAGCCTGCGCGCCCAGTTCACGGAAACGCGCATTAAGCTGATCCGCCTCGACATCTTCGATCAGGCTGGTCACGGGCAGCCGGTTCTGCGAGAGGCCGATGCGACCTGAACGAAGGTCCTGCTGGATCTGTTCATGCTGCACGCGATCGAACCCGAACTTCTCCAGCAGCGCCTTGAGCGACGCAGCCTCGCCACCTTCGCCGTTTTGCCCCGCTGGCAGAAGATGGTCGAACAGCGTGTGGATCATGCCCGCGTAATCGCTGCTGGAACGGCAGGCCGCAGTGAAACGCTCCAGTTCGGCGCGCCTGCCCTGCGATAGGCGCGACGCCTCCATGCGCAGCAATGGCGGCACCTGCAACGTGTAATATCCGGCCGGCATAAGAGCGTCATCACCCGCGCGCAGTTCCGCCTGCGTGCCACGCTCGTTGATCGCGAAATCGTACACCACGGGCTCCATCGCGAAGGGCACGGCGCGGTCCATGCGCCGACGCGTCTCACTCATGATGCCCTGCATACGCGCCTGCGCTTCTTCCTTGCGATGGGGGCTGAAGAGGAACCCCATACCTCCGCCGCTCATTCCGCCGAGCATCCAGAAACCGCGGAAATCGGCACCGAACTCCGCCAGCGCACGCTCGATGAGGGTCCTCGTGTAGAGGTTGCCAGCCCACGGAATGATGGTCTGGATCGGCCCGTCGAAGTTGCGTTGCAGGCTCTCGCCAAGGGCGTTCACATCGCCGCGCTGCATGTGACCGGCGATCTCATCGAGCAGAGCGATGGCTTCACGGCGTCCCTGCCACTCCGCTTCTGCGCGCAGCAGGTATTTCTCGGTGACCAGTTCGAGAATGGGGCCGACGTCCTGCGCCATGCCGCCGTGCACCAGCACCAGGCTCTGCTGAAGCTTCTCGCGAGCCTCTCGCGGAACTTCAGTCTCGCTATAGATCTTGTGATCCGGAAGCAGCCTGCCGCGGCTCACACCGAACTCGGGATCGCCTTTGGCAGCGCGCACGCCGTGAATCAGCTTGATGCCTGGCCAGACGCCTCCGGAATCCTGCCAGCCGCCGCCACTGCCACCGAGCCACTCGCCGAGGATCGCGCGCGCGGCAACGAGACGCCGATCCGCTTCCTCCATGCCTCCGGTGAGCGAGTGGATCTGCCCGGTGGCGCGCATACAGACGGCGATGATACAGGCCAGCAGGTTTGTCGAAACCGCCAGGCGCGAGCCGCGCGGGATATCGTTCACGCTCGTGACGATCTCGATCCCGTGCCCGGGTTTTCCTGTGAGGCGCGTGAGCAGGGCGGAGAGGGGCTGGGTGGAGCCTTCGAGTCCGGCGGGCACAATGCCGCTCGCGATGATGCCTGCTTTGAGGAGGCCGAGATAATCGCGGGGGAAATCGAACACCTCAGCGATGGAGGCAACGTCAGCCGTCGCGCGGAGATCGACGCTGGTGAGCCGGATCACCGGTTGATCGATCACGCGAAACCACGCTTCCACCGGAGGCCGCGGCGTGGCATGGCCCGATCCGCGCACGGCAAGATCGATGGATACGTTGATGACCCGCGCGCCCTCGGGGAAGTCCATGCCGAGGAAGAAGATGTCGCTCCAGCCGCTGTGGGTGAGGTCCATGCGCACGGGCGTCGCCTCGCGCAGAATCGGAAATACGGGATCGCCGGCGAGCAGTTCGCGGCGCAGTTCCAGCGGATAGTCGTCAGTGTGACCCGCGCGGAACATCCACTGGTTGCCGCGCACGCTGCGCACGCTGTGACGCACCTGCCCGGCCAGCGTCTGAAATCCGAGCGCGCGATAGCTCGCCGCAAGGGCGCTGGAGATGGCGGCATTGGCGCCCGTCTCAGCTTCCACAGCGAGAAAGATGTCGATGGCCTCTTCAAAGCGCCGGTTGAGCAGATTCTCCACGCCTGCGAACGGAATCAGCGCGGGCGTCGCGGTCCCGGGGCACACCGGAACGTGGAAGCGATGAATCGCGTAGAGGAAGAACAGCGCGCGAACGCGCTGGTAGAGGTTGTCGCAGCCGCGCCGGAAGCGATCCAGCGAGGCACACTCTTCGAGCAGTTCTTCCGCCGTCGCGCCCGCGCACAGCGAATCGAGTGACCGGTCGCGCTCTTCCCCGCTCCCGGCGATGACGTCGATAAAGCGGCTCACGCCGGCACGCCCCCGCCGTCCGTGGCGGTCTCGCGATCGGCAAGCACTTCGAGCAATTGCGCGAGCACCTCGCTGCGATCGGGCCCGTTCAACGCGAGCGCGAACTGTGCGATGAGCAGACCGTAGGGCTGGCCGAGATCGTAGCGGCGGCCCCGGTCCTCCACGGCAAGATACTGCTCACGACGCGCCAGCTCGGCGAGCGCCGCGGTCAGGGTCACCGGTCCATCCGGCGATGCCTCCAGCAAATGCCCGAGAATCTCCATCACCGCCGGCGTCAACACGTGAATGCCGAAGAAGCAGAGATAATATCCGGCGCGAATGCCGGGAACCAGCAGCCGCTGCTCCGCTTCGGTGGGGGTCGGTTTCTCAATCACGGTGTCCACGCGATACAGGTCGCTGCGCGGCGGCACCCGGCGGCCGCCGACGGTCCCAAAGCGCGAAAGCTGACTCTCCCGCGTAGCCTGCACGCCGCTCACGGAGCACCGTTCCTTCTGCCCGAGTCCAACAAGGCGCTGCGCAGAGGGCACCGCCGATGCACTGACGTAAAGATGATCGCCCACCATGTGCAGGAAGGGATCGTCACCGGTAAATGAGCGCCCGCAATAGATGGCGTGACCGTAGCCGCGCGGCTCCGACTGCGGAATGAACCTCACTGCCGGGGCGTGCGCGCCC
>Ga0335080_10007587_pt1 | contig 11251 bp, 7 predicted proteins | sample Lox_Sample_34_FD_206720 | JGI IMG/M metagenome (GOLD analysis project Ga0335080, IMG submission 206720) | Soil microbial communities from Loxahatchee National Wildlife Refuge, Florida, United States - Lox_Sample_3.4 | ecosystem: Environmental > Terrestrial > Soil > Wetlands | place: USA: Florida...
CGTCCAGGATGGCGCCTGTGCGGGCTGAATCGTTGTGGTGAGTGAGGACATCGGTTGCGAATGCCGTTGCACAGGTGGCCAAGCACGCTAAAGCAATGATTCGCATCTGGACAGAATATCATCGAAATCCCGCCGATTGAGCCGGCCGGCAAACTGTCCGGGGCTGTCTCTGTGGGTGCAAGCGACGGCCAACAACTGGTGGGAGTGCCAAAGGGAATGCGATGCGAGCGCCGCGCTCTTTCGCCCTTGCACCGCGATTGTTGGCCGCACTATTCCGGTAAACGCCGAGGGACGGAAACTGCTGACACGCCGGTTGACTGGCGATAACAGCGTACTCACGCGGCCAGGCGCGATGTATTGAGCCAGAAACTTGAATCGGCAGGAGCGGTACGTTTTTAATTGTCCTAAGACCCGGGCGGCAAGCTATGGTCGACAAGGGATTGGTGCCTGGTGCCCGCATAACAGCATGACTTCGGCTGCCGCGATGCATTGATTGGTGGCGGGCCGTCCCTGAAAAGGGCTGGCTTGACCCCGCTGGAGAGTCTGCCGTTTTTCGCCAGCCGAGCCGAGCCCAGGTCTAACTTCAGACGATAGGAGTACGACATGGCGAAGCCGAAACGGTCTACATTCGAGCGATTGTACAGTGAGCAGATGAATCGGCAGCAACGGAGAGATCTGGCACGGCGTCTGGCTGGCAACGATCCCGGCCTGAGCATTGTCCATTCCAATGCCGGCGGGATTGATGTGGGCAATGAGAGCCACTTTGTGGCCGTGCCTCCAGACCGGGACTCGAATCCGGTGCAGGAGTTCGGCTGTTGGACGGCCGACTTGAAACGGATGGCGGCGTGGTTAAAGGCCTGCCGGATCGACACGGTGGCGATGCAAGCCACCGGGGTTTATTCCATCCCACTCTACGATGTTCTGACCGCGCAGGGCATTCGGGTGGTTCTGGTGAACGCTCAACACACCAAGAACGTCCCCGGACGCAAGAGCGATGTGCAGGAGTGCCAGTGGCTCATGAAGCTGCACACCTATGGCCTGTTGCGCGACTCGTTCCGGCTGGAAGAAAAGATGGAGGGCGTGCGCACGATCTGGCGGTTGCGCGATCGTCACGTCAAAGACGCCGGCCGAGCCGTGCAGCACATGCAAAAAGCGCTGACGAAAATGAACATCCAATTAGCCAACGTGATCAGCGATATCACAGGAGTAAGCGGGCAGGCAATCATTTCGGCAATCCTCAAAGGGGAGCGCGATCCCTGGAAACTGGCAGACCTGAAACACGAGATGGTGCGTGCCAGCCGGGATGAGATGGCGCGCAGCCTGGAAGGCAACTGGCGCGCTGACCTGCTATTTGAACTCCAGCAAGCCATGGACAGTTATCACTTTGCGCATCGGCAGATGCAGGACTGCGACCGGAAACTGGAGGGTTTTCTGGCCAGTCTGCCCACACGCACACTGGACAGGCCTAACCAAGCAGGTATCCCTGCAGAAGGCGCGGCCCTGGAGGAAAAGAAACGACGCAAAAAGCGGAAGACCAGACGCAACGAGCCGATCATCGACCTGAAAGCCGAGCTGAAACGGATTTGTGGAGTGGATCTGACCTCCATTGACGGGATCGACGTGATTACGGCGCAGACGATCCTTTCGGAGGTCGGCACCGATATGAGTGGATTCCCTACCGAGAACCACTTCGCTTCCTGGCTGGGCCTGACTCCCAGCAAGGACATCAGCGGAGGACGGGTCATCGGAACGGGGAAGCGGAAAGTGCAGAATCGGGTTGCAATGGCCTTTCGTATGGCGGCCACCACATTGTTAAACAGCAAGACTTACCTGGGGAGCCGCTATCGTCACTTGCGCAAGCAACTGCCATCGCATGCGGCTGCGATCAAGGCCATGGCCCGCTATCTGGCGGTGCTGGTCTATCGCCTGCTCACCCGCGGGGAAGCCTGGGTGGACCGAGGCGCAGCAAAGTATGAGCAACGACGCAGCGAATGGGAGCTGGCGAGCCTGAACTCTAAAGCTCGGGCTAAGGGATTCAAGCTGGTTCCCATGACTCCAGCGGGCTAAACTCGGAACCAATCAGCCGCGGAACTTCCAAGGCGCGCCGTAGCCGCGCGGGATCGTAGTGTATTCTTCGCTCACCGAGAAAACAGCGCTCCCCACAATTTTCGACAATTGGGATCCGGTAGAACGCCACCCAATAGAGCTACATCCCGCTGGAGCGGACGCGAGTTTCTGGAGAGCCCTTCACTCTCGAATACCGTCATGAAGGAGCGAAGCATCGGTATACACCGGACATTCTCGTAATCCGGGGCGCACGCCGGGAGGTCGTTGAGGTCAAGGACGATCAGGAGGCCGCCCTGCCCGAGAATCGGGCTCGCTTTGGTCTCATCAGCGAGTTGCTCGTGGAGCATGGCTATGATTTCCGGGTTTGGACGAGATCTGAGATCTGCTCCGAGCCACGCCTCACGAATTCCAGGCTCGTATTGCGATATCGCTGTGTTGCGGTTTCGCCTCCTGATCGTGAAAGGGTTCGCCGCACGCTTTCCTCCACGCACGAATTTACACTGCGTACGCTTTGCGAAACCTCAGGGGCGGCGGTCCCAATCGTGCTCCGGCTCGTGATCGAGGGAACTCTCCACATCGACTGGTGGGAGCCCCTCGGCCTGGAGTCCAAGGTGAGCGTCATGCCGATTGGCCGCCAGACCTGGCCTTGCCTCTCTCCCGTGGTTGTGCAAAGGCCGTGCGAGGAAACGATATGTCACTGAACGCACTGCGGCAGGGCAGTCATGTAAAGATCGGGCCCTCAGACTTCGTAATTCTGCAGAAGCTCAGCGACAACAACTGGCAGCTTCAAAACACCGCGACCGGCGAGTGGTGCAAATTCACCGAAGACGAGTTGCTCGATCGGTATACCCGCAATGAACTGGTCTTTGATCGCAACGTAGGGGATCAGTCTTCCGGCGATCACCGCAGTTCCGCCCAACTCGACCATGCCCTGTTCACGTATCCACAAGAAGTATTCGTGATCGCGCAAAATCGCGTCCAGTATCTAAAGGAGATCGACCGGCGGCAGCCTATTGCGATCACCTCGAAAACCATGGAGCCGCTCATACAGTCGGTCTCGGAGCGAATCAACGACGCGCAGCCGCCCGGCTGGCGCACCCTGGCTCGGGACTACGGCAAGTGGCTACGTGCGGGCCGCGACATCCGCGCTGTTATCTCGCGGCACGCCGATAAGGGCAGCCGCGGCCCTCGCATGGTTCCAGACGTCAAAGCCGCCACCGACGAGGTAATCAATGAGCTGTATATGACGGAAGAACGCAAGCGAGTCCCAGAAATCCATCTGGAAATCGTTCGCCGTCTCGCCGATGCAAACAGGTTCCGGCCGGGCAGCGATCCACTTCCAATTCCAAGCCGGAGGACGGTCTACCGCGAGATTAAACGGCGATCGCCATACGAAGTGATGGTGGCGCGTTATGGCAAACGCCGCGCGGAAATGGAATTTCGCGTGTCTAGTAACGCGCCCGAGACATCCCGTGCGCTCCAGAGGGTATCGATGGATCACACGCCGGCCGACATTATCGTTGTCGACGACGCCAGCATGTTGCCGCTCGGCCGGCCGACGATCACCACGGCGCTTGACGAATACTCGCGCTGTCCTATGGGCTTCTACTCCGGTTTCGAGCCGCCGAGTTGTCTATCGGTGATGCGATGCCTCAAACACGCGATTCTTCCGAAGACGTACGTCCAACGTGAGTTTCCAGGAATCAGGAACCGATGGGAATGCTACGGCGTTCCGGAACTGGTGGTTGTTGATAATCCGGCTGAATTCCATTCAAGCCATTTCGAACGCGCCTGTTTGCAGATCGGCGCCGACATCCAGTACGCGAAGGTCCTTGTGCCTTGGTACAAGGGAAAGTTGGAGAGGTTTCAGGGCACCATGTGTCACGACCTCATGCACGGCAACCCTGGAACGACATTTAGCAACATCCTGGAGCGCGACGATTACGATCCCAGTCGACACGCCGTGGTTTTGCTGAGCACGTTCCGCGAGATGCTCCACAAATGGATCATCGACGTGTACCTGCAGACGCCACATCGCGGCATCAAGGACACGCCGGCTCATCGGTGGAACAGCGAGATCATCGGATTGCCGCCTCCTTTACCGCCAAGTGCCAGCGAGTTGGAGGTCGTGTTGGGAATGACTGCTCAGCGGGTGGTGTTCCACTACGGCGTCGAATTGGAGGGGCTGAAATACAATGGCCCGGAACTCGGAGAGCTGCGTCGTCGAATCGGTGTGGGAGCGAAGGTCGAACTGACCTTCGATCCCGGCGATCTTGGCCACGTCAACGTGCTTGATTCTCAAACGGGGACCTACATCCATGTTGCCGCAGTGGATCAGAGCTATGCCAAAGGTCTGTCGTTTTGGCAGAACAAGGTTATCCGCCGGTACGCACAACGGCAGTTGGATGCGCGGACCGATATTGAAGCCCTGGCCCAGGCTAAAGCAGAGATCCGTGCGCTTGTACAGCGCGATTTCAATCGCAAGTCGACGCGGGGTCGTAAACGCCATGCACGGTTTATGGAAGATCACACAGTCGCAATAATCCCGGACGTGGTGAGCGCTGAAATAGTGGGCCACACTGCGGAAGATGCTGGAGAACATCCGAAGCCACCGGATGTGGACCCCGCGCCGCAGGCGCCATCTCCCCACCACGATGCTCCTGCTGATGATGAGATCCTACCGGTTTTCGAAGCCGATCTGGATCTGCCTCGCCTGTCGGCCGCCATGATATCGGCGGCGGCCGTGGGAGAAAGCCGATGACAGAATCGATGGAGCGTTCTGAACGTGTACTGGTCAAATACCCGCTCTTCAAGACCGCTGTTGCGCGAGTCCAGGCATGCTTTGACAGTCATGACGCCACCGCCGAACCGGACTGCTGTCCCATAGTTGGCGAGAGCGGAAGTGGGAAGACAACAATCATCTCCTACTTTGCCAGCCTCCATCCCCGCGTTGACCACAAGTGGGGCGCAGAAGTTCCGGTACTTGTAGCAAAAGTGCCAGCACGGCCCACGGTCAAGAGCTTTGCGGAAACCTTGCTGTACCAGCTTGGCGATCCGTTGTGGTCCCGTGGCAACACCGTTAGCAAGAGTATTCGTCTGAGGGAATTGATAAAGCGCTGCCGCGTGCGCCTCCTGGCGCTTGATGAATTCCAGCATTTCGTGGATGTCCGGCGGGCCAGCATCGTGAATGATGTCGCCGATTGGTTGAAGGAGCAGGTCGAAGAAGCCCGGTTGGCGATCGTGGTGCTCGGCCTGCAGCGTTGTTTAGAAGTTCTCCGACAGAATGAACAACTACGGCGCCGCTTTGGCTCGACCCTGCGCGTGGGGGCCTTCCGTTGGGATGCCAAGGACGATCGCACGACGTATCGGGCCTTCCTCCGCGCTGTTCAAGAACAGCTTCCGGAGTACGACATGCCCCCTTTATCGGACGTCGAAATGGCTTTCCGTATGCACTATGCTTCCTACGGTCTGATCGGCTACACGATGAAAATCATCCGCGGCGCAGCCCGCATCGCCCGTTGCCATCCACGCCGACAGATCACGTTACGGACTCTCTCAGAGTCCTTCGCAGAGCATGTATGGTCGGAGCGGCTGGAAGATCCGAACCCGTTCATGGACAGCTTCGATTGCGACAAGGCTCCACCGATGACATTGCCAAGCGCACGAACCTGCGTGCCCCGCGCCGCCACTGGCGGTGGCAATATGCGGCTGGAGTTGCACGCATGAGGCTGCTGTTCCGCGTAGACCCGATACCGGGCGAGAGTCCCCGCGGATATCTCTGCCGGGCGGCGCACGAGCACGGCTACTCAGGCCCTCTCGCACTGGCCGAGATTGCCGGCTTGCCGCGGTCCGGGCTGGAGCGGGACGATACTGCCGAGCAGATTGCTCACGTGTTGCGTCTGGAACCTGAAGAGTGGCGGACGTTGTGCTATCGGCACATCAATGGACGAACTCGATTCAACCAACGTCTGTTCTGTGGTCAACGCATCAGCTCCGATGATCTCAACTACAGGTGCCCACGCGTATGCCCTCTTTGCCTGAAAGAATGCGCCACCTGGTGGGCCGTGTGGGACCTGGGACTCGTCACAACGTGCCCGATCCACCGCTGCCGTCTATTGAATCGGTGCCCGGCATGCAAAAAGGGCCTCGTTTGGCAACGTCCGGCGGTACATAAATGTCGCTGCGGACTCGATTTCCGGACCGTCACGCCCGATGCAACGACCGACGATTTGGTCGCAATCAACGCCGTGATCTACAGAGCCGCCGGGCTTTCACCGAGCGCGGATGCGGAACTCGATGTGGCGGACACCGGCTTTCCCCGGGAAATGTTCGAGTTGAGATTGGGAGCTTTGCTGCGGCTCATTCTGTTTGTCGGGGCCATTCGCGAAAAGGACGGGTTGCGCCGGAAACAGCGGCCATTCTCCGCAACAGATCTTTTTGTCGCAACTGAGATCGACCGCGCCGCGGTGGCGATACTGAGAGATTGGCCGAAACCCCTGCGGGAGGTGTTGCGGCACATGCTCCCGCCGGGGTCCGTTCACCCGGCAGCGCTCAACTTCAGCGAGATCTTCGGAAACTTCTACCGGCACTTGTTCCGTGTTCTGCCGCGCAGCGAATTCGGATTCCTCCATGATGTCTTCGAGAGGTTCGTAATCGAGGATTGGCCGGGCTTGATCCGTGGTCAGCATCGCTATTTTTCGGCCGCCGTGCGGCGCAATTCCCCTTGGGTGGCCGCCGGCGAGGCGGAGCGGATCGCGCGCACGGGCGGCGGAAAGATCCTGGATTCGGTCCACGAAGGTCGCCTCGAAGCTTTATTCGTGACTGTGCGCCGTCGGGGATGCCGCACGGAATGTTGGATCCGCCGCGAGTCGCTGAACCGCTGGATTACCGCCCGCGACGCGGAACTTGCCCGGTACATGTCGCGGCGGGAGGCGAGAGGCGCGTTGGGGCTAACGATTTCCACAATCGTCAGAGTCGCGGCGGCGGGTGCCATTCGATACGTGGAGGGCCCAGAGCAGAACTTCCCCAATGGCTGTTTCTTCTTCCTTCGGGACGATGTCATGAAGATCAAACAGGCCTTCGAGAGACACGGCTGTCCGCCAATGGAGTACTCCAAGCCGGGCGAGATCATAACGTTGCGCCATGCCATCAAGAATTATCTCGGCCGCGACTCTGCTTTCGTTGCCGTAATAAGGGCCGTCATCGACGGTAGTCTTGTGCCTGTCGGATATACCAAACGCTTTCGAGGGATCACGGGTTATCTGTTCCGGACCGAAGATCTGCGCAAGTACCGCCCGGTGGCGGAGGTCAGGGTACGCCCCGAGACCTTCCTCAACTTCAGAGAGGCGGCATTCGTGCTGGGCGTCAGGAGCAATATCGTTCGGGGACTGGTCGCACAGGGCCTGCTTGGCGTTGCTGCCGGCTATCGAAACGGACTTGCCAAACTGATAGCCGAGAAGGAAGTCCAGCTTTTCGCAGACGCCTATGTGTCAACGTCGGTGCTCGCCAGGCGATTCCGCCTCAACAGTGGCTCTCTGGCGCGCCACTTGAAAGAATCAGGCACACCGCTGCTTGCCATTCCAAACCCCGATGTCGAAAGAGGTCACGCATTTTTCCTCCGCAAAGATGTTGCAGTCCAGATAAAGCTTCCAAGCCGCCGGATACTTCGGGAGGAGGCACAGAGCCGTATGAAGGCCGATCGGAAGAAGAAGTGGGCGGAATACAGGCAGGCTAGGGAGAGCGCCGAGGGTAAACCTATGCGACGAGTCCGGATGAAGCATCGCTAAACACTACGCCGTTAGGGCGGATCTTCCCGCGCCGCCCGCTCGTCCGCCTTGCGCCATTCGCCAGAACCCTGCTCGACGAACGCCGTGGCGATTATGCCTCAATCTGCGGACACCTGTTCTACTCGGTTCGGAGCGCTTTCATTGGATCTAACCGGGAAGCACGCCATGCCGGAGCCAGGCAGGCCAGAACCGCAACCGCCAGCAGCGTCGCAATCACGCCGGAGAGAACGACAGGATCGAGAGGCTTCGTTCCGAAAAGCATCGACTGGAAGATGCGTGTCGCCGCGAGGCTCATCGCCAGACCAAGCCCCAGCCCGAACAGCGCAGGCCGCAGGCCATCCATCAGCATCAACTGCAAGAGCTGATCTCGCGGCGCGCCGAGCGCCATGCGGATTCCCAGTTCCGAGGTCCGCTGAGTGGTCAGGTACGATAACACGCCGTACAATCCCACCGAAGCAAGAATCAGCGACAAAATAGCAAAAGCCAGCACAAGGGTTGCGCTTAGGCTGGCATTCACCAGGGACGCGCCAATGATCTGTTTCATGGTGAGCACATCTGAGACCGGAAGCTCAGGATCGAGCGACGCGATCTGTTTTTGCAGCGGCACCGAGAATTGCAATGGATCCGTTGCCGTGTGAACCGCGAGCATCGCCGCGCCCCGGCCCTCAAGGATTGGGAAATATATTGTTGCTTTCGGCTCTTTGCCAACCTGGTACAGGATGTCGCCGACGACGCCCACAATCTCGAAATCCGCGAGGTTAGGTGCTCCATAGTGGGCGCGGCCTGGAATATGCAAATGTTTACCAATAGGATCTGCGCCGGCGAAATATTGCTGAACGAGTTGATGGCTCACAATCACCTTGTACGAGCGCGCAACACGTTCGTCGCTGGTAAAGAACCGTCCGCTCACAAGCGGAATTCCGAGCGCGCTGAAATAGCCTGGATCGGCCCAGCGCGTCAGCGCGTCGGGCAAGTGTTCGCCTGCCATGAGCGGAGGATGCTCCTTCACCGTGAATTCGTCACTGCCCCAGTAGCCTGCTCCCGGAACCGTGGTTCCCAATGCAGCGCCGCGGACTCCGGGCATAGCTCTCACTCGCGCCAGCAGCATTTCATTGAATGCGTCTTGCTTCTCCGGCGTGTCGTACGTTTTGCCGGGCAGGCCGTATTGCAAAGTGAGTATGTTGTCTACTACGCATCCGACGTTAGTTGCGCGCAATTGCATAAAACTTTTTAGCAGCAGCCCGGCGGCCACCAGCAGCACCACGGTGATTCCAATCTCCGCTGTGAGCAGCGACTTTCTGAGCGCGGTGCGCGAAACGCTGGTGGAACCGGTCCGGACCGAGGTCTGCAGGGCCTTCAGCATCGACTTGCCTGTTGTGGAAAGCGTGGGCAGCAAGCCTGCAATCAGCACCGCAGCGAACATGAGCGCACAGGCAAATGCAATCACCGCGCCATCAATGTGAATGCTCTGTGCGGTGGGCAGGTCCTTCCATGTTTTTGCCAGCCACTCAGTGGCGCCCGATGACAGCAGAATCCCGCCCACACCACCGCCTGCGCAAATCAGAACACTTTCGGCCATCTGCTCGCGAATCAGGGTGGCCCGCTGAGCTCCGAGGGCGCTTCTTATCGCCACTTCCTTCTGCCTTGCCGCGCCCCGCGCTACCAGTAGATTGGCGACATTGAGGCAGCCGATAAGCAGCATGCAGCCAACCGCGGAAAGCATCAACATCAGCGGCTTCTTCACATCTCCGGCGAGATCCTCGTTCAGCGAGCGCGAAACAATATCTTCAGCCACCGGATCGTGCGGATACTGCAAATGATTCTGGTACTGTATGGCGCCAACCTGCGCGATTGCGCTAGCCAGGCTTACGTCAGGGCGGAGTCTCGCCACTACTTGGCTCCCATGCCAGTCATGATGCTGAAGCATCTCAGGACTGGCATCGACCTTGTAGGGAACCCACAGCTGAATTCGGGCATCGGGATAGGTGAACCACGAGGGCAACACGCCGACCACTGTGTAGGGTTGGCCGTCAAGGTGAATCTGGCCGCCCACAATCTTCGCGTCGCCTGCAAACCGCCTCTCGAACAGGCTCCAGGTCAACATCACAACGGCGCTGCCGCGCTGATCGTCCGCCTCCGTAAAGTCACGGCCCAGTGCCGGCGGCACTCCCAGTAGGGAAAACAGGTTCGAGGAACCTGCCTCTGCGCCAACCGACTCCGGCAATTCGTTGCGCACACCGGTGAGGTTGTACCCGGCAGGACGCACGACTGCCATGTCTTCAAAGCCGTGAGTCTTCGAGCGCCAGTCGTAGAAGTCGGCTGGCGCAACAGGATGGTAGCTCAATTCTCCTCCGCGGAAGTGTTCGTACACCATCACCAGCCGCGCGGGGTCGCGAAAAGGCAGCGGCCGCAGCAGCACCGAACGCACAACGGTGAAAAGGGAGGTGGCCGCGCCGATGCACAAAGCCATCACCGCGACCGCGATGATCGTGAATCCGGGCGTTCGGCTCAACGTTCGAAAAGCATATTTCAAGTCGTGCGCGACATGGGGCAACAGCAGGGGGGAGTTCTGCATCCATAACGATTCGCGTACCTTCAGCGGGTTGCCCAACTTTATCCGCGCCTGCCTCCGGGCCTCGTCGGGTGACATTCCCCGCGCTACGTTATCAGCGGTTTCTTCGGCAAGAAAAGCCTCGATCTCGTTCTGCAGCTCGGCGTCAGAGCGCCGGCGATGAAAAAACCTGAACAGACTCATTACGCACCTCCCTCTTCGCCCATCACAAGGCCGATGGCCCGTGTCATTTGGCGCCAGCGGCTGGTCTCGCGCACCAGCTGTTTACGGCCTTTTGCCGTCAGCCGATAGAACTTTGCCTTGCGATTGTTTTCGCTCGCACCCCAGTAGGAAGAAACCCATTTACGATCTTCAAGCCGGTGAAGCGCCGGGTAGAGCGACCCCTGTTCTACTTCGAGAATATCTTCGGAGGTTTGCTCAATGATTTTCGCGATGGTGTGCCCATGCGCATCTCCGCCGACAAGTGTCCGCAGGATCATCATGTCCAAAGTGCCCTTGAGCATCTCGCTGTTGGATTGGTTCTTTTTGGGCATCCGTCTCCACTAGAAGTTCTATGTAAGAGATGATACACCACTCGGACTCCTATGGGAAGGAAAATGTGAGCGTTCTCTTGCAGCCGTCGGTCGACTTGCGACAACAGGGCAATACGCTCATTGAGAAGCTGCTGGTTCGTAGGTTGTCGACAATCCAGAAAACCAGCATTCCTAAGGGCTGGTCGCCAAGGGGCGGCAGATCCGCGGCTGCACAGCTCGTCAGCGGCTCGCTTCCGGCTCGATGCCCATTCGGTCATTGACGGCGTCGCGGAGCTTCTACTTGCATCCGAGGT
>Ga0335080_10007588_pt1 | contig 11251 bp, 9 predicted proteins | sample Lox_Sample_34_FD_206720 | JGI IMG/M metagenome (GOLD analysis project Ga0335080, IMG submission 206720) | Soil microbial communities from Loxahatchee National Wildlife Refuge, Florida, United States - Lox_Sample_3.4 | ecosystem: Environmental > Terrestrial > Soil > Wetlands | place: USA: Florida...
GGATCGGTTTCCGGTCGGGGATCGGACGCTCCCTGCCGGTCGCGGCTCGGTTTCGGGGCGCGGATCGGTTTGGTCGCGGATCGGTTTCCGGTCGCGGATCGTTTTCGTTTCGCGGCTTAGTTTGGAATCGCGGATCCTGCCTTCAACGAGTTTCGGACCTGAATTCCCAAAGCACGAACGTCCGCCTTTTCGGCTTCGGCAAAATTCCGCATGGTTCTCATCAGCCGCGCGTAGGAACTAAGGTCCGCCGCCAGTCGGGGATGGTTCACTCCCTGCGATGATTCGCGAATTGCGATCGCTCGCCGATACTCGGTTGCCGCTTCCGCATATCGGCCCTCGGTCTGATGTAAGCCGGCGAGATTGCTGAGCGCATCGGCAACATCGGGGTGGTTTGTGCCGTAGTTTTTCTCGGAGATTGCCGTGGCCTGCTTGAACAGCGACTCTGCCTGATCGTAGTCGTGTTTTCCGAAGAGCGCCGTTCCGAGATTGTCCAGCTCAATGGCAACTACCGGATGTTCGTCACCGTAGCGCACACGATCGATGGCCAGCGCGCGCTTCTCGTATTGAATCGCCTGATCGTAACGATGGCGCGCGATGCTGACGGTCGCCAGATTGGACAGCGCCGCCGCCAAATCGGGAGCGTTTGGGCCGCCGGCACGTTCCCAAATCGCGATCGCGCGAACCAACATCTCTTCGGACTCTTTGTAATTGTGCTGGGCCGAATAGATGCTGGAGAGATTGTTGAGAATCACAGCCACGCGCGGATGCGTTGGAGAGAGAGTCTTCTCGGTGATTCGAAGAGCTGCATGGAGCAGTTCCTTGGAACGCTTGACGTTGCCGAGCTTCCAGTAAACCTCGCCGAGCGCCGCGATGGAGAGCGCAGTTGCCGCACTCTCGCGGCCGAGTGCTTTCTGGCGCCTCGAAACCGTCGCAGAAAGCGTCGCCTCAGCATCCTTGAATCGTCCCTCGGCGACATACAGTTCACCGAGATTGTGCAACGCGACAAGAGTATCGGGGCTCTGCGGGCCGAGAATTCGTTCGTGGATCTCGAGCGCGAAGCGAGTCATCTTTTCAGCCTCGTCATAACGGGCGGTTACTCGCAGCAGCACGCCGAGATTATTGGAGATTCGCGCCTGCGCTTCTTCGTTGGGTGGGTCCTGCATCCACAGGCTCAGCGCTTGGCGATAGAGCTGTTCCGCTTCCTTTGCTTTGCCGAGCGCCGCCTCCGCGCCGGCCAGGTCATTGATGCAAGTCGCCAGTGCGGCTCTGTTGTTCGGCAAGTCGCGCCGCACGATATCGAACGCCTGGCGGTGTAGCGCTTCTGCATCTTGATATCGCCCCTGCTGGAATGCCAGCCTCCCGGCATTATTCTTCGATTCCCAGTCTTGCCCCGGCCCTCCCCAAACCAGAGGCATCAGTAGCAGCCCTGACACAAGAAATTTGTGCATGGCTACCTATCCTTTATGTTGCAGCGTTAGCCGATGACGGGTGACTTAACGCATGCAGGTGATCACTTTGGCCGGCAGACGATGGAAAAACATCGCCCGCTGAAATTCGTAACGCCTCCACTCTACGGCGATTCGGATTCGGGATCTAGCCTGAGCGGAGCTTTCCTGTGGCTCGATTAGCCGGCTGTCCAAATCATTTCATGCGGTTCATGTGCGCTTGTGGGATTCGATGTCCGCTCCTGGGACAGGCATGCATTTGGAACAATCCGCGACGAGATTTCTGGAACTTTTTCAATCGCACGCGAATCAATGGATCAAACAAATCAGTGGGGTCGTACGTACTGAAATCATATGAACGCCGTCAACTCTTCCGTGCAGCGTCGCGCTAACTTTTCCCGACCTTCGCCGTCCAACAACGAAAGTGATGAGGGTAGTTGGATGCCCCAGACCATGAATGTTGGCAATCTCGCTTTGGATAAGCCGTACTGCTCGGCTCCGGTGACGGGACCTTCCGGCACGGTCGTCAAGCATCGGGATGTGGCCGGATTCACGTTGACCGAAAATGTCTATGCCGCCGGATGCATGCTGCCGTGGCATCGGCACGCGCACGCGTATCTGAACTTTGTACAGGCAGGTACGTACAAGGAGAGATACACACATCGCGAATGCACGTGTTCGGCCGGCGATCTGCGATATCTTCCGTCGGACGAGCCGCACGAGTGTCACTACGAAACAACCGTACGGCTGCTGCTAGTGCGCATTGATCCGGCAGCGATCGACCGGCTGGGGGACAACGCGTCGATGCTGTCCCATCCAGGCGACGTGGGCGGAATCGCATCATCCTGGCTGGCGAACCGGCTATATCGGGAGTTTCAAGCCAGCGACGACATTGCGCCGTTAGCCATGGAAGGCGTTCTCCTGGAGATTCTGGCGGAAAGCGCGCGTGTAATTGGCGAAGGCGGAGCACACGCTCCTTTGTGGCTGCGCCGCGTTCGTGAAGCGCTGGAAGATTCTTATCTACAGGCACCCAGCCTGGCTGAACTGGCGTCGATCGGCGGAATTCATCCAGTTCATCTTTCGCGCGAATTCCGCAAGCATTACGACACGACCATCGGCGAATACATTCGCAAGCGACGGATCGAGCACGCCTGCCACCTGTTGGCGAACACAACGACATCCTTGTCGGAAATTGCGCTGGTGTGCGGATTCTCGGATCAGAGCCACTTCTGCGCAATGTTCAAGAGCCACACCGGCCTGACGCCGGCCAAGTTCCGCGACATGTCGGGACGCCCGTAGCCGCCAGTCCGATTCAGTTTCGCCTGTCCGCATAGCCACTCGGGAATTCCTGGCAACGTCGTTTCCTCTTGACGGTCTAGAGGAGCAGCAGTATACTCCCTTCTAGACGATCTAGAGGAACATGTCCGAACCTTCTGAAATCCTGCAGGGCACTCTCGACATGCTCGTATTGCGAACTCTCGCGCTTGGACCGATGCATGCCCTGGCGATTTCCGACCGAATCGCTCAAGTAACCGGGGGTGTCTTCGCCGTGAAAGCGGGATCGCTTTTTCCCGCCCTCTACCGGCTGGAGCGCAACGGGTGGCTAGCAGCGCGCTGGGGCGAATCGGCGAACAATCGAAAGGCCAAGTACTACACGCTCACTAGCGCGGGGCGATCTCAGCTTTCTAAAGAAACGCGCAAATGGGTCCGCGCTTTCACGGCGGTCAATCGACTGCTCGAACTGGAGTCCTGACCGTGCGGTATCTGGCTCGCCTCTTGATTTTTTTTCGCGACATCTTCCATCGCGAGCGCATGGAACAGGACCTTGAGGCCGAACTTCGCTCGTATCACACAATGCTCGTCGATCGTTACCTGAATCGTGGCTTGTCGCTGGAACATGCGCACCGCCAAGCCCGGCTGGAGATTGAGAGCATGGACAACATAAAAGAACAGATCCGCGAGGTTCGCGGAGGCGCAGGTTTCGAGACCGTGTGGCTGGACACGCGCTACGCGTGGAGATCTCTTGCCAAGACACCCGGATTCGCGGCTGTTGCATTGATCACGCTTGCGCTGGGCATTGGCGTCAATACCGCGATCTTCAGCGTTGTTTACGCGGTCCTGCTGCGCCCGCTCCCCTACGATCATCCCGAGCAATTGGCGCTGGTCTGGACCGAGCTGCACAAAACTGCTCCGTCGCGTGCGCCGGCCTCGGGTCCTTTGTTCGCCGAGATTCAGCATCGCAATCGCCAACTTCAGGATGTCGCCGCGATCTGGGCGGGCAACGGGACGTTCACCGGCGAAGTGAGTCCTGAGCAGGTAAAAGTCGCTTTCGTGACGCCTAACTTTCCCGCGTTGCTGGGATTTCGCCCCGCGCTTGGCCGCTTGTTTCTGCCTTCGGAAGAATTCGCGGGCGGTCGTCCGGCCATCATGCTGAGCTACGGGATTTGGCAGCGCCGGTTCGGAGGCGATCCGGCGATCGTCGGCAAGGCGGTGGGCATCAATCGCCAAAGCGCGACGGTGGTCGGCGTTCTGCCGCGTGACTTTCAGCTTCGGTTCCCTGCTGACTCAAATGCCGTTTGGCGGCGAGATCCGGAGAGGTCCCGTAGATCTCTACTATCTTCGGCTGCTGGCACGGCTGAAGCCGGGTGTCACCATCGCGCAGGCACAATCAGATCTCACCGAAATCGCGTCTCAGCTACGCGCAACGTACACGCTTTTCGCCGGCGAGGATCTCAGCTTTCAATTGGTATCGCTGCACGGCGACTGGGCGCGTGACATTCGAGCGGGCCTGGTGGCTTTATTTGCGGGCGCGGGATTTGTGCTGCTGATCTGCTGCGTGAACGTGGCCAACCTTTTGCTGGCGCGCGGCAGCGATCGCCGCAAAGAAATCGCGGTCCGCGCGTCGCTCGGTGCGTCCAAGGGCCGGATCCTGCGGCATCTTCTGATCGAAGGAGTCCTGCTGTGTCTGGTGTCAGGATTGATCGGTACCGCGCTGGGATGGGCCGGAGTGCACGCTCTGCTGCGCCTTCGTCCCGAGTATCTGATGCGCATGCCCGGTGTCGGGTTGAACTGGACGGTGCTTGCATTTGTTGCGGCCATCTCATTCGCCTCCGTGTTGTTGTTTGCGTTGCTGCCCAGTATCGACGTAATGAAACTGGATCTGAACCGATGCTTGCGTGACGGCGAAAGAACGTCCCAGGGAACCGTACGGCGCGGTTTGCGATCCGCATTGATCGTCGCTGAGGTCACGCTGGGATTCGTACTGTTGATCGGGGCCGGCTTGACCATCCGCACGCTGGTCAATATTTTGAGCGTCAATCCGGGCTTCGAAGCGCAACGGCTGCTGACGTTCGAGATCGACCTTTCGCGTTATGCGCAACGCATGCGGCTGAATTTCGTGAAGAACTGGGAATCGACGCTCGCCGGCATGCCTGGCGTCGAATCAGTTGGCGGCGTCTCGCACCTGCCCTTGGATGATTATCCAAACTGGTACAGCCCATTCCGTCCGGATGGGTTGACCGCGGACCAGGCCGCAGGACTGCTGGCCGATTATCGCGCCATTACCCCGGGCTATCTTCGCGCAATGGGAACTAAGCTTGTCGCCGGAAGGTTCTTCGATGAGCAGGGTCGCGCGGGCGGACGACGGGTGGTTCTGGTCGACGATCTTTTGGCTCGCACGGTCTGGCCCGGGCAGAGCGCCATCGGCAAGAAGATCGAGGCGGAGCATCTTCGCGAAAATGGATTTACCCCGGAGTGGTCTGAGGTGGTTGGTGTGGTGGAGCATATCCACAACCATTCGCTCTCGACAACCGTACGCGGGGAAATCTACATTCCATACGAGCAGACCGCGCGCGAGCATCTGAGTTTTGCCGTCAGGACACGCGTCGATCCGCTATCCCTTGCGGAGCCGATTCGGCAGGAACTCCGCCGGCACGATAAGGATCTGGCTATTTCCAAGATACGGCCGATGACCGTCTACTTGGAACGAGCGAGCGCTCCCGCGCAATTCACCGCCGTGCTATCCGCCATTTTCGCCGGGCTCGCCCTGTTGCTCTCGGCTGTGGGAATTTATGGTGTCGTCTCCTATTCCGTCTCTCGCCGCATGCGCGAAATGGGTGTGCGTATGGCGCTAGGCGCGACATCGTCGAACATCCTCGCGCTGGTGCTGCGCGAAGGCTTGAATCTCGCACTGGTTGGAGTGGTCCTCGGCGCCGGAGGAGCACTGTTGGCCTCCCGTGTCCTTCAGAATCTGATCTACGGCGTTTCCGTATTCGACCCCGCGACGTATGGTCTGGCAGTCGCGGTGACTTCCGTGGCCGCCCTATTGGGCTGCTGGCGTCCGGCAGCAAAGGCCGCTTCGGCAAATCCGATTGACGCAATCCGCTGTGAATAGCAGGCCAGCGATTCCGATATTCGGCCGCGGTGTCCCAGGTTCGAACAGAGTGGAATCGCCGGATAGTTGATTCTAAAGATCGTGGCAGCGGAAGTCGAATTGCCAATGACGTTCTAAGCCATGTTCCGCGCTCTGAACTTCCGCTCCGCAACAACCATCTTTCGTCGCAGCCCCGGTTTCGCCGCGGTTGCGATTCTGATACTCGCGCTTGGAATCGGCGCCAATACCGCCATCTTCAGCCTGGTGGACACGGTCCTGATCCGGCCACTGCGCTACAAAGATCCCGACCGGTTGGCGATGTTCTGGCAGAGCGTCCCGGCGCGCCATCTGGCACGGATTCCGGTCTCTCGAGCGGACTTCGCAGACCTACAGCAGCAGAAGAGAAGCTTCGAGGGCGTCGCGGCGATGTTCATCGACAAGGAAGAATTCGGGCTTACTGGAGCGGGTGATCCCGAACAAGTCCGCGGCATGCCGGTGACCGCGAATCTGTTTCCGCTGCTCGGCGTGCAGCCATTTCTTGGCCGCGATTTCCTACCAAGCGAGGAGAAGCCCGGCCAGGATAACAAAGTGATCCTGAGTTATGGACTTTGGCAGCGGCGATTCGGCGGCGATCGTTCGGTCATCGGCCGGGTGATCGTGTTGGACCGTACGCCTCGCACGGTAGTTGGCGTGATGCCGCGCGGATTCAGTTTTCCGCCGCCCATCCGCCTCGGCGTCGGAGACATTCCCGCCGGAAAGGAGCTGTGGGTTCCCTGCATCATCGATCGGACCAATCGCGAATACCATCCGCTAGCGGTGATCGGGCGTCTGAAGCCGGGCGTCGCCGTGAAGGAAGCGAACACCGAGGCGATAACGTTCGCAGCGGCGCTTTCCAAAGCTTATCCGCAGACCAACGGAGGCATCGGCGCTTCGGTATCGCCGCTCGATGATCTGGTGGTTTCGAGCGTTCGTCCGGCGCTGCTCGTATTGTTCGGCGCGGTGGGATGCGTGCTGCTGATCGCCTGCGTCAATGTCGCGAATCTGCTGCTGACGAGGTCGGCTGGTCGTCGTAAAGAACTCGCCGTTCGTGCCGCGCTGGGAGCCAATCGAGCGGACTTGATCAAGCAGATGCTGCTCGAAAACTTCGCGCTCGCCATTCCGGGCGGAGCATTGGGCGCTTTGCTCGCGCTTTGGGCCATCGATCTGCTGCGCACACTGCCGAATGTGAACCTCCCGCGAATCGACGAACTCTCGGCAAGTCTTTCCATGTTTATCTTCGCCGCCGTCCTCGCGCTGATTACCGGCTTGGCAGCCGGCCTGGTTCCGGCGTTGAATGCCACGCGAATCGATATTAACGATTCACTCAAGAATTCCAGCCGCACGCTGGCGGGATCGCGCCAGACTATGCTGCGAAGCGCGTTGGTCGTCTGCCAGATCTCGCTGGCGTTGCTGCTGCTGTCGGGCGCCGGGCTGCTGATCCGCAGTTTTCAGCAACTGCTGAGCGTCGATCCGGGATTCCGCACCGATAACGTGCTGGCGATGGAATTGCGTTTGCCCGACTCGCGATACGACACCGACCAGAAATTGAATGCGTTCGGGAACGCAGTGTTGGATCGTATTCGCGCGCTACCCGGCGTTCAGTCGGTGGGGCTGGTGAACTCGCTTCCCATCGTCGGATTTCAAGGCGCGTCACTGATCAGCATTGAAGGCCAGCCGGTGCGCAAGACCATGGGCGAGGGGATCCTGGTGGGCCAGCGCGTCGCTACGCCTGGATACCTGGCAACGCTGAAGACGCCGCTGCTCGCGGGTCGTTACTTCAACGATCACGATATCGAAGGCGCTCCGAAAGTGGCGATCGTCAATGAAGCGCTGGTGAATCGATATTTTCATGGCGCTAATCCGCTCGGAAAACGGATCCGGATCGAGGACCGCGATTGGCAAACCATCGTAGGCGTCACGGCCAGCATGCATCACGAGGGACTCGGTGCAGACGCCGAACCGGAATTGTTCACTCCCTTCGCACAGAATCCGTGGAGCGTGATGTCACTTGTGATTCGAACGTCAGGCAACCCGGAGAATCTCGCAAGCGCTGTTCGAGGCGCAGTGTGGGCGGTCGACAAAGAGCAGCCGATTTCGCGCATGGTCACCATGGATCGGATTCTCGAAGATTCGCTCGCGGGCCGCAGGCTCAACCTTGCGCTGCTCGGATCGTTCGCCGCGGTAGCGCTGCTGCTGGCGCTGATCGGTATATACGGCGTCGTTTCCTATACGGTTGTGCAGCGCACCAGCGAAATCGCGGTTCGAATGGCGTTGGGCGCGCAGAAATCGAGCGTCTGGAAACTCATTCTCGCGCAGGCATCGGCGTTAAGTGCGATTGCGATTGCGATTGGACTCGGGGCGTCGCTCGTTCTGACCCGCTGGATGTCGAGCCTGCTTTTTCGAGTTGAGCCGATCGATCCGCTGACGCTGGGAACCGTCGCCGCACTCGTTTTCGCGACCGCGCTGCTGGCGAGCTCCCTCCCCGCGCAGCGCGCCACACGGATCGATCCGATGCAGGCGCTTCGGGATTGACCATCTGCACGGCATCCCGCTACACTGAAGTTATACAGGCCGCCCACGTGCAAACGTGGGCGGTTTTATTTTTTGCACCACGACTTGAGGATAGAATGGCGTCTTCCCCATCGCCGCCGGGTCGAACCGTTTCGCTCAACGGCGTGCAACTCTACTTCGAAGTTCATGGCGCCGGCGCGCCCGTGATCCTTTTGCATGGCTTCACTGGATGCAGCCAGGATTGGGCGCCTCTGATAACCGCTTGGGCGCCTCACTTTCAACTGATCGTTCCGGATCTGCGCGGCCACGGAGGATCCGGCACGTTGAGTCAACCGTTTCGCCATCGCGATGCGGCCGCGGATGTTCTCGCGATCCTCGATCATCTCGGCGTCGGGGTGTTCAAGGGACTCGGAGTCAGCGGCGGAGGCAACATTCTGCTTCATCTCGCCACGCAGCAACCCGATCGCGTCAGCGCGATGGTGCTGGTCAGCGCGACGAGCCATTTCCCGGAACAAGCGCGCTCGATTATGCGCAGTTACGGCCAGAGCCTCGGCGCCGGCGACTGGGCCGTCCTGCGTCAGCGCCATCCGGGCGGCGACGATCAGATCAAGGCTCTGCTCGCGAGCGCGGCTGCTTTCGCCGACAGCCACGACGACATGAATTTGACCGCCAACGACCTGTCGGCTATCAGCGCTCGCACGTTGATCGTGCAAGGCGATCGCGATTTTCTGTATCCGGTCGAAATCTCGGAGGACATGGCGCGTGCCATTCCCAACTCGAGCCTGTGGATCATTCCTAACGGCAGCCATGGACCGATCGGTGGCGAGCGCTGGCCCGAGTTCACCAAGCGAGCATTCGTCTTTTTGCAGGGCTGATCGATTAGGAAAGCCGACGTGCGCCGTCCGAGGCCGCTACCCTATAGAACACCGGATCGATTCCGAATTTCTCCAGATAGGCCGCGGCGATGGATCGCTCGAAAGTCTCGACCTTGGCGGGATCCACGAGATTCACCGTACACCCGCCGAATCCGCCGCCGGTCATGCGGGCACCGATCACGCCGTCGATTTTCGAAGCGCGCTCCACCAAAAAATCCAGTTCCTGGCAGCTCACTTCGTAATCGCTTCGCAAACTGGCGTGCGATTCGAACATCAACCGGCCCATTTTGACGAGATCGCCCGCGCGGCTGGCATCGACAAAATCGAGGACGCGCTGATTCTCGGTCAGTACGTGCCGGGCGCGGCGCTGGACAACCGGATCACCGATCGCCGCAAGCTGATTGACGGTTGCATCGCGCAAGCTGTGCAGGCCCAACTCGCGAGCGGCTACCGCGCATTCGGTCACGCGCCGTGGATAAGCGGATTTGCCAAGCTCGTGCTTGACCATCGAATTCACCGCAACGATCGCCGCGCCGGGAAGCGTGACCGGCTCACTTTCCAGGCTTCGGCAATCGATCAGCAGCGCCGAATTCGCCTCGCCGAAGACGGCGGCGTACTGGTCCATGATGCCGCACGGCATTCCGACAAACTCGCGTTCGGCATGGCGGGCGAGCTTCGCGAGTTCGATGTTCGGCAATTCGCCCGGCCATCCTAAAGCGAGCGCGGTTGCGACTTCGATCGCCGCCGACGAGCTCAAGCCCGCGCCAAGCGGCACGTCGCTCTGGATAAGCAAATCGCGGCCATGTCCCAGAGGTAGCTGGCGCGCGACACCGATGACGTAGTCGGTCCAATCGCCGGCCGGTTTCAAACGTTCCACTTGATCCACCGGCCACTCTCGGCTCTGATTGAAATTCGCGGAGTAGACGCGCAGCAGTCCGCGCCGATTCGGAGCGGATGCGACATAGCAGCTCTGGCCGATCGCGATGGGCAGCACGAAGCCGAGGTTGTAGTCGGTGTGCTCGCCGATGAGGTTCACGCGGCCAGGGGCGCGCGCGACGTCGGGGGTTCGCTCGAAGCGCGCCTCGAAAGCTTCGATTACCTGCTGCGCCGTGCCAGCCACAACATCACGCCTCCGAACGCAAGCATCACCAGTCCGCCGTATAGATTCACCTTCGCGTTTTCGAGCGGCGCGCGGTTCGTGGTGAACACGCCCGCGCCTACCAGGATCACGCCGGCCAGCGCGAAAAAAGATCCGATCGGAATTCGCAGGTCGTTCATGTCACCAGAACAAAATATTCAGCACGACGGCCGCGGCAATAACCACAGCGCCCAGCGGAACCGGGCGCTTGTACCACGGCAAATGCGCGTCATGCGGGATGTCGGTCAGGCCATAGACCAGGTCGTGCAACTCGGCGTCGGGTTTGGGCCGCGTCATCAGACTGACCACCAGAGTCGCCAGAAAACAGGTTGACCACGCGAAGATGGCGATCCAGAAGTTTTGCGCCATGGTCGACGGGAAAGTGTGCACAACCGTGCCGAGCCAGCCGCCTTTGTTCTCAGCCAGCGTGAGTCCGTGCGTCGCGGCAGCCGCGAAGGTACCGGCGAGGAGTCCTGTAAATGCTCCGTGTCCGGTGGTTCGCTTCCAAAACATTCCAAGCAAAAATGTAGCGAATAACGGCGCATTCACGAAACCGAACACGAGCTGCAGAAAATCCATGATGTTGTTGAAGTGCGTTGCCAGGTACGCCGTCGCGACCGACAGCGCAACACCAATCACTGTAGTGACTCGGCCAACCCTGAGGTAATGCGAGTCAGGAGCATTCCGCCGGATGTAGCCCTGATACAGATCGTAGGTCCAGACCGTATTGAACGCGGTGACGTTCCCCGCCATGCCCGACATGAACGATGCCATCAACGCGGTAAGACCCAGGCCCAGCATCCCGGAAGGATAAAACTGCGCCATCAAGGTAGTCATCGCCTGATCGTAATCCAGGCCGCCTCCGGGTTTT
>Ga0335080_10007589_pt1 | contig 11251 bp, 10 predicted proteins | sample Lox_Sample_34_FD_206720 | JGI IMG/M metagenome (GOLD analysis project Ga0335080, IMG submission 206720) | Soil microbial communities from Loxahatchee National Wildlife Refuge, Florida, United States - Lox_Sample_3.4 | ecosystem: Environmental > Terrestrial > Soil > Wetlands | place: USA...
GCCGAAAATCCCGTGATCTGATGTGGACACCTCAGAAAACGTCCAGCGGCACGCCAACCGGCTACGGTCTCGGCTGGGGCATTGTCTCGGACGGCAAGCTTGCTTTGATCGGCCACACCGGCGGCCAGCAAGGCACCAGCACCGCCATCATCCTTGTGCCGGATCGCCGCGCCGCCGTCGTGGTGCTGGCCAACATGGACGGGGTCGACTCCAACAAACTCGCGCACTCGATTCTGAACATCGTCCTCGACCTCAAAGACTGACGGCGGCTTAGAGAGCGCTTGACAATCGTCCAGTATCCTGAAATAGTAAACCATATGGTTTACTATTCTCCCGCCTCCTCTGAAACCACGCTCGACGCCACTTTCGGCGCTCTCTCCGACCCGACTCGGCGCGCCATCCTCGCCCGCCTTTCTCATGGCGAATCCACCGTCAAGTCCCTCGCCGCCCCGTTCAACATGTCCCTGCCCGCCGTCTCGAAACACCTTCGTGTGCTTGAATCGGCCGGCTTGTTGAAGCGCGAAATTGACGGTCGTGTGCACCGTTGCCGCCTCGATGCCGATCCTTTGAAAGACGCCGCTGCCTTTATCGAGTACTACCGCCGCTTCTGGGAGGCGCAGTTCGACTCCCTGCACAGGTTTCTGCAATCCACTGAAAAGGAGAAGATCCAATGGCAGCCCCACAGCAAGGCCAAAACAAAGCCGGCTACACGCTTGAAGTCCGCCGCACGTTCCCGTTCTCGCGCGAAAAAGTCTTCGCAGCGTGGACCGACCGCAAGCAGCTAGAGCAGTGGATGTGTAAGGACGCCGTCCACCACGTCGTCATCCACCGCCAACAGGACATCCGCACCGGCGGTCGCTACGTCCTGGAGGTCCATGATCCGGACAGGAACGAGGTCTACTGGGGCCAGGGCACCTATCGCGAAGTAACGCCCCTGGAACGAATCGTCTTCACCTGGCATTGGACCAAGACAACGCCAGACGGCGAAAACCTGCATCCCAATAGCTCGGAGACGATCGTCACAGTAGAGTTTTTCGCTCGCGGCAAAGCCACCGAAGTCGTGCTCACGCAGGGACCCTTCGGATCGCAAGCCGACCAGCAAGAGCACCATGGCGGCTGGAACGGCTGCTTCGACGTGCTCGCAGCCGCCCTGCAAACTGCACCGCGCAACTAAGAATTGTCCACGATGAGCTGTCTTAAGTTTGCGCTAGGGACCGGATCCCGCTTCCAGAGCCACAGAGGAAGCGCACCGTCCGCTAAAACAGCCCGCCCTCAATCAGTGCACAAACAATGTGGCCGATGGTGATGTGGGACTCTTGGATGCGTTGCGGATCGGAAGAAGGGACATTCAGGAGGAGGTCGACTTTGCCGGCGACCGCGCCACCGGATTCGCCGGTGAGGGCGACAAGGTAAGCGCCCCGAGCACGGCCCGTTTCGATGCCTTTGACAATATTGGGGCTGCTGCCGCTGGTGGAGAGCGCGACCAAAACGTCTTGCTTCGCGACGAGCGATTCGATCTGCCGGGCAAAGATGTGCTCGAATCCGTAATCATTCCCAGCCGCCGTCAGCACCGAGGTATTTGTCGTCAGTGCCAGAGCTGCAAGGCTAGGTCGATTCGTCCGCAGGCGAACCACGAGCTCTGCCCCGAGGTGTTGCGCATCGGCCGCGCTGCCGCCATTCCCGAAAAAAACGAGTTTGCCGCCCGCCTTCAGTGCAGCCGCGGACCTCTCCGCGAACTGCCCAATGCGGCCAACCAACTCATCGGAGAAGCTCTGCTTGATGCGGGCGCTTTCCGCGAGCTGCCGGCGAATTTCCTCGGCGGCGGAAGCCATGCGGCTAGCAGAGAACGATCTTTTCGCGGTGCCGCATCACACGGCGCGTGGCGTTGCGCGAATCGACCACGAGCTTGGAGGCATCCACGATTGCCGCATAGTCATAGCTGGAATGGTCCGTCGAGATGATCACGGCGTCGTAGCTGCCCAGCGTCTGCGGATTGAGCGACACCGATTTCATGTTCTCGTAGTTGTAATGCCGCATCTTGTGCAGTTGCGGAAAATAAGGATCGTTGTAATCGAGTTGCGCGCCACGCTGCTGGAGGAGCTGCATGATCTTCAGGGACGGCGATTCGCGCAGATCATCGACGTCTTTCTTGTAGGCAACGCCGAGCAGCAGCACCTTCGAGCCCTTGATACTCTTTTTGTGGTCGTTGAGCGCCGTGGCCACTGCATTCACCACGTGATAGGGCATCTCCGTATTGACCTCGCCGGCCAGCTCAATGAACCGCGTGGCGAAATCGTATTCGCGCGCCTTCCAGGAAAGGTAGAAGGGATCGACCGGAATGCAGTGCCCGCCCAGTCCGGGCCCCGGATAGAAAGGCATATACCCGAATGGCTTTGTCGCCGCGGCATCGATCACTTCCCAGATGTCGATGTTCATGCGCAGCGAGAGCTGCTTTAGTTCGTTCACCAGCGCGATGTTCACGCAGCGGAAAATGTTCTCGAGCAGCTTGGCCATCTCAGCCGCCCTCGTCGAGCTGACCGGAACGACTTTGGCCACGACTTGCGCGTACAGCGCTTGCGCGGCGCGCCCGCTTGGCGGATTCACTCCGCCCACCACCTTGGGAATCTGCGCCAGGCCAAACTGCTTGTTGCCCGGATCCTCGCGCTCGGGTGAGAAAGCCAGGAAGAAGTCACACGGAATATTCTCGTTTTCCGGGCCCGCCGCGATAGGGCAGCGCAATCCGCTCTTTTCGAGAATCGGCAGCACCAGCTCTTCGGTTGTGCCCGGATACGTCGTGGATTCCAACGAAACCAATTGCCCGCGCTGCAAGTGCGGCTGAATCATGACGGCCGTTTGTTCAACGTAGCTCAGGTCTGGTTCTCGGCGTTCATCGAGCGGTGTGGGAACGCAGATAATAATCGCGTCCATCTCCTTCAACTTTGCCGCGTCGCTGGTCGCCGAAAAATGCCGGCTGTTCACAAACTGCTGAATCTTCGTCTGCGGGATGTGTTCTATGTAGGACTTGCCGGCATTGAGCATCGTCACTTTTTGCGGATCGGTATCAAATCCCGTTACTTTGTGGCCGGCTTCCGCAAAACGCAGCGCCAGCGGCAGGCCCACGTAGCCGCATCCGATGATTCCGACTTTCAGTTGGGCGCCTTTGAAAAACTCGGGCTTTCGGTCGACAGGCATGTGTTCGGTCGCGCTCCTCGTGTTCGCTTGGGGAACAAAATGGTCAAAAATGCTGATGCGACAAGACAAGCTAATATAGCAGGTTCTCGCCGGCTCAAATAACGCGTCTTCGGCGCGATGTTACGAGATGTTTACAGGCTTGCGACAGCGCGTGAGACAAAGGAAGATGGAAAACCCCTTTCTGGCTATGGTCGATCTACACTGCCATATTTTGCCCGGTCTCGATGATGGCCCCGAACAGATCGAGGAGTCCCTCGCCATGGCGGAAGCTGCCATTGCCGACGGGATTACCCGCGTGGCCGCCACACCGCATGCCAGCAATGAGTACTCGTTCGATTTTTCCGCCGTGCGGCGGCTGCGTGACGAGCTACAGGAGCGCCTGGGCGACCGCCTCATACTGGGAACAGGCTGTGACTTTCATCTAAACCCCGAAAATCTTGCCGCCATTCGTGAGGACGCCCCGCGGTTTTGCATCAACCAGCACGACTATCTGCTCGTGGAATTCAACGAGATCTCGATTCCGCCGTCGATGGACCGCACCTTGCACGAACTACAACTCGCCGGGCTTCGCCCGATCATCACGCATCCCGAGCGCAACAGCATCTTGCGCTCTCAGCCGGACCGCTTGCGGCGATGGGTCACTCTAGGTTGCGTTGTCCAGGTGACTGCAAACGCGCTGACCGGCACATTTGGCCCCACTGCTCAGAGAGACGCCTTGCGCTGGATTGGTGAGGGTCTCGTCCATTTTGTTTCGAGTGACGCACACAACACTCGCTCGCGGCCGTTGAAGCTGCGCCCCGCGTACGATGTTGTGGCCGCCGAATTCGGCGTGGAAAAAGCCGAAGCGCTGTTCCATGACAATCCGTTGGCTGCCTGGGAGGGTCGTGAACTCCCGCACGTTCCGGAATTCGACACCGAATCCGCAGTGGCCAAGCGCAAACGCTTCTTCTTTTTCTAGTTTTGTCGAACCGCGCGGGTCATGTGGCCCTGCCGGAAGGCAAGAGCAGACCAGCCCATGCGTTCAGCAAGCCGAGGACTTCGCGCACCACGTCGAGGGCATCCCCGGTGTTGCGCCACCAATGCTGCGGGTCAGAGGAATCTTCCGAAGCCGCCCGTACGATCGCTTCCCCGCGTTCCCCTGCCAGTTCTCGCCAAAGCGTTCGCACTCGCCGCGTGTGGACCTTGCTGGTCACGATGATTACCGGGCTTCCCGGTTTCATCTCTTCGCTGATTATGCGTATTTCGTCAGCCGTATTGACGATCGGCTTCTCGAGAATGTGGATGGCTTCCGGCGGCACACCCTCGTGCACCAGCACGCGCAGATTGTAGAAATCCTCCCCAACGTACGAAATACCCATGGCTTTCAGCGAAACGCCCGGTTCGTCGCTGCGCGTGAGCCAGACCGCTGGAGCTAGTCCTTGGCGGTAGAGCTTCGCGGCTTCCATAGCGCGCGTCGGTATGCGGCCGCTCAGCACTGCGATGCTCTGCGCCGGACGTATCGGATCTTCTACAACAAGCCAGCGCCCGACGCCAAAGAACACAACCAGTGCCAGGAACAGAATCACGCCCGCGCAGATGCTTCGCCGTTTCCAGCGCGCTTTCCTTGGCGAGGAAGCCGGCATGGGAGGCTCTGTCGCCATTTCAGCCGCGCGGCGATTCCTGATTCAGAAAGAAGCCCGGATGGCCAATCATCGGCGCACACGCTACACTGACTTGCGGACTTTTTCCAAGCGACTCTTTTCTCAGGAGGATGCATGCGAGCAGTGGTTACCGGAGGAGCCGGCTTTCTCGGTTCGCATCTCTGCGACCGGCTCATCGCCGAGGGTTGGGAGGTATTATCGCTCGACAATCTGGTGACCGGTGCGGAACCGAACATCGCGAACCTGGCCAAGAATCCCAAGTTCCGTGCGCAACGAGCCGACGTCTCGGAATACATCCACGTGGAGGGTCCGGTGGACTATGTACTGCATTTTGCGTCGCCCGCCAGCCCCATCGATTTTCCGAAGATACCGATTCAGATCCTCAAGGTCGGTTCGCGCGGCACGCACAACGCTCTAGGACTCGCGTTGGCGAAAAAAGCCAAATTCTTCCTCGCATCCACCAGCGAGTGTTACGGCGACCCCGAGGTGTCACCCCAGCCCGAAACGTACTGGGGCCATGTGAATCCGATTGGCACGCGTGGGGTCTATGACGAAGCGAAACGCTTCGCCGAGGCGATGACCATGGCCTACCACCGCTATCACGGGGTGGATACCCGCATCGTTCGCATCTTCAACACTTACGGCCCGCGCATGCGCCTGAATGATGGACGGGCCTTGCCGAACTTCGTCCGACAAGCGCTTTCGGGCAAGCCCCTGACCGTATACGGCACCGGAAAGCAGACCCGCAGCTTCTGCTACGTCTCCGACCTCATCGAAGGTATCTATCGCCTGATGCTTTCCGACGAACATCTGCCCACCAATATCGGCAATCCACAGGAAATCACCATCCTCGAATTTGCCGAACGCGTGCGAAAACACTTCCCGAACGCGCCCGAAATCATTTTTGAGCCGCTGCCGCAGGACGATCCCAAGCAGCGCTGCCCAGATATCACGAAAGCCCGGCGCATCCTGAAGTGGGAGCCCAAGGTGGACTTGGAAGAAGGCTTGAAGGAGACCATCGACTACTTCAAGAGCGTCTACCGCGGTTAGGACGAACTTCCAGCCCCGCAAAATCTCGCTGGACACCTGGGATGATTTGTTCGCGACAAATGCCCTAAACACGAGCCTGCCTCGCTTGCGGCTGGAGTGGCGCGTTCGTATACTGTCCGCCCGGCCAAAAAGACGTTCATCGCGGTGGGGTAGCCGCGAAGCGCGTCCCGTCTTGGCCCTCCGATCGCGCCTGCGCAGCCTACACAGGCCGAATCAATTGTGGAACGCGGGGCATCGCGTCGAATCGCGCCCTGCCGCGCGAAAAAGGAGAAGTTTGCATGTCGCAAGCGCCTGTACCCGAGGAGATGAACGTCTACCAGAATGCCGAAGCGCGCTTTGAAGTGGCAGCGCAAAAGCTCGGCCTCGAACAAGGCCTGTACCGCTATCTGAAGTACCCCAGCAAAGAGGTCACGCTCTACATTCCCGTAGGAATGGATAACGGCACGCTGGAAGTGTTCATCGGCTACCGCGTCCTGCATTCGACCGTGCGCGGGCCCGGCAAGGGTGGAATCCGTTTCGCGCCGGATGTCTCGCTCGATGAGGTGCGCGCTTTGGCGACCTGGATGACCTGGAAGTGCGCCGTGGTCAACATTCCTTTTGGCGGCGCCAAGGGCGGCATCATCTGCGATCCTCGCAAGATGTCGCGCGCGGAACTGGAGCGGCTGAGCTCTGCAACTGGCTTGGGCCGGAGCGCGACGTGCCCGCGCCGGACGTCGGCACCAACGAACAGACCATGGCCTGGGTCATGGACACCTACGCTATGCATTCCGGTCAGGCGACGACCGCAGTGGTGACCGGTAAGCCGATTGAACTGGGCGGCTCCCGCGGACGGCGGGAAGCCACTGGCCGCGGCGTCATGATCTGCTGCGACAAAGCTCTGGCCAAACTTGGCATGAAAAAAGAAGGTTGCCGCGTAGTCGTTCAGGGCTTCGGCAATGTCGGCTCTCTTGGCGCCAAGCTGATGCAGGAAGCCGGCTACAAAATCGTCGGGCTCGCCGATATTGGCGGCGGCCTGTACAACGAAAAGGGCTTCGATGTCCCCAAAGTCATCGATTGGGTCCACACGCAGCGTCGTCCATTGCAGGATTTCCCCGGCGGCGGCACCAAGATGAGCGCCAAGGATGTGCTGTTCCAGCCCTGTGACATCGTGATTCCAGCGGCCATCGAGAACCAGATCACGGAAAAGAACGCCGCTCAGGTCCAGGCCAAAATTCTGTGTGAAGGCGCGAACGGCCCCACCACCTGGCAAGCCGATGCCATTATCGAAAGCAAAGGTGTATTCACTGTGCCCGACATCCTCGGCAACGCCGGCGGCGTCACCGTCAGCTACTTTGAATGGGTGCAGGACCGACAGGGCTTCTTCTGGCGCGAGCAGGAAGTCAACGAGCGCTTGCTCGACGTTATGGAGAACGCCTTCGACGAAGTGGTTCGCTATGCCGAAGCGCATCGCGTCAACAACCGCATCGCCGCGTACATGTTGGCCATAGATCGCGTGGCCAGCGCACTGAAATTGCGTGGGATCTACGCCTAACCGTTCGTCCCGCATGTTAAGGAATTAACAGGTCTTCACGTCGCAAAACAGTGGCGCGTCGTTCCCCAAGTGTGTATCCTTGCCGCCCGCAGCGTGGGGCCCCCGCCAGAACGCTGCTGCGCATCCATGAGCCACCAAACCGTCCTGCCCGGTCACGAGAAAACGGAAAAGCAGCACCGTCGCGAAATTTGCGCGGTTGGTCGCTGGATGTACGAACGCGGATTCATCGTCGCCTGCGAGGGCAATCTGTCCGTCCGTCTCCCGGGGGACCGAATTCTCGCGACACCCACTTGCATGAACAAGGGCCTATTGGAGTCCGATGACCTCGTCGTTACCGATCTCGACGGGCGCCAGTTGGCTGGAAAGCGCAAAGTTTCGTCGGAACTGGCGATGCATCTCCTTATCTACCGCTCGCGACCCGACGTGAACGCCGTCTGCCACGCCCACCCCCCTTCGGCGACAGGTTTTGCCGCCGCGGGCCGCGCGCTCGACCAGGCGCTGCTGCCGGAAGTCATCATCGGGCTGGGGCAGATTCCGCTGGTGCGTTACGCCACGCCGGGTACACCGGATTTGAGCGCAGCCCTCGAACCGTTCGTCGAACACTACGACGCCCTTCTGCTTGCCAACCACGGTGCCGTCACTTGCGGAAGCGATCTGCTCGCGGCATTCCACAACATGGAGACGGTAGAGCACTTTGCCAAGATCGTTCTGGCTGCCGAAACCGCCGGTGAGCCTAAACTGCTTTCGAGCCGCGAAGTTGCCAAGCTGATGGCGGCGCGGTCTCGCTATTCGGTAACAGCGCCTCCGGGGGGTGGCGCCGAACTACCCATTACCGCCGAAGACGAACGTCGCGATAGTGGGGCCGTTACGTTGACGCGAGAAGAGCTCGAAGCCCTGATTGACGAAGCCGTTCGCAAAGACCGCGCTCGCCGCTGACACAAATCTCCGTACCCGCCTGCTTGTCTTCCGCATCCATTTCTTAGGCGTAGCCTTCCGCTAGCCCTGAGAGCACAGCCCTTCACGAGGAGACACCATGGAACCACGCATCGATTATCGCAAATACGCCCCGGAAGCCACCAAGGCTATGCTGGAGTTGGAGAAATACATCGCCGGCTGCGGGCTGGATCACAAACTCATTCACTTGCTCAAGATGCGCGCCTCGCAGATCAACGGCTGCGCGTTTTGCATCGACATGCACTCGAAGGACGCCCGTGCCCTGGGCGAGACCGAGCAGCGCCTGTATGAACTCGACGCCTGGCGCGAGACCCCCTTCTACTCCGACCAGGAACGAGCGGCCCTGCAGTGGATCGAAGCGATCACCGAAGTCTCCGAAACCCATGTCCCCGACTCCGCTTTCGACGAAGCGAAGAAGCAGTTCAACGAAAAAGAAATCGTTGACCTCACCATCGTCGCGGGGGTAATCAACTTGTGGAATCGGATCGCCATCGCCACTCGCGCTGTGCCCGGCCACTACAAGCCGGCGCCGTCGCGTAACGCGGCCGCCTCCTGACGTCATCCCGATCGAAAAGCGCTAGTCGTAGCGCAGCGCTTGGATGGGATCGAAGCGCGAGGCCCGATACGCCGGCCAAAAGCTGGCTAGAGCGGCGACGGCAGTCAAGGTAACCACGGCAAGCCCCAGCGTGACGGGATCCCTCGGCTTCAGTCCAAAGAGGAACGATTTGGCCGCTTGCGCCGAGGCCAGCGCCAACGCCGTGCCGGCCGCAATCCCGATCCCGGTGAGCCAGCCTGCCTCTCGCAACACCAACAGGATCACATCGCGGCGGCTGGCGCCGATCGCCATGCGAACTCCGATTTCCCGGGTGCGCTGCACTACCATGTAAGAAATCACTCCATAGAGCCCAATCGCGGCCAGAAGCGCGGCGAGAAAGCCAAAGAAACCGGACAACGTGGCCATCAATTCGTCCTGCATGAGTGACTCATGTACCTGTTTCTTGAACACCGTGAACTGCAGATTGATTCCCGGATTCAGGCTCCCAATCGCCTGCTTGATCGATGCCATAAGGCTCCCTAGTGGCAGCGTGGACCGAATGACCAGCTGCTCGTTTGCTTGTGGCCGATCCATCTGCGCCGCAGGAAAGATGGTGAAGGGCAGATAGTCTTCATGCATATCCTGGAATTTGAAATCCCCGACGACGCCGACAATCACATAGGAAGGCTGCGGCTTCCCAGGTGGTTCGTGCAGACGGAACCGTCTGCCGAGCGGATTCTCTCCATTCAGGATCTTGCGTACAAAGGCCTGATTCACGACCGCCACTTTGACCGATGTGGCCGTGTCGTTTTCATCGAAGTCGCGCCCTGAAAGCAGTGGCGTTCCAATAGTCTTGAAGTAGCCCGGGCTAACATAGTTCTGCCACACGACCGCCTTCTCCTCGGTCGAGCCTTCCGGAATCACAGCGTCGTTCCAGGTTTCGCCCCCGAAAGGAACCATGATGCCTCCGGCCGCAGAATCGACGCCGGGTATCGCTTGCACGCGCTGAATCATCTCGCGGTTGTATTCGTTGTAGCGCTCCTCCGGAATCTCCAAGCGCTCAAAGTCGACACTGGTCAGCAGGATGCCGGTTTGCCGGAAGCCGGTAGCGAGCGTGGTCAGGTTGCGAAGGCTGCGAGTAAAGAGCAGCGCGCCCATCACGAGAACGATGGAAAGCGCCACTTGCGAAACCACCAGGATTCGCCGAAGGCCGAAGCGCTCCGTATGAACAGAGCTTCCCCGGCTCCCCGATTGCAAAAGCGCGGCCGGTTCGGCGCGCGTCGCGCGGATCGCAGGTGCTAGGCCGAAGAGAATCGTCGTCAGGGCGGCGAGAGCCGTCGTAAACCCCAACACACGCCAATCCATGCTCAAATCCAGCAGGATTCGATTGTCGGCCGTGCTGATGAACGAGACGAGCAATCGGCTAACGGCGAACGCCAAGAATAGTCCACAAACGGATCCGGCGAGCGCAAGCAATACGCCTTCCGAAAGCAGTTCTCGGATCATGCGCCCCCGCGTTGCTCCCATGGCCATGCGGATGGTGATCTGGCGTTCCCGAGCCGCGGCTCGCGCCAGCATCAGGTTGGCCAGATTGGCGCACGCAATCAGCAAAACCAGTCCAGAGATTCCCAGCAGCAGCCACAACGATGTCTCGGAGTCACCGCGCAACTGTGAGAATCCGGTGCTGGCGGAAAACGCTCCCAATTTGTACTCGAGGAACTTCTTCACCGCTTTCGCGTCATAAAACGGCGGAATCGTTTCCTGCAGAATCGCCGGCGTGGCCGCTCGGATCTGTGCATCGGCGCGCGCAATGGTCCAGCCTGGCTTCAGCCGCCCGATCGATGCCAGCCACCACGCATGGCGCAGTGTCAGCCGGTTGTTGTGTGGGTTCACAATCGGCTCGATGCACACCGGGACGGCAACGTCGAAGTTGTCTCCCACACTCAGTCCGTAGAAACCGGACGGTGTCACGCCGACGACTTCAAACGAATGCCCGGTGAGTGTGAATCGCTTCCCGATGATCGCCGGGTCGCCGCCGAAATTGCGTTGCCAGAACGCATAGCTCAAATTCGCGGGGCCGATCGCGCACCCAGGCTGATCGTCTTGGGGACCGAGCAGGCGGCCAAGCGCCGGCTGCAGCCCCAGCACGCGAAAGAAATCGCCGCTCACCCGCAAGCCTTGTGCGTAGCGGACTTCGCCCCCATTGGCCAGGTTGAACGGCTGGTTGCTCCACGCCGCAATTTCCGAGAAACCTTCTTGCCGCTTGCGGATCTCTTCCCACATCGCAAAGCTCAGTTGCGAGTACTTGCTGGAAAACTGGCCGGAACCCCAGGTGCGGTCGGCGATCCG
>Ga0335080_10007591_pt1 | contig 11250 bp, 7 predicted proteins | sample Lox_Sample_34_FD_206720 | JGI IMG/M metagenome (GOLD analysis project Ga0335080, IMG submission 206720) | Soil microbial communities from Loxahatchee National Wildlife Refuge, Florida, United States - Lox_Sample_3.4 | ecosystem: Environmental > Terrestrial > Soil > Wetlands | place: USA: Florida...
CCAATCGAAACCCGAACCCGCCAGGATTTCGGCGCCGATATTGCTGCAAAGGGAGCTCCAAAGCCCAACCTGAGGCCGGCCGCCGGCCAATGCGACCTTAAACAGGTTCGGCGGCAGCACGGTAGGATCGAAGGACATGTTGTCTCCTCTACTCGTCTCTCAACTGCAGGGACATGCTCCCTTATGCCATTTCATGGCACCGCATCGGCAAAACCGCGCACCGCACAGACGGCCAATTCGCGGTCGGGAGCCCGTCGTGACCATCGCGTTCCATTACAGTTCCAGGTACCTGGAGCGATAGTCACAGCACATCTTATCACGGCATAACGGCGGGTTCCGGCCACCGAGAATGTCGTCGGAATGGGTTCCCGGATATGCAGGCCCTTTTCCCCCTGTACCGGCGGCGGGCTGCATGTTAGAATCGCATCGTCACAAGAATGCAATGCTGATTGCGCACAAAGCAACGGCAGCATCGGGGTTGTGGCCAAGCCCCGCGCCTTGTCGCGGCTCCCGGGCCGGAGGCCCTGCGGCGGGAACGTCAGTGACCCGCCTGATCGAAAGTTGGGCTGAACGGGAGATCGATCCCGAGGTTTGTTTGTGCCGGACATACAGAGTCACGGCGAAAAGAGGACGACAATGAAGACGATTACCCGCCGAGAAATGCTCGCCTCCGCGACGGGGGCCGCCGGTTTCACTTTTCTTCCGGCCCGGGTGCTGGGCCGCGGGGCAACCCCTCCGAGCGAAAAACTGAACGTCGCCGTGATCGGCATCGGCTGCCGCGGCGAGATCAGCGTCAGCGAACTGAATAACTGCCAACAGAATCTTGTGGCCTTGTGCGACGTCGACTGGCGTCCCCTGGAAGGCTACACCCATCCGCGCGCCTGCGAAGTCATCCAGCGTTTTCCGAAAGCCAAGCGCTACGACGACTGGCGCATCATGCTCCAGGAACAGGACAAGAATATCGACGCCGTGGTCGTGGCCGCGCCCGACCACGTGCACGCCTTCGCCTCGCTCACCGCCATGAAGATGGGCAAGCACGTCTATTGCGAGAAACCGCTGGCGCATTCGATCTACGAAGTCCGCGCGCTGATGGCGGCTGAGAAGAAATACAAGGTGGCCACGCAGGTCGGCAACCAGGGCCACAGCTCCGAAGACTGCTGCCAGATCGTCGAGTGGATTCGCGACGGCGCCATCGGCGACGTCAAGGAAGCGCACCTGTTCCTGCGCACGGGGATCCTCGGAATCGAGCCGCCCGCGAACGTTCGGTCGTACACGCGCATCCTGCAGTATGGCGACATCCCCAAGGTCATCGCCGAGGATCATGCGGTGCCCAAGGACCTGAATTGGGACCTCTGGCTCGGACCGGCGCCGTTCCGGCCCTTCAACCCCGTCTATCTCCCCAACAACTGGCGGCGCTGGCGCGATTTCGGCACGGGCACCCTGGGCGACTACAACTGCCACTACATGGATCCCGTACTGTGGGCGCTGGATCTGGGCATGCCGGAGAAGGTCGAAGCCAATCCGGAGGCCGGTTACGATCCGGCCACCAACACGCAGACGTTTGCGAGCGCCGCGGAGGTCCGCTGGGACTTTCCGGCGCGCGGCAAGAAACCGCCGGTGGCGGTCACGTGGCACTACGGCGGCAACAGCGGCTCCATCCCGCTGCCCATGGGCTGGAAGGAAGGCGACCAGCTTCCGAAGGAGGGCGGCGGCGTCTTCTACGGCACCAAGGGAAGCATCGTGTTCGGTCCCATCTATGCCAGCCAGCCGCGTTCGGCCGCTGCGGGACAGTACAAGCCCGTTGCCTGGGGCACGCCCGCCAAGCTACGGCTCTATCCCGAGGAACTCGACAAGTCCTACAAACGCCCCGACCCGACGCTGCCGCGCCCGTTCAGCCACTGGATGGATTGGGTGGAGGCAGCCAAGGCGGGCAAGCAGGGCGGCTCCCATTTCGGCTACGGCGGCCTGCTGAGCCAGATCGCCATTCTCGGCAACATCGCCTGCCTGAACAAGGGAAAGACGCTGTACTTCGACGCCAAGAAGGGCGAGTTCAAAAACAACCCGCAAGCGAACCGACTCTTCCGCCGGAAGTACCGCGAGGGCTGGACGCTGCCGGTTTAGGCGCTGTGTAAAACAGCGGCGGATCCCGCCGACGCAGGCCGGCGGCGTTAGTCGTCTTCCTTCCGCCGGAGGTGCCGCCAGGGCTGGACGCTGCCGGTTCAGGCGATGCGCTAGCCGGCATTCTTCGCGAAAATGTCGCGCAGCGTTTCCCCGGCCGCCGCGAGGTTCGCCAGCCACATTTCCACATATTCGCGCGAGAGCACTACGCCGTCCGCGCCCGCGCCGAACGCCGCCCGGAGCGAGCGCCGCACGTCATCGGGTTTGGTGCGCTTCTGGTCGCGCCTGGTCGGGACGTCGATGTCGATGCCGGAGTAGATCCTGGCCTGGCCCGCAACTCCCTCTTTCGCGCGTTTCGTCTCGCGTACCACGTAATCGGGCGATAGCCCGGCGGTGCGCAGTTCGTCCAGGCCGGCTTCCTGGAAGTTCATGATCTTGTAGTAGAACGGCAGGAAATCCTTGGGGCTCGCGTCGTGGAACAGGGTGGCGCCGAGGCGGTTCAAATAGGCCGCCATGCGAGGTCCGCCCGCGTTGTTGTAACACGCAATCTTCAGGAAATCCGCGTAGTTCCTGGTCTCCGCATAGTCTTCCTCGGCCCGGTAGAAGGGGCTGAACGTCATGTTCTGCATGATGTGGAAGCCGAACGGTTTCTCCGGCGCAATCGCCTTCGCGGCCCCGTACACTTCGGCCCGGACCTCGTGATAGCTGTCGGTCCACAGCTTCTCCCAACTGAGGATCTCGGGATAATCGAGCAGCAGCCTCCAGAACGATACGAAATAACCATCGACCGGACGCTGGTCGCTCGCTGCCGCGCTGAAGAGGCTCTGCAACCGCCGGTATCCCTCCTTGGCGCGTTCCGTCGAGATTCCCCGCGCACGCGCCTTGGCCTGGCAGTGCTCACAGAAACAGGAGACGTAGTCGGCCGACCAGATACCGCCGATCATGTTTTGCAGCGGACCCTGGCGTTCGCAGCCGAACGCGATTCCGGCCACTTCGCTCGGATATTGGCAGAGATAGCTCTGCACCTTACCGAGAAGATGCGCCCGGTAATCGGGATGGTTGAAGCAGGGACCGATGTTGCGCCGGCCGTGAAGATCCACCTCCAGAACGCTGGCGAAGTTCGGAATATGCCGGACCATTCTGGGACTCTCGTTGTTGTAGTCCCAGCAGAAGAAGTCCATGCCCCGGGCCTTGGCCTTGGGCGCTACTTCGGCGATCACATCGAACTTGCCGAAATCGGGGGAACGGAACTCTTTCAGAGATGTGCCCTGGAAGTACTTCCGGTCGTAGTCGTAGAGCGCGCCCCCGATGAAGGTCGGGTCGCCGTACTTGCCGTGATCGGGCAGAGGGATGGGACCGTTCGGTGTATTCCGCGCTCCCATCGTGTAATCGTAGGTGTAGGCCCAGACGGTGTTGACATTGCCCTTCTGCTGAATCGTATCGAGCAGTTGATCGATGCCTTCATCGAGGAAGGCGTGGGTCTGCACCTGAATGGCAACGAAGTTCTTGCGATGATTCACGGCGGCGCGCGGCGGCGCGGCCTTCGCGGTGGGCTGGCTTGTTCTTCCGGCGAGGAATGCGGCGCAAGCCGAGCAGAGCTGCATGAAACGTCTGCGTGCAAAAGGCTGGTCCATGTTGTCTCTCCAAGCAAGTGTTTCCGCGCAAACCGCGGATGCCGGCTTCACCCACTCGTTGCGGTGCGCTTCGCGCCGTCCACAGCCCGTCCGGGCGCCTGGAAGATGCGGCCGGCCGGAAACTCCGGGCTATGGCAGCGCCGGGCGGTCCCACCCGGCAGTTCATCGTGCGGTATGGAAACAACAAGCAGGCTAGCACAGGCACGGCATCATGCGCGCAACCCGAGTCGACCGGGTGTACTGGAACGTAACCCGCCGGCCGGAGGCAATTCCCGGCGCCCGGATCAGAAGCTTGTATCAGAAGCCGGGCCGCGCGCGTCCTACAATAGTATCGTGACCCCTCGCGTGTTGCCGGCGCTATTCGCACTGTCGGTGTGCTTCGGCGCCCAAACCGCATTCTTTCCTCTTCAGGACGTGAAGGCGGGGCAACACGGAGTAGGCCGGACGGTTTTCTCCGGTAACCGGGTCGAGGAGTTTCAGGTGGAAATCCTCGGCGTCCTGGATAACATCGGTCCGAAACAGTCACTGATTTTGGCCCGGCTTTCCGGCGGGCCGCTGGAACATACGGGGGTCATGCAGGGAATGAGCGGCAGCCCGGTCTATATCGACGGGAAACTCGCCGGCGCCGTGGCGATGGCCTTCCCGTTTTCCAAGGACCCCATTGCCGGCATCCGCCCGATTCAGGACATGCTCGGCGTGGCCTCCGCCTCCGCCGCGCCCCCAACGCAGCGATCCTCCCTCTCGCTCACCGACCGCGACCTCACCCGCCTCCTGCCCCGGCCGGAGCTCGCGCTGGCCGGTGAATCCCGCCTTGTCGACATCGCCACCCCCGTATCGTTCGGCGGATTCACCACCGCCACGCTGAACTATTTCGCTCCGCAGTTGCGGGCGCTCGGCCTGGAGCCGCGACAGGGCGTGACCGGCGGCGGGCGCATCGCCCCGCGCATGGGAAACCCCGCCGACCTTCAGCCCGGCTCGATGATCAGCGTGCAACTGATGGCGGGCGACCTCAGCGTGGGCGCCGATGGAACAGTAACCCATATCGACGGCAACCGCGTCTTCGCGTTCGGCCACCGTTTCCTCGCCATCGGTTCCACGGCGCTGCCGTTTGCCCGCGCCGACGTGGTCACGCTGCTGCCGAACCTCAACACCTCGTTCAAGCTCTCCGCCGCGCGCGAATGGATGGGCACCATCCTGCAAGACCGCAATACCGCCGTGGCCGGCGAACTGGGGACGAGCCCCGATCTGGTTCCGGTTTCGGTCCGCCTGTCCCGGGGCGGCAAACGCCTGGAGGAATACCGGATCCAGATGGTGAACGACCGCCTGCTTTCGCCCCTGCTGGTCCAGATGGCCGTTTATTCCGCCATCGACGCCACCGAGCGGACTGTCGGCGCTTCCAGCTTTCGCGTGTCGGGCGAGATCGATTTCCAGAACGCTCCGGCGCCCGTCCGCCTGGATAACATGTATGCCGCCGACAACGGCTCTGCCATCCAGGTGTCGCTGTCCGCGGCCATTCCCCTCGCGTATGTTTTGCAGAGCAATTTCGCCTCGCTGCGGCTGAAAAGCTTCGCGCTCGATATCGAGTCTTTCGACGAGAAGAAGCAGTTGCAGATCGATCAGGTGTCGGCCGCGCGCCGCGAGGTGCGGCCGGGGGAGACCGTCGATCTGTCGATCGTGCTGAGCGGCGAGAATGGGGCCGAGACTACCCGATCCGTAAAATGGGCCGTCCCCATCGGTCTCGAGCCGGGGCCGCTCTATTTCACCGTGGCCGACGGCAACGTGACCAACCTGACCGAATTCCGGCAGATCATCGGCGCCACACCGCGTTCGCCGCGGCAGTTGATCACGACCGTCAACAACCTTCGCGCCAACACCAAGGCCTACGTCCGGGTGTGGCGCACCGAGCCCGCCTTCCAGCTCGAGGGGGAGGATTTCCCCGACCCGCCGCCCTCCGTTTCCCTGATCTTCTCCGGTTCCCAGTCGGCCCTGGCCGGCATCTCGCAGACCCGCAATTCGAAGCTGGGTGAGATCGAGGTGACCGCCGGGGACATGGTCGTCTCCGGATCGAAGACCATCCAGGTGGAAGTGAAAGAATGAGTTCTTCTCTCGATCGTCATCCCGAAGCCGGTTTCCGGGAGAGGGCGGCGTGTCCCGGTTCGCGGTTTGCCACCGCGCTTCGGGTTTGCGGAGCCGCCGCGGCGCTGGCCGGGTTCGCCCTCGCCAGCAGCACCACCGCCTGGGAAATGAATTCTTACACCGATTTCATCCGCGGAAGGTTCCAGGGCATCTCGCTCAGCCGCGACGGGCGGCTTTCCCTCGCGCCCCGGATGGAAGCCCTGTTCTCCACCGACGAGCCCATCGTGTGGGGCGTGGCGCGCGGCGCGGATGGCTCGCTCTACGCCGCCACCGGGCACCGCGGCCGCATCTACCAGGTCGATACCGCCAGGCACTCCAAACTGCTCTGGACCGCCGACGAACCGGAAGTCTTCGCCCTCGCCGTTGCGCGCGACGGCGCGCTTTTTGCCGGCACCTCGCCCAACGGCAAGGTCTACCGGATCGAGAACGGCAAGGCCACCGAATATTTTGCCCCCGGCACGCGCTACATCTGGTCCCTGGCGGTCGCAGCCGACGGAGCGCTCTACGTCGGCACCGGCGAGCAAGGCAAGATCTTCCGCGTGGATGGGCCGGGAAAGGGGACGCTCTGGTACGAGACCGGGCAGTCGCACGTCACAGGCCTCGCAGTGGATCCGCAGGGGCGCCTGCTCGCCGGCACCGAACCGAACGGCATCCTCTACCGCATCACCGGCAAGGATAAGGCGTTCGTGCTCTACGATTCCAGCCTGCCGGAGATCCGCGCCATCGTCCCCATGCCGGACGGTACGGTTTATGCGGCCGCTCTGGGCGGTTCCGTGGCCCGGCGGATCCAGAGCGCCAGCCAGGCAGCGCAGGGCGGCACGGGCGGGGCGGTCGTCACCTCCCCGCCGACTACGATTACGGTGGAGGCGCAGAACACGCAACCCGGCGCCGAGATCAAGCCGCCGGAACCCGCCAAACCTCAGGCGCCGGCCGCAACTTCGCCCCAGGTGAGCACCCAGTTCACGCCGGTGGTGGACATGACCGGCGTCGAGAAGTCCGCCGTTTACCGCGTCAACCCGGACAACACCGTCGAAACCCTCTGGAGTTCGAAGGAGGAGAACGTCTACGACCTGCTGGCCCTGGAAAAGCAGCTCCTGTTCGCCACCGACCAGAACGGCCGCATCTACGGCCTCGCGCCGGACCGCCGGGTGACCCTGGTGGCGCAGACAGACGAAGCGGAGACCACCCGCCTGCTGCCCGCCGACAACGGCGTGCTCGCGGCCACCGGAAACATGGGCCGCATCTACCGGCTCGGCGAGACTGCAGGTCCTGGCGGTTTCTATGAAGCGCCGGTGCACGACGCCGGCACCGTGGCGCGATGGGGCAGCTTGAGCTGGCGCGCCGACGTGCCCGCGGGCTGCTCGCTCCGCTTCCGCACGCGGTCCGGAAACTCCGCCAAGCCCGACCGCACCTGGAGCGAGTGGTCGGAACCCCTGGCCGACCCTGCCGGCTCGCGCATCGCCAGCCCCAACGCGCGCTACATCGAGTGGAAAGCGGAGTTGGCGGGCGGCGCCTCCGCCACCCCGGTCCTCAACGGCGTGACCCTGGCCTACCTTCCGCAAAATTCGCCCCCGGTGGTAAAGAGTGTCAACGTGGTCATCCAGGCAGCCGCCGTCTCGCAGGCAGCCAAGGCCGCCTCTACACAGGCCTCCGCCGCTCCTTACACAGTCACGGTCACCGACAGCGGCGACGCTACCGCGTCCACGCCCGCCGGCACTCCGACCCAATCGCTGCCCCGCGCTTCCGCGCAGCAGCTCACGATCGCCTGGCAGGCCGAGGACCCGGATGGCGACCGCCTCGTTTACGACCTCTACTTTCGCGGCGACGACGAAAGCCGCTGGAAGCTGCTGAAGGGGTCGATGCACGACAACTCGCTGACCGTCGACGCCGACATCTTCGCCGATGGCAAGTATTTCTTCCGCGTCCTGGCCTCCGACAAGGAGGCCAACCCGCCGCCTTCGGCCCGCGACGCGCAACTGGTGAGCGCCCCGGTCATGATCGACAACACTCCGCCCGTAATTACCATCGGCCGCGTCCAGAACGCTGGCGGCAAGTGGAGCGTGGAATTCGAGGCCGCCGACGCCGCCTCCCCGCTCCGCCGCTGCGAATACTCGCTGGATGCCGTGGGCTGGATTCCGGCGGAGGCGGCCGACGGCGTCATCGATTCGATGCGCGAACGATTCGTGCTGGACCTGGGTACGCTCGCTCCCGGCGAGCACCTGCTGGTGATTCGCGCCGCGGACAGCGCCAACAACACCGGCACCGCGAAAAGGATTCTGCGATGAAGGAAGCTCTCGATACTCTCGCGCGCATCTTGCAGGAGGCGCCGCCCCGGCTCGTCGATATTCCGGACGAGGCCGCTTCACGACAGCGCGACGGAGGCGGGTGGTCGCCCAAGCAGATCCTTGGCCACCTGATTGACTCGGCCGGAAACAATCACCAGCGCTGGGTCCGCGCGCTGGCCGCGTCCACGCTGGAGTTTCCCCAGTACGACCAGCAATTCTGGGTCGCCGCGCAGCGCTACAACGAGGAGCGCTGGCCCGACCTGGTCAACCTCTGGCTTCTTTACAACCGCCACCTGCTCCACCTCGCGCGCCTCATCCCCGCCGAAAAAGCGGGGACCGTGTGCACCATCGGCGACAATTCTCCGGTGACACTGGAGTCGCTGGTCAGCGGATACGTGAGCCACCTGCAGCATCACCTGGACCAGATCTTCGCGCGCCAGCCTGCCGCTCAGAGCGCCGCGGAATGACGTCCGGGACGCGCAATCTCCGCGAAAACTGCGGATCAGGTCCGAACAGTGTCGCGGGGGTTGCGAGGATTGCAGCAAGAGTGGGCCGCACCCCTCCCCTGAGGCCGCTCACCGCCGATCATCCAGCAGAGTCTTGATAATCTTCTCAAATTCACTTCTGCTGGCCGGCCCCAGGTGAATTGCCGCGACACGCCGATTGCGATCCACGAAAAATGCCAGCGGCAGCGACTCGACGTCGCCGTAGAGGTATGCCACCCGTTTGTTCCCCAGCAGAACCGGGTAAGTGATACCCATCTCTTCCATGAACCGCTTTACGGGCGGCCATCCCTCCTCATCCATGGAAATACCGAGAATCACGAGACCCGCATCGCGGTATTTTTCCGCGAGCTGAATCATCCAGGGAATCGACCCTTTGCACGGAGCGCACCAGGTCGCCCAGAAGTCGAGCAGGACTACTTTGCCCGAATAGTCGGACAGATGTACCACCTGTCCGTTTACGTCATTCAACTCGAAGTCCGGTGCGCGTTTGCGCTCCGTCTCGTTCTTTACTTTGATGGCTCCGTTAAGTTTCGGCGTCGCGATGAATACGGTGATCGCGGCGACCGCCACGGCATGACTCAATAGGAAACACCCCGACATAAGTTCCTCGCTGTCTGTGTCAGAATCTTCGCGATATGCCGAAAATCAGCATGTAATCGGGGAACGTTGCAGCATCGCTGTCGCGGAATCCGTTGGCGATTTCCGGGACGCTGCGCCGCAGGTTCCGTTCGATTGCCCAGGGCACATTACAGGAAAAGACATATCCCCAACGTGCGTAGAGAAACCCCGGGTCCGCGGATATCTGATAGCCCGGCCTGCGGAAACCGTTGCTCTCGCCCAACAGGTCGCGCACGGGAACGCCTTCCCAGCGGCCGCCAAACGTTACCACCAGGCCGGGGATTTTCGGCACGGCCCGAGCCAGTCCACCCCGCGCCAGATACTGATCCGGAACTGAATTGACGGTCTCCCGGAAACGGATCCGGTTCGAACTGACCCCGTTTGTATCTCGCGGGTTGAACAGGTAAGAGCCGGTGAAATAGACCATCGATTTAAACCAGATAGGCCGGTAGGCCTGTGTCTCGATCGCAAAGCCTGTGCCTCCGTCACCCGCCTGAATGGACGGGTCGGCGGTCGCTATGATGGGTTGTCCACGCGCGTTTTTGGCGGATCCCGTCGCGTTGTATTTGCCGGTGGGCAGCTTCAAGCTAACCCCCACCGCAATGTTTCCTCCCCCTTCGGTCGGCGGCCGGAATACCCAGGCACGTCCGCCTATGGTCATGTCACCGATGCTATTGACATAGAACTGGCCGGTCGGCACATAAGTCTGGTTCCTGTAGGAAGAGACAACAGGCATACTCGCGACCGCACTGAATCGCCTGGTCAACTGGCGCTCGATCGAGATATCGAAAAGATGAATCCTGTTCTCGAGTCCCGTCTCCTGCTTCTGTTCCACCGTGCCGACGAAAGGCCGTGAAGATGGCAGGTAGCTGTATCCCACGGCAATCACCCAAGGCTGGGGCCTCTGAACCTCGCGGGCGGTGATGCGGTCCTCGTCGGCCACCGCAGGTCCCTTTTCCGCCTCATCGCTTTCCTTCGAAGCACTCGCCTTTGTGTGCCCCGATAAACAAAGCGCGCCAAGCACGGGCGCGCTGCCACGTGCGGCCACTCAACCCTGACCCGCCGCCGGGGGCAGGAAGCGTACGGTAAGATACACAGCGATAATTATTCGTCGATACGGCGCTAGCTGCAACGTCCCCGTCCCTTTCTGAAAGCTTATCAGCCTAGCGTAATACTCACACAGATCGCAACTGATGAGAAGTTCTAATACTTTTGGGTTATTGCGCCAGGCGCGATGCGACCCCTATGATGTCTCGAATATGAGGATGCTGTTGAAGTTTCATCTTTTGGGGGCTACTGCGTTGACCCTGATCGGGTCATTACCCGCAGCTGCGAACAGCCTTTCGGATGGCACGGCAAATGCCGCGGTTCAATGGAATGACGCCGCGGTGAGCGCGATCAAAGCCACCAGTACGGCGCCAACCGTGGCTTCCCGCGCGCTCTTCATCGTCCACAGCGCCATGTACGATGCATGGGCCGCGTACGACTCCAAGGCCGTGGGCAGCATCTCCGGCGCGCCGCCACGCCAGCCTCAAAGTGCGCAGACCACCGCCAACAAAGCGTGGGCGATCAGCTACGCCGCCTATCGAACTTTGCTCGACCTCTTCCCGACGCAGGAGCCGGCGTTTACGAAACTGATGATCAATCTCGGTTACGATCCGTCGGTCAAGGCGACCACGCCGATCAATCCGGCTGGCGTGGGAAATGCGGCAGCGGCAGCGCAGATCGCCATTCGCCATGGCGATGGCGCCAACCAACTCGGGGACCTGGGAGGCAGCGGGCCCTATACGGATTACACGAACTACGTGCCCGTGAACTTTCCCGAGACCCTCAACGATCCGAACCATTGGCAGCCGCTGCGTGCGGCCGACGGCACGGTACAGAAGTTCCTCTCGCCTTTTTGGGGAAAGGTGACGCCGTTCGCGCTGAGGTCCGCAGACCAGTTCCGCCCCG
>Ga0335080_10007592_pt1 | contig 11249 bp, 11 predicted proteins | sample Lox_Sample_34_FD_206720 | JGI IMG/M metagenome (GOLD analysis project Ga0335080, IMG submission 206720) | Soil microbial communities from Loxahatchee National Wildlife Refuge, Florida, United States - Lox_Sample_3.4 | ecosystem: Environmental > Terrestrial > Soil > Wetlands | place: USA...
CAACGCGTCATCTTGTCCACCTCCTTTGCCCAGGCGGCACGGCTTAGCCGCTGCTGCACGATAATGCCGGCGTCGTGACATTCCAGGCACGCGGTGCGCGCCTTCGCCTGCAGCGGACCCGGCGGCAGGTTGGGCGCCTGCGCCCAAACCGCGAGTGTGACTGCCACTAGAAACGAGGCGAGCAGAAGATCACGCTTCGACATGGATGTTCACCTGGTCGAGCCCATTCCAGAGATAGCCGCTGGGGTTCCACATGCCCTGCGCGGGCTGCACACGCCCTTGGCTGTCGGTGGCACGCGACATGAGCGTGTACGCGCCGGGCTTCGCCGGCTTCCACGCGTACTCGAAGAATCGCCACGCATACTTGGCGTGATCCCGGCCAAGCTGCGCCGGGTTCCAGGTGCGGCCGCCATCGGTGGAGACGTCAACCTTGGTTACCTCGGCTTCCCCAGCCCAGGCCGCTCCCGCGATATGCACCAATCCCAGCTTGGCGGCCGCGCCCTCGGCGGGACGCGAGATGAGCGATTTGACGTACAGACCTGTGACCGGGACGGTGTCCTCCGGCTTGACGTCTGCGCCGGGCGCGACGGACTCCTTCGGCATGCGATATGCAGGCTTCATGAAGTTGCCTTCGAACTCGCGGTCGAGCACGCGAATTTCGGTCAGCCACTTGCACGAGGCCGCGCCGATCCACCCGGGCGCCAGGGCGCGCACGGGATAGCCGTGGTGCTTGAGTAGCGGCGCACCGTTCATCTCCATGGCCAGCAGAGTGTCCGGGTCGAGCGCCTTCTCGATGGGGATGCTGCGGATGAATGCGGGCACTTTGCCGGGCGGCTCGTCGAGCCCTTTGAACATCACGTGCTTCCCTGTGGGTTTGACCGCCGCGCGCGCCAAAACGTCTTTAAGCCGCGGACCGGTGTAGCGCGCCGTGCCCACCGCACCCCGCTGCCATTGCACGCCCGGCACGCGCGGCTGGTAGAAGCCGCGTCCGTTGCCGGCGCACTCGAGCGTGTTGGTGACGGTGGCGGCAGCGAGCTTTTTCAGGTCGGCGAGAGTAAGCGAGAGCGGATGCTCGACTTCTCCGCCCACGGTGAGGCGGTACGCATCAGGATCGAAGGTCGTGGGCTCGGACATGTGGTTGCGGACGAAGAACAGGTCCACGGGCGTGATCCACGAGTTGAGCAGCGTGACCGGCGTCTCGAGGTCGTAGAAGCGGAGCGAGCGGATGATCAGCTTTTCTTTGCCGAGGATGAGGGCGGCGGCTTCCGCGCTCCACGGCATGGTGAGATCGCCCAGGGCAAGGGCAGCGCCGGAGAGCAACGTGGCCGAGAGAAAATCGCGGCGGGAGATCGAGCGCACCCCACACCCCCAAACCGGCAGGAACTATAGGGAAGCGGGATGAATAAATCAAGGGCGGCGGCGCCACACGGCTAGTGTTGGAGGCCGCGGCCGGTGGTGAGATACACGGCGAAGCTGCCCAGCCAGTGTCCGCCTTCGTAGTGCTCCCCGGTTACAGAAGCGAGGCCGGTTTCTCGATGGGCGGCGGCGGAAGCACGCAAGGCTGGGAGCCTCGGATCCGCCGCGGGCAGGCCTGAGGCGATTCCTTCCAACATCCAGGCGCGGCTGAGATTCAGTCCGTCGAGATGCGCAAGCTTGGGATCGCTGGGATCGGTTACCACGGCCGGCTGCAGCCAGGGACTGGCGCCATCCGTTGGAATTTGCGGCATAAAGCCACGCAGCCAGCCGGCAAAATCCTCGCGCGTGAGCACGCGCCGCATGACATCCGCTTCCGCCAAACAAGGTGAGAGGAAATCCTCCCCGGAAGGTTCGTAAGCAAGCGGACAGTTTTCGTCTTTCTGGTAATAGTCGCGGGCCTTGCGCAGGAGCAGGTCGGCGAACACGCGGTCGTCGGCCGCTCGTGCATAGTCGATCATCAGCCCCATGGCGAATGCGGTCTGGCTGTGCTCGCCGGAGCGCACCGGATAGGAAAGTTTAGGGAGCCAGGTTTTCAAGCGACCGGAAGCAGCCTGCTCCAGCGGATGGAGGTTGGCCGCGAGTTGGGCGGGCAACGGATCAGCGGCGTCTTTAGAAGCGCTGCGCGTCCTTTCCCATTCGCGCAATTCCTGTCCAAGCTCGAGCAGCCACGCCAGCCCGTATGGCCGCTCGAAGCTGGCGCGCCCTTCGGCGTTCAGGTATGCGGCCTCCTGAGCAAGATTGGCGGAGGTCAGGCTCTGTTCCAGAGCGGTGCGGGCGGCTGCGGCGAACGGCGCGTCGGGGAAAGTGCGCAGCAAGCGGACCAGCAACCAGTGTCCGTGGACAGAAGAGTGCCAGTCATAGCAGCCATAGAACGCCGGCGTGAGCTTGCGCGGCGGGGCCACGTCCGCGTCGCTCAGCAGGGAGTGCGAAATCTTGTTGGGATACTCCTTGTGCACGCACGCCAGCGCCAAGCCGGCGAAGCGCCGCGCAGCGGCTGCGTCGAAGCTGTGAGGGGTGGCGGCGTGCGCAGAAACCGCCGAATTCTGCGCGGCTGCGGAGTTGAGGAGAAGGATGAGAACGAAGATGTGCCGGATCATGGAAGACAGAAATGTAGCACGAAGTTCGAATCCAACGGCCATTCGTCCGGAGGCGGAGACGATGCGACGTGCTGAATTGAGGGCTTGCCCAAGGGCTTGCAGCGACAGCGCTGAGTGATTACAATGTAATTACATAGAAACTTGAGACATGAGAACCGAGTTGGTTCGTATCGGCAATTCCCGCGGCGTTCGCATTCCGAAGCCCCTGATCGCGCAATGCGGGTTGGGGGACACGGTTGAGCTGCGGGTCGAGAACAATTGTCTGGTCATTTCTCCCGAACGCCGGCCTCGCCAAGGCTGGGAGGAAGCGTTCCGCTCGGCGGGGCTGGCCGCACGCGACGAACTCCTGCTGGAGAACGCGGGAGCAAATGACTTCGATCGCAAGGAATGGCGCTGGTGAACCGGCCGCCGCGGCGAGATGAGGTCTGGCTGGTAACCTTGGATCCGGCCCAGGGGGCTGAGATTCAGAAGACTCGTCCTTGCCTGGTAGTCTCCCCCGATGAGATGAACCAGCATCTGCGGACAGTCATGCTCGCTCCTTTGACCACGGTCACGCGGCCCTACCCCACGAGGGTACAGGTACGTTTCCAAGGAAAACAGGGACAGGTGGTTCTAGACCAACTCCGAGCAGTCGACCGGGGGCGTCTGATGCGAAAGCTCGGAACGGTCTCGGTGGGAACCGCCCAGGCGGTTTCCGCCACACTCCTCGAAATGTTCAGCCGCTTGTGATGTCTCACCGCGCTCTCGCCATACCCATGCGATGCGTGCGCTTTCAAGCTGCGGTGGACAACGGGGCTGTGTAGCCCTCCGCAGTAAGGGCGCTGGCGAAGGCCTTGACCAGCAGCGTGACATTTCCTTCCGTGGCCAGCGGACCCATGAGGCCGATGCGGAACACCTTTCCAGCCAGCGGGCCGAAGCCGCCCTGGATCTCGATGCCGAAGGCTTCGAGCATGTCCTTGCGGACCTTGGCATCGTCGACGCCCTGCGGAACGCGGACGGTGTTCAGGTTCCAGATGCGCTGTCCATTAGGCACGTGCATCGAGAGGCCCATGGCCTCGATATCGTGCACGAATTTCTTATGGCAACCATGGTGCCGCTCCCAGCGGTTCTGCACGCCCTCCTCGGCAATCAGCACCAGCGCCTCACGCAGGGCATAGAAGAGTGAAATCGGCGCGGTGTGGTGATAGCGATGCGAACCGCTGTAATAGTCATCCAGCAGCTGGAGGTCGAGATACCAGCTTGGGCACGGGCTAGTGCGCGCCTGCAGCCACTCCATGGCGCGTTGGGAAATGGCCATGGGCGCCAGTCCCGGCGGGCAGCTCAGTCCTTTCTGCGTGCAACTGTAAGCGATGTCCATGCCGGTTGCGTCGAATTCGATCGGCATCGCGCCCAGGGAAGTGACGACGTCGGCAATCACCAGCGCTCCGACTTCATGAGCGGCGCGGCAGATCGCCGCACCCGGCTGCAGAGCTCCCGTGGAGGTCTCGGCGTGAACGTAGGCCACTACATTCGGCTTTTCGCGGAGAATGAAGGCCATGGCCTCGGCATCTGAGAAGGTCGTGCCCCAAGGCTTCTCCAGCCGCACAACCTCCGTGCCCAGGCGCTTGCCCATCTCACTGATACGGTCGCAGAAGTAGCCATTGGCAAAGACTGCAAACTTCATGCCGGGCCCAGTGAAGTTGGCGACCGCGGTCTCCATGCCGGCGCTGCCGGTACCGGAGACGGCCAGCGTAACGGCCGTTTCGCTTCCAAACACCAACCTGAGAAGCTCCGAAATGTCCGCCGTTACATGAAAGAAATAAGGATCGAGATGGCTGATGATGGGTTTGGAGAATGCTGTCTGCACGCGCGGATGTACCATGCTCGGACCGGGCCCGAACAGCAGCCGGTGCGGCGGTTGCAGGGGTGAATAAGAGCCGGTTTCGTAGGAGACGCGCTCAGTGGTGATCATCGTTGTTCACTCCCCAGCGGCGGCCTGGTTGGCTCTCGCAACTACAAAACAGCAGAGGCGGTCGCCTGAGCATAGCTTCGTCCTCGGAATTCGCTGGTGCTGTGACTCGCCGCACATGACCTTGTGAGAGGCGATGATGGTTCGGCCTCCGTGCGCGGTTGTGGCAAGATGTTGGCTGGAAGGGCGGTTCAAGCTTAAGCATGGTGGGGGGAGAGGCAAAACGGCTGGACCCCGGCGAGCGACGCCAGCATGGCCGACGCCTGCGCAAGACGTGCGGACGCATCGAGCAGAAGCACTGGAAGCCGCCGGCCGAGCGGCCCGATCCAGTGGCGCTGATCATCGCCGTCACGCGTGGCCGTGTTCCACAACTGATTCCCATCAAATACCAGCGGATGGCCGCTTCTGCGTTTGGTTTTTTCCGCGGTGCGGCGCCGCTGATGGCCGCCGACCTTGCCTCGCAGCCGCGATGCAGTCTCACCGCGCAGATCTGCGGTGACGCCCACGTGCGCAACCTGGGATCGTTCGCCGCCCCGGATGGACGGCTCATCTTCGACATCAACGATTTTGACGAGACGGTGCGCGGCCCTTTCGAGTGGGACGTAAAGCGGCTGGCGACCAGCCTGGTGCTGGCCGGACGCGAGGCGGGCGATAACGACAAGCATTCGAAAGAAGCGGTGCGTGATTTCGTGCGCGCCTATCGCGAGGCCATATTCGGCTTCTCGCGCATGACCGTGCTCGACCTGGCGCGCTATCGTGTACACCGTCATCCGCACTTTGCGCCGCTGCAGAGTGTTCTGCGTAAGGCGGAGCGCGAAACCCCGCGGCACAGCCTGGAAAAGCTGACGATGGCGAAGGGAGGCACCCGGCGCTTCCGGGAAAATCCTCCCCTGATGAGTCGCGCCGATGCCAAAACCGAGACGCGTGTGCTGGCAGCGCTCAAGGCCTATCGGCAGACGCTGGCGCCCGAGCGGCAGCACTTTTTCGACCAGTACCAGCCTGCAGACGTGGCCTTCAAGGTGGTTGGCACGGGCAGCGTGGGCACACGCGATTACGTGGTGCTGCTTCTGGGCAACGGCAAGACCGATGCGCTTTTCCTGCAACTGAAAGAGGAGCCGCCGTCCTGCTATGCGCGCTACTTGCCCGAGTCGCGGCCTCCGGAAAATGAAGGGCGCCGCGTGGTCGAAGGCCAGCGCGCGATGCAGGCGCAGTCCGATATCCTGCTGGGCTGGACCACAATGCAGGGCCGCGACTACCTCGTGCGCCAACTCGCCGACCACAAAGCCAGCATCGAGACCGACGACCTTGCCGGCGAGGGCCTGCTGCAGTATGCGCTGGTGTGCGGCGAGGTGCTGGCCAAGGGCCATGCGCGCTCGGGCGATCCCTGCGCGCTGGCCGGCTATCTGGGAGCGAGTCCAAAGTTCGACACAGCGATCGCGACTTTCGCCGTGGCGTATGCCGATCAGACGGCACGCGATCATGAAGCCTTTCTTGCCGCCGTCAAATCGGGCAAGGTCAAGACTGCAGGCAAATCGCAGCCGGAACCTTCCAAAGCGCCGTCTCATTGACCTCGAGCGGGCAAAGGAGTTTGTTATCACGCGAGAGATGAAAAGACGCAACGGATCCAGCGACGAACTGGCGGAAATGGCGGCGCATGCCTGCCTGGTCGCCAAAGACGCCGCTACCAACCTGCAGGAATTGCTGGCCGGACCCTCGCGTCTGGCTGCGCTCACACTCCGACAGTGCGAGCGTGAACTCGACGAACTGGAGCGCTCGGCGCACGAAAAGCTGCCGCACGCCATCACCCGCGTGAGCGAAGATAAAGCCCGCGAGCTGCTGGTGTGCAGCTCTTTCATCGCGAACCTCGAGCGCATCAGCGACCTGCTGTCCTGGGTGGGGCAGCGGCTGAGCTTGCCTTCTTGCCGTCTTGCCAGCAGCGATCGGGAGACGATGCAGAGCATGGTGGAAACGCTGGTGACCATGCTGGACCAGACCCGCGGCGGGTTCGTGGACCGCGATCCGGACCTGGCGCAATCGGTGCTGCGTCTGGATGCCACGCTGGACTCCAAGCGCACCGAGGTGTTCCATCGCAATCTGATGGGGAAGTCCAGCCACAAGGTCGAGAGCGTTGTCGAGACGCTGATGATGGTGCAATCCATCGAGCGGGCGGGCGACAACTGCACTAACCTGGCTGAGGACCTGGTCTATTTGATCGAGCACCGCAGCATCCGCCATGCGAAGAAGAGGATGATCGAGGGGTAACGGTTGCGTGGGTGAGGGAAGTATTACCTTACCGCATCAAAGCGATATCCTGCGCCGCGAACCGTACGCAGAAAGCGGGGGTTTTCCGGGTCCTGCTCGATCTTGCCGCGCAAACGTCGGATGTAAACGTCTACCGAGCGATCGGTGACATAGCGCGATTCCTGCCACACGGCGTCGAGAAGCTGGTCGCGGGTGAAGACGTGTCCGGCATGGCGCATAAGATGCTCGAGCAGCCGGAATTCGGTCATGGTGGTCTGCACCGGCGCGCCGGAGACGGTGAGGCTCATGGCTTCGCTATCAAGCTCGATATGGCCCACGGAAATTCGCGCTTGCGCGGACGGGCGATCATAGCGGCGCAGTACGGCCTTGACGCGAGCCACCATTTCCCGCGGGCTGAAGGGCTTGGTGATGTAATCGTCGGCGCCCAGCTCGAGACCGGCGACGCGGTCCGGCTCGGCCGTCCGGGCAGTTACAAAGATAATTGGTATTTTGGAAATCGGAGCCACCTTGCGAATATGGCGGCAAAGATCGAGGCCGTTGCTGCCGGGCAGCATGATGTCGATCAGGAACAGGCTGGGATGATCCCGCTCCGCCGCCTGCACTACCCCTGAGCTGCTGGGAAAGCTGCTTACGGCGAACCCGGCGGCTTCGAGGTGATGGCGGATCAGAAGCGCGATGTCGGGCTCGTCCTCGACGAGGAGTACGCTGTGCTTCATGGCAGCGGTCGCGCGCTTCGTTTTGCGCACAGGAACACGCGACAGGGCTCTGCTCTGTATGCGTGCCAACCCACCATACTCAGGGATTGTTGCAGCCGTGTTACGGGGGGATGAATGCGGGGTTAAAATGCCGCCGCGCTGCTGTATTTCCGGGCTCATCCGCGTGGCGGCGGTGCGAAGAGCAAGATAAACTCGCGGAGTGCAAACGGCCGGCGGCGGGACTGACTGCGTCTTTCCTAAAGACTTTCTCTGGGGGATTTCAACCTCCGCCCACCAGGTAGAGGGCGATAACACAAACAATCAGTGGTCAGCGTGGGAAGCGGCAGGGAAAATCCGCTCCGGCGACTGCTGCGGCCGTGCCTGCGACTGGTGGAGCAACGCCGAGTGCGACTTCGACCTGGCGCAGGAGATGGGCCTCAACGCTCTGCGGATTTCCGTGGAGTGGAGCCGCATCGAGCCGCGGCCAGGCGTTTGGGACCGGCAGGCGCTGGGGCGTTATCGCGAGATGCTGAAGGAACTGCGCCGGCGCAGGATTCGTCCGCTGGTCTGCCTGCACCACTTCACCCATCCCATGTGGTTTGAAAATCTGCAGGGATTTTTGGCGGCCGATGCGCCGGTGCGCTTCGAGCACTTCGTGCGGGTGGTGGCCGAAGGCCTGGGCGACCTGTGTCAGGACTGGGTAACCTTTAACGAGCCAAATGTTTACTGTGCCATGGGATATGCCGTCGGCCTGTTTCCGCCGGGCCGGCGCGGCGAACTGTTCACCTCGATGAAAGTGCTGGCTGGGATCCTGCGCGCGCACAGCCGTGCGTATCGCACTCTTCACCAATTGCAGCCCGACGCCAACGTGGGCTGGGCGCACAACTACGTGGTCTTTGAGCCCCTGCGTCCACGCTTGCCCTTCGACCGCTGGATCACGCGGCTGCATCATTCGCTGTTTAACGACAGTTTTGTGCGAGCGCTTGCCGAAGGGAGTCTGCCTCTCGGTTTCAGCCGGGTAACAGGCGACCTGAGTGAAGCACGCGGCACATGCGACTTCGCCGGGCTGAATGTCTATGGCCGGCTGTATGTGTGCTTCGATCCGCGAAAACCATCGCAGTTGTTCGGCAATATTCTTGTGCCGGCGCACGTACCGCGCGGCGACCCCGGTGCCGAAGGCCCGCTGGCTGAGGCATATCCCGGGGCGCTGCGGATTGCGGCAACCTACGCCGCGCGTCTCGGCAAGCCGATCTATATTCTCGAAAACGGCGTACCGGACGCAGCCGACCGCATTCGGCCGTGGTTGCTGGTGAACGCGCTGCACGAACTGCACGCCGCCATGCGCGACGGCATCGACGTCCGCGGTTACTTCCATTGGACTTTGACCGACAACTTCGAATGGAACGACGGCTGGAGCTTGCGCTTCGGGTTGGTGGAACTCGATCCCGCAACCCAGCGCCGCACCTTGCGCGAAAGCGGACGGATTTTCACGGAGATCGTCAAGCAGAACCGGATTCCGCGAGAGTTGCTCGCCCGCTATTCGAAGAATGGGAACTGCTAGCGTGAGGTCGGCGGGCGAGGATGCCCGCCCGCATGAATCTTTTATGCCCCGGTAAACGTCCTCGGCTCAGAGTGCCAGTAGCGGTGGTCGCGGAAGAAGAACTTGTCGTTCCAGGTATTGAGGGCGGTGGTAAGGAATAAGCGTGAGACAGTCAGATAGCCCATGCTCTTGAAGCGGCGGTTGGTGGTCACGATGTGGCCACGGACGATCCCGTAGCGACGGCGGGCCACCTTCTTGCTCAGCAGATAATCCTCTGCATACAACGCACCCTCATGGAAACCGCCCAGTTCGTGGAAGCGAGCGCGATCGAAAAGCATGTACATGCCCGTCGAGAACGGCCGGCAGAGCCGCGAAAGCTGCTGCGCCAGGTTGCTGGTAGCGTAGAGAACGCGGTCGAAGCCGCGGCCTTGCGGGCAGCGAATGCTGGTAGTAACGCAATGGAGCTTCTTGCGTTGCATCAGCTCGACCGAGCGGCGGACGAGCGTGGGATCGTCGAGAAGAATGTCTGCGTCGATGAAAAGAACGTAGGGAGTTGTGGCGAGCCGCGCGCCATTGTTGCGCCCGACAGCGGGCAGGCCGCCCGCGATCACCTCGATTGCCAGACGGTCCGAGAAGGAGCGGGCGAGGTCGGGTGTGCCATCTGTCGAGCCCGCGTCAGCCACATATACCTTCGTATGCGGCATCGCCGAATAGTCCTGCCCCGCCAGGGAATTCAGCAGCCTCGGAAGCAGAATCGCCTCGTTCCTCGCCGGAATAATGATCGTCAGATCGCTCGTACTCATGGATCTGCACTCCTTGTTCATCGATGGTGATGTAGGTAGCAGGGGCCTGAATCCAACAACCGGTGTTGAAATACTCCACGCCGTCTTCCGCTATGTGCATGGCGAGGTGGGTGTGGCCGCAGAAGACACGCTGCGCCTGTTGCGTCCGCGCATGGGCAATCGCCCCAGCCGCAACTTTGGGAGAGTGGCGGCGCCAGCGTGTATCCAGGCGGTCCACGAGCTTCGAGAGTCCCTGGCCTCCAGAGTCCAGCTTCTGCAGGAGCTGGAAGCCAGCCGATGCCAGGCTGCCCAGCAAGGCATTGTCCGTAAAGAAGCGGTCGAACTGGTGTCCGTGGACGGCCAGGTGGCGCAAGCCGCGATAATCCCAGACGTATTGCTGGTAAACCTTAATGCCCACCAGATGCGACATCACCAGAGAAAGGCCGAGGTCATGGTTGCCTTCCACCCACACCACCTCGATGCCGCGCTTGGGATTAGAGAGCTTGCGGATGTGTGACAGCAGGCGCCAATGGTCCTTTTTGAGGCGGCCGAAATTCAGATCGCAAAAGATGTCGCCCAACAGAATGAGCCGCTCGAAGTAACAACGCTCCAGCAGGTGCAGGGCATCGCGAGCGCGGCTCATCTCCGACCCCAGATGCAGGTCGGAGAGGATCAGCGTGTCACAGTACGCGACCGTCATTACCTCAGTTGTAATCAGTGAGTGTTACGGACAAGTGAAATCCCTAAGAAAATCGGGCCATGTACCATAGTTTTACACACCAGAAGGCTCGAGGATTGCCCTACATTTGTTAACCAGACAGTAACAATTCGCGGGTTGCGCGGGAAAAGAAACCTGCATACGGTGTCTCCCCTCGGCGCAATCGCCAAGTCCTTTTTACGAACTGAAGAACCCTTCAAGAAGCAGCAGATGCTTCCTCTCGGTGGCGGGTAGTAGCTACGCTACTCTTTTGTATGGGTTCTTCTCTAGCGAAACAAAATCGTACTTTCGCAGCGCCTCGAGGTCCCGAACCTCAGAGAGCGAAATGACTTCGTCGAGCAGCTTGTCGGCCTGCTCCTTCGGCATGTTACGTGTAGCAGCCCAGAATTTATGAGGAAAGAACCAGATCGGATCAGCTTTTCCTACCTCGACCATAAAACCTCGCGATTCTCGGTTGGGTTGGCTGGGTGAGTCGCTGTTTATAAATCCACGTGAGATGACATCCCTATTATAGACGAACGGCGACGGCGTGCCAACGCGTGCCCCGTTTTCTGCTGACAAAACTTTACGTTACTGCTTGAATCTAAAGAGTCTGCGACGCTTCATATTTCTTGCCTTTTTGGGTTTTGCGATTTCCGCTCACACCAACAGGAGAATACCCATGAGTTTTTTGCATTTTCGAATCCTCAGCTGCCTCATGCTGGCTGGCCTTGTCTGCACGACCGCCGTTT
>Ga0335080_10007595_pt1 | contig 11248 bp, 10 predicted proteins | sample Lox_Sample_34_FD_206720 | JGI IMG/M metagenome (GOLD analysis project Ga0335080, IMG submission 206720) | Soil microbial communities from Loxahatchee National Wildlife Refuge, Florida, United States - Lox_Sample_3.4 | ecosystem: Environmental > Terrestrial > Soil > Wetlands | place: USA...
GCCAGTCGATGCGGCGCCCGAGCAGCGTCAGGGCCGCCGGCAGCAGCGTGAGGGCGGCGAGCACCGAGATGCACACCACGAGCGCGCCCCCGATACCGACGCTGCGTGTCTCTAGGATCGGACTGAGTAGCAGGCCCAGCAGCCCGATAATCACGGTGAGCCCGGACCAGCCGATCGTATGTCCGCCGCGCACCACGGCGTGCACCGCGCTCTCGCTGAGCCACGCGCCCGCGGCATGCTCGCGGTAGTAGCTCACCAGCAGCAGCGAATAGTCGATGCCGATCGCAAGCCCGATCATGGTGACGACGTTGCCGAGCAGGCTCGAGACCGGCATGAGTTGCGCCAGCAGGAAGGCGGCGCCGAGGGAGACCGTGGTCGTGGCAAGCCCGGTGACGAAGGGTAGTGCGGCGGCGACAACGGTGCCGAAGGCCAGCAGCAGGATTGCCAGGGTCAGCGGCAGCGCGCGCTTCTCGGCGCGATCGCCGCCCTCGGCACTCCAGGTGCTCACGTCCAGGTCCGCCGCGGCACTGCCGGTCACGGCCACGCGCGCGGCCGGGTCGAGGCGCGCGAGCGCCGCGGCCTGTGGCAGCAGCGCGCGGCGCACGCGCAGCACCAGCTGCTGCCGCGCATCGTTGGGCGCCGGAATCACGCCCACCAGCAACGCCGTGACGCGACCATCCGCGGAGCGCAGCTGCGGGTCGTCAGCATCCGCGTAGCCGCGCACCTTCTGCACGCCGGGGACAGCGGCCAGGATGCGGCGCGTCTCCTCGGTCCAGTTGCGGTAGCCGGGCGTATCGGCCTGAAGATGCGGCGTACTCACGGCGACCACGAGCGGATCGATATAGGGATTGCTGAACTCGTTGCGCAACGCCTCCGCGGCGCGCCGCGAGGCGCTGTCCGGGACACCGCCTTCGACGCCCAGCGTCACCCGTGGCAACTGCGACTTGCCCCACGCACCCAGCAGGATCGCAAGCAGCCATACGCCAATGACCAGCCACGGGCGACGTATGAGCGTGCGGCCCCACCACAGCAGCGGGACCGCCGCCGCAGGCGGGGGGCTGGCGGAGCCAGCGGCTGGCGCCGACGGACCCTCGTTCATGAACGCGCGCAGCCGCCGGCACCCGGGTCGCGACGGCGCAGGCTCAGCGGTGTGATATGCGGTGGATCAAGCACGAAGGAGGCGGATCTTAGCCGCGCCGCGCGGCCTTGGGTATCTGGCGCCGGAGCAACCTCAGGTACTATGCCGCAGCTGCCACATGTGTGCCGGAGCCCGAGGAAGTGGAGGAGCACTTGCAAGCCCTGACCTGTGGTGAAGCCGTGATGCAGCTGCTGTCCGCCTACGGGGTGGACACCGTGTTTGGCATGGCAGGCACGATGACCATCGAGCTGTACCGCGGCATCGATCGTGCGGGAATCCGCCACGTGCAGTGCCGTAACGAGCAGGGCGCCAGTCTCATGGCCGACGGCTACGCGCGCGCCACCGGCAGACCCGGCGTGTGTACGATCATCGCCGGGCCCGGTGTCACCAATGCGGCAACTGGCATCGCCCAGGCGTACTGTGATTCCCAGCCGATGCTCGTGCTATCCGGGGCCTGCGCCACCCTCATGCAGGGCAAGGGCTGGGGCGCGGTGCACGAACTCAATGACCAGGCCGCGGTCACGGCCGGATTCACCGCCTTCAGCGCCATGATCCGTTACCCGGAGGAGCTGCCGGAGCTCATCGCGCGTGCCTATGGCGTGTTTCGCGGTGCCCGTCCACGGCCCGTGCATCTGTCCCTGCCACGCGACCTGCTGCCCGTGCCCGTCGCGGCCGCGTGGCAGACGCGGCGCGCTCCCTCACTGCCGATGCCCGATCCGGCGGCGATCGAGGAGGCCGCCGAGCGGCTGCAGCGCGCACAGCGGCCGCTGATTCTCGTCGGCGGCGGAGCGGTGGGCAGCGGCCCGGCGCTGCGCGAGATTGCCGAGCATCTCGGGGCGCCGGTGCTCTCAACCAATGCAGGTAAGGGCATACTCCCCGACTCCCATCCGCTCTCGCTCGGCTGCTCGGTGCTGCAGGAGGCGAGCCGCCAGGCACTGGCCGAGGCCGACGTGGTGCTGCTGGTGGGCTCACAGGTGGCCATGGGCGATCATTTCCTTGCGAAGCTGGAGATCGCAGGCGAGATCATTCGCGTCGACATCGATCCTGCGGAGCTGACCGCGGTATATGCCGCCGCCGTGCCGATCCAGGCCGATGCGCGCGCGGCCCTGCGCGCGCTGGCAGCGGCGCTGGGGTCGCGATCCGCACCGGCCCAGCGCTCCCGAGGCGCCGCGCGCGCGCGGGAGATCCTGGCAGCCAACGCCGCGCGCCTGAGTGAGCTCGAGAAGCTGCACGTACGGGTGTGGCAGATACTGCGCGCGGTGCTGCCGCCCGACACGATCGTGATGGGCGATGCTTCGCAGATCACCTACACCGGCTGCTTCGCGATGCCGATGGAAGTGGAGCGCTGTTGGTATTATTCCGGCACCTACTGCGCCCTCGGCGTGGCGCTGCCCATGGCGGTGGGCGCCAAGATCGGCGCCCCAGGGCGTGCGGTGATCGCAGTGGCCGGCGACGGCGGCATCATGTTCACGATCAACGAGCTGGCTACCGCGGTGGAAGAGGGGCTGGCGCTGCCGGTCATCGTGTGGAACAACGATGCCCTCAAGGAGATCGTCGACCAGATGGATCGCCGCCAGGTGGCGCGCATCGGGGTGCAGCCGAAGAGCCCGGACTTCCCGGGACTGGCGCAGAGTCTCGGTTGTCACGCGGCGCGTGCCACCGGCGCCGATCATCTGGCACAGGCGGTGCGCGCTGCTCTGCTCGCCGATCGTCCGACTCTGATCGAGGTGCGCGAAGACGCGGCCTGGCTGAGGAGCTGATCGAGGATCGCGCGCCGCTGCCGGCTCAATCCTGGTGCAGCCTCCGGGGACGCCGCCGCGGGTTCTGATCGTTGATCTCGTCGCGCGGGCGGTAGGGCGCATCGAGGTAGGCACGCTCTGCCTCATCAAGGTGCAGGGTGAGCGCCTGCGCGGCCACATCCAGGTGCCCGGTCTTGGCGGCGCCCACGATCGGCACGTTCCGGTTGGGGCTGCCTGCGACCCAGGCCATGGCAATGTGTGCCGGGCTCACGCCGCGCCGCACGGCCAGCTCGCGCACGCGGCGGGCAATCTCCCGATCGATCTCATCACCGTAGTATTCCTGGTACACGTCATGCGCGGTTCGTGTCGTGCTGCCCTCGCGCGCCAGGTAGCCACGTGCCAGGGGACTGAAGGTCGTGACCGCGATGCCCTGGTCGCGGCAGTAGGGCAGCATCTCGCGTTCCTCTTCGCGGTACAGCACGTTGTATTGGCACTGCATGTTGCTGAATGGCGTCCAGGCGTTCATGGCTGCCACGTGATTCATCTTGGCGAACTGCCAGGCATACATGGTCGAGGCGCCGAGATAGCGCACCTTGCCGGCACGCACCGTCTGGTGCAGAGCCTCCATCGTCTCCTCGACCGGCGTGTCCGCATCGAAGGCGTGGATCACGTACAGGTCGATGTAGTCGGTCCCGATGCGTGCCAGCGAGCGATCGATCGACGCGGCGATGTGTTGCCGCGACAGCCCCCGGTCCTGCGGTTCCTCGCTCATCGGATAGTAGACCTTGGTCGCGAGCACCAGCCGCTCCCGCGCGCTCATTCTCAGCAGGTTCCTGCCGACGACCTCTTCGTTGCGTCCGAGCGAGTACCAGTCGGCCATGTCAAAAAAGGTGATGCCCAGATCCAGCGCGTGTCGCAGGATGGGTAGCGAATCACGCTCATCCAGCACCCAGCGCTTCCAGGCGGAGCTGCCGAGGGCCATCGTGCCCAGACACAGCTGGGAGACCGTGAGGTCCGTCATACCGAAGCGGATGTGGTCCATGAAGCTTACTCACCGGTTCAGATCAAGCGGCGCGGCGCGCTCAGCCGCGCCAGCGGCGTTGCTCGTCCGCAGGCAGATCGTAGCTGTTGAGGAATTCGGCAAGCCTGCGTCCCTCGCCCGCGGCCTCGCGATCCGTGCGCAGGACATGGCGCGGCGGCGGGGTGACGCCGCGGTGCCGCAAGAGCGCGGCTAGGGCTCGCCAGTGCAGCCCGTGATCCGGTTGGCCATGCACGCCCACGGCGACCACGGCATAACCGTGGTGCGCGTATTCGGCGACCTGGTCGGCAATAACCGCGAGCAGCAGGCTAGGTGCGGGCGCTGGCGGCAGTTGCAGCACGCCGTAGCGGCACGCTTCCAGCGTCCGCAGCACGTCCACCGCGCCGGGATCTGCCGCGCTCGGATTGACCAGCGCGTCGGGCACGAGGGCGATGCGCCAGCCGCGCGCGTCGGCGTTCACGAGTTCACCGCCTCATCATCGCGCTTGCCGGGCGCGGCTGCCACGCGGTCATCGAGGAACTGCTCCAGGTCGCGGCGCGCACCAGCCTCGTCGAAGCGCCCCATGTCCAGGGCCCAGCCCGTGGCCGGCACCGGTGGCAGGCCGCGGCGCGCCAGCTCGGCCTCCAATTCCTCGATCCAGATCCCGCGGCGCGCCACGATTTCCCAGTCATCCTCGGGTCGGTTGGGACGGCCGCCCCATTCGGGCTTGCTGGAGGTGAAGCGCACGCCCGTTGAGGGACTGCCGTCGAGCCCGATGAGGATCACCTCGTCGCCCCGCCGCAGGCTCTGTTCTATCAGTGGCGCGATGGCCTGCGCCAGGCGGCGGCAGTGCGCCCGGTAGGCGGGGGTGTCGTACTGCTCATAGACCGCCCACCACCGGCGCGCCCCGGCGAAGGCCAGCTCGGGGCAGGGCAGCTGCTGCAGTGTGTAGCCACGGCGGCGCAGGGCTTCGACCACCGGTCCCACCATTGCCGGATAGCGAGCGCCCTCGCAGACCTTGGCGTTCTGGTTCAACAGGCAGCTGGCAACCAGCGCCACCTTGCGGCGCCCACCCTGATCCATGTCCTGCGCGCTCCCCGCGGTACTGAGATGAGTGTCGTCACCCTATGATGGCGGCACGTGTGCACGCAAGGCGCCTGCGGCCTGCTTCAGGCGTGGCCTCTAAAATGCCACACTCGATCGCAGCAAAGTCACGGGGAGCACCGATGGATTTGGGAATCGTGGGTCGTAATGCCCTGGTCACCGGCGCCTCGCGTGGCCTGGGTCGCGCGATCGCGCTGGCGCTCGCGGCCGAGGGCGCCAGGGTCACGGCGCTCGCGCGCAGCCGCGAGCGTTTGGATGAGCTGGCCGCGGCGGCGGAGTCCGGACCGGGCTCGATCAGCGCGTGTGTCTGCGACCTGGGTGATGCGGCTGCGATCGCAGGTCTTGCAGGCCTGCTCGCCCGGACCGACATCCTGGTGCTGAACACCGGCGGTCCGCCGCCCGGCGCGGTTGCAGAGGTCGCGGACGCTACCTGGGCGACGCAATTCGATTCAATGTTCCTGAGTGTCGTGCGTGTGACGCGGCTGGCGCTGGCTGGCATGCGCAGCCGCCGCTTCGGACGCATCATCGCGGTGGTTTCCTCGGGCGTGATACAGCCGATCCCGCAGCTCGGCATCTCCAATGCCCTGCGGCTCGCCGTGGTGGGCTGGGCGAAAACGCTCTCCGCGGAGGTGGCTGGCGATGGAGTCACGGTCAATTGCGTGGCGCCCGGTCGCATCGCGACGGATCGCGTCACCGAGCTGGACCGGGGCCGCGCGCTGCGCGAGGGAGTCGCGCTCGAGGAGGTCGTGCGCCAGTCACAATCGAGCATCCCGGCCGGGCGCTATGGGGATGCCGCGGAATTCGCAGCGCTGGTCAGCTTCCTGGCGAGCGCCCGTGCCAGCTACATGACCGGTGGTGTTATCCGGGTCGACGGCGGCATGATCCGCAGCCTCTAGGGCACGGCCCGGCCCTGTGCGTGATGGGCCCACCAGTGCTGGGCAATCGCCGCGCGTGTGCACAGCCACACGCGCTCGTGCTTGCGGATATGCTCAAGCAGGCGCGCCAGGGCTGCGATGCGGGCGGGGCGCCCGATGATCCGGCCGTGCAGCCCGACACTCATCATGCGCGCGCGCCCCTCGGTTCCCATGCGGTAGAGCCAGTCGAACGCATCGCGGCAGTAGGTGAAGAACTGCTCGGCGGTGGTGAAATCGCCGCCGCGCTGCAGGCGGCTGTCATTGGTGTCGAAGCTGTAGGGCACTACCAAGTGCGGGCGTCCCCCGGCCTGGGTCCAGTACGGCAGGTCATCGTTGTAGGCGTCGCTGTCGTAGAGGAAGCCGCCAATCTCCGCCACCAGGCGCCGCGTGTTCGGCCCGGGACGCCCGGTGTACCAGCCCACCGGCCTGCGGCCGATCATGCGGGTCACGGTGTCGATATTGCGCAGCATGTGCGCGCGTTCGAGCTCCTCGGGAACGGACTGATAGTCGATCCAGCGCTGGCCGTGGCAGGCGACTTCGTAGCCGCCGCGCGCGAGCGCCGCCGCCACCTCGGGATTGCGCTCCAGCGCCATACCCACGGCGTAGACGGTCGCCTGCGCGCCGTGATGTTGCAGCAGCCGCAGGATCTCCCAGAAGCCAACCCGGCTGCCGTACTCGAAGTTGGATTCAACATTCAGGTTGCGGGCCGCCGCCAGGGGCGCGACGGACCCAAGATCGGTGAGTACCGATTCCGCGTGGTCATCGCCGTGCAGCACGCAGGCTTCGCCCCCCTCTTCGTAGTTCAGCACCAGCGAGACGGCGATACGCGCCTCATCCGGCCAGCCGGGCGCGGGCGGGTGCGCGCCATAGCCGATGAGGTCGCGCGGGTAGGAGGTGTCGTGGCTCATCGCGGTTCCGGTCACGCCCGCACGCCACGCTCGCCCGCGAGCCAATCGATGTAAGCATGCAGGGCCTCACGCATCGGGCGCGGCTTCCAACCCGTCTCCGCGCCCAGGCGTGAAATATCGTACGCACCCCACATGCCGTCGCGCAGCATGGGATCCTGGACGATGTCGGCCTGCGCGCTCGGGACTACCTCGGCGCCGAAGCCCGGCACCTTCTCCGCCACCCAGGCGACCATCTCGGCGATGCTTGCGGTGGCGCCGCAGGCGACGTTGTAGGCGCCATAGTGCAGGCGGGGTGCGTGCAGCAAGGACACGATGGCACGCGCCACGTCCTCAGCGTGGATGTAGTCGCCCACCGCCTCGAGCGTATTCACCCGCACCCGCTTGGCGCCATCGAGGGCGAGGCGGGCAATCCGGTGCGGCACGTGGTGCATGTTGCGGCTCGTGGTCACCCGGTCCATGGGACCGTAGACCGAAGAGGGGCGGACGGATGCAGTCGAGAGCCCGAACAGGTCCCCATAGCGCTCCGTGATCAGCTCCGAGGTGAGCTTGGAGATGCCATAGAGCCTCCGCGGCATCACATAGCCATCCTCCGGCAGCGGCTCGCCCGGATGATCGGGTCCGTGGTGCTTGTAGACCGCCCCGGAGCTCACGTAGATGAAGCGCTTGAGGCCGGGGAGGGTGCGCGCCCACTCGAGGACCGCAACCGTACCCATCACGTTGACGTCGATGATGCGCGCCGGGCTCTCCGCCTCGGGCTCCCGCTTCGCCGCCGCCGCCGTGCCGCGCGATATGGGCGTGATGGTGGCACCGTGGACGATGTGGGTGAGGGCATGCGCGCTGAGTGCGCCGTGCCAGGTTTCCGGTCGTGTCACGTCGGCGACGACTACCGCGAGCCGCTGCCGCACCGGAGCGAAATATTGCTCCGCGGCGGCATCGAGCGGCGCGGCATCGAGCACGACCAGCCGCGCCTGCGGGTCCGCCTCGAGCCAGTGCCGACCCAACACGCTCATGACGAAGCCCGTCGCACCGGTCACCAGCAGGGTCATCGACGCTCCCTTGAATTCATGTCAGGAAGGAAACTCCAGCAGCAGCCGCAGCAGCGTGCGCGCGCCGACCGCGAAATCCTCAAGCGCCATGGCCTCATCGGCGTTGTGGCTACCATTCTCATTGCGCACGAAGATCATGGCGCTCGGCACGCCGACCTTGGCGAATACGGCGGCGTCGTGCCCGGCGCCGCTTGCCATCTCGAAGGGCTGGTCCAGCAGGCTCAGCAGTTTTTTCCGCAGCCGGCTGTCCAGCACGGCCGGTGGTGAATCGCTGGTCGTGCCCAGCTCGAAGTGGACGCGGTAGGCCGGGCCGAAGCGCGCGGCCGCGCTGCGCGCCTCGGCCGCCACACTCTCCATGGTCGCCTCGGACAGGGCGCGGATGTCGAGAACGAAGCGCGTCTCGCCGGCGATCTTGCTCGGCCCGTGCATGGCGGGGTCGGTGAACAGCTCGCCGGCGGTGAGTACCAGGTCGGTCCCTGAGTCCTGCTGCTGCACCCAGACGGTCTCCATATGGTGCAGGAACGCGACCGTCGCCGCGACCGCGTCGCGCCGGTAGGCGCGCTCGACCGCGCCCGAGTGGGCGTACTGGCCCGTGCAGCGTGCATTGCGGAAGCGCTTGCAGCCGCGGATGCCGCTCACTACGGCGGCCGGCAGCCCGCGCTCGACCAGAGTCGGGCCCTGCTCGATGTGCAGCTCGAGGTAGCCGCGGATGCCCGAGGGCTCCAGCAGGCGCCGCCGTTCCCGGATCGGCTGGGGATCGAAGCCCTGCTGCTGCAGCGTCGCCTCCAGGCTCTGGCCGTTGTCGGACCGCAGTACCGCGAGACAGCTTGGGTCGAGCAGCCCGAAGGCGCCGGCGCTGCCGAGGTAGGCGACATCGAACCAGGCCGATTCCTCGGCACGTATCGCCATGACCGAGAGATCGCAGCCCGGGACGATGGCGGCGCGGCGCAGACCGGCCAGCACGCACAGGCCAGCGACCACGCCGGCGGCGCCGTCGTAGTTGCCACCCTGTGGCACGCTGTCGAGGTGCGAACCCACGATGATGCGCGGTGCGGCGCGGTCGCGCCCCGCAAGCGTGACGAAGAGGTTGCCAATGGCGTCGACCGAGACCTCAAGACCACGACTGCGTGCCGCGGCGCTGACCAGGTCATGGGCCGCCTGCTCCCCTGCGCCGTAGCTGTCGCGCACGATGCCATGCCCACGGCGCGTCGCGCGGCCGAGCGCGTCGAACAGCGTGGCGGCCAGGTCGAGGTCGGGTTGGGCGGCGGACACTGCGTGCTTCTTCGGGGCGGGTGCGCGGATGCCGATGTCTCTATAATTTGGCCGCCATCGCAAGCGGGGTAAACCAGTGTCGAGTCTACTCGCGGACAAGATTGCTGTCGTTACCGGCGCCAGCTCGGGCATCGGGCGCGCAATCGCCGCCGGCTTCGCCAGTGAAGGCGCACGCGTGGTGATTGCCGACATCACCGAGCGGCCGCTCGAGGGTGGGCCGACGACGCTCGAACTCATCGCAGGCGCCGGGGGCGTCGCCTCGTTCCACCGGACTGACGTCGGGCGCTGGGCCGACGTCGACGCGCTCATCGGCGCCACGGTGCAGCGGCATGGCCGCCTCGACGTATTGGTAAACAACGCCGCCACCTACTCCGGCACCGCGCTGCTGCAGACCGATCCCGCGCAGTGGGAGGAAGTCATGCGTGTCAACCTGACGGGCATGTTCAACGGCTGCAAGCGGGCGGTCGAGCAGATGATCACCCAGGAGCCCCGCCAGGAGGTGCGCGGCCGGCTGATCAACCTCGGCTCACAGCAGGGCATCGTGACCTGCCCCGGCGACCTGCCGTACGGGGTGAGCAAGGCCGGGGCGATCTACATCACGCGGCAGATCGCGGTCGATTACGCCAAGCACCTCATCGTGTGCAACTGCATATCGCCGGGCAAGATCGTCACCGGCGCCGGCGGGCTCGCCCAGGATCCCGCGCGCCTGGAGTTCCAGCGTCAGCGCACTCCCTGGCCGCGCTTCGGCCGTCCCGAGGACGTCGCCAACGCCGCGGTGTTCCTGGCGAGCGACCGTGCGAGCTTCATCACCGGCTCGAATCTGGTGATCGATGGCGGCTGGCTGGCCGGCTGAGGCCGGCAGGCCGTTTCGGGCAGCGCGCTTCAGCGGTTCGCGATCGCGTACACCTTGCCGCGGTAGGGTGACTTGTCCAGCTGGTCGAGGGCCATCACGTACACGGTCTTCTCGTCCGGGCTCAGGGTGAGATTAGGCACGCCGGGTGAGGGGAGCTTGAGGGTGCGCAGCAGCCTGCCCTCGGCATCGACGACGAAGATGGTGCCGGCGAGCGGGGCATGCACGTCACGCGGGTTCTGCCCGATATAAAGGTGTCCGTGCGAGTCGATCTTCACGCCGTCCGGGTAGATGTGGCCGACGTCGTGCGTGAGCTCATCGAGATTGAGGAACACCTCGCGTTCCGCCAACGATGCATCGGGCGCCACCTTGAAGCGGATCAGACGGTGCTCCTCGGTCTCGATCGCATACAGCGTGCCGCCGTCGTTCGAGACCACGATGCCATTCGCGCTGTGGACCGCGCTCGCCTCCTGGGTGATGGTGCCGTCGGCGGCGAGGTAGAAGATCTTGCCGTCGATCTTCGGGCCGGGGGCCGTGCCGGAGCAGGTGAAGTAGATGCCGCCGCGATGGTCCGGGGCGAAGTCATTCGGACCGACGAAGGCATTGCCGCTGCGGTCGTGGGTATAGGCGGGTAGCTCCCGGCCCTCGGCGGAGATGCGCCCGATCGAACCGCTGTCATAACAGGTGGTGAGAAATTCACCGCGCGCCGTGGCAATCACCGCCGACGGTCCGCAGCCGTCCTTGGACCAGAACACGCGGTTACTCCGGCCGTCCCAGGTGGTCACGGAGTTGCGGGCGTACTCCACGTAGTAGAGCTTGCCGTGGTACCACACCGGCCCCTCGGCAAAGTGCGCGTCCTCGTTGAGCACCTGAACCTCATCCGCATGCGCCGGCCATGCGGTCAGCGCCACGAGGCCGAGCAGGCTCAGGAGGTGCACCTTCCAGGTCCGATGGGGACTTAGATTCATGCCGCGCCGTGCGCGATGGCGCGCTCCATGTCGGCAGACACGGTGCGGGCGGCCAGAAAGAAGTGCCAGGTCGCCCAGAACCCCGTCGGCGCCAGCACCAGCAGCGCACTGCGCAGCGACAGCGCGTCCGAGCCGCCGAACCAGTCACTCAGCAGTCCGACCCCGATGACCGCGACGATGAGGTTGAGCACGTTGCCGACCAGCACCGACCAGGCGGTAAACGTCGAGCGCATGTGACTCGGGGCCAGATTCAGCACCAGGGCCATGCAGGGGCCGATGAAGAAGTAGATG
>Ga0335080_10007596_pt1 | contig 11248 bp, 9 predicted proteins | sample Lox_Sample_34_FD_206720 | JGI IMG/M metagenome (GOLD analysis project Ga0335080, IMG submission 206720) | Soil microbial communities from Loxahatchee National Wildlife Refuge, Florida, United States - Lox_Sample_3.4 | ecosystem: Environmental > Terrestrial > Soil > Wetlands | place: USA: Florida...
GACCCGGCTGATCGGAGCGCGTCGAGCATCTCGGGCCAGACCTACTCAGACCCGGGTGACCTCGACCCCGGCGGCCTCGAGCACGCGCACGCCCGCGGCCGGCGGATCGGCCAGGTACGCGATCTCGACCGCCGACGCCGGGACGATCACGTTCAGCCCCCGCTCGTCGAACTTGTGCGCGTCGGCGACCAGCGACACGGTCCTCGCCCGCCCGATCATCGCCCGCTTGACCTCGGCCTCGAGCGGATCGGGGTCGGTCAGGAATCCCTCCCGCTCGATCCCCTTCACCGAGAACACGATCCGGTCGGCGAAGAAGCTCTCGATCGCGCGCACCGTCTGCGCGCCGACGAACGACCTGGTGAGCTTGCGGAAGCTGCCCCCCAGGCCGATCAGGTCGACCTGGGGCGCGTCGGCGCTGCCGACGTACGCCATCACGGGCACCGAGTTGGTCAGCAGCGTCATGTGCAGGCCGGCGTCGAGTATCTCCCTGACCACGTAGTACGCCGTGCTCGAGGAATCGATGAACACGGTCTCGTCCGGCTCGAGCGTCGCGACCACCGCCTTCGCGATCCGGACCTTGGCCTCGACGTCCTGCTCGAGCCGGCTCTGGAACGAGTCCTCGTGCGCCGCCAGCTCGGGGAGCACGGCGCCTCCATGCGTCCGGCGGGCGTACCCGGCGTCCGCCAGCAGCGCGAGGTCGCGGCGTGCGGTCATCGGCGAGACTCGGAACTGCTCCTCGACCGCGGCGACGCTGACGCTTCCCTGCTCGCGCAGCAACTCCAGGATCATCCGCCGGCGCTCCGCCGGCACCGCCGGCCGCTTGCCGTTGCCACCGGCTCTCATACGCGTAGGTTTGCATGGCGACGGGGCATGGCCGTCAGCGCGGGTAGGCGGCGGTGACTCCACCGTCGACGTTGAGCAGGTTGCCCGTGCTCTTGCCCGAGCGGACCGGAGAGGCGAAGTGCAGGACCGCCTGTGCGATGTCCCCGGGGAGGATGTGCACGCCGAGCACGGTGCGGCTGCGGTAGTGCTCCTCGAGATCCTCGGGGGCGATCCCGTGCGCGGCGGCCCGCTCCTCGCGCCAGCTCGAGTCCCAGATGCGAGAGCCGTGGAGCACCGCGTCGGGGTTGACGGTGTTGACGCGGATGCCGCCCGAGCCTCCCTCCTCGGCCAGGCAGCGCGCGAGGTGCAGCTCGGCGGCCTTCGCGCTCGAGTAGGCGGCGGCGTTCTGGCCGGCGACGAGCGCGTTCTTGGACGCGACGAACACGACCGATCCGCCGGTGCCCTGCGCCCTCAGCACTCGGAACGCTTCGCGCGCGACCAGGAAGTAGCCGGTACCGAGGATCGACTGGTTGCGGTTCCACGCGGCCAGCGTCGTGTCTTCGATCGGAGCGCTCGAGGCGATCCCGGCGTTGGAGACGACGATGTCGACACCGCCGAACGCTCCCACCGCCGCATCGAACGCGCCCGCGACATCGGTCTCTGAGGTCACGTCGCCATGGACGGCCACGCCGCGATCGCCAAGCTCGCGGACGGCGTCCACGGCGCCGTCTCCGTCGATGTCGAACGCGACCACGCAGGCGCCGGCGCCCGACAGCACGTCGACGATCGCCCGCCCGATCCCGCCGGCGGCGCCGGTGACGAGCGCCACCTTGCCCTGGAGCTCGCCCGGCGGTTGCGCCAGCGACAGCTTGTACAGCTCGAGCGGCCAGTACTCGACCGCGAAGCTCTCGGCTTCGTTCAGAGACACGAAGTTCGTCACCGCGCCGGCCCCCGCCATCACTTCGATCGCCCGGTGGTACAGGTCCCGCGACAGCCCCGCGGCCCGGACGCTGGTCCCCGCCGCCACCAGCCCGACGTTCTCGATCAGGACGACGCGGGGATCGGGGTCGGCGGAGACGGTGTCGGCATCGCGGTGGCGCTCGACGTATGCCCCGTATGACTGTCGGTACGCGGCGGCGCCGGCGACGACGCGCTCGGCCAGCGTGCCCGTCGAGTCGGTCGCCGGGTCATAGGGCACGCACAACGGCACCCGCTTGGTGTGAACGAGGTGATCGGGACAGGCGGCGCCGACGTTCGTGACCTCGGCGGCGCGCACCGAATCGACGAGCTCGAGCGCGGCCGGCGAGGCGTCGGCGATCAGGATCTTCGAGCGGGCGCTCGACACCGCGCCGCGGAGCGCCGGCAGGATCTCGCGGAGCGTCGCGGACCGGGCCTCGGCGTCGAGCCCGCGTGACCGGGCGGTCGGTCCGCCGAACCGCAGCAGCCCGTGACCCTTGCGGTTCGCGAGCTCAGCCGCCCGGTTGCATGCCCAGATCGTTCGCTCGTACGCCTCCTGCGCGGTGTCGCCCCAGGTCACCAGGCCGTGCTTGGCGAGCACCACGAGCCGCAGGCCCGAATGCGCGCGGACGGCCTCCCCGACCTGCTTGGCGAGCGTGAACCCGGGACGGATGTACTCGATCCAGGCGGCCTGGTCGCCGAAGCACTCGGCGATCAGGGCGGCGCCGCCGCCGGCGCACGCGAGCACGTTGGTCGCGTCGGGGTGGGTGTGGTGCACGTGCTCGGCGGGGATGAACGCGTGCAGCAGCGTCTCGATCGACGAGCGAGGCGCCCCCGGATCGAGCTGGCAGCGCGCGAGGTACGCCACCATCTCCTCGTCGGTCATCGCCTCGCGCTCGAATAGCGGCAGGATCTCCGCGAGCCTGAGGCATGTGAAGTCCGACGCGGTCATCGTCGCCAGGTCGCTGCCCGAGCCCTTGACCCACATCGCCCGGACCTCGCGGCCGACATGGTCGATCGCGATGCCCTTGGCCGACGTATTGCCACCGCCGTAGTTGGCGAGCGCCCGGTTTGACCCGAGCAGGTGCGAGGCGAACAGCACCTCCGCGAGTGAGTCGTCGGCCGGCGCGCGGTCGCTCGGCCAGCGATCGTCGACCGGCGCCACCATCTGGGTGATGACGCTCATCGGGCCGTCCTCCCGGACATCGCGTGCGCACCCGAGCGGGCGGCAGCCATTCGCTCGGCGTAGTCCGAGGCTCGGAGCTCGGCCACCGGATCGGCTGCGGCGCCACCCCTCGCCCGGACGGTCGCGCACAGTGGCCGAACGTCGGTGTTGTAGGCGTCCAGCAGGATCTCGTGGCCGGCGAGCACGTCACCCGCCACCTGCGCCGCTGCGAGCGCGTCGCGATCGACGAGCAGCGCCTTGGCGTATGCCTCCTGCAGGTTCACGACGCTCAAGACCATCGCCTCCACCTTCGGCTCGATGTTGTGCGACTGGTCGATCGTCAGCCGGGGCAGGGCCCGGCGGGAGCTCACCAGCTCACCGAAGATCAAGAACAGCTCGAACGGGTTGACCGAGGCGACGATCAGGTCGTCATCGGCGTACTTGCGGTTGTTGAAATGAAAGCCGCCGAGACGGTCCTGGCGGGCGAGCAGCGCGACGATCTGCTCCACGTTGACGCCCTGGGCGTGATGGCCGAGGTCGACGAGCACGCGCGCACGCGGCCCGAGTCGCTGGCAAAGCAGCACCGCCGAGCCCCAGTCGGCGATGTCGGTGGCGTAGAACGCCGGCTCGAAGAACTTGTACTCGACGAGCAGCTCGTGGTCTTCGGGCAGACTCGCGTACAGCTCGCCGAGACCGTCCTCGAGTCGCCGCCGTCGCGCCCGGAGATCGTCCTGCCCGGCGTAGTTGGTCCCGTCCGCCAGCCACAGCGACTGGGCGTCGCCGCCGAGCGCGACCGCGATCCCGACGCACGCCAGCAGGTGATCGACCGCCTTCCTCCGGATCCCGGCGTCGGGATTGGTGAGCGATCCGAGCCGGTAGTCAGGATCCTCGAACAGGTTGGGGTTGATCGCGCCCACCCGCAGCCCCGATCGGCCAAGGTGGTCGCGGAGCGCGCCGTGGTCCTCGACCTCGTCCCACGGGAAGTGGAGGGCGACCGCGGGCGCGGCGCCCGTCAGCCGATGCACCTCGGCCGCGTCGTCGATCTTTTCGAACACGTCCCGCGGCCGACCCGGCTGGGGGAACACGCCGAACCGCGTTCCCGAATCCCCGTATCCCCACGACGGCGTCTCGACGCCGAAGCGCCCGAGCTCGCGCTCGATCGTGGGCACGTCGATGCCCTTGTCGATGAGCCGGCTGGTCAGCGATTCGTACTCGAGGGTCGGATCTCTCACATGGTCTCCTTGCTATGCCGCGACCCGGGCCGGCCGTCCGGCTTGCAGGCCGGTCACCGACAGGAAGCGGGAATAGGTCTCGTCGTTCGCCGGTCCTGTGCCGCTCGGTTCGTAACGCTCCACCTGCACCGACCGCGCCACCAGCTCGCGCATGTCGGCGAGCGAGGACAGCTCGCCACACGCGCGCGCCTGCACCATCACGTTCCCAAGCGCGGTCGCCTCCTCCGGCCCAGCCAGCACCGGAACCCCGAGGACGTCCGCGGTCAGCTGGCACAGGAGCTCGTTGCGGACGCCGCCGCCGACCACGTGTACGACCTCGACGCGCCGTCCGCTCACCAGCTGCAACTGCTCGAGCACGAGCCGGTATTTGCACGCGAGCGACACCAGTATCGAGCGGATGACGGCCCCGGGATCCGCGGGCGCCGGCTGCCCTGCCGCCGCGCACGCGGACGCGATCAGCGTCGGCATGTCGCCGCCGCGAAGCAGCGACGGCTGGTCCGGGTCCAACAGCGGAACCTCGGCGTGCGCCTCGCGCGCGGCCGTGTGGAGTTCGTCGTAGTCGAGGTCGCGCCCGGCGTTCCTCCACGCGCGCCGGCATTCTTGGACGAGCCACAGACCCATCACGTTGCGGAGCAGTCGGACCGTGTCGTCGAAGCCCCGCTCGTTGGTGAGGTTGAACGCCGCGGCGTCGCCGCCCAGCACCGGCTGTGGAACCTCCAGCCCGAGCAGCGACCACGTGCCCGACGACAGCACCGCCTCGGCCGGTCCTCCGAGCGGCGTCCCGACGAAGGCCGACGCGGTGTCGTGGGAGGCGACCGCGTACACCGGGGTCCCGCGCTGCTCGCCGTACCGGTCGAGCACCGATCCGAGCCGCCGGCCGGGGGGCAGCACCTCGCCCGTGAACGGTCGCTCGGGGATGCACAGCCTGGCGATCAGGTCGATCGCCCAGCCCCGGCCCGTCGCTTCGAGGAGGCCCGTGGTCGACGCGTTCGTCGCCTCGTTGGCGAGCTCGCCGGTCAGCCACAGGTTGATCAGGTCGGGTACGAGCGCGATCGCCTCACTCGCCGCCGCGGCAGCGCTCCCGCGCTCGGCCATCAGCTGGTAGACGGTGTTGATCGGCATCGTCTGGATGCCCGTCCTGGCGTACAGCTCCTCGCGCGGCACGAGCTCGTGGGCGCGGGCCACGACTCCGTCGGTCACGCGCTCGTCGCGGTAGTGGAACGGCAACCCGAGCATCCGGTGGCCGCCGTCGAGCAGCGCGTAGTCGACCCCCCACGAGTCGACGCCGATGCCGTCGAGGCGCCCGGCGGCGCCGGTGCGCGCGAGCCCTTCGAGCGTCTCCGAGAAAAGCTGCGGAAGGTTCCAGTGCCGGCCGTCGGGGAGCCACAGCGGCCGGTTGGCGAAGCGGTGCACCACCTCCAGCGCCACCGACCCGCCGTCGACGCGTCCGGTGACGACGCGGCCCGACTCCGCTCCGAGGTCGACGGCGGCGAACACACGCGCGCTAGCCATGGCCGGCCGCCTCGCCGCGCAGCCGTCGGCGCCCCGCCAGCTCATGCGCCCGCTGCACGAACGATGGGATGTTCGGGATCAGCACGCTGAGGATCAGCAAACCACCCGAGACGACCTGGAAGTCGTTCTCGTTGAACGAGCTCGTCAGCAGCAGCGCGCTGCGGAGCCCCGCGTACACGAACGCGGCGAGTGCGACGCCGAGGATCGTGCCCCTCCCGCCGAAGATCGAGACGCCGCCGAGGAGCACGATCGTGATCACCTGGAGCTCGAAGCCGATGCCGATGTTCTCGCCGGCGGAGGACAGCTCGAACGCGTACAGCATCCCGACCGCCGCGCACACGAAGCCCGACAGCACGAACAGCCCGAGCTTGATCCGCTTGACGCGGATGCCGGCGTGGAACGCTGCCTCCTGGTTGTTGCCGATCGCGTACAGCGACCGCCCGAGCGGCGTCATCCGGAGCGTCACGCCGAACGCCACGGCGAGCACGGCGAAGATCGCCACCGACCACGACAGCCATTGGATGCCGAGGAAGCCGCTCACCCCGAGGTTGCTCCAAGGGGTCGGGAAGTTCGAGACGATCGTCGGGCCGAGGATCACGTTCGCGAGCCCGCGGTACAGCGTGAGCGTCCCGATCGTGACCGCCAGCGACGGCAGCCCTACGCGGGTGATCAATAGGCCGTTGATCGCGCCCGCCACGGTGCCGACCGCGAGCACCACCACGAAGATCAGCGCCATCGGCCAGTGATGCATCCACAGGTACCCGAGCAGCTCGGCCGCGAGCGCCAGGATCGACGCCACCGACAGATCGATCTCGCCGGTGATGATGATCAGCGTCATCGGCAGCGCCATGATCGCCAGGTCGCCGATGTTGGTGCACAGCGTGAAGATGTTGTAGCTGCTGAGGAACTGCGAGGAGATCTGCGTCCCGAGCACGACCACGACGACGAGCGCGACCGCGAGCGCGGTCTCCCACCGCAGCATCGAGCCGAGCTGCCGGATCCCGGGACGCTGCGCGCCGGCCTCGTCGCGCGGCTCCGCGAGCCGGACCGTGCCCGTCGACTGATCACGCTCCAAGGTGGACCCTTCGCTTGCGCAGCGCCGCGGCCAGCCGCAGCTGGATGCCGCGATCGAGCGTGATCGCGACGAGCAGCAGGAACCCGGCAATCGCCTCCGTCCAGATCGACGCCACCCCGAGCACGTTCAGCGCCGAGCTGATCGTCTGCAGCAGCAGTGCGCCGAGCGCGGCGCCGACCACGCTGCCGCTTCCCCCGAAGATCGCCACCCCGCCGACGACGACCGCAGCGATCACCTGGAGCTCGAGCCCGGTGGCGGCGGTGGCGTCGATCGTGTTGTACTGCGTCGCCCACACGACCCCGCCGAGGCCGGCGATCGCGCCGCTCAGCACGAACGCCGCGAACACCCGCTTGGCGATCGGGATCCCCGCCAGCCGCGCTGCCGCCGGGTCGGATCCGATCGCGTACAGATCGCGACCGGACCGGAACGAGCGCAGATAGTAGGCCGCCACCGCGACCACGGCCGCCGTCGCGATCGCGAGGTCGGGAATGCCGAGGATCGTGGCGTGGAAGATGTTGATGAACGACTGCGGCAGCGCGTTCGCCACCACCTGCCCGCTGCCCACGATGATCGTGTCGACGCCGCGGATGATGTACAGCATCGCGAGCGTCACCACGAGGCTGGGGACACGGCCGATTGCCGTGATGACCCCGGTCGTGATCCCGCACGCCAGGCCGATCCCGAGACCGACCAGGAACACCACCGGGATCGGGATGCCGTGGTGCTGCTGGAACATGTTCGCCGAGACGTACGCGGACAGCCCCACGACCGACCCGACCGACAGGTCGACGTTGCGCGTCAGCACCACCAGCGTCTCCCCCACCGCGACGAGCGCGTACAGGCTCGTCTCGCTGAGGATGAAGCGAATGTTGCCGGCGCCGAGGAATCGGGGCTCGATCGCAGTCGTGATCAGCACGAACAGCGCGAGTACTCCGACGATCCCGAACGTGCGGGCGCGCAGCACGAAGTCGACGAGCCGGCGGGGGTTTGCGGGCGCGAGCGTCGTCGCGGATTGCGTGGTCGCGCTCATAATGAGGTCGCCTCGGACTTTCCGTTCGAGGACCGCTGGCCGGTGGCCGCGGCGACGATCGCCTCCGCCGTCGCCTGCTCGTGCGTGAACTCGGCGGCCGGGCGTCCCTCGTGCATGACCAGGATGCGGTCAGCGAGCGACAGCACCTCGGGCAGCTCGGACGAGATCACCAGCACCGCGACGCCGTCGCGCGCCAGTGACGCGATCAGCCGGTGGACCTCGGCCTTGGTTCCGATGTCGATGCCGCGGGTGGGCTCGTCGACGATCAACAGCGCGGGCTTGCGGCTGAGCCACTTGGCCAGCACGACCTTCTGCTGGTTGCCGCCGGACAGGAAGGTGACCGGGCTGGTGATGCGGCTGTACTTCACCTGCAGGCGCTTGGCCCAGTCGGCGGCGAACGACCGCTCGGTTCGGCCCGACAGCAGTCCTGCGCGAGTGAGGCGCCGCAGCGACGCGAGCGCGATGTTGCGGGCGATCGAGAACGCCATCACGAGGCCGTGCTGACGCCGGTCCTCGGGCACGAACCCGACGCCGGCGGCCATCGCGGCGGTGGGCGAGCCTCGCTTTAGCGCGTGCCCGCCGACCCGCACCGACCCGGCGTCGTAGCGGTCGATCCCGAAGATCGCCCTGGCCACCTCGCTGCGCCCGGCGCCCACCAGCCCGGCGAGGGCCACGATCTCGCCCGCGCGCACCTCGAACGAGACGTCGAGGAACACCCCCTCGCGGGTCAGGCGATCGACCTCGAGCACGCGATCCCCCGGCTGGTGGCGCTCGTGGGCGCCGACGAGCACGTCGCGACCGACCATCGCGCGGACGAGGTCGTCGGGGCTTAGACCTTCGAGTCCCTGTGAGAACACGAGCCGGCCGTCGCGAAGGACCGTCACTCGCTGGCAGATCTCGAACACCTCACCGAGACGATGGGAGATGAACAGCACGGCGGTACCGTGCGCCCTCAGCGTGGCGACCACGCCGAACAGTCGCTCCACCTCGACGGGTGACAGTGCCGCGGTCGGCTCGTCCATGATCACGACCTTCGCCTCGTGCGACAGCGCCTTGGCGATCTCGACGAGCTGCTGCTCGGCGATCGACAGCCCGCGCGCGATCCGTTCGGGGTCGAGCCGGACGCCGAGGCGCTCGAAGATGTCGTCGAGGGCAGTGTCCATCGCGTGGCGGTCGATGCGCCGCCCGCGCTTGAGGGGCTGGCGGCCGATGAACACGTTCTCCGCCACCGACAGATCGGGGAACAGCGTCGGCTCCTGGTAGATCACCGCGATCCCGAGATCGCGCGCCGCCGCCGGCCCGGCGAGAACGACGGGCCGGCCGCCGACCCGGAGCGCGCCGGCATCGGGTTGATGCACGCCCCCGAGGATCTTCACGAGCGTGGACTTGCCGGCGCCGTTCTCGCCGACGAGCGCGTGCGCCTCGCCGGCGTGCAATTCGAGCGAGACGTCCTCGAGCGCGTGCACCCCCGCGAACGCCTTGGTGGCGTGTTCGAGCTCGAGCACGCGACCCGAGTTGCTGTTGCCGTCCGTCGACATCGTCAGCTCACGGCGCGCAAGCGCGAGTCGCCGGCGACGCTGCCGGCGACCCGAAGCTCGGTGTGACTGGTGAGTGGATTGTCAGAAATTGAACTGGTCGATGTTCGATTTATCGAACACCGTCGGCGGGCCGAGAATGATCGTGTGGTCGGCACCAACCGTGTAGCTCCCGAGCTTGCCGGCGTTGAACGTCTGTCCCTGTGCGCCGGTGATCTTCTTCGACGCGACGTTCACCGCGGCGTACGCGGCGAGGTAGCCCAGCTTCGACGGATCCCACAGCTCGAACGCCTGGATCGTGCCGTCGTCGACGAACTTCTTCAGCGACAACGGCGTCCCGAGGCCCGTGAGCTTGACCTTGCCCCGGTACTGCGGCGTGTCGAGCACGGCGGCCGCGGCGGCGATCCCGACGGTGGTCGGAGAGATGATCCCGGCCAGATTCGGATACTTCTGGAGCAGGCCCTGGGTGACCTGGGTGGCGGTGGTGGGATCGTCGTTTCCGTACACGGTCGAGACCAGGTGCATGTTCGGGTACTTCTTGAGCTCCTGCTTCATGTAACCGATCCACGCGTTCTGGTTGGTGGCCGAGGCCGCGGCCGAGACGATAGCGATGTCACCCTTGTCGCCGATCTGCTTCGCGAGCAGATCGACCTCGCTCGTGCCGATCGCGGCCGTCGACGCCTGGTTGGTGAACAACTGCCGGCACGTGGGCGCGTCGGAGTCATACGTGACCACCGTGACTCCACGCGCCATCGCGGACTTGAGCGTGGGGCACAGGGCCGTCGGGTCGGTCGCCGACACGATCAGCACGTTGGCGCCCTTGGCGATCGCGGCCTGGATCGCGGGCAGCTGCGACGCCGACGTGGCGGCCGACCCGCTCGTTTCCGCACCGGTCTCGCCGAGCGTCTGAAGGGCGGCCAGGGCGCCACCGGTCTTGACGCTGTCGGCGACCGTGAAGTAGTTGTTCCCGAGATTCTTCGGGATCACGAACACCTTCAGGCCGGTCTTGAGACCGCCCGAGCTCGAGCCGGAGCTCGCCGTGCTCGTCGAGCCCGAGGCAGCCGGCGCGCTGCTCGATGACGAGGAGCTGCTCTTGCTGGAAGACCCGCATGCGGCGATGCTGAGAACCGTTGCCGCCAACGCCGTCGCCAGTCCGAACGACCGACCGATACGCCGCCCCGGCAAAGGGCGCTTCGCGACCTCTTGCATATGACGACTCCTGTGCTCGTCTTTGCAGGACACTGAGAATCGTCAGCTCCCCGGTGGCTCGAGAGTCGTGGTCGACGACCGCCCGACGATCGACCGCGCCGCCTTGCGGCGTCCACCGGCCACGCGCCCGGTGCCGCCGCCGGTTGCGCAGTCACGCGTGCGCGTATCTGGTTGATCTCCTCGCAGGCAAGTCGTTGCGGAAACCAGCACCGTCGCTCCCTCAGAGCAAAACGATCAGACTCGATCAAATCAGATCAGAAACGCACTTGTCAACGGAGGCTGGCGTTACGGTTCTGTGAGGGCCCAGCGCTGGGGCCGGCGTCTACGCACCCGTCGCCACCGCCAGCCGTCCACTCGGACGGGAAGCCGGCGCCGTAGCCGTTGGAGGGACCGAAGTCGTGGGAGGCGGCGACAAACGAGTACGGCCGCCACGGCGTTGGCGAGTCGGCGATCACGGGCTCGGCGCCACGCTTCCACACCGCCGGCGGGTTTGCTGAGTACGAGTAGGTGAGCGTCAGCAGGTAACGGTGCAGCCCCGAGTCATACGTCATCTCGGGGTGCCGAGCGGCGGCGGGAACCCTTGGCGGGGAAGCTCCAGGTCTTGCCGTGGTCGGTGGAATACGCGATGCCGGCCAGACCATTGAACGGGCCGTTGGACGTCCAGTTCCAGTTCTCCTCCTGGGTGGCGTGGAAGGCCCCGACGGCCCCGGC
>Ga0335080_10007597_pt1 | contig 11248 bp, 7 predicted proteins | sample Lox_Sample_34_FD_206720 | JGI IMG/M metagenome (GOLD analysis project Ga0335080, IMG submission 206720) | Soil microbial communities from Loxahatchee National Wildlife Refuge, Florida, United States - Lox_Sample_3.4 | ecosystem: Environmental > Terrestrial > Soil > Wetlands | place: USA: Florida...
CGCCATGACCCGCTTCGATTTCAAGCCGCACCGTGGGCGGGCAGATTTCGCGGAGGTAATCGCACACGACCTTGCGGATTTTCGCCGGCTGTTGATGGGGCACGAGGCGGCAGGTAATTTTCGCCCGCGCCCAGGCGGGCACAATGGTCTTACTGCCCTGGCCCTGATAACCGCTGGTCAGGCCGTTAATTTCAAAAGTCGGACGGGCGCTGCGCTGTTCGGTGGGTGTGAAACCGCGCTCGCCAAACAGTTTTTTGGCGCCCAGAAGTTTTTGCAGGTCACGGTCCTTGATCGGGAACCGGGCGAATTGTTTGCGCTCGAACGCCGAGAGCGGCGCCACGTCATCGTAAAAACCCGGGATGGTAATGCGCCCGCTGGCGTCGCGGACCTGCGCGAGGAGGCGGGCGAGGGCCATGGCCGGATTTTCCACGGAGCCCCCAAAAACGCCGGAATGCAGATCGTGAGACGGGCCGTGCAGGGTGATTTCAAACGCGATGATTCCGCGCAACGAATAGGCCAGCGCCGGGTGCCGGGCATCGGGGATATCGGAATCGGAGACGACCACGGCATCGCAAGCCAGTTCCCGACGATGCGTTTTGAGAAACCGGGCGAGGTTGGCGCTGCCGACTTCCTCCTCGCCTTCGATGACGAAGGTGAGGTCGCAGGGCAGGGGAGTGCCGGTTTTGAGATAGGCTTCCACGGCTTTCAGGTGCGCGAAATTCTGGCCTTTGTTGTCCATGCTCCCGCGGGCGTAAATCGAGCGCCCGACGATGCGCGGGGCAAACGGCGGCGACTTCCACAAATCGAGCGGCTCGGGCGGCTGCACGTCGTAGTGGCCATAAATCATGAAATGGGGGCGAGAGTTTGGAGTTCCGCGTTTACGCGGCGACTTCGGCCCGAACCGCCTGAAGGCGGAACTCTGAACCGGAGTTTTGGCAACGACGATAGGATGGCCGGCGGTGGGATAAAGGTGCGCGTCCAGGCCGGTTTTCCGGGCATGATTCACGAGCCATTTGGCGCAGGCGTGTACATCCTTTTTATGTTGCGGCTGGGCGGAGACGCTGGGGAAGCGGAGATAATCGCATAATTCGGCCACAAAGCGGGCCTGGTTGCGTTTCAAGTAATCGAGCACGGCTTGCATGGCGTCCAGTTAATACGCGAACGGTGCGCTTGCCAAAACAAAACTCACGCTTGGATTCAGGGTGCTGGCATGGTTTGGCGGTTGTAGTGTCGGCGCTGTGCGCCGATTTCGAACCACAGGCTCGACGCTACATCAAATCAGGACTCTGCCGGAATTCAACACCCGCTTGACAGGATGGCCGCCGCTGATTCACCTTTGGGCGAACGGCAACATGAAACCTTCAGACCTTTTTGGCGTGGTCGTCCGGACGATCGGTTTTCTGGTCATCCTCTATGGTTTGTGGAATGTGTGGGCGGGCTTTGAAAACGTCTTTGAAAACCTCCTGTCCGCGAATGAAAATGGCGACGGCGATCTGCCGTCATCTATTGCTTTTTTCGCGTTTGGTGTGCCGTCATTGGTATTGGGGATCGCTTGTTTTTTTCTTGCCGACTGGATTGTGAAACTTGCTTACCGGGACTCTTCTTCATAACGGCGTGTGCCCGCGGGCAGGAGCAGCAGTCAACGTCTGTATTGTCCCGGATGAATCGTAAAAAAATCCCCGCATCGCTGCGGGGATTTATTGGAAGCTTTCGCTTCCAACCCAACTAAACCCAACAAACCAAGTGCTGGCGCGGTACTGTGCGTGTAACGAACAGGCTGGCCAACGTGTTTTTATGAGCGATAATAATGCCAACGGATGAAACAAAAGACGGATATTAATCGCCCTGTCGTGATTACCGGTTGAGTTGCGCAAATTTTGAATGTTTTCCCTTTAATTACCCTGAAATAAGGCTTATTGGGGCTATAAAAACCTCTCCAGATGCTCTTCAAGTGTCCATTCTTTGCCATAGCTGTCTCAAATCAGGGCTCTCCCGATCTTTGACTGCAAGCAGAGAACCATCGCACAGCGGCTACTGGGCAATCACAACCATCGCATAAAGTTTTGTGGCGGGGACGGTAAAGGTTACACGCTCGCCGGTTTCCTGAAAGGTCAATGGCACGGGTTGGTCACGGTCCGGTGAAAGGCAATTCACGGATTTGACCGGACCGGAAAACTGTTTGCGCACGGTTACGGTAAAGGGGGCCAGCGGGTTTGCGCGATCGAAATTGACGAAATGGGCCATCGTTTCACGAGAGTCGGGGCGGAAGAGCAAATCCATCACCGTCGTCAGCGGCGCCCCGGTTTCGATGGATAGTCCCCTGGACAGACCGTCAACCACCGCTTGGTTGATGGCTTCATGGTTTTTCGGCAGGACCCATTGCGCGGGAGTCATGCGGGCGCTTCGTTGGGGTGTGGCACCGGGCTCGGCATTCTCCTCGGCCGCCGTGCCTTTGCCGGATTGAACGTCGGCGCGGATTATTTCCGGCAGGTAAACGATGCGGCCCTTGCCTTCCGGACGCGCGGGCAGGAGCGGGTTGGTGTGACGGCGTTCACGCCATTGATTGTATTCTGCGGTATTGCCGGTCACCAGGAGCGTGCCGCCGTTGCGGACAAATTCGAGCAGCTTCTGCACCTGTGCGTCTCCGACGCATTCCTGCCCGGGCAGAATGATTTCCTGGTAACGGCCAATCTGGCCCATGTCCTCGTCGAACAGGATGTCGAAGGGGACTTTGTGTTGGATGAGGACCTGTTCCATCAGGGTGGTGGGAACGCAGGTATCGCTGATGCTGTAGGCCATGGACGGCCAGGCGTGCAGAACGGCCACGTCAGCCACGCTTTCAGTACCCCGGTAATAGCGGTCGAGGTATTCGCGGTAAAATTCGAGCGTGGGGGTGGAAACATGCGTTGTGAAGGGGACCCCGGGATTGCCGGTAACCGGCGTTTCGTAATCAAACGCCATATCCATGGCGCACCGGAGGTCGTCCTGAAGCGGTTCCTCGCAACTGGATTTAAGCCGGCGGGCAACCTTGTAGGAACGGATTTGAGAAACCAGGGCGCCGGTGTGGGCATCAATGCGCGCATCGTAACCGCCGGTGTCAAAAGACATCACGTCGATGCGATTGGCATATAACGGGTGGTAGACGGCGTTGACCCAGTAACGGTTGTAACTGTAAATGCCCTTGATATTGAACAGGACCGAGACGTTCGGGTTCAGGCTTTTGACGTAATCGTAGAGGTCGTTGGCGTAATGCGCGAGTGATTCACAACGGAACCGCACCCATTCCTGCAAAACCGGGTCGTTGAGAACGGTGATGCCGTCCGGTTGCGTCGGGAAAGCCCATTCGTTGGGCTGGACCCAGTCCACGTCTGCCAGTCCGAACCGGCGCCGGACAGCCGCAGGCGTCGGGTAGCGTTGCCGCAGGAAATCATGAAAAGCCTTGAGGCAGCGAGGACAGCGGCAGGATTCGGGTTCCGGTTGCAGCATGATGTTGTCGAACGAGACCTGGTCGGCGTGGACTTCATTGACAGCGTATTTGAGGATGGTTTTCAGGTAATCTCGGTAGGCAGGTTCGTTGGGACAGGCGTAATGCCGGAACGTCTGGAGTCCATAAGGCACCCATTGATTATTCTGGTCGCGTTGTTCCCAGGAACGGGCTTCCGGAAGCTCGTGATAGAGGGTTTCGGCAAACATGGTCCCGCCCATGTACAAATCCACCTTCATGCCGAGCTGATGCATGATGGCCGCGGTACGTTTGTCCTGCTCCATGTTGGGGCGTTCGTATTCCCGGCCAAGACCCTTGTAGAAATAAAGCCGGCCGTAGCGGATGCCGGCGTCGGCCATGCGCTTGAGATTGTCCGGATCGCACATTTTCCGGTAACGGTCGGTTTCATCGTCGAAGTGGTCACCGCGACGCATCAGGAAATCCAGCGGTTCGTGGGTGAGCCAGGTAATGCCCTGGTTCAATTCATTTTTTTGTTTCGCCCGAAGCTCCCAGCGGGTTGGCGTCGGAGTATTTGTCTTTTCCTGCGCGGACAGAAGTTTGGCGCCGGGCAAAACGAGAAAGGCCAAAAAAAATCCGGCAGCGGCGGCGGTTTTCGTAAAAGTGCGTGTGCTCATGATTGTTTTCACGTTAGCCGAGGCCGGGTTGGCATCGCAAGAGCCATCATCATATGCGAGCCCGGCAATCCGTTACCATGCCCGGCCGTACTGAACGGGTATTGTCAGTAAATCTTTCCGCCCCAGAACGCGCGCCGCCTTGAGCGGCCAATACGGCTCGCGCAAAAATTCCCGCGCCAGTAACACCAGATCGGCGCGGCCATTGCGGATGATCTCGTTGGCATGACTTGGCTCGGTAATGCCGCCGACCGCCGCCGTGGCGATGCCGGCTTCCCGCCGGATGCGTTCGGCGAACGGCACTTGATAACCCGCACCCACGGGGATTTTCGCGTGCGGCACCATTCCGCCTGAGCTGCAATCGATCAGATCCACGCCTTCTGCCTTCAATCGCCGTGCCAGTTCAATGCTTTGTTCGATGTCCCAGCCGCCCTCTACCCAGTCAGTGCTGGAAATCCGCACCGTGAACGGCAGTTTATCCGGCCACACGGCGCGGACCGCCCGTGTCGTCTCCAACAGAAATCGGATGCGATTCTCAAAACTGCCGCCGTATTTGTCCGTTCGCTGGTTGGCAAGCGGCGAAAGGAATTCGTGGCTCAAATAACCGTGGGCGGAGTGCAATTCCAGCCACTCGCCGCCGGCGGCGAGCGAACGTTTGGCTGCCGCGACAAAATCATTTTGCACGCGGACGATGTCCGCCTCGCTCAGGGCACGCGGAACTTTGTTCAAATCGTCACCGAAGGGCAGGGGACTGGGCGCCTGCGTCGGCCAGCCGCCCGCATTGTCGGCCAGATGCGCGCCGCCCGCCCACGGGCGCGCGGCGGATGCTTTGCGCCCCGCATGAGCGAGCTGGATTCCCGGGACTGCGCCATGTGCTTTGACAAAACGATTGATGCGCGCAATCGGTTCAACATGTTTGTCCGCCCAGATGCCTGCGTCGCCCGGTGTGATGCGGCCTTCGGGCGAAACCGCCGTGGCCTCGGCGATAACCAGACCCGCGCCGCCGACCGCGCGTGAGCCCAAATGCACCAAATGCCAGTCGGTGGCCACACCGTCCTCGGATGAATACTCGCACATAGGTGATACGCCGATACGATTGCTCAACGTGACCGACTTGATGGTGAGCGGTTGAAAGAGATGGGGCGGATCCGGTTTTTCGTTCATGGCGGCGGCATTATATCACCAACAAAGGATAAAACAAAATGCTCGCAGGCAGCATTTGGCCGGGCAGGGGAGTTTAACCACACAATTGGTTTTCCAAAGCCGCGTCATCCCGCGGGCGGCCGAATTCAATCGGTCCTGGAGTTGCCGGCTTGTGCATTAAGTGAAATCGGCGGCAGGTATTCGCCGGTTAATTCGCGCTTCCACCAGGCACCCGTGGCCTGGCGTTCGGCGAGGTTGGTGAAACGATAATCGTAAAATTCCGCCCGAACATAACGTGGTGGATGGCCGGGAAACGGATTTTTTCTGAGCAAGGCCTGGACTTCCGGCGAGCCCTGCAACAGCCGCTCGCAAAAATTCATGAACCAGGGATTCTGCCGGGCATCCCCGAGGGCGGCGAACCACATCTGCCAGTCCAGCCGTGGTTGATGGGGGGCAACAAATGTCGGTCGCCGGTTCACGTCGCCGGGTTTGTATTTGAATTCGTAGGCCAGCCAGTTGGTTCCGTCGTTGCTGCCTTCCACCACGATCTCACGCCTTTCGGTCGTCATGACCGCAAACAAACCATAGCTGTTAAATGTCCGCAGCGGTCCGAACCAGGCATCCACGACCGCGACCGGCAGAAACCAGACCGGCCGGACGCCAAACAACAGAGCCGTTTGAAAGACGTAAATGAGCGTCACGACGAGCGCGAGTGGACCGATGACCGGGCGGGGCCAACAATGAGACGGGTTGAGCGTTGAGCGTTGAGCGTTGAGGGTTAAGACGTGGCGAAACCTGGAAGGCATCAATTTCATCAGGACAAAGTCGTCCAGCAACAACACGCAGAGCACCAGTGTCAGCCAGTTGAAAAAGGTGTAATTGCCGGTCAACAGGATCAGGATTTGAAAAAGGGCGATGGCGGCGCCGCCGCAAAACCGCAGCCGGCGCGGCGCGAAAATCAGGAACGGCGTGCCGAGCTCGACGGCGAACATCACGAGGCACGAGGTTTTTTGAAACCACACTGGCAACTGTCCCGCATACCAGCCAATCCAGGTGGGCAGCGGCTGGGTCTGGTAGTGAAAGGTGAGGGCCGTGAGGTCGTGCCAGGTCGGATCGCCGCTGAGCAGTTTTACGCAACCGGACGAAAACATGAGCTTGAACAATAATAATCGCAGCAGCCAGAGCACAATGCGCGAAGGTGGCGTTGCGTGCGCCGCCCGGGGCAGCCATTGCCACGGCGCCAGGAAAATGGCGAGGAACCCGGTTTCGAGCAAAAGATTGTCCCATTGAAAACCGAGAAAATCCCGGCCCACGGTCACCAGCGAAAGATAAAACAGCCAAAGCAGAACGAGGCAGAGCGCTGGCGCAAGATTGAAAATCAACAGCAAAGCCAATACCGAACCCGCTGCGCATTGGAAGTGCAGAAAACCATCGGACGCATTGGCCCAGCACAATGTCGGCAGCAGGTAATAGCGATCCAAACCGAGTCCCTGCCGGTCGCACTGCTGGCTGGCACCGGACATGAACTGATCGGCCGGCAAAATGCCGTTGTGCCCGATGAGCCCGGTGATTTGAGTCCACAATGAAGCGAAGGCGATGAGATAAATTACGCCCAGCGAGCGCAGAAAAAACCGGCGGGTGAAAAAATACGCCGGCGGCTCGAGGTGACATCCCCAAAACCAGCGCGTCAGCCGCGAGAACAAGGGCCGATGTTCAGAAACCAGGCGGTAAACCCATTCTGCGAACCTGGCCAGCGGCGGCAATTTTTCGTAACCGCGCGACGGCCATTGCCAATTGGTGTTGTGCGCCCAAGTGCGGAAAACGGCCTTCGCGCCGGAAAAAACCCGGCCATCGGTTTCGATGAGCACGACGGCGGTGTCAAACTGCCGGCCGGGAATTTCCGGGAATTGCGTGGCGATGTGCGGATCCTGGGCGGGCAGGTAATCCACGCTGTCGCCGGTCATTTGCTGCCAGCGGCGGACCCACAACGTGCAGAAATGGCAGTCGCCGTCAAAGACCAGCAACGGCCTGGCTGGCGGTATGGCGACACGGATGCCTCCTTGCATGATACAACGTTAAACCCGCAATGGCATGAAATGCAACCGCAGGTGGAGGTGTTGTGGGGGAGACTTAAGAACAGGAAAATTGTTTCCGCAAATTTCCTTTCTTCTACTGTTTGAAACGGGAGTTACTTCTCCGGCAGGTTTTTCTCCGGCAGTTCTTTTGATGCCTTGATCATTTCGTCCAACAGTTTTTGGAATTCAGCCAGGCCGGTGGAGGGTACGATGATGGCGTTCCGCCTGCCTCCGGCATCTTCAGAAATGCGGAGAAACCGGCCGCGTGCGTTTTCCTTGAGAATGAAGGCTATCGTTTTGCGCTCGATCTGCACCTGTCCGGATTTCAGGGTGTCCTCCTGGACCGGTGGACGGGGATGCATTTGAGGCCAGCCTTGGTAGGGAGATGGTCGTTCATTTGAGATCATAAGCTTACTTTGGATTTTAGCGGATTATAAATCTTAAGGTGAATGGTTGGCAATGATTCTCACCGGTAAATTTTCTTTTCATCCCGCGGCGGAGGGTTTAATAGAAGAGGACATTCCAGTCATGAACTGTCCTGATTGCGGCAATCCGGTCGAGAAAGACGCCAGGTTCTGTCCGAAATGTTATGCGCGTATCGAGCCGCCCGGTTTGGGGCAGAAAATTCTTGCGCAGTTCCAGAAAGCAAGCCAAACGCCGCCTCCCGGCATCAGCCCCACATCCACCAACGAGATTTCGTGGAAAGGCAAAAAGGTGCGGGTGCGGGCCAGGCTGGTTCCACGCTTTTTATGGACGACCTCGTCCATCGATGTCTATTTGGATGGGGAGTGCGTGTTCCGCACCGGCGGCAAACTGGCGGTCATCGGTTCGCATTCCGCCGCATTCAGGGGTGCCGGCTCGGAACACCGGATGGAGCTGTCGTGGGGACGCTCGCGCAACTTCTTCTTTCCCTATCACCTTCGCATTGATGGCGTCATGGTGGATGAGGCGCGGGTTCAGGTCGAAAATTCGCAGATGATGTTGGTTCCCGCCTTGATCATCGTCGCCTTGATGTTTTTATCGGTTGGCGGATTGGCTTTGCTGTTTAAGTCCGGGCTGCGACACATTACCGGCAATTGAATCTGCGCATGCGAGAGCGGAGGAATCTTTCTCCTCGCTTGCGGTCAAATTTCCTTTTCTTCACCCGTTTTCCGGTTATCCTGCTGCGCTCTGATTTAAGACAATGGACGCAGCGCATATTCGCAATTTCAGCATCATCGCCCATATTGACCATGGGAAGACGACGCTTTCCGACCGCCTGCTGCATCGCACCGGGACCATCGCCACCCGTGACATGGAGGCGCAATTGCTCGATTCCATGGATTTGGAGCGGGAGCGTGGCATCACCATCAAGGCGCATCCAGTCACGATGCGTTATAAAGCCAGGAACGGTGAGACGTATGAGCTGAACCTGATTGATACGCCGGGGCACGTGGATTTTTCGTACGAAGTTTCACGCAGCCTGAGCGCGTGTGAAGGCGCGTTGCTCATCATTGATGCGGCTCAGGGCGTCGAAGCGCAAACAGTCGCCAACGTGCACCTGGCGATGAAGCAGAACCTCACCATCATCCCCATCATCAACAAGATTGACCTGCCGCATGCGAATGTTCCGGAGACCAAGCAACAGCTGGAGGACATTCTGGCCATTCCAGGCGACACGGCGATTCCGGCCAGCGCCAAAGAAGGGATCGGCATTGATGAAATTCTGGAGGCGATTATTGAGCGCATTCCGCCGCCCAAGCCGACGGGCGCGCTGTCGTTACAGGCACTGGGCTTTGATTCTCTTTTCGACACCTACAAGGGCGTCATCACGCACGTGCGCGTGTTCAACGGCGAGTTGAAGGCGGGAATGCAGGTGAAGCTGCTGCACTCCGGCAAAACGGTCGAGGTGAAGGAGGTGGGCAGCTTTAATCCCAAACCTTACGTGCGCGAGAAATTGGAGGTGGGCGAGACGGGTTATTTCACCGCGAACATCAAAAGCCCCAAGGAAGTGAAGATGGGTGACACCGTGACGGATTCGCGGAACCCTTCACCGGTGCTGGCGGGGTTCAAGGAGATTCATCCGATGGTGTTCAGCGGGATTTATCCCATCAATACTGCCGATTACGAACATCTCAAGGCGAACATGGGCAAGTTGCAGCTCAACGACTCGGCGTTTGTTTATCAGGCGGAAACGTCGGTCGCGCTCGGCTTCGGGTTTCGCTGCGGTTTTCTCGGTTTGTTGCACCTGGAAATCGTGCAGGAACGGTTGCGCCGCGAATACGGCATGGACATCATCGCCACGTATCCGAGCGTGGTGTATCGCGTGACGATGAGCGACGGCACGGTCAAGGAGATTGACAACCCGGCCTTCTTGCCGGAACCGAATTACATCCTGAAAATCGAGGAGCCGATGGTCCGGGCCTTTGTGATCTGCCCGAACGAAAACATCGGCGACATGATGGCGCTGATTACCGAGAAGCGCGGCGCGGTGGACCAGACGGAGACGCTGGATGCGCGGCGGGTCATGCTGACGGCCCTGGTGCCGTTGAACGAGATTTTGATCGATTTCCATGACCGCATCAAAAGCCTGACGCGCGGTTACGGTTCGATGGATTATGAACACGCCGATTACCGGGAGTCCGACATGGTGAAGCTCGACCTGCTCGTCAATGGCGAGTCCGTGGATGCGTTTTCGTGCATCGTGCATCGCGACAAGGCGGAGAACCGGGGGCGCGCTCTCGCGGCCAAGCTCAAGGAGGTCATCCCGCACCAGCAATATCAGGTCGCCATCCAGGCGGCCATCGGTGGAAAAATCATTGCGCGCGAAACGGTCAGCGCCTTCCGCAAGGATGTGACGGCGAAATGCTACGGCGGCGACATCACGCGCAAGCGCAAGCTGCTGGAAAAGCAAAAGGAAGGCAAAAAACGCATGAAGGCATTCGGCACGGTCAACATTCCGCAGGAAGCGTTCATCGAGGTGCTCAAAGCATGAAGATTGGTCGAGAGTCAAAAGTCGAGTGTCGAGGGCTTGACCAAGCTCCATACTCGCGCTTGCCTTTTCGCCCTCGACCCTCGACTCTCGTCGCTCGACACATTTTATGATTTTACGCTGGTTCTTTTCTTCGACTGTTCGCGAGGCGTGTGCGATGCGGAAGCACGTGCACCACATGCTGTGCGCGCAGCGCGATCTGCTCACGCCCCCGGCAATTGGCGGAGTGACCCTGGCCATGAATCAGTTGCGCGACACTATCGCGGCGGGGGAAAACACCGGCAAGATCCGCATCAAGATGGATGAGCTGGACTTTGCCGCGAACAAGTGGCTTAAGCCGTATCCCCATGCCTTGTCGCGTGAAAATGTCGAAGTCATCCTTGTGGCCGTGGCCGTGGCGATGGCCATTCGCACCTTTTTCCTGCAACCGTTCAAAATTCCCACCGGCTCGATGCAGCCGACGCTGTTTGGCGTCACCTCAAAAAATTACCTGTCGCACCACGGACCATCCACTGAAGCGGATTTCAACATCCCGACCGGCCGGGACCGGATCCGGGAGTGGTTTGAAGGAATTTCATACGTGCACGTCGTGGCGCAAAACGACGGTGAATTGCAGGCGGTTGAGCCGCCGACCCGCTTTTTGATTTTCAATCTGTGGCAAACCATCTGGATGGGTGGCCAGTCCCAGACCATCTGGTTTCCGCCGGATTACGGCGAACAAACCTTGCCGATGCGCGCTGGATTGCGAGAGCGCACGGAATTCGTTGCAGGGCAGTTGTGTCAAAAGGGCAAGGACCTGGTGAAACTCTGCATGGTCGCGGGCGACCATTTGTTCGTGGACCGGCTTACGTACAACTTCCGAAAGCCGGTCCGGGGCGAGATCGTTGTCTTTCAAACCAAGGGCATCCAGCACCCGATGATGCCGCAGGACCAGTTTTACATC
>Ga0335080_10007598_pt1 | contig 11247 bp, 7 predicted proteins | sample Lox_Sample_34_FD_206720 | JGI IMG/M metagenome (GOLD analysis project Ga0335080, IMG submission 206720) | Soil microbial communities from Loxahatchee National Wildlife Refuge, Florida, United States - Lox_Sample_3.4 | ecosystem: Environmental > Terrestrial > Soil > Wetlands | place: USA: Florida...
CGGCAAGGAACTCGTAGCGCACGCCATCCACTCGCTCAGCCCGCGCGCGGCCGAACCGTTCGTGGAGGTGAACTGCGCGGCGATCCCCGAGGAACTCATCGAAAGCGAACTCTTCGGGCATCGCAAGGGCAGCTTCACCAGCGCGCACGAAGCCAAGATCGGCAAATTCCAGAAGGCGGACGGCGGGACGCTGTTTCTGGACGAGGTCGGCGACATGAGCCTGAAGACGCAGGCCAAGGTGCTGCGCGCGCTGGAAGAACAACGCTTCGAGCCGGTGGGCGCCACCGATTTCGTGCAAGTGGATGTGCGCGTCATCGCCGCGACGAACAAGAACCTGGAAGAAGAGATCGAACACGGCAACTTTCGTGAGGATTTGTTTTACCGGTTGAATGTAATTCCGTTCGCCGTGCCGCCGCTACGGGAGCGCCGCGAAGATATCCCGCTGCTGGCGGATCATTTTCTGCGCGAGTTCACCACGGCGTACGGGCGCAAGGCCAAAGAGTTCACCCCGGAAGCGTACAAGGTGCTTTGTGAGCACACCTGGCCCGGCAACGTGCGCGAGCTGAAGAACCTGATCGAACGCATTGTGATTCTAAATCCCCAGGTACGTGTGGATGCGCGCCACATCCCGTTAACCGGGGTCCGGCGTCCGCAGGACCGGCCGCTCGACCGCTTTGCGAGCCTGCAGGACGTCCGGCAGGCGGCGGAGCGTGAGTACATCGTGAAGAAGCTGGAAGAGACCAACGGGAATGTCACGCGCACCGCCGAGCTGCTCGGCCTGGAACGAAGCAACCTGTATCGGAAGATGAAAGCGCTCGGAATCGGGATGAAAGAGTAGGCGGTTTTGGGCGCTTGCCCCAAGCCATTGCTGTAACTAATTGTAAATGAAAGATTTATTTTAACGATTTGGGTGGTCGCCCAAAATTGAGCGAGCCACGCCGGTGAAAATCGTCCACCGTTTAAGGCGTTTGCATTTGGCGGCGGCAATAATACTCTTGTTCCTGCGTCTTTAACCAAACGGAGGAGTCCTTCTCAAAACATGATTCGGAAATGTTCGATTTTCCTGGCTGGCGTACTGCTGTGCGCGGCCTCGCAGGCCGCGACCATCAATACCAACTTGAGCGTGACCGCCACAGTAGTGCTCGGAGCAACGATCGCAGCCAACGGCACTGCGAGCCTCAGCGGCATATCCGGCGCCAACAATCTTCCCTTCAGCGCCACACTGACAGCTGATACTTCCGGCAACTTCAACGCACCATTTACAATCACGTTCACAAACGGCGACAAGCTCAATGGCACACTCACGATTCCTGCGAGCGTTCTTGGCGGCGGGACCGCGACTGGCAAGGCGACAATCACGGGCGGCACTGGCACTTACGCCGGAGCTACGGGTAGTTTTCCGAGTCTGTCAGGTAGCGGCGCCCTGGCTGGCACTACAATAAGCCTGAGCTTCTCGGGCGCCGGCACGATCAACACCGGCGGCTCGGGTGGCGGCCCGACCGGCGGACCCGTCGTCACCGCGGTGCTGGATGCGGCCAGCAACACACCGAATCTCGCGCCTGGGAGCATTTTCATCGTCAAAGGAACCGGCCTGTCGGCCTCCGGCTACACGCCGTTTAATCCGCCGCGACCAACGGCGTCTCCGTCGGGCGGTGTCAAGGTTACGTTCACGCCGGTCAGCGGCGGCGCCGGGACGGACGCGTATCTCTGGTATCTGTTCAACCAGAGCGGCGTGAACCAAATCGCCGGAATCCTGCCATCGACCGTTGCGCCCGGGACCTACAACGTCACGGTCACGAACGGCACGGCGAGCAGCGCGTTCCTCACGCAGGTAGTGGCCAACAAGCTCGCCCTGTTCACCCAGGACGCGAGCGGAAGCGGGCTGACATCGCTGCAGAACTTCATCAACGCGACCACGGTGGATCTGAACCGGTTGACCACCGGCACGGTCGGCGGAGTGACTTATTCTCCCGCCCATCCCGGCCAGCCGGTGATCGCCTATGGCACCGGGCTCGGCGCCTTTGCGGCCGCGGATAACGATCCGAGCAAAGCCGCGCACGACTATCGAGCGGACCTCACCATTAAGGCGATCGTAGGTGGCATGACCATCAACGTGGACTATGCCGGCCTGGCCGGTTACCCCGGTGAGGACCAACTCAACTTCACGCTGCCGGACAATGTTCCCACGGGTTGCGCCGTCACCTTGCAGTTCTCCGTGAACGGTAAGTTGACTCCGCCTACGGCAATATCCATCGCCCCGGATAAGAGTTCCAGCGTCTGCGTCGTGCCCGGCTATACGACTGCACAATTGCAGAAACTCGACCAGGGCGGAACCATCACGAGCGGCGTTTTCTCGATTGCTCAGTTCCAATTTAGCGATCCCACGCTGGGATCGTTCAAAACGAATTCGATCGGCGGATCGTTCGGCCAGATCACGGCTTTCCAAATCTCGTCGGCGGTGCAAGGAAATGTGAATCTCATTCAACAGGGAAGCTGCACCCTGATTCAGTCAACCAGCGGCGGCGGGAGTTCGACGGGCGGCAATCTAACCCTCCTGGACGCCGGCAATGTTACGGTCACGGGCCCGGCGGGCTCCAGCCTGAGCAATACGCCGCTCACGAAGAGCAATAACAGCTACACGCTGACCAACACGGAAGGGTTCAGCATTCCCGGCCAGACGAACTTTACGTTGCCGGCGGGGAGCTATACCATCAACGGCGCTGGTGGCAACGATATCGGCGCATTCAGCGCCAACATCACGATTGGGTCGCCGCTCGTCGTCACCGGCGGTCTTCCCGCGAGTGTCACGCGCAGTGCCGGCCTCACTTTGAACTGGACCGGCGGCAATGCATCCGACGAGGTCGAGATCATCGGCGGCACTTCAACCGTGAGCGGCACGGGGACGAGCGCGGTTACCACCACGACTGAGTTCCTCTGCCTGACCACCGCAGGTCAGAGAACTTTCACGGTTCCGGCTTCGATCCTCAACCAGGTGCCGGCCACCGTCGCCGCAACCGACAGCGGTTTTCTCGAAGTGGCGACGGGAGTTTCGAATTCGTTTAGCGCACCCCTGAAAGCGGGCGGGACGATCGATTTCGGCATCATCAACAGCTTCGTCGGCGCCGGCGCCGCGCCGAAGTATCAGTAGGCTGGATTGCAGAACTAACGCGCGGTCGAGTGCGCGAATCTATCGGCGCTCGACCGCTTTTCTTTTAGTAGAAGAACGTTGCGTAGGGAATAATGCGGTACGTGCCTTTGTCTTCTTCTTCGCGCGCGCACGACGTGCAGGTCATCTTATAACCCGGATTCAGCGACATGATTACCTGCGGCAGGACGATTTCGTCGTCGGGCCGGTGGTACATGTCCATCATCAGGCGGGGCTTGAACTGGGCCAGCGTGTGAGCGGCGCCTTTGAGGGCTTCGCGCTCGGCCCCTTCAATATCCATTTTGATGAAATCCACTTTGGGCACGCCGATATTTTGTAGGATATCGTCCAGGGGCCTGACGGGAACCTTCATTTCCTGGCTATGTCCGATCTCCGGCAGGACGAAGCTGCCGGCCCCCGAGTTGGTCACGCCAACGGCGAAAGTGAGCGTATCCACTTTGCTCCAGGCGCCCTCGGGAACGATGATCACTTTGCCCGAGGCGATTTCCTCCGGAAAATTGCGTCGGATGCATTCCACGTTGATCGGGTCGGGTTCGACCATGATTATTTTAGAGGCCCCGCGACGCAGGGCGTCGTCGCCGAATGAGCCGATGTGAGCGCCGACGTCGACCACCACTTCACCCGGGCGCACGCTGAATTGCGCAGCCGATTCCGAAATCCACTGCTGCTCGGCGATGACGAACGCCAGCAGCCCTTGACCGTCCATCTTGGTGCCGCCGGTCTTGATCCAGAACGGCCGCGTGGGCGTACTGAACTGCTCGATACCGAGCTTGGTGTCGGTCTGGAGAACCTTCTGCTGCTGAGCGGCGCGCTGCTTCAGGGTGCGGAAATGGTTGGATGAGATTGGCAGTGTGAGGAGCTTCCACCACGGGCAGCCCACGTTCGTGCCGGCCGTTTTCACCATAACTGCCGGGATCGTGATCGACGCTGAGACCAACACGCCCAGGATGACGGTCAGGCTCAACTTCAAGGTACGCATGATACAAGTGGTAACACGCGTGTGTAAAGAGATCGATCTTAGCTTTGGATGACAACCGGCGGCTAACTTGCGGCACGGGCCTTGCCGGCGTAGTAAATTCCAACCCCCGCCAGGTTCGCGATGACCACCACCACACCGATTTTGAAGGCGTATGTGGCGGGGCTGACCACGTCGACGATGGGGTAGACGGTAATCGCCAATGAGACCAGGCTGGAACCGAGGCCCGCTGCCGAGACCAGTTTGACCCACGCGGGCAGTCCGGCGCGGAAAGCGGCGCGGCCGAACAGCGGCAACGCGAACAAACCGACGTAAGCGATGGCATAGTGTGCAATCGACGCGCCGGCGAGAAGTTGGCTGGCCTCCTGTTCGCGGACTCCAAGCATGCTCAGTACGATCAGCGCTGTGGAAAGCGCGGCGACGAAGAGGATGGAGTTGACCGGCGTTCGCCAGCGGGGATGCAGGCGCGTGAACCAGGCGGGCAGCAGGTGGTCCCAACCGGCAGTCATGGGAAGGCGCGACAGTCCGGTGAAGATCAGGCTGGATGCGCCGACGGCGCGCGCCATCAGAAGAAAGATGCCGACGGAGGCAGCCCACGATGCGGCGCCGGCCGTGCCCAGGGCCAGCACCATCGTTTGAGGGATGGGGCCGATCACGTTGATGGGGCGGTCGCCGACAAAAGTTAGCACCGAACTGGTGCCTAGAATGAACAACAGGGCGATCACCGGCGCGGAGAAGATTACCGATTGTCCGATGGTCCGCGCGGCGGATCGGCACTCGCCGGCGAGAATCGCGACGTATTCGAAGCCGCTGAGCGCTCCCACAGCCATCTGGCCGAAGATCGCCACGCCGAACCAGCTTGGCCGGGGCGCCTGCCACGGGATGGCCTCGAAGCGCGGAATGGAGCCGCGCAGCAATGCCCAAATCGGAAGTCCCAAAAGAATTGCGTAGGCGGTCAGCATCATAACGCTGCCTCCGTTGTGGACCCATTTGCCGACATTCAACCCGCGGATCGCCACGATGGTGATGCCGACGATGACGGCTCCGGTGAGCGCCAGTGTGGCCGGTTTGCTGGCGGGGAGCCATGCGGCGGATTTGCCGATCATATATGACAGGTCGGTGGGCACGACGAAGACAATCGCGCCCATGACGATGACGGCATAGACCCACAGGTTCCAGGCGGTGAGGAATCCGGCCATTTCGCCGAAGCCGGCTTTCGCCCACTGATAGAGGCCGCCCTCGAGCGGCATCAGGCGATTCAGGTAGATCACCACCACGGCCAGCGGGACGTAGAACAGCAGCATCGCGCCGATCCAGTACGCCACGTGCGAGCGGCCGAGTTTGGCGGCCACGCCGACCCACGTGGACCCGACCACGCAGAGCACTTGGGCGAGGGCGAGGTCCCACAGGCCGAGTTCCTTATTGAGGGCGGTTTCCGGGGTTTGGGCGGGCGAGGACACAATTCATCACATGATGTCATAAAGAGCACTGTGAAACGCCGAGGCGCCCACGAAAGGCCAGGGGATCGCGCCGCAGGGGAACAAGTTGTGATATTCATATGGGAAACCAATATGGGACAAAAGGCGGATGTCTGGCAGGGCACTCTGGCGCTGATGGTTCTGAAGACCCTCGATGCCATGGGACCCCTTCACGGGTACGGGATCGCGCGGCGCATCGAGCAGACCAGCGGAGACCGGCTGCTGTTGAATTACGGCACGCTGTATCCGATGCTGCTGAAGCTGGAGCAGGAAGGGTCGATCAAATCCGACTGGGGTGTGTCGTCAAATAACCGGAAAGCGAAATATTACTCGCTCACGCGGGCGGGCAGGAAACAACTGGCTCAGGAAGCGCGGCAATGGGAAGAAACAACGGACATCATTGCGCGGTTCCTTAAACCGGAGGGAGAAACGTCATGAGAAAGTTGCGGGCAGCGGGGGCCAGGGTGACGGGATTTTTCGGCAAGGCGGGGCGAGAACGCGATATGGCCGCTGAGTTCGAATCTCACTTCCAGATGGCCGTCGAAGACAACCTGCGCGCGGGGATGAGCGAGTCCGAAGCGCGGCGGGCGGCAATGCTGCAATTCGGCGGCGTCGATGCGGCGAAGGAGGAGGTTCGCGACATGTCAACCACGCTGTGGATCGAAACCACTCTGCGGGATATTCGTTATGCGTTGCGCGGGCTGCGGCGAAGCCCGGGATTTGCGGCGGCCGCGATTCTGTCGCTGGCTTTGGGTGTGGGCGCCAGCGTTTCGATCTTCGCCGTAGCCGACAGCCTGCTGGTGCGGCCGCTGCCGTTCCGCGACCCCGGTCGCGTGGTGATGGTGTGGGAGCGGAATTCGCGCCTGAGGGATGCGCGGTTCAATGTGATTTCGCCAGGCAACTTCCGCGACTGGAGAGCGCAGAATGATGTTTTCGAGAATATGGCGGCGTTTGGCGACGGCCGGTCGGTGCTGATCGTAGGCGACCGTGTGGAGGAAATCGCAAACCGGTTCGCCACGGCCGACCTGTTGCCGATGCTGGGTGTGGAACCGTATCGCGGGCGCTTTTTTACCGCGCAGGAGGACGTCCCGAACGGTCCCAATGTGCTGGTGATCAGCTATCGGTTGTGGCAGTCCTGGTTCGGCGGCGAGGAATCCGTGATCGGCCGCAAGGTGCAGTTGCGGTCGCAGCCGGCGACTATCATCGGCGTGCTGCCTCCCAACTTCTACTTCCGCAGCCGGAACATCGATGTTTGGGAAGCCATGGGGTACGACCCGGCGCGTGATTACCGCAAGACCAGCGGGCGCTATCAACTGGCCGCCGCGCGCCTGAAACGGGGGGCGAGTTTCTCTGCTGCGCAGGCGGAGATGACAGCGATCGCAAAGCGGCTGGAGGAGCAGTATCCGGCATTCGACAAGAACTGGACGGTCGCTCTGGAGCCGCTGCGCGATTCGATGGTGCGCGAAGTGAAGACGTCTCTTCTGGTGCTGTTGGGCGCTGTGGGGCTGTTGTTGGCGGTTGCGTGCGCGAATGTCGCCAATCTGCTGCTGGCGCGATATACAAGCCGGAAACGCGAGGTGGCGGTACGGGTGGCGATCGGCGCGGGACGCGGGCGAGTGATGCGGCAATTGCTGACGGAGAGCGTGGTGCTGGCGCTCGCAGGCGGGGTCCTGGGGCTGGGGCTCGCACGCCTGGAAATCGTCGGAATGGTGGCGCTGGCCCCGCGAGATATGGTGCGAAACGCGGTGGTAACCGTGGACTGGCGGATCGCGGGCTTCGCATTCGCGCTGTCGCTCCTCACCGGCATTCTGTTCGGTCTGGCGCCATCGCTGGTGGCGACACGAAACGTCGTGGACGGATTGCGCGAAGCTGCGCGGTCGGCGGTGGGCGGCGGCCGTGGGCTGCGGTCTTTCCTGGTGGCAGGCGAGGTGGCGCTGTCGTTGATCCTCTTGACCGGCGCGGGGTTGCTGTTCCGAAGCGTAGTAGGATTGCAGGGTATCGCGCCAGGCATCGATCCCGGCGGCGTAGTGACTTTCCGCGTCTCGCTGCCGCGCGCGGCGTACCGCGAACCCGTGCGACGGATTCAGTTCTTCGCCACCGCACTGGATCGCATCCGGCAGGCGCCGGGTGTTCGATCGGCAAGCGCCGTCAGCTATCTTCCGTTTGACGACACATCCGCCACCAGCGTGACGATTGCCGGACGTCCGCCGGCCAAACCCGGCGAAGAACTGACTGGCACGATTCGCACCGTGATGCCGGGATATTTCCGCACGATGGGGATTCCGCTCCTCCAAGGGCGCGACTTCACCGCGGCTGACGATGCTTTGGATTCGCGTTACCGATTCATCGTCAACGAGACATTCGCCAGGCGTTTCCTGGCCGGCGAGGAGCCGCTGGGGAAACAGATCAGCGCGGAGATGGACGATAAAAATCCGCTCGGCGAGATTATTGGGGTGGTTGGCGATGTGAAAGAAGGCTCGGTGGACAGCGAGCCATCCCCGACGGTGTACTACGTTCATGCTCACCTGGTGTACTCGACGATGATGTTGGTGGTGAAAGCCGCAGGCGATCCGCAGGCGGTGGTGGACCCGGCGCGGCAGGTGATTCGGTCGATCGATCCGGCGCAGCCCATCGCGCAGGTCCGAACCATGGAGTCGATCGTGCGCGAGACGTTCTCGCGGCAGCGATTCAGCGCCATGCTGCTGGTGGCATTTTCGATAGTGGCGCTGCTGCTGGCGGCGGTCGGGATTTATGGCGTACTGGCGTATTCGGTGACGGAACGCACGCGAGAGATCGGGGTGAGGATTGCGCTCGGTGCGCAGCCAGGTCGGATCACGCGCATGATCGCGGGCGGCGCGGCGCGGATCGTAGCCGGGGGCCTCGCGGTGGGAGTTGCGGGGTCACTGGCGTTGACGGGGTTGCTCAAGAGCCTGCTGTTTGGCGTGACGCCGCGCGATTGGACGACACTGATGGCGGCGTGCCTGGTTCTGGTGAGCGTAGCGGCGGTGGCGGCGTACGTTCCGTCGCGGCGGGCGTCGCGGCTCGCACCGTTGGACGCACTGCGGATGGAGTGAGGATTACGGGACTGAGGTCCGCAGTTCCATGATCAGAGCGTCGAGTGCGATGCTCTTCTGAATATTGCGGCGGACGAATTCGGCGAGCTCGTCGACTCTGGCGGCGGCTTTGCGGATCCAGGCGAACGATACGCGGGCGGCCAACGGCTCCAACTCGCGCCGGATGTCCTGATTCCGGATTTCGCCGATGCCTTCGCGCAGGAGTAGAAGGTCCCGCAGGAGTTCGTAGAGCACTTTCAGGTGCAGCTCCAGTTTTTCGCTTTTGCTACGCCCCAGGGCTTCTGACGCGGGAATCCACGCAGAGAAGGGCGCGGCGCCGGCGGCGGATTTGAGGAGCGCGAGCATGGCGGCGCGCCGACGGTCGTAGACTTCGAGATCGAGCGAAACCGAGACTCCGGGGCTGCCGGCTGCAAGTGCAATGCGGCGCTCGGCATTGTCGAGTGCGCGAGCTTCGGCGAAACGCTGCATCTCGTCCTTGGATAAAGGTGCGAAGTGGAAGGGTACGGAACGCGAGCGGATGGTGGGGAGGAGATCGTAGGCGTTCTCCGCGGTCATGACGACAACCAGGTGGGGCGGCGGTTCTTCGAGCGTCTTCAGCAGGGAATTGGCCGCCTGCTCATTGGCGCGGTCCACGTGATCGATCAGGAAAATGCGGCGGCTGCCCTTGTGCGGAAGGAATTGCGCGCGCTCCTTCAGCAGGCGGGTCTGCTGGATGGAGATCTGGCGCATCGGACCGTCGGGCGCGAATGTGATGAAATCGGGATGCGAGGCGAATAACAACGGGTCGTCATTGCGTTTGTCGGCGGGCAGCTTTTCGCGGGTGGCGACGAGATCGACGTTGTTCGGCAGGTTGAGGTCGTCCTGCTCGATCAACTCCGGGCGGCCCAGCAGGCGCTGTCCGAGGCGTCGGGCGAGCGTGGCTTTTCCAACGCCCTCGGGACCGGAGAAGAGCAGCGTTTGGGAAAGGCGATCCTGCGCCAGCATTTGCTCGAGCGCCTGCGTGACCTGCTGGTTGCCCCAGAAATTTTCAAACATAGGCGCTCACGATTTCCCAGACGGCGCGCTGGATGGAGTCGATATCCGTGCGGCCATTGACGATTTTGACGCGATCGGGCTCGCGGGCGGCGAGTGCGTGGTAAGCTTCGTAGACCTTGCGGTGAAACTGGAACGACTCGTCGTCCAGGCGGGTTTCGGGATGTGGCTCGGCGACATTGCGGGCTCGGGCTCGTGCGACGCTGCTCTCGGGGTCGACATCGATCAGGAGGGTGAGATCGGGCTTCAGGCCGCGGCAGGCGATGCGGTCGAGTTCGACGATGGTTTCGGGGCCGAGGCCGCGGCCGTAGCCTTGGTAGACCAGCGAGGAATCAGTAAAGCGGTCGGAGATGACAATTTCGCCGCGGCAGAGCGCAGGGAGGATCCACTCGTCGACGTTTTGGGCGCGGGAGGCGAAGTAGAGAAGAACCTCGGCGGTGGGGCTGAGTTCTTTGTTGGCGGAATCGAGAATGATGCGGCGGATCTTCATCGCGACGGGAGGACCGCCGGGTTCGGTGGTTTCAAGAACGGTGCGGCCGAGCGCGCGAAGGCGTTCGGCGAGGCGATGGATTTGAGTGGTCTTGCCGGAGCCGTCCATGCCCTCGAATGTGATGAAAAGGCCGGAGTGCACGAACGACTATTCTAACGGAGCGCTCGATACCAGTTCGCGAGCGCCTCGCCGATTTCGTCGGGAGAGTCTTCCTGGATGAAGTGGAGGCCGCGGACGGTCACCTCGGTGGTGTTGGGCCAACTGCGGCAGCGAAGACGCTCATCGTCGGACATTGTGCCCGGATCGGAGTTGATGAACAGCTTCGGTACGGGGCTGGAGGCCAGCCACGCGGCGTTGGACTCAACTACCTCGACCACGTCGGGGGGTTGACCTTCGATGGGAAGTTGGCGCGGCCAGGTGAGCATGGAGCGTCGGCCCTCGCCGGGTTCGTGGAACGGCCGACGATAGGCTTCCATTTCGGTTTCGGTCAACTGGCGCATGATTCGCTTCGGCAGGAGCAAATCGACGAATTGATTCTCCTCCAGGACCATCCGCTCTCCGGCGTCGGAGCGGACCTGTTCGAAGAAGGACCGCGTCTCGGGGGACCAGCGATCCCAGCTGAGGGGTTGCACGATGGGTTCCATAAAGGCGATACCGCGGATGCAGTTCGGGTGGCGGCGAGCCCAATCGAATGCGAGCACCGAGCCCCAATCGTGTCCGACGAGAACGACATTGCGCTGCAATTCGAGCGATTCGAACAACTCATCGAGGTACCGCCGATGCTCGGCGAAGGTGTACCGATCGGGGCCGCTCTGGTTGAGCTTTTCGGAGTCACCCATGCCGATCAGATCAGGGGCGACACAGCACGCCATGCCTTCCAGATGCGGAAGGATGTTGCGCCAGAGGTATGAAGAGGTAGGATTCCCGTGAAGAAAGACGATGGGATCTCCGCTGCCGGTTTCGATGTACGCCATGCGGCTGGCAAACACCTTGAGATATGATTTTCCCCGTTGGATTCCTTCGACGATCAT
>Ga0335080_10007603_pt1 | contig 11245 bp, 6 predicted proteins | sample Lox_Sample_34_FD_206720 | JGI IMG/M metagenome (GOLD analysis project Ga0335080, IMG submission 206720) | Soil microbial communities from Loxahatchee National Wildlife Refuge, Florida, United States - Lox_Sample_3.4 | ecosystem: Environmental > Terrestrial > Soil > Wetlands | place: USA: Florida...
TATTCAGCGCCGAGGTGTAGGCGTTCCCGGCCCGGATGCCCTGTGGCGTGTCCGCATGAGCGGCGGCCGAGACGAGTGACAGCAGGATTGCGGTCGCAAGGGTCTTCTTCATGATCTCCCCTCTCGTCAATGACGGTCGGCTGCCAGGGGCGAACGATCGGCCGCTGAAATCGTCGCGTGATGGTCGACGATTTCGAGCCGCTCGATCTATTGCACGCCGGTGAGCTTGGATAAGCTTGTAGGAAGCTGCGCTAAACTTTGGTTCAGATGCCGCGGCGAAAAAAAGGCCCCGATTTTTCAGGGGCCTTAGTTTGGTCGGCAGGGGAGGGAGCCGACTTGGGAGGAATAGACGGCAACATGACAGACGGGCCGGACGGCTGCCCATTACACGCGCGGACAGAGTGACCACGCGAACGTCAAGCGGACCGATACAGTGGTTTAGGGGCGCTGCGGCTTCTCTGGGACCAGCTTGAGCTTATCCGCGATTCGGCCGAGCTCGGGCAGTGAAGCGGCCTTCATCTTCCGCATCAGATTGCTGCGATGAACCTTCACCGTGGTTTCGCTGATGCCGATATCGGCGGCAATCTGCTTGCTGAGGCGACCCTGAGCGACCTGGATCATGATCTCGCGCTCGCGGGGCGTCAGCGCTTCGAAGCGCTCCCTGAGCGCAGACAAAGCCGATTCACTCTCTCGCCGGGCCCGATCGCGGGCGAGGCCGATCTGAATCGCCTCGAGAAGGTCCTGATCCCGAAACGGCTTCGTGAGGAACTCGATGGCACCGCCCTTCATGGCTTGTACCGACATCGGGATGTCGCCGTGCCCCGTCATGAAGATGATGGGGACCTGGACATTGGCCGCCGCGAGCTCACGCTGAAAATCCAGACCGCTGCGCCCCGGCAGCCTGACATCGAGCACCAGGCAGGTGGCACCGTCGGGGAGTTTCGATTTCAAGAACTCGGGAACGGACGCAAAGAGCTGCGCCCCCAAGCCGACCGACCGCAGCAGGCGCCCCAGCGACTCGCGGAGCGCCCCGTCGTCGTCGATGACCAAGACGGTGGGGTTTGCTTCAGGCACCGCTTCTACTCGCGATGATAGCATCACCGCAATGAGCCTCCCTGCAGTTTAAGGCAGCCTAACGGTGGGACCAACCCTTTTCTACCGTCCGATGGTAAGTACGGCCTAAACCAAGGTTTAGAGGCCGCGGCCGTAGCTAAGGGCTACTGTTAGAGTTAGATGACGAAACTCATATGCTCGTGCAACGGCGTTTAAGGCGCCTGTCCGACATTGGCTTAGCGACAGACGCCGGAGGCTGGTTTGCCTAACAACTCACTCATTTCAATCGTTGACGATGATCAGGCGGTTCGCGAGTCCCTGAGACGGCTCCTAAGGTCGCTGGGATATAAGGTTGAGGCTTTTGCTTCGGCGGCTGACTTTCTCGCTTTCCCGCGCCTTGACGAGACCGCGTGCTTGATCGCCGACATCCAGATGCCGGGTATGACCGGAATCGAGCTCCATAGGCGCCTGATCGGTGGGGGGCGTGCGATTCCGACGATTCTGGTTACGGCCTACCCCGATGATGACGCCCGAACCCGTGCCCTGAAGGACGGGGTGGTCGGTTATCTTCGTAAGCCGCTCGAAGAAGACGATCTGTTGCAGTGTCTTCATTCGGCTCTCGATCGTGGGACTCAGTCGGACGAGAGTCCGTGAATCCCTTTTTTCCTTGCTGACACGGTGAGCTGAAAACGGCTTGTTGGCCTACGACGATTTGCCGCTCGGCAAGGCGACATGGAAAATCGTCCCGTAGGGGCTGTTGGCAGATGCGTGAAGGCTCCCCCCGTGGGACTCGACGATCGCCCGGCAAATGGCAAGCCCTATTCCCATTCCCTTCGATTTTGTCGTGAAGAAGTACTCGAAGATGCGGTCTCTGTCCTTTTCATCTATTCCCGTCCCGGTGTCTTCGACAGTCACCACAACGGTGGACCCCCGACGGAGATCAGAGCTGATCCGCAGCCGCCGTTCATGATCGGTGACGGCGTGCATCGCTTCGATTGCGTTCGTAATCAAATTTACAAACACTTCTTCTAATAGCGCGCGACTACCAAACAACTGTGGGAGAGCATCCCGCAGCTCAGTCGCCACCAGTATTCGGTGTGTGCGCAGATCGGTATCGAGGGTCGTCACTGCTTGTCGAACCACTTCGTTCACATTGAGCCATGTTCGTCGATCGAGGTCCCTCTTGTATAATGAGCGGATACTGTCGATCACTTCGGCGGCGCGGTGAGCACTGCGGACCACGCTCTCAATTGCGGCACGTGCTTCATCGCGGTCTGATTTTTCGATAAAGCGCAAGGCTGCGCCGCCGTCCAGGGCAATTGATGTCAGCGGCTGCTTAAGCTCGTGAGCCATCGCCGCCGCCATACCGTCCATGGCGACCTCACGCGCCTCTCGGGCGTTTCGCTCCCGGATGACCGACCGAGCGAGCTTGGCGTAAAGCGCCGTCGTCTCCGAAAGCAACGCGAGCAACACCGCCATTGTGGCAATGAGCCCATAACCTCTGGCACCGTACCAGCCGAGCGTGAACCGCTCGTTGACAATGAAGCCGCTCATTATCTGGAAAAGCAATTCCGTGAAACACGCGACCATGAGCCATACATCGAGCACGGAACGCCACCGGACACGCAGCAGCGCCAGTGCGAGTACGATCAACGTCAGCTGAACGACGGCGAGCGACATCGCAGGTCCGCGATTCCTGACAACGGTATCAGCAAAGATGATCGGCAGGAGCGCCTCCTTTGCGGTGGCGACCCAGGTCAGTCCGCATACGATCGCAACGACGAGCGCGACGCTCCCAATAACGATCACCAGCAACGAGCGGCCGGAAAAGCTCGTCGTGCTATCTGCGTTCCTGAGCAGCGCATAGGCAATCAGGCCCAGCGAAATACCGAGCCTATAAGAAACAGTAATCAATGCCGCGCTTTGCAGTCCGGCGCCGATGAGCCCGGTCGGAGAAAACCCTCCCGGAAAAACCAACATAAAAGGAATCGTGAGAGACCCAGTAAACAGGTAGCTGATCGCCAGCGCAAAGAGGGCTGTTCGACGCACGACAAAGAATTGAGAAAACAGCAGGGCGCTTGTAATAAGGTCGTTGAGCATCGTTACGGTCAATATGACCAAATAAAAACTGCCGAGCTGCGGCAGCCGGATGTTCGCAAACGGCGCGATCACCAAAAATGTGGCAATAAGCGCCAGCACGATGCCAACTGCCAGTCGAATCTGCACTTTTGACGGCGGCAGTGTGGCTAGGAGAAATTGATTTTCGTCGGACGCCGCGCGCATGTCCGAAGATGCACCCCGGGTCGCGCTGACGGCGTGCACTTGGTCGTTCACCCGACGCCTCACACTACCGGCATCTTGCGGTCGTGCGCGGAGCCGTCCTGAGGGATCTTTGGCCAAGTTTTCATTACAGCCTGTGCCGATGATGTTGCTCGGACTTGTATCTTGAAAAAGCGCACCCTACGGGCGCGAACTCTGAAGAGGTCGTGGCCAGCGGCTTGCGGAAGGCGATCGAGACGTTCACAATTCATGAATCGTCTCCGCGCGCGGGTACCGTAAACTCAAAGGTGGCGCCGTGGGGCACGTTCGCGGCGACCCCTAAGGTTCCTCCATGCGCTTCGACAATCGAGCGGCAGATCGATAGGCCTATTCCTAGGCCCTGAGGCTTCGTCGTGTAAAAAGCCTCAAAGGCGCGGTCCGGGTTTTCTGGGGCGAGCCCTGGCCCCGAGTCTTGCACGGCGACGGCGACGGAACCCGAATCAGATGTTGCGGTCTCGATGCGCAATTCCCGCGGCGCTTCACCGGCGCCGCTCATGGCCTCAATCGCGTTGATGATCAAGTTCAGGATCACCTGCTGCAGCTGAACCCGATCTCCCTGAACCAGCGGCAGGCCCTCCGCGAACCGTGCCTCAACCGCGATGCCGTTCTTCGCCGCTTCGGCACGAGTGATGACAATGACTTCGCGGATCGCCTCGTTCATGTCGAAGCTTTCCGTCCGTGGCGGCGCCTTTTTGAGAAGGGCGCGGATCCGGCTGACGACGTCTGCCGCTCGATGGCCGCCTTCCATAATGGACGCGAGCGCCTCCCGCACTTCCTCCAGATCGGGCGGTCGACGATCCAGAAAGTGCAGAGCGGCCTGCGCATTGTTGACCATCGCTCCGAGGGGCTGGTTCACCTCGTGAGCGATCGAGGCCGTGAGCTGCCCCAGCGCGGCGACCCGGTTGGCGTGCGCCAGCTCGGTTTGCACCGTGCGCAACGTCTCGGCGGCGCGCTTGCCCTCGGTGATGTCTTCGCAGACGATCAAGAGTACGGGACGCTCGTTGATCAAAGTGGCTCTGGCGGTCTCCCGAACCCAGATCACATCACCGTTCTTGCGAACCTTGCGCAGCTCCCAGCTCATGGCCTGGCCGAGGTGTTCGAAGCAGGCGGCGGCATTTCTCCGGACGGTGTCACGATCGGCCTGGTGGAATACGTTCTGCACGGGACGGCCGATCAATTCGTCGATCCTGTAGCCGAGCTGCTCGGCGCCAAAGGGATTCACGGAGACGATGATGCCGGCCGCGTCCACCATGAAGTACATGACCGGGTTGTTCTCAAAGACGGCCTTCCATTGCTCCTCGCTCTCGCGAAGAGCCTTCTCGGTCCGTTTGAGCTCGGTCAGATCGAGCACGAACGCGACGCCCTGGTTTCCGCCTTCTTCGAGAGTTGCCGCCCCGCGCAGAATGGGCACACGACTGCCGTCCTTACGGAAGTATTCCTTCTCGGACGGCGGTGAGATTCCGGTTTTCTCGACCTCTTCAATAGCCGCTGCATCTTGGTTGCGCCATTCCGGCGGCGTCAGGTCCATCCAGCGAATGCGCCCCGCGACGAGATCTTCACGGTCGTACCCCACCATCTGGAGAAACGCGTCATTGGCCTCGATGATCCGGCCGTCGAAATCCCAGATGAAGATGCCGATGATATTGGCATCGACCAGGCGCCGGATCTTGGCTTCGCGCTTCGCGCGATCGCGATGGGCGACGTGCAGCTTCGAAGACAGTGCGTTGAACGCGGTGACAACCCGCTGCAACTCGTCCTCATGGCGGGGCGCGGGGCGCCGCAAATGCAGCTCCAACGGCGAGTCATTCATACGGTGGCGGTCGACATCGGCTGCGATGGCGGACAAATGGCGCGTCACGAGATGGTGGAAAAAATAGAGGATGAACAAAGACACCAGGAAGATCGTGACTGCCTGGGTGACCAAAATGATCGACGCGGTGTTTGCAAGCCGACGATAGATACCGGCGAGCGTCGCTTCGACCCGGAGCGTGCCAATCGCCCTGTCCTGCCCCTGGACACTGTAATGCAGCGGATACTCCCGCGCGAACGTAGGGTTTTGGGGATCTCTGCTAAGCTTCACAAAAGGAGGATTGCTGCTGCCATCAGCCTCGCGGACTTCTACGCCACGGATGTCGGGAAGCCGTAGGATCCCTTCAAGTTGAAGCCGCAGTTGCTTTTCGTCGAAGTTCCAGAGACCTTCAGCGAGGCTATCCAAGTATGTTCCGCCGATCTGGTTAAGCCGCAACTCAACGTCGGCGACATCGCGGCGGTATTCGAGATACAACTGAATCGCGGTCAGGATGAGGGTGACGCAGGCGCCGAAGAACAGGACACGGGCCAGCAAGCGCATGCCGATACTATTGCGGGGCAGGGCGAGCGACCGCAAACGTCCCGGCACACACGCCGCGAGCATGCCCGCGAAATTTGGCATTCCGCTCAAGCGGGGCAGCCGCCTTTGAGTGACTCTAAAGTCTCCGTTTGCTGCCATGACCAGAGGGCCCCAACCTGCCGGGCGTGCTCACTCAGCCGTTACATCGTGTCAACGCAAGTATCGCGCGATGATGCGGTCATAGGTACCGTCTTGCTTCATTGATGCCATTGCCGCATCGAATTCCTCGGACCATTTGCTCAAGTCGCGAACCTTGGTAAAGGCCAGGTAGGTGGGAACAGCGTCGACCGGCGGCGACATTTCCCTGATCTGTGCGAGCAACTCCAGGCGTCTTGCTGTGTCCAGGGCGACATAGCGATAACTTGGTACGAGATCGACGCGCCCGAACACCAGTTTCTTGAGATTGCTCTCGATACTGTTGGTCTGTTCGACGTTCCGCAATACTCCATCCCTAACGGCCGCATCGAATTGCTCGCCGTAGCTGGTTCCAGTGATTACGCCGATCTTGACGTCCCGCAGTGCGGCGAGGTCACCATCAAAGCTCTGTGTCGATTTCAGCCTCGCGAAAAACGCGATGACCTGTGTGGTCAGGGCCTCTTTCGAAAAGGCGAGAAAGCGTTCGCGCTCCGGCAGCTTGAACGACGAGAAGACGCCATCAACCTTCCCTGTCTCGGCCTCTTCGAGGCAGCGCGCCCAGGGCATCAATTTGACCTCCACCGAATGGCCTGCCCGGCGGTAAGCCTCGGTGACGAGATCGACCAGCATACCTGTCGGCCTGCCGTCGACCAGATACGCGGTCGGCCACGTATCTGCGGCGGCCAGAACCAGTGTGTCGGCGCAAACCGCGCTGGCCGTTATTGCGAGAAAAACCGACACAATGAGCAGGCAAGCCAGTGCTTTCTTGGTCTGTCGAGCCATCGCGCTCAATTGCGCCCAGGCCACCGCCCGCCGGCCTCCGCCCTGGCAGCAGAGGCTAAGCAGGAGCGCTCCGACCGAATTGGCTCTTTGATTAGAGGCTAAAGACATGGTCCCTAATGACATTCACGATTCATGAACCGTCTGGGCGCGTGGGTACCGTAAACTCAAAGGTGGCGCCGTGGGGCACGTTCGCGGCGACCCCCAAGGTTCCTCCATGCGCTTCGACAATCGAGCGGCAGATCGATAGCCCTATTCCCAGGCCCTGAGGCTTCGTCGTGTAGAAAGCCTCAAAGGCGCGGCTCAAGTTTTCCGGATCAAGCCCCGGCCCTGAATCCCGCACGGCAATAGAGACGGAATCCGATCCGGATTTTGCGGTCTCGATGCGCAATTCCCGCGTCCCTTCACCGACGTCGCTCATGGCCTCAATCGCGTTGATGATCAGGTTCAGCATTACCTGCTGCAGCTGGACTCGATCTCCGTGAACCGGCGGCAAGCCCTCCGCAAGCCGTGCCTCAACCGCAATGCCGTTCGTCGCTGCTTCGCCGCGAGTGACGACAATCACCTCGCGGATCGCCTCGTTCATATCGAAGCTTTCCAGCCGTGGTGGCGTCTTCTTGACAAAGGCGCGGATCCGGCTGACGACATCCCCCGCTCGATAGCCGTTTTCAACGATCGACGCGAGCGCCTCCCGCACTTCCTCCAGATCGAGCGGTTGACGGTCCAGAAAGCGCAGAGCGGCGTTGGCATTGTTGACCATCGCTCCCAGGGGCTGGTTCACCTCGTGAGCGATCGAGGCGGTCAGCTGCCCCAGCGCGGCGACACGGTTGGCGTGCGCCAGCTCCGTCTGCACTTCGCGCAACGTCTCGGCGGCGCGCTTGGCCTCGGTGATATCCTCGGACACGACCAAGACGACGGGTCGGTCCTTGAGCAACATCGCTCGGCCCGTCTCGCGAACCCAGAGCACCCCGCCGTCCTTGCGCAGCTTGCGCAGCTCCCAAGTCTTCGTTCGTCCGGGATGTTCGAGGCAAGAGGCCTTATTCCTCAGGGCGCTCTCTCGGTCGGCCTCGTGAAACAGGATCTGCACGGGACGGCCGATCAATTCGTCGACCCCATAGCCGAGCTGCTCGGCACCAAAGGGGTTGACCGAGATAACGGTGCCGGACGCGTCCACCATGAAGAACATGGTGGGGTTGTTCTCGAAGACGGCTTTCCATTGCTCCTCGCTTTCACGAAGTGCGGCTTCCGAGCGCTTGCGCTCGGTCAAGTCAAGGACGAAGGCCACTCCTTCGCTCCCGCCTTCTTCGAAGACCGCCACGCCGATCAGCACGGGCACGCAGCTGCCGTCTTTCCGGAAGAACTCCTTCTCGTACGGCTGCGCGAACCCGGTTCTGTTCAGCTCGGCCACGACCTGCACGGTGCGGTCGCTCCATTTCGACGGCGTCAAGGCCGTCCAGCGCAGGCGATTGGAGGCGAGATCGTCACGGTCGTACCCTACAATCCGGAGAAACGCGTCGTTGGCCTCGAGAATCCGACCTTCGAAATCCCAGATAAAGATGCCGATGATGTTGGCGTCGACCATGCGCCGGATCTTGGCTTGGCGCTGTTCGAGATCGCGATAGAGCTGGGTGTTCTGCAGTGCGATTGCGGCCTGCGAGGCGAGCAGCTTCAGCACCGCGGTCCGGGCTGGCGCAAAGACCCCAGGAGCCAGGTTGTTCTCGAGGTACAGCACACCGATGAGCTTGGCCTGATTGAGCAGTGGCAGGCAGAGAACTGAACGGGCCCGGCGCTGACAGATGTACGGATCCGCGACGAATTGGGATTGAGCCGCGGCGTCGTCGAGAATGACGCTCTCGGACGTGTGCAAGACATAGCGGAGGATCGATTCCGGCAGCGCGGTTGCGGTCGCGGGGTCGTCCCGCTGATGCACGACGATCGTGTGGCCGGTCGTGGCTTCTGCCGCGATTCGTGGTTCAGTGCCGCGCAAAAATATAAGGAGCCCGCGCTCGGCCCCCGCCTGCTCGAGTGCGGTGCGCATCAGCGTATCGAGCAGCTTCTCCAGAACGATCTCGCCCGACACAGCCTGCGACACCTTGATCACCGTCGCGAGGTCGAGGTGATCGATTGGCGCCCCAATCGTGCTCGTCGGGCCAGGAACCGGCCCATCTTGCCGGAAATGCGGATACAATTGATCGAGTTGCCGAACCTTTCCATCGGCGCCCCATCGGAGATATCCGCGGCGGGCATCCTGCCAATACACCCGGGCAATCTTCTCGAAGCCATGTGCCGCATAGAAGCGCGCGGCGAGTTCGTTCGCGAGAGCCTCGCTGTGGACAAAACCGCTAGCGCTGGCGGACTTGATCGCTCGCTCGTAAAGTTTCATCGCATGAAGGGAGCGACCTTCTATGCGAGCAATTTCTGCACCGACAAGCGAAGCGCTATGTTCGAAATTTTCAGGGCAATGTTGTGCCCATGTTTCGAGTTGCTTATGGTGATCGCGTAACTCCGCCAAGAGACGCGGGCGGTTTTGAATCGGTAGTGTATCGTGAGACGCAGACCCTGCGAGCGCCGCAAAAAAATGATACTCGGCGATCTCAAGGTGGGAAGGGATGGTCCAGAGAAACGGCCCGACTTTAGTGGCTGCCTCAGTCGCAGCCGGCAAGTCCCCAGCAAAGAAGCGAGCTTGCAGCTTGCGGACCCAATACCAGCCGATCGCGACGGCCATGCCGGGGTCTTCGTCCAGATGGCGCTCGAAGTCGCGCTCATCGAAGCCTTCACCGTCGAAGGAAGACAAGCGCGGCGTGAGGCCGCGCAACGCCAAGATGAACCTGAGCTGTCCGGTAATGATATCAACAATAAGACCAAAACGTGCCTTGAGGGCGGACTCGCGCTGCCTCTCCGCTTCTCGCTGGACATCCGCCAGAGGATCGCCTGTGGCGAGGAGCGCCGAGATGAGGTTGCAGCCGCAGTAGCCAGCAAAGGTGAGATCGCCAACTTCGCTTGCGGCATCGAGGGCGCGCCGCACCCACGCTGGACCGAACCGGGCGTGCTTCATCCATGGATTGACCACGTGTGAAAAGTCGAGGTAGACCCGGGCGCGGAAACGGTCGAGACCCCGTTTTTCGACCAAGTCGAGCCCAAGCTGGCCGAATTCGAACGCAGCGGGGTAATTATCGAAATCCGGCCCAAGAAGCAGTCCAAGCCACACATAGGCCAGGCACGATCCGTCGCTGTTTCCGTGTTGCAGGCTGACATTCGCCATATGTGCGACGATCAGGCGAAAGAGATTTCGATCGGTGAAAAGAGCCGGCGGCAGGAGCGCTGCGAGAACATTCATCGTGGCATGCAGCTCCGGATCTTTCATCAGCGGTAAGTCGATGAGTTCCGGTATCGAGCGGCTTCCGAGCTGTGCCCAGATTCGCTCGAACTCCTGCTGCACATCTTCCATGGTCGGGTGTATCGACCAGGGCACGCCGACGCTGTGGAGGTAGTGGAGCCCCGCCTCGACAGCGTGGTCGGTCCGATCCAACGTGGTGAAGAGGTTCACGCGCACGCAGGTCAGGGCGGCGAGCTCGGCGCGGCTGAGGACCCGATGCGACAGCATCTCGAGGCACTCTTCCGCCGCTGGCAGATTGCCGGTCAAATACTCGGATTCGGCGCGGTTCAACTCGAGCGCGAAGGCAAGCTCATGCAGGCGATTCCAGCCGTCATCCGGGAGCAACGCGGCGCCGGTCGTAAAGTAGGTAAGGGCTGAAGCGTACGCGCTCGACGCCTTGGCGCGTTTGCCGGCGATCAAGTTGAGTTCGGCAAGCTGCTCGCGCTCCTCCGCCGTTGTTATAAGAGCGGCTGCACGGTTGAGCTGCCCCACGATTTCGAAGATCGCCCCGTTTCCGTTCTCTGGAGGTGTCCGCGCTCTGAGCAGCCGGCCGATTCGCAGATGGGCTTCGGCGCGGCGTTCCTCGCGGATCAACGAATAGGTCGCTTCCTGGATACGGTCGTGAACGAACTTGTAGGAGCTGTCGAGACGCACCAAAAACTCCTGGCGAAGCGCCTCCCAGAGGTTCGCGTGGACCTCGGCCGCTGATGTCCCGCGGATGATTGAAAGGGTCGCAATGTCGGCGCGGTTTCCCAGGCAGGCCAGTTGCTGCAACGCCTCCTGCGTTTCGACGGGCAGGCGATGTAGCTTCGTCACCATCAGGTCGATTACATTGGCCGTGTACCCTTTGGCGTGAATGCGCTGCAAATCCCAGGACCATCGCTGCTTGGCACGATCGATGGTCAAAAGTCCCTCTCCGGCGAGCTCGGACAGGAACTGGATCGCGAAAAACGGATTGCCGTCCGTTTTGTTGTGAACCAGTTGCGCTAGCGGCTTGGCTTCCTGCTGTTCGCAGTGAAGCGCGTCGGCAAGCAGCCGTGTCAGATCCTCAGGGGCGAGCGGCCAAAGCGCAATCTCCTGCACCGGTGCACCCGCCTGACGGATCGTGTCGAGCCTGCGTTTCAGCGGATGGGTCGGGTCGACCTCGTTGTCCCGATAGGCGCCGATCACCAAGATGTGCCGAACATCGGGTT
>Ga0335080_10007604_pt1 | contig 11244 bp, 10 predicted proteins | sample Lox_Sample_34_FD_206720 | JGI IMG/M metagenome (GOLD analysis project Ga0335080, IMG submission 206720) | Soil microbial communities from Loxahatchee National Wildlife Refuge, Florida, United States - Lox_Sample_3.4 | ecosystem: Environmental > Terrestrial > Soil > Wetlands | place: USA...
GCCTTCATGCCCGGGAACGGCCAGAGCCTGCTCGACCTGGCACACCTCCCGGAAGGCGCCGACGACATGGTGCAGGCCAACGTCGTCGTCGGGGGCGAGCCGCCGGTCGCGACGCTGCCCGGCGAGGCGGCTGCGGAGGCGGTCTTCAACTGCTGCACGCCGGAGCAGAGAGCCGCGTCGATCCCGCGGATGCGGCCGCAGCCGGTCGCGCCGTTCGCGACGCCGATCGAGGTCGACGACGCCGCGCTCGCGGCGATCCCCCGCTCGTACGTCTTCACGGCGCGCGACCACTCGATTCCGCCGGCGCTCCAGCGCCGCATGATCGCCGAGCATCCCTGCCGGACCGTGATCGAGCTCGACACCGACCACGCGCCCTACCTCTCCGCGACGGACGAGCTCGTCGCCGCGCTGAACGAGATCGCAGCGTTCTAGTCGTCGCCGAGGACGCCGAACCGGCGGCGCCAGTTCTCGGGCAGGACGACCTCGAGCACGTCGTCGATCGTGACGACGCCGACGAGCTGCTCCTTGTCGTCGACGACCGGGACGACGGTGAGGTCGAAGTCCGCCATCGTCCGCGCCACCTCCTCGAGCGCCGCGTCGGGCGGGACGGTCTGCACCGGCTGGAGCACCTCGGCCAGCCGGGCCGTCCGGTCGGCGCGCAGCAGGTCGGCGAGCCGGATCCCGCCGCGCAGCCGGTAGTGCGTGTTCATCGCGTAGACCCACGCCGCAGCGTCGGCGTCGATCCCCGAGCGGCGCACCCGCTCGACCGCCTCGTCCACGGTCGCCTGCGCGTAGATGCAGAGGAACTCCGGGCTCATCAGCCCGCCCGCCGTCGTCGGGTCGTAGCCGAGCAGCGTGCGCACCCGCCGCCGCTGGACTCCCGGGAGGAGCGCGACGACGTCCTCGCGCCGCTCCTCGGGAAGCTGCAGGACGAGGTCGGCCGCGTCGTCGGCCTCCATCCGCGCGAGCAGCGCGGCGATCTGGTCGTCGGGGCGATCCTCGACGAACTCGAGCTGGTGCGAGTCGCCGAGCTCCTCGAACACGTCGGCCTCGAGCTCCGGGTCGGCTGCGACCGCCGCCAGGATCTCGTCGCCCTCGCGATGCGACGCCGACTCGACGAGGTCGGCGAGCTCCGCCGGGTGGAGCCGCGCGAGCTTCGGGTGGGGCACGCGCAGGCGGACGGTCGGGACGTGTCCGGTGAACGGCTCGACCGACGCCCAGTCGAGGAAGGTGCCGAGCGTGACGCGCCGCGCGATCCGCCGCGGGACGAGCCGGCGCACGAGCCCGCGCAGGCTGACGTCGACGCCGACGACGCGGTACCAGCCCTCGATCCGGGCGAGCTCGATCTCGTTCGCGCGCACGAGGCGGGCGCCGTCGATGTTGATCAGCTGGCGGTCGAGGACGTCCTTCTTCAGCAGGACCTCGTCCGGCCGGCGCTGGAAGTGCTGGAGGTCGAGGCGGTCGCCGCCGAGCGTCACGCGGCCGTGCGCGATCTCCTCGACCTGCTCCGCGGAGATGAAGACCTGGCGGCCGGCGACGCGGCCGACCACTCCGCTCACGGGCGGGTAGTCGTCGGCGCCGAGCCGGACGATCAGGTCGTCGACCCGGCCCAGCCGCTCGCCGCCCGCGTCGCGGAGCTCGCCGGGGACGACGAGCGAGAGATGCAGGAGCAGCGGGAGCGCGGCGGCGGGAGCGGCCATGAGGGCAAGCGTAGAGACGCGCCCCGACGGGGCGCGGTAGTGCTTCCGTTAAGGGGTGGAAACCCTCCATCGGGGGACGCGTCGCACTCCGATGCGACCGATCATGGCTTTCGAACGGGCTCCTATCCTTTTTCCGTGCTAGGAGGCCGGGGATTGGCACCCGAGAGCGACCCGATGCGGCCGGGTCGCTCTCGTTCTTTCTCGGGCCCGAGCGGCGCGGCGCCGCCGGCGACGACACGGGTCATCGCGGTGTGATGAAGTTCGTCGCTCACGATTCATCGACCTCGAGAAGGAGCCCAGATGCGCACGTCTGCCAAGGCATCGGTCGCTGTCGCCTCCGTTCTCGCCCTTGCTGCCGCCGTGACCTTGACCGTCGTCGGGTCCGGCTCCGCGGGCACCTCGGACGTCCAGCCGCCGGGCAACATCGCCGTTCCGACGATCACCGGCCTCCAGGTCGGCCAGACGCTCGCCGTCACGTCCGGGACGTGGGCCGGCGCGACGCCGATGGACTTCCAATACACGTGGCTGCGCAGCGGCGGCGCCGGGGGCTGGACGGCGATCCCCGGCGCGGGGACCGGCGTGTACACGCTGACCGACGCGGACATCGGACACAACCTCTTCGTCCAGGTGAAGGCGTCCAATGCAGGCGGGTTCCAGTGGGCGAACTCGGCGACGACGAGCCAGGTCACCGGAGCGACCGCGGCCGACACGATCGCGCTCCCGAACGGGCAGACGTCGGTCCTCATCGACCACGTCACGCTGCCGAACCGCCTCGTCGTGCAGTCGGTGACGTTCTCGCCGAGCTCGCTGAAGCCGGGCGGGAAGGTCACGGCCCAGGTTCTCGTTCAGGACGCGTTCGGCCATCCCGTCCGCGGAGCCCTCGTCCAGATCGTCGGGCTTCCGTTCGGCGCGATCGTGCAGGCGCCCGAGGTGGCGACCGGCACGGACGGCACCGCGTCGATCACGCTCACAGCCGCGTCGCAGCTCGCCCACGCCGGCAGCGCAATGGCGCTCTCGGTCCGTGCGCGCAAGTCCGGCGAGAACGTCCTCACGGGCGTCACGGGAACGAGGCTGGTGAAGCTGAACGTCGGCTAGACGAGCTCGAGCTCGCGCGCCTCGCCGGCCTGGGCGGCGCGCTCGAGCAGGCAGGCGGCGCCGGACAGGGCGAGCCAGGTCACCGGCAGGTCGCGCGGGCGGCGCGCCACCGCGAGGCTGACCGGCGCGGCGACCCAGACGCTCGTGCACGCGAAGCAGTCCATCAGCCGCCCGAGCCCGCCGTTGCCGAGCCGCGCGCGCAGGCGCACGACCGCGTCGGCCGGGCCGTCCTCCTCGGCGAGGAGGTGCGTCACGCGCCACGTGGCGAGCGCGCCGACCGCGAACCGCACGCCGGGTCCCGCCTCGCTCACGGCACCGTCTCCGGAGTCGTGAGCCCGCGCATCAGCTCCTCCATCCGCCCGGACGGCTCGAGCCCGAGATGATCGCGGAGCAGGCGCCGGAACAGCCGGTACTGGCGGATCGCCTCGCCGGGGTTGCCCTCGGCGAGGTGCACGCGCACGAGCGCGCGGTGCGCGCTCTCGCGGAGCGGCTCGCCGGCGACGGCCGCGTGACCGACGTCGAGCGCGTCGTCGAGCCTGCCCGCGCCGATCAGCCGCTCGCAGAGCGCGTCGAGCGCCCGCAGCCGGAGCGCCCGGTACCGCTCGCGCTCGAGCAGCACCCACTCCTCGTACCAGTCGGGGAGCAGGTCGCCGGCGAGCGCCGACAGCTCGAGCTCGCCGTCGACGCCGTCGACGAGCGAGCGCCGGGCCAGCGCCTCGGCCTCGAACAGGTCGACGCGGACGCCCGGATCGAGACGGAGCTGGTCGCCCGTCGCGTCGACGACGCGGTGCCCGCAGCGGTGCAGCCGCCACAGCGCCGAGCGGAGGTTCGCGTGCGCGCGGCCGTCCGAGGTGTCGGGCCAGAGCGACCCGGCCGCGTAGGCGCGGAGAACCGGATGCTCCTGGAGCGCGACGAAGGCGACGAGCCGCTGCGCGCTCATCGGCAGCAGGACGCGGGCGCCCCCGCACTCGAGGTCGAAGGTGCCCAGCAGCCCGAGCCGGACGCCGTTCAGACGGGTCCGCGTCATGTCCAGGCTCCAAGCGGCCTGACGACGCGCCGCAGCAACGAGCAACCGTTCTCCCCCACCCAGCGGCCTCCCCGTTACCGCGAAGTACGCTAGTCGGCCCGCGGCGAAGCGTCAACGCCGGGGTGACGCCGCGGTGACGCCGGGCCTGTCATCGTTCGGACACATGGGCTGTTGCGGGGACAAGCGGGCGCAGCTCCGCGCGAGCCGGCCGACGCCGCCGCGGCTCGCCGCCGCGCCGCACACGCCGCCGCCCGTCGCCGCTCCCGCCCCGGAGCCGGAGCGGCCCGACGTCACCGTCGAGCACGTCGGGCGCACGAGCGTGCGCGTCCGCGGGCCTGCGAGCGGGCGCCTGTACACGTTCACCCCGGCGCGCCGGGTCCAGCCCGTGGACGCCGCGGACGTTCCGATTCTGCTTCGGAGTCGGATGTTCCGCGAAGCGCGCTGACGCCGGTCGGCGGTTTAAGGTTCGCAGGTGATGAGCACCGCAGCCGCGGCACCCGCGCCGACGCCCGCGAAGCGCTTCCACTGGAGGCGCTGGATCGTCGGCGCGCTCGTCCTCGTCGTCGTCGGCGCGCTCGCGAACCTCCTCGGCTGGGACATCCGCGGCTGGCTGAAGGAGGTCTGGGACACGATCACGAGCATCACGGCCGCGGAGCTCGTCGTCGCGATCGTGCTGAAGACGCTGCAGACGTCGCTGACCGGCTACGCGTGGTACTCGATCCTCAAGTACGCGTACCCGGGACGCGTGCGCTGGATCGAGATCCTCGCGTGCTACGCGGCGTCGGTCGCGCTGAACGGGATCCTCCCGGCGAACCTCGGCACGCTCGTGATGCTGCTGATGTTCACGTCGATCATCGCCGGCGCGACGTTCGCGGGCATTCTCGGCGCCTACGCGGTCGAGAAGATCTTCTTCACCGTCATCGGCGCGTTCACGTACCTCTACCTCTTCCTCTCGGTTGGCGGCTCGTTCGACATCAAGTTCTCGTTCGTGAAGAACCATACGGTCGCGTTCGTGATCGTGGTCGCCGGCGGGGCGCTGCTGATCTACATGATCGTCCGCCGCTGGTGGCCGAAGGTGGTCAAGTGGTGGGACGAGGCGAAGACCGGCGGCGGAATCGTGGCGAAGCCGGGGCCGTACTTCCTCCGCGTGTTCCTGCCGTCGTTCCTCGCATGGGTGGCGAGCCTCGGCGTCATGTGCGTGTTCCTCCACGCGTACGACATCCCGATCACGTTCCACACCCTGATGCGGATCAACGGAGGAAACTCGATCGCCAACATGACCTCGGTCACGCCGGGCGGCGCCGGCGTCAACCAGGCGTTCAACGTCGCCTCGCTGAACGGGGTCACCAGCTCCGCGAACGCGACCGCCTACTCGGTCGCGCAGCAGCTCGTGACGACCGCCTGGAACATCATCTTCGGGATCATCATGGTCGCCTGGGCCTTCGGCTGGAGCGGCGGCCGCTCGCTCGTCGAGCAGTCGTACGACGAGGCGAAGGTGAAGGCGGCCGAACAGAAGGCGGCGCACGACGAGCGGAAGGCCGCGAAGAAGGCGGCGAGGGCCGAGAGCTAGGCTCGACGGTTTACCGAGCCTTTACGGGGCTCGAACGAAAACCGGCTTCGCACGGAATGGAATAGGAGGCGATGAACACACCACGGATTGCCGCTGCGGCAACCGCGGTCCTCGGCCTCGCCGCCGGAACGGCCGGCGCCTCGACGCTCGCGGCGCCCGTCAACTCGTCGCCGCCGGCGGTGAGCGGAACCCTGCAGCAGGGGCAGAAGCTCAGTGCGTCGACCGGCAGCTGGAGCGGCGGCGGGACGATCAGCTACGCGTTCCAGTGGCAGCGCTGCAGCAGCTCCGGCACCAGCTGCGGCGACATCTCGGGAGCGACGTCGCAGAGCTACGACGCCGGCTCCTCCGACGTCGGCAAGACGCTGCGCGTCGTCGTCACGGCGACGAACTCGTCCGGCAGCGCGACCGCAGCGTCGAGCCCGACGGGCGTCGTCGCGCCGGCCGGGAGTGCGCCGCATCCGACGAAGCAGCCCGACCCGCACGGCACCGCGCAGGTCGGGAAGTCGGTGAGCGTCGACAACGGCAGCTGGAGCGGAACGTCGCCGATCACGTACTCGTATCAGTGGCAGCGCTGCTCGTCGAGCTCGTGCACGAACCTCGCCGGCGCGACGAAGTCGTCCTACGACCCGGTGACGGCCGACGTCGGCTACCGGCTGCGCGCGATTGTCGGCGCGAAGAACAGCGTCGGCTCGTCGAGCGCCGCGTCGAACCTCACGGCCGTCGTCCTCGCCGCGCCCGCCGCCCCGGCGAACACGTCACGGCCGACGGTGAGCGGGCCGAACGTCAACGTCGGCACGACCGTCACCGGCTCGGTCGGCTCCTGGAGCAGCGCGCAGTCGGTCTCGTATGCCTTCTCCTGGAACCGCTGCGACGGCTCGGGGAACCACTGCCAGACGATCTCCGGCGCGTCGGGGCAGACGTACACGCTGACGTCGTCGGACACCGGCTCGACGATCCAGCTCGTCGTCAAGGCGACGAACGCGACCGGCTCGACCACCGCCGTCTCGGCGCCGACGCAGGTCGTGACGAACCTCCCGCCCGGCTCGATCAGCCTCCCGAGCGGCGGGATCTCGATCCCGGCGAGCAGCGTCGCGTCGCCCGACCGGCTCGTGATCTCGGCCGTCGGCTTCTCGAGCTACCCGCTGCGCTCGCGGCGCCCGTTCACCGCGCGCTTCCGGATCCTCGACGCGCGCGGGTACGTCGTGCGCGGCGCGCTCGTGCGCGTGACCGCGATCCCGTACGCGTGGGTTGCGAGCGCCCCGGAGGTCGCGACGAACGAGAACGGCTACGCGCTCGTCAGGATGCGTCCGACGAAGCGCCTGCCGCTGCGGAAGGGCGAGCAGCTCGTCCTGTTCGTCCGCGCCCGCAAGCCCGGGACGACGACGACGGCCGCCGAGTCGGCGCACCGCCTCGTCCAGCTCGCCCTCGCGCCGCCGCGCAAGCGGTAGCGCGTGCATGATGCGCGCGTGACCGAGAACGCGCGCACCGCAGGGAGGCCGGGTCGGCGCACCCGGATGGGCGAGCGCCTCGCCGGCTACGTCTACGGGACGATCCTCGTCCTGTCCGTCATCGTCGCGTCGGCGCGGACGACGACGCACGGAACCGGCCACATCGCGGCTCTCGTGCTCGTGACGACGCTCGTGTTCTGGCTCGCGCACGTCTACGCGCACGCGCTCGGGTTCAGCGTCGGTCGCGATCAGCACCTGTCGCTGAGCGAGCTCGCGGACATCGCGCGGCACGAGAGCTCGATCGCGACGGCCGCCCTGCCGCCGGTGGCGGCGCTCCTGCTCGCGGAGGTCGGCGTCCTCTCCGACAAGACGGCGGTCTGGCTGGCGGTCGGCATCGGCCTTGCCGTCCTCATGGTGCAGGGCGTCAGGTTCGCCCGCATCGAACGGCTCGGCTGGCTCGGCACGCTCGTCGTCGTGGCGATCAATCTCGGCCTCGGCATCATCCTCATCGGCCTGAAGCTGCTCGTGACGCACCAGTGAGCTGCCGGAAGGCGGTCAGCTCGGCGCCGACGAGCAGGACCGTGCCGAGGAAGTAGACGAGCAGCAGGAACGCGAACACGGCGCCGAGCGGCCCGTAGATCCGGTCGAGGCTCGTGTGCGCCGCGTACCAGGCGAAGCCGCGGATCAGCAGCTCGACCGCCGCCGCCGCGAGCAGAGCGCTCGGCCAGACGCGGCGGAACGGGACCCGCACCGGCGGGACGACGGAGTAGAGCAGCGCGAGCGCGAGGAAGGCGACGAACAGGCCGCCGCCCAGCTCGACGAGCGTGCCGAGAACGCGGGCGCCGCTCTGGAGCCCGAGCGCGTCGGAGACGCTCTTGCCGGCGGCTGCGACGATCTGCGCGGCGAGCGAGACGGCGAACGCGACGAGGACGAGTCCGCCCGCGAGCACGACGAGCAGCAGATCGCGAAGCTTCCCGCGCACGTACGTCGGGCCCGGCACCTCCCAGACGACGCGGAAGGCGATCCGGATCGACGCCATCATCCCGCTCGCGGCCCAGAGCAGGCCGGCGAGGGCGACGAGCGCGACGAGCGGCGCCGTCGCGCCCGGGTGCGCGACCGACTTGTTCACCGCCGACTGCACGCCCTCGCCCGGGAACGCGTGGAACAGCCAGTTGACGATGTCGGTCCGGAGCTCCGGCGGCAGCACGAGGTCGAGCACGGACACGACGAGCGCGACGAGCGGGACCATCGAGAACAGCACGCGGTAGGCGATCCCGGCCGCGAGCTGCGAGCCGGCATGGCGCCCGTAGCCGGCGCCGATGTCGCGGCCCATGCCGTACCACCGTGCGATCCGTGGCGGCAGTCGATTCATCCCGCCGTCGAACTTCGACGGCGAGGCGCGGATCCTTACGTCCCGTGCGGCTCCTTGCGGTCGGCGGTGAACTGGCCGGCCTTGACCCAGGCCCACGACGGAATCGGCGTCGGCGCGTCGGCCGGCCTGTGGGCGGCGCTCTTCGGGCCGTACTGCTTGTAGTCGCCCTCGCCGAGGAGCCACTGCAGCCAGTGCCAGTACCAGGCCGGGAGCGGGGTCGGCGCCGGGTCCTGGTTCGAGTGCGGCTGGACGTTGCCGTTGCCGCCGCCGCCGTGCGCCGCCTGCGCCTTCGCGATCAGGTCGGCCCACTTCAGCGCTCCGCAGTCCCAGTGCGCGTTCTCCGGCACCTCGACGTGGCCGTACCAGCCCGGCACGTGCCCCCACTTGCCGGCGCTCCGGCGCACGAAGTCGTACGTCGCCCACGGCGTGGGCGGCATCGCGTCGGGGAAGGGCCGCTCGAGCGGGATCCCCGCCACGTCGACGAGGGTCGCCATCAGGTCGGCGAGCATCGCCACCGTCGGGTCGTCGAACATCCACGGCTGCTCGTTCGAGTGCCCGGCGACCTCGATCTGCACGCGCGTGATCGAGTTCGTCTCGACGCCGCCGGGATGGTTCTCGAGCGCCGCGGCCATCGTGCCCAGCGGGACGAGCTGGATCAGCCGCTGGCCGTCGAGCGTGAAGTGCGGCGCGTAGTGCACGCGGAACACCGCAAGGCCGCCGTCGAGGCTGCCCTCGATCGTGTGCAGGACGCCCGTCGGCGGCGAGGCTTCGTTCACCGCCCCGCCCGGATTCGGACACGGAATGTGCTCGATGGCGTGGCCACCGTGCGTCTTGGTCAGCCAACCCTGCTGCATCGCTCCTCCCCTCGACCCCAACGCTGTCGAAACGCAGCGCCGCAGCAACGTGGACCGGTGCAAGCCGCCTTGACCGCTCGTGACGATAGCTGCTTGGTCGCGCCGTGCCTAGTCGCGCGTGAGCGGGATCCATTGCGAGCGGCGCTGTATGCGATCGGCATCCGGATCGGCACCGAATATCGGTTCCAAGACGGAAACGTGATCCGCGTGAATGCACGGTGTATGCTCCCGCGCGATGGCCTCCCCGGCGTCGAGCGAGCGGAACACACTGACGATGAAGGCGACGATGGGGGTGCGGCAGCTCGTCCTCGAAGGTCACCTGTCGCCCGGCGACCGTGTGCAGGAAGTGGCCCTCGCGGAGCGCCTCGGCGTCTCGCGGACGCCGCTCCGGATCGCGCTCGTCACGCTCGCGCACGAGGGGCTCGTCGAGCCGCTCCCGAACGGCGGCTTCGTCGTCTGCTCGATCACGAAGGCGGACATCCGGGACGCCATCGAGCTCCGCGGCGTGCTCGAGGGAACGGCCGCGCGCTTCGCCGCCGAGCGTCTCGCCTCGCCGGTGCAGCTGAACGAGCTGACGCGGATCTGCGCCCGGCTCGACCACGTCGTCGAGGCGCTCACGCCCGAGCTCCTCGTCCCCTACGTCGAGCTCAACGACGAGTATCACCGCGAGCTGGTGGAGCTCGCGCGCAGCGCAACGCTCACCCGGGCGATCGCGAACGTGGCAGCGCTGCCGTTCGCGTCGCCGAGCGCGTTCCTCTCCTCGCAGGCGGTGCTGCCGCGCGCGCAGGAGATCCTCGTCGTCGCGCAGCATCACCACCGCGTGCTCCTCGATGCGATCCGCACCGGGAGCGGAGCCCGGGCGGAAGGGATCGCGCGCGAGCACGCGCACCTCGCGCAGCTGACGCTCGACCTCGTGCTCGACGACCACGACGCGCTGGCGGGGACCGCCGGCGGACCGCTGCTCCGCAGCGTCGTCTGACACCCTCACGAAAGGACGACACCATGGGCTACGCCAACCTCGAGGAGAAGATGCAGGCGGCCGGCGGCGCAGTGCGGCTGGCCCGTGACTCGCAGATCGGCCCGTACGTGTATCCGAAGGTGCCCGCGGAGTTCACGAACTGGCGCGACGAGCAGGTCGGGTGGCGCGACACGTGCGCGCTGTTCGACCAGTCGCACCACATGACCGACCTCTACATCGAGGGCCCGGACACGATCAAGCTCCTGTCCGCCCTCGGCGTGAACACGTTCGCCAACTTCGCGGTGAACAAGGCGAAGCAGTTCGTCGCGTGCAGCCCCGACGGCCACGTGATCGGCGATGCCATTCTCTTCTTCCTCGACGAGAACAGGGTCTCCCTCGTCGGTCGCCCGTCGGCGCACAACTGGGTGCAGTTCCACGCGGAGACGGGCGGGTACGACGTGACGCTCGAGCGCGACGAGCGGACGGCGGCCAACCCGACCGGGCGGCGCAAGCTCTACCGGTTCCAGGTGCAGGGACCGACCGCGCACGACGTGCTTCGGGCGGCGGCCGGCGGCCGGCTGCCCGAGATCAAGTTCTTCAACATGGGCGAGCTGACGATCGGCGGCCACACGGTTCGCGCGCTGCATCACGGGATGTCGGGCGCGCCGGGGATGGAGCTGTTCGGCCCGTGGGAGGAGTCCGAGGACGTCCGCGCCGCCATCGTCGAGGCCGGGGCCGACCACGGCCTGCGCCAGGTCGGCTCGCGCGTGTACGCGACCAACACGCTCGAGTCGGGCTGGATCCCGTGCCCGCTGCCGGCGATCTTCACCGGAGACGAGCTGAAGGCGTACCGCGAGTGGCTGCCCGCGAACGGCTACGAGGCGACCGGCTCGCTCGGCGGAAGCTTCTACTCCGACGACATCTCGGACTACTACCTCACCCTGCACGACCTCGGCTACTGGGGGTTCGTGAAGTTCGACCACGACTTCGTCGGCCGCGAGGCGCTCGAGGCGATGGGCGACGAGCCGAAGCGGCGCAAGGTCACGCTCGCGTGGAACGGCGAGGACGTCGCGCAGGCGATGGGCTCGTTGTTCGAGAAGGGCGAGGCGGTCAAGTACATCGACCTGCCGCTCTCGAACTACTCGACGTGGCCGAACGACCGGATCATGCTCGGCGGCGAGATGGTCGGCGTGTCGACGTTCTCCGGCTACAGCTACAAC
>Ga0335080_10007605_pt1 | contig 11244 bp, 9 predicted proteins | sample Lox_Sample_34_FD_206720 | JGI IMG/M metagenome (GOLD analysis project Ga0335080, IMG submission 206720) | Soil microbial communities from Loxahatchee National Wildlife Refuge, Florida, United States - Lox_Sample_3.4 | ecosystem: Environmental > Terrestrial > Soil > Wetlands | place: USA: Florida...
CTCATCGTCGATATTGAGCTCAACGAGAATTGCGGTATTGAATTTGCGCAGCGCCTCCGAAACGCGGGCTTCACAACCCCCATCATATTCGTGACTGCAGATTGTGATAATGAATCCTACAAAAGGCGGGCTCTGGAAATGGGCTGCCTCGCTTTTTTTTGTAAGCCATTTTCCGCGGCCGTCCTGATCGAGGCGTTGCTTAATATTCCTCGCCGTCGCTGATTGCAGCCGGACTGTGACCGCCGGATAACCATGCCACAAGGGACATTTGAGACACCTCCTCAATCATCCGCGGCCATTTTGCGTTACAGGAGATCGACTTGACCTATGCGCCCTTCGACGATGCGCTTGATGAGTTCCTGAGGGAGGGGCCCGTCGGCGTCGTACCCGAAACTATCCGCGCGAATGACATCGACTGGCAAGCGTTCAGGCGTCTGTCACGAGACGAGATGTACGAGGGAGTTCGGGTCGAGCGAGCGGGCGGCCTGGTAACCTCCGTGCGCGGCCACGCACCGGACTGGACGTCGTTTGAATGGCCGCCGTCAGAATAGGGTTGAGCGTCTCGGATGAGCCAAGAGCGGGAGCTTGCCCATCGAATTGAGTCCTCCAAATCGGTCATTCCACGACGCCGAGCAGGGCAAGGAAGTTGCTGTTGTCGTTGGCCCTTGCCAGCGGCGACACAGCCCGCCATAACGTCCAGTGCGTTCCAAAAGGTTGATTTGGTCCGGCAGGCTCGCGGCTTCATCGATCACGTTTTGGCCACTGCCTGCCCACTGCATTGCGTCCGCCAGTGCTCTAGAGGGCCATCGAATTGCCCTTGCTTAGACCTGGCCCGCACCTTACTCGCCGCCAAATCGCCTCGATCGCCTCTCAAGTCGCAAGCATTTCACGCCGGACCCGTGCCACAATAAGCAGTCCGAAAAATAAAGCTGACGACTCCCGAGCCCCGGTTCCACTGCGAGGACGGGCACAGAGGGGGTTCCCCCATGTCGTTTGTTACACCGATTCCGACGCGTTCGCGGCAGCCGCTTGTTCTCACGCTCCTCGCCTGCATCGGCCTTACCGGCTCACGCGGTATCGTCGCCGAGGCTCCCCCGACAACTACCGCGCCGAAGGAGCACCTTACGCTCGATCTCAAAGCCGCTAACAAGCCATATACGGGTGACCTGGATGGCATGATCGCGCGGCACGTCATCCGTGTGCTCGTCGTCCCGAGCAAGACGTTTTATTTTATGGACAAGGGTGTGCAGCGCGGGGCCGCCTACGAATTGGTCCGCCAGTTCGAGGACGATCTGAACAAGAAGCTGGCGCAGCAGAAGCGCAAGAAAAACGTCAAAGTGCGCGTGGTCTTCTGGCCGGTGGGCCGATCGGAGCTCGCCGAGGCTTTGACCTCCGGCCGGGGCGACATTGCGGCAGCCGGCATCACGATAACCGAGTACGGCAAGAAGCTCGTCGACTTCTCGGCACCGATCTACACGGACATGGACGAGGTCGTCGTGTCAGCACCTGGCGTGCCGGCGGTCAACAGCGCGGAGGAGCTCTCGGGGAAGGCCGTCTATGTTCGCAAATTATCCAGCTACTACGATGCGCTGATCACGTTCAACCAGCGCCTTGCCGCGCAGAGGAAACCTCAAGTGGAGGTTAAGGAGTTATCTGAATACCTCGAGGACGAGGATGCCATCGAGATGGTCAGTGCCGGACTGATTCCAATGACAATCATCAAGCTTCCGGTGGCGAAATTTTGGAAGCAGGTGTTCCCGCAGATCACCGTGAACGAGCAGGCCGCGGTACGCACGGGCGGGGAGCTCGCGTGGGCCATACGCAAGGGCAGTCCGCAGTTGAAGGCGGCGGTCGACAACTTCATCAAGCGCAATGGCAAGGGCACCACGATCGGGAACACGATCCTCGCGAGGTACTACGGGAGCGCCAAGTACGTCAAGAACGCAGCTTCGCAAGCAGAGCGCAAGAAGTTCTTAGCGCTAATCACTTATTTCCAGAAGTACGCCAATAAGTACGATGTGGACTGGCTGCTCATGGCCGCGCAGGGATATCAGGAATCCCAGCTCAACCAGCAGGTCAGGAGCCCGGTGGGTGCCATCGGCGTGATGCAGGTGATGCCGGCCACAGGCAAAGAAATGAAGGTCGGCGACATCAGGCAGACGGAGGCGAACATCCACGCCGGCGTCAAGTATATGCGCTGGATGATCGATCGGTATTACGCCAACGAGCCGATGACGAAGCTCGACAAGACGCTGTTCACGTTCGCCTCCTACAACGCGGGCGCGCGCCGCATCTCGGGGCTGCGCAAGGATGCGGCAAGGCGGGGATTAAACCCGAACGTCTGGTTCGAAAACGTCGAGTACGTCGCGGCCGAGAAGATTGGCGCGGAGACGGTCACGTACGTCGCCAACATCTTCAAGTATTACGTCGCCTATCGATTCATCATGGAAGAGAGGGCCGAAAAAGAGGCGGCGACCAAGACACTGAAGAAGTAGCCGCGCGTCCTCGAATCCGCACGGCGGTTCAACAGTATCAGCGCCAGCCAACTAGAAGCGTGCCGTGCCGTGATGCGAGCGAGATCAGAGAGTAGCTACGCTGAAGTGCTGGCCAACGTGGATTTATGCGATATCGACGTTCGTGCACCGCTTCTCGTACCCCCGCGCCTCCTCCGGTAACAGCGTCCGGGAGGCGGACTGTTGAGTATTTATGAAACTGGCAACACTTAGTCATGCGGCAAACGTAATCCGGGAACCCCACGACGGTGATTTGGAGCGATCCCTCGGTGCAGTACCCCGGGCTGCGCGGGAGTCGCCTTTGGCGTAATGGAAGGCTGCGCCAGACTCGCTGCGTCGACCCAGCTGGCGCTGGGACTTCAGGGTCTTTCGCAGCGCCTTCCAGGCGAGGAAGCGCTCGTGCCACGCAAGAACCGTCTGCACCTGGCGAGCCGTCAGTGTCCGTGGACGTCCGATCGTGTTCTTCATGATCGGGCTCCTCGAGGTGACGCAGGCGACGTTGCCTGCGCGCCAAGCGCCTCACGCCGGACTCGCAGCCGTCGCAGGCCGCGCGAAGCCGCTTGCAAGCTAAGGCCGGCTTACGGCCTTAGCGCCAGCCTGGACGGCCAGAGACGGCGCGATAGCCTGAAAGAGCGCAGGCAACAGAGCCCCACAGACCACCGAAGCGAATCTCGAGGCGTGACGAAGAAGGCGCCCGAGGGTCGCCGGATCTGCCAACAACCCATCGGGCGCAAGCCGTGCGTTACCGACGTCTACAGACGTCCATGCTCGGCGAAGGAGTAAATCGGAGCAGCGATGACGAGGTGATCGACAACCTTCACGTCGAGAGTCGCGAGCACTTGTTGGATGTGACGGGTTATCGTCTCATCCGCGGCCGATGGAGAGGATTGGCCTGACACGTGGTTGTGATACAAAAGGACAGCTGCACCCCCTTGGAAAGAACGGACTTCACGACTTCGCGCGGATGGACCGAGGCGCCATCGATCGTGCCGCGGAAAACGCTGCGACAGGAGCGCCTGTGCGCGCTCGAGAGCATCAAAAGATTTGACTTCGCGAAAGCCGGAAGCATCGCGTACATAGAGCGTGGACATGGGAATACCTGTGAGTGGCATCGGGGCGGGATTGCCCGGTGCCGCGCGCCTCACGCCGCCAACGCCGCTGTCAATGGGCGTCTACGCCGGCCCGAAGGGACGCGAGCGCGCTTCGCGCGAAACCATTGACAGCCAGCGCGGCGTGATACCCTGAAAGAGCACCGCAAGCCCGCCCCTTCTGCGCTCTGGCTTATTTCCCGCCTGCCGAAAGGGAAATGACCGTCGGCATCTTGATGTTCGGTGCTGCATCCCCGAGAGCGTTGGACTGCTTACCTCGCGAGCGACTCGTGTCCAGTTGACGGCGCGGCCAATGGCACGTACGCGAAAGGAGAGGTAATCACAGTGCGGGCGAAAATCATCCGATGATTGACGGAGTCGGAGCCTCTGATGGGGACCATAACTCTGCCAGCTGGTGTGCGGGCGCGACGGTACGCCTTTTGATGACGGTCACTTCATCCGCAAAACCACACTGCGCTTCAAGACAGGCGGCATGCGCTGCGCGATGGTGTTTCGCCGAGGACCGCCAGGCGCCTCCGCCGAGCGCGCCCGATACTGTGTGAAGAAACTATCGAGCGAGAGAAACATGATGGAAAACTATCTCAGCGCCTATCGCTATCTGAACCTGACCCGAGACGCCCAAGGCGTCCTGGTCGTGCAACTGCACGACAAGGGAGGGCCCCTCATCTTCAGCGCAGAAGCGCATACTGAGGTGACCGACGCTTTCTACCGGATCTCCCAGGATCGGGCCAACAAGATCGTGATCCTGACGGGGGCGGGAGGGGACTTCATGATCGGCGTCGACTGGGCGTCCTTCAAGGACGTCTCCGATCCCGGCATTTGGAGCCAGATACTCGACGAGGGGGTCCAGGTTCTCGAGAACATCGCCAACATACGCGTCCCCGTCATCGCGGCCGTCGAGGGACGCGCGCATATCCATTCCGAGTACGCCCTGCTCGCCAACGTCATCGTGGCGGGGGAGGGCGCGACCTTTCAGGACATGGGTCATTTCGCTGCGGGCGTCGTGCCCGGCGACGGTATCTTCACCACGTGGAGTTATCGCGCCGGCCCTGGGCGCGCCGAAGCGTTCCTCTTGAGCCCCACGCCGCTCCCGGCGCGGACGGCTCAGGAGTGGGGCGTCGTCGCCGAAGTCGTGAGGGATGGACAGGCCCTCGCCCGGGCGCGGGAACTCGCGGGTCACTATCTCAAGGCCCCGGAAGTGGCCCGGCGAAACACACGCGTGCACTTCATCCAGCCGCTGAAGGAACGGATCGTCCGCGAAGTTGGTTATGGGCTCTCCCTCGAGGGGGCATCGGCGGCCGATCTGGTCAAATCGAAGCACGGCTCGCGCTGAATCTTGAAGAAATACATGGTCATCACCGGCGCCTCGAAGGGAATCGGGCGCGCCGCAGCGGATGCTCTCGCCGAGCACGGATGGTCCGTCATAGGCGTCGCACGGACGGAGCCTGCCGACTTTCCCGGAAAGTTCATCGAAGCTGATCTTGCGGATCAGAGCAGGACCGAGAGTCTCGCCAACGATTTGGCCGCTCACGGCGCCGTATTGGGCATCGTCAACAATGTCGGGCTCGCGAAGCACGAAACCTTCGGCACCGTCGACCTCCGCGAATTCGCGACCGTGATGGATTTGAACGTTCGGCCGGCGCTACAATTGACTCAGGCGTTGCTCCCGGGCATGCAGCGGGCACAATTCGGCCGCATCATCAACATCACTAGTCTAGTCACCCGTGGGCTTGCCTTCAGATCCAGCTACGCTGCGGCGAAGGCAGCACTTGAAAGTCTCACCCGCACGAAAGCGATCGAGCTGGCATCCTACGGCATCACCGCAAACGCTGTTGCGCCGGGTCCGACCGAGACCGAGCTGTTTCGCTCCAACAACCCTCAGGGCAGTGAGGGAGAGGCGCGGTATCTGGCGAGAGTGCCCATGAAGAGATTTGCGAAGCCCAGCGAAGTTGCGGCCGCAGTTGCTTTCCTTGCGAGCGATGCGGCCGGCTTCATCACGGGCCAAACGCTGTTTGTCGATGGCGGCGCAAGCCTCGGCTCTTTATAGCCTGTAAGCGCGCGAGGCCGTGGGCGTATAACTTCCGGTGTCGTTTCTTCTTATGCGCCACCCCGAGCAGAGCGCTACGCGGTCATGTACCTGCCCTCGGTGTCCTCAACGTGCTCCTCACGCGCGCCAAATTCACCCGGTGCATGAGCATAGTGGCGTCTTCGGATCACTCCGGGATCGAACCTTTCTTCGGCCTGTTGCGGCCCTCTATCGCAGCGCCGTCCCTTTAGCAGGATTTCTGGGCGCTTATCGTGTTACGAGAGGAGACAATTTGTCTACCACCCCACCTCACCTGACCCGGTACAGGACTGCAAGAGTGAATCTAAATCACGGAGGCTATAAATGCGGGAGATCGACCCATCACAATTAGTCGACGACCCCTGTTGACCGGCATGGGTTTGGTGGCCCTTGAAAGTATCCTGGGCCGGGCCGTTGGTGAGCCGGCCGCTGTCGGTTCGCAGACCCAGCTCCGACCTTCGGTATTGGCGTTCGATGTTATGGAGACGCTTCTTGACCTCGGAGCGCAGGGAAAACCGGATGTGACTCAGTCGCCGCGGCTACGACGCGGCCTCGAGGATCACCTCAACCACACTCTGTGGCGCCGTGACCAACGGCGTGTGATCGAGCCGTTCAGTACGTACCCGCGCCTTCATTCGCAACGCCAGGTAGCGCTGCGTTGCCACGGGGATCATGCGATCCTCCTCAGCGATCAGGTACCACGAGGGTTTCTCGATCCAGAGGGGACGGGGCGAGCGCTCCTGGATACAGGCCAGGGCGAGGGGACGTTGCGTGGCGTTCAAGAGCCCGATCTGCTCAGCGGTGGCATTCTGCGCGAACGCCGACTCGAAGCTCTCATCCGGCATCCAGATAAACCCTGATTCATCCGGAGCCAGCTGCGGCGCCAGCGGATGCGGCTTCTCGCGATAGAAGACGTCGCCTACGGTTTCACCCTCCGCGGGAGTGAGTGACGTGATGTAGACCAAGGATTTCACTCGAGCGTCTCTGCACGCCGAGATAACGGCTCCTGCGTAGGCGTGCGAAGCTAGGACGACCGACCCCGTGGTACGCGAGATAACCCGCTCAAGCGCTTTCACGTCATCACTGAGGGATGTCAACGGAAGTGGCGCGGCGATCACTCTAAATCCCTTGGCCAGCAATGGGCGTATTACAGCACCCCAACTCGAACCGTCGGCCCATGCACCATGAACGACCACGATCGTGACTGACTTACTGACTACGTTCATATTTTCGCCGCCGCATGCCTTCGCCCATTTCGCTCATCGGCTTGGAAAGGGAGCCGCGCCTCCGCGCTCCAGTCAGAACTCCGGCACCTGTATCAGACTAGTACGCGCGCAACACAGTGCGATTGAACTCCTTTGCCAAAAGATTCACTTGAGTGATGCGGCAGCGAAGGCTGGACGGCGACTGACTCATCTCGTGGTCTTTGTCGTCTTTACAGGCCGCGTAACTCTGCGAACGGAGAAGAGCCACACCTGGATCCGATCGCGGCGCGTCGTAGGCCAACGAGGCTGGGTTTCCGCTGACATTGCACGCCTTCGAGCCAGCGCCAGCTAGGCCGGTCGGAACATTACTGATCCTGCAGTACCCGCAGTGCGCTGCGGATCCTCAACAGATTGCGGCGTGAAGCTCCCACTTCCCGCCGAGAGTCAAGCGGCAAGCCTTCAGGTACCTGAATTCAGACGACTCGTCCCCTGGCACGACGTTTGCTTAAATGAAGGCGTCCGATTCGCGTGCAAGCGCAATCCGGACAATGCGTAACCCGCCCTGTGGAAGGAATTCGCGCAATGGTCTCGCAGCGCGGAAACGACGCGCCGGAGACGCGTCTCGGGGGCGCGCCGCAATCGATCCTGGTGATTGACGATACGCCCGCCGACATCGGAATGCTGATCGCAACCCTCTCCGAGGCGGGTTACCGCGTGCGCGCGGCGCCGGACGGCGAGAGTGCTTTCGAGCAAGCACGCAGCACAACCCCAGACCTCATTCTGCTCGATGCCGAGATGGCCGGTATGGATGGCTTTGCGACCTGCCGGCGATTGCGCCAGCTGCCGAAACTCGTTGAGACTCCTGTGATCTTCATGATTCAGCTCTCCGAACCGCAAGACCGAGTGGGCGCCTTCGCGGCCGGCGGGGACGACTACGTCACCAAACCCTTCCAGTATCAGGAGGTGCTTGGTCGCGTGCGGCTGCATCTCCGGCACCAAACACTCGAGTTTGAGCTCGAGCGCTTATATCGCCAGTTCGATAAGCGAGTGGCCGAGCGCACCGTGGAGCTCAAAGCAGCGATTGCGGAAAGCGAAGCGCTGCGCAGCCTGCTGCAGCAGGAAAACCACGCTCTGAAAGAGGAGATTCGGAGACGCGACGAAGCCAAGTAGATCTCGAGAGGCTTTGCGGCCGTACCTCATGCGCGCCGGTCCGAGCCGCGGTTGATGCCGAATTTCTTCATCCGAAAGCGCAGCGTTGCGGGCTTCAGGCCCAAACGCACCGCGGCTCCCCGCTCACCCTCGATCACCCATCCGGTCGCGCGCAGAACCTGGAGGATGTGTTCGCGCTGCACAGCGAGCAGTGTCGAGTCTGGCTCCGCTGCCACACCCTCGGGCTGCGCGGGGGACCCTGGCACACCGGGCTCGGCTGCAACCGGTGGCGGCTCGACGGCATTGTCGTTCCGCCCGCGAAGAACACTCGCCGTGCCCAGGATATCCGGCTCGACATGCAGCACTCCTGAATCGGTGAGGATTAGTGCGCGCTCGATGAGGTTCTCGAGCTCGCGGATGTTGCCTGGCCAGGGGTAGGCAACCAGTCGCTGTACAGTTTTCGAATCGATGCTCTCGATGTGCCTACCGACACGTGGCGCGTACCTCTGCACGAAAAACCTGATCAGCAACGGAATGTCCTCGGAGCGTTCGCGCAAGGGAGGCAGGGTGAGGGGAAACACGTTCAGGCGGTAGTAGAGATCCTCACGGAACTCTCCCGCGCGTACGGCCTTGGCCAGATCACGGTTGCTGGCGGCGACGATGCGCACGTCGACTTTGATCGTCTGACTCGAGCCTACTCGCTCAAATTCCCGCTCCTGCAACACGCGCAGCAGTTTCGCCTGCACTTCGAGCGGCATCTCGCTGATCTCATCGAGAAAGATCGTGCCATGTTGTGCGAGCTCGAAGCGCCCGGTCCGTCGCTGGACGGCGCCGCTGAAGGCGCCGCGCTCGTGACCAAAGAGCTCGCTTTCGACCAGTCCCGCTGGGAGCGCCGCGCAATTGAGCTTGATGAAGGGTTTGTCCGCGCGGCGACTTGCGGAATGGATCGCGCGCGCGATCAGCTCCTTGCCAGTGCCGGTCTCGCCGTAGATCATTACGGTTGCGTCGGTAGGCGCAACCCGTTGGACACCCTCAAGCACCTTAAGGAGCTTTGCACTCGCCCCGATGATTTCCTCGAAATTGTGAACCGACTTGATCTCTTCCTGCAGGTACAGGTTCTGCGCCTGCAGCCGCGCCTGCTCGCGCTCAAGCAGGACGCGATCCGTGATGTCAATGAACATCGTCCGGGTGTACTCGCTCTTGGGATCGGGTCTCGACCACCATTGAATGAATATCTGCCGGCCGTCCTCCTTGCGTCGCAGTTCCAGCACTAGCCCGCTGGCATCGGTGCCTCTGCCGACCACGCTGAGCGCTTCACGTGCGCGAGCCTTGGCTTCCGGTATGTCCGGCACCAGCGACAGACCCATGAATCCAGGCACGATCTCATCCGGCCGCACGCCAAGAATCTTCAGCGCCGCGCGGTTGGCGTGAATGAACTGCGAATCGAGCCTCTCGCTCACGTAGGCGATCGGCGCTTCCTGAAACAGGTCGCGGAAGAATTCTTCGTTCTCACCGACCTGCTGCTCGGCGCGCCGGTGACGCAGCTCCCCAGCCGCCTGAGCCGCAAAGGCCTGAAAGATCAGCCGCTGCGTCTCAGTGAGCTCCATGGGTGCGGGGTCACACGCGTACAGGTGCCCGAGTACGGCGCCATCCACCGAAGTTAGGGGCGCGCCGATGTAACTGTCGGCGCGGTTGGCGAATTCGGGAAAGTCCTTGCCGAGACCCGTGGGATAGTGGCGAAACTCCCGAGCCAATTGCCCGGCGCAGAGTGTGTTGGCGGGGTCGAGCTCAGGGTTTTCGGCGAGCTTTCCATCGACCCAGCGTCCGATCGTTCGCATCCGCTGCGGCGCAACGAGCTCGCAGGCTCCCGCTTCCTTTACGCGCAGTGCCTCGCAAAGGCTGCACAGCAGCGTGGGAAAGAACTCCTTGCCCGGTCGGGGCGTTCCCTCGACCAGAGCATCCAGGGCGTGTCGTTCGCTAGGTGAGGTCATGACTCTACCGCAAGCAACCCGTCGTCATTCTATCCGAAGGGTCGCAAAGCGCCCGCAGACTGATCGCTCGCCGCTTGCCTGAGCCTTTCACTCAGCCGCGGTCCTGCCGAAATAGAGTATTGCCGCGGCGGTCTCCCCAGGGGCCGATGTAGCCACGCCCTATTCCCACGGCGTCGTCGTCGCCCCTCACAGGGGATCGGTGCTCCCCCTCTTCCTAGATACATGCGGGGTCTTGCTCCGTCGGAATCCGTCCAGGCCACGTCCGCCCTCACCTCTCAAATCGCGCGTGGCGTGTGAAGCAGGGAGCTCACACGCGTCCCGGCATTACCGCCGCCGAAGAGCCGCAAGTGGCCGGCTTTCCGCCCGCAACCTGCTGCGGGCGTGAGGTCACTCCCCACCACTCGATTCATAAAAAAGTCCCACGCGATCCATTACTTGGCGCCGCCCGGCACACATTTGCCGGTGCTGGCACGGAGATTGCTGAGTTCTCCTTACCCGATGAATCGAGGCGGCGGCTGATGAATACAAAGCACTTTGACGCCGATCGAATCAAACACTGTTCAAGGACTCTGGACGAGGACGAGTTAAGGGGGATATTCCCCCGCCGCCACCGGTTTAGCTGTGTGCGGATCCCCGACAGTCCGTCATGACAGTTGGCCCTCTTTGCCGTGGACAGGCCGACACTTTGATGGACCGCGAATTACAGAATTGGTTTGTGAGCGCGATTCTCCCGCACCAGGCGGCACTAACGCGCTACCTCAATCGCGTGTGCAAACGATCAAGCGAAGTACCCGATCTGCGCCAAGAAACCTACGTTCGCGTATGCGAGAGCGCGAGAAAGTCACGTCCCCGTTTTCCCAAAACGTTCCTCTTCACGACCGCCCGCAATCTGGTGATCGATAAGGCGCGTCGAGAACGGATCGTCTCTATCGAATACACCACAAATGAGACCTTTTTGAATCTCTCAATGGACGAGCTGACGCCTGAGCGCCGGCTGGCAGCTCGACAGGATCTTCAGTTGGTGACTCGCGCTTTCGCTTCTCTTCCTGAAAGGACGAGATCGGTGATCTGGCTGCGCCGTGTTGGTGGCCTTTCTCAGCGTGAGGCGGCCGCGTCTCTTGGCATCGATGAGAGCGCTTTGGAAGGTCACATGACACGTGGCATGCGCAGTCTTTCAAAAGCAGTCTTGTCGAGCAACGCCGCCCCCCAATG
>Ga0335080_10007607_pt1 | contig 11242 bp, 10 predicted proteins | sample Lox_Sample_34_FD_206720 | JGI IMG/M metagenome (GOLD analysis project Ga0335080, IMG submission 206720) | Soil microbial communities from Loxahatchee National Wildlife Refuge, Florida, United States - Lox_Sample_3.4 | ecosystem: Environmental > Terrestrial > Soil > Wetlands | place: USA...
GTCACCCTCCCTTTAGGTTGATGCGGCAGGCTACCACGGCCACTGGACCACGGCACGCCGCATCCGCCATGACCTGATCCGCTCCCACCGCTCCAAACAGCGAAACGGCGTGAACAAAGGGAGCCAAACGGTGGCAATCGGGACAAAAACACAATCAATTACCGAGGTGCCTTGACGCGCTTCCACCTGCGAGGTGGTCCTCGATACCGGCGATTTGCTCGCATGGAGAGAAGGCGATTCGGGACCATTGGAATGGTCAATTGTAACATATTGCTCGCGAAATCCCAATGGAGGACGAATGACTGACTCGTCACCTTTGATGTTGAAGGATGAAGTTCAAAGAAATCATCCCGTGATTGACCTCATTCGCAAGCGCGCTGAGGCAGCCGGGCTGTTTCCAAGCTTGCGTTCCATGTCTTCGGCTGGCGCCGGTCCGAGGTCGATGAATGGCAGGCCGACCGGGCGCAGGGTCGAGGTCGAGAGATGGATGGCCGATCCAACTGCTTGGGCACAGCGGTCGAGGGCCTGATGTCTCGCGGCGCGCAATCCTTCCGGCGGGGCGACGTTATCAAGGCCGTTAAGGCAGTGGAAAAGGCCGGGCTCAGGGTCTCACGGGTCGAGATTTCCGGTGGCAGGATCATCGTATTTGCCGGTCGACCGCAGGGTGACGAAGCTGCGGTCGAAACCTCTGATGATCTTCGGAAGCTTCTCTAATGAAACCGCCCCGCTCCGCCCTGCCCTTGCCGCGCTACGTCGAGCGCAAAGCGCTCAAAGGCGGCTTGCACAGGGGTCTTTCTAAATCTTGTAGCGGGGGCCATCCGCCTTAACCGCATAGAGCCCGTCGGTGCCATCGGCAGACTTTTTCGTGGATGCTGCGGAAAAATACCGGGTAAAGGTCGCCACTTCGTGATGCCGTTAATACCCCGAAATGCCGATAGTGTTGCCGCATCAATGTTGAATCGCTTCGCAGCGCTGGGGACTTCCAAATGCATAGACCTGAGTTCGCAAAGTTTCTCGTTCGCGTGCCGCTGGAATTGAAGGAGTGGCTACGGACCGAGGCCGTGCGCAATGCCTCTTCGCAGGTCAGTGAGGTTGTTCGCTCTATTCGTTTTCGGATGGAAGCCGAGCAGGCGAAGGCGGTCCGCTAATGCCCCGTCGCCCTGCCGCCTTTACCCAAGCTGAAGTTGCGCGCGAAACCGCAGCGGCAGTTGCGTCTCTGGTCACTGAGAGAAAGCAGAGGCTTGGTTAGTGATGACCCGCGCCCTGTCCTTCACCTCGCCTCGCTGGCCGGCGCGGGCGATCGCTGATGGCCAGCGCCACCGTGCAAATCAACGCCGCGTCATGACAAAGCCATCGCCGGAAACAATCGAAAGCGAGCGGGACAAGCTGTTCGTTACCGACAGCGAGCTGATCCGCCGTCTCGGCGTGCCGGAGAAGGTTGGTCGCGTGGCGCTACAGGACCTCGACAGGTTCCACCCCGGCCGCCCTCAATTTCCACAGAAAGACCCGTTGTTCGGCGGTCGGCGATTCTGGCCTGCCGTCGAGAAATACCTGATGCTGCGTCACGGCGTGACCGGCACACCGTCATTCATGGCCGCACCACAGTGGCAGGAGAAACACGATGAGACCTTCAAGGCCGGTGAAGCCGGCACATCTGGAGACGCGCGGTCTCGTATGGAGACCCCGAAAGAAACACTGGGCCGCCTATTGGATTCCGCGGCAGGACATCGCCGCCCGCGGTTATCCCATCGAAAGCCGACTCTTGTGGCCCCCGTCGAACCGGCCGACGGCGATCCCGACGGAGGCTGATTGGCGGGACCTCGCCCGCGCCTGCGACGTGCTCCAGAATGAAATGTTGGCATGGGGCAGCGGCGTTCCTGTCGTCAACCCCCTCGCCGGCTTTGACGGCACGATCGCCTCGCTGGTGCGTATCTATTTGCACCACGAGCAAAGTCCCTATCACGGGCTGCGGCACAACACGCAGATCACCTACGGCCGGCGCATGGACTACATCTCGCGCGACTTCGGCCACAAGCGCATCGCCGACATGACCGTCGCCGATTTCAGGGAGATGCATTCCTTCTGGCTGGCGCCGACGGATGTGAACGGCAAGCGGCGCGTTTCGCACGCTCACGAACAAATGGTTTATGTCCGGCAGGCCTTCCGGTTCGGGAAAGCGCTGAAGCTGCCGGGATGCAGGGACGCCAAGGACATCCTCGACGAGATGGATTTTCCGAACGTCAGGCAACGGACCACGATCATCAGCAACGAGCAGGCGGTCCTCATCCGCGCGGAGGCACATCGGCGGCAACTGCCATCGATCGCCATCGCCCAAGCACTTCAGACCAGTCTCGCCGTTCGCCAGAAGGACGCGATCGGCGAGTGGGTGCCGGTCTCAGACCCGGGCATGTCTGATGTGCACGACGGCATGTGGAAGTGGGTCGTCGGTTTTCGTTGGGAAGAAATCGGCAAGGACTTCCGGCTCAAGCACCGGCTCAGCAAATCGCTCCGCGGGCGCGAGGCCGTTGCCGACAAGGACGAAGGCAAGACCAAGGAATGGCTGCTCTCGCTCTACCCGATGCTGATGGATGAATTGGCGAGCATGGCTGGTGTGGGACCATCTGACCTGCGCCGCGAGATGCTGCCGGCATCAGGACCTGTCGTGATCGCCGAGCACAACGGTCTACCATGGGTCGACAAGGCGTTTCAGGCCAACTGGCGTCGGATAGCCCGCGCCGTTGGCATTCCGGATGAGGTGCAGAGTCGCGACAGCCGGGCCGGCGCCGCAACCGACGCCGAACTCAAGGGCGCCGACGTTGAGAAGGTCAGGAAGGGACTGGGCCACTCAAGGCCGGATACAACCCGCATCTATCTGCGCGATGAATCGGAGGCGACAGCCGAGATCGCTCGCCTCCGGTTCGGGAAGAAGGAATAGCGAACAAGGATGATGAACGATAGCGAACGGGTCTAAGGGTAAGTATTTGATTTGATTAGTGACAGGCCTACCGAATGCCGTCACGGATCATGTATCCCGCGCCGCGGATGGTGTGGAGCAGCGGCCGATCGAACCCCTTGTCGATCTTGGAGCGCAGCCGCGAAATGTGCACGTCGATCACATTGGTCTGGGGATCGAAGTGATAGTCCCAGACATTTTCCAGGAGCATGGTCCGCGTCACCACCTGGCCGGCATGCTTCATCAGATATTCCAGGAGCCTGAACTCGCGCGGCTGCAAGGTCAGCTCATCCTTGCCGCGCGCAACGCGATGCGACAGGCGGTCGAGCTCGAGGTCACCGACGCGATAGGTGGTCTCCTCGGCCGGTCCAACATTGCGGCGCGACAGCACCTCGACCCGCGCCAGGAGCTCGGCAAAGGAATAAGGCTTTGGCAGATAGTCGTCGCCGCCGGAGCGCAGGCCCTTGATGCGGTCGTCCACCTGGCCGAGCGCGGAGAGGATCAAAACGGGCGTGCGGTTGCCCTTGTCGCGCAAGGCGCCGATCAAGGAAAGCCCGTCGCGCTTGGGCAGCATCCGGTCGACGACCAGCACGTCATAGTCGCCGCTCTCGGCCATCGACAGACCTTCGTCGCCATCGGTGGCAAGCTCGGCGACATGGCCGACCTCGCGGAAGGCCTTGGCGAGATAGTCGGCGGACTCGCGGTCGTCTTCGATGATCAGGAGACGCATTTCGTTTGCTAATACTGTGGTCAACTTGCTCTCCTCCAACATGGCGCGGCCGGCATGCGCATGCAAGGCGGCCTCGCCCCATGCGGTTAACCGAAAAAGCGGGCGGTGAAGCTGGGGGAACTTCACCGCCCTTAGGCCCTTCCGACGGAGGGGGGCGTTTTCCACCGGAAGGTAACAGGAGGGAGCGGGCCGTTGGCCCGCCCCCGGGAAAGAGCCGTCGGCGGGGGCGACTGATGCCGGCGACACCCTCCAACTCGTCAACTTCTCTCAGTCGATCGTGATCCCTTCGGAAAACCGCCATTCGTTCTCCGGACCACCCTCTAGCCCTTGGCCAGGGGCACCGCGACGAAGCGCGACTGACCGCCGCTCTTCACGCGCATCAGAACCACGTTCTTGTTGTCGTTCTTGGCGGCCGCAATCGCATCACGCACGTCGTTTGCGCTCGTGACCGTCTTGCCGGCGACCTCGAGAATGACATCGCCTTCCTTGAAGCCGCGCTCGGCGGCCGCGCTCTTGGGATCGACTTCGGTGACGACCACGCCTTCCTTGCCGGCGCCGGCAACGCTGTTGGCCGGAGCTACCGTCAGGCCGAGCTTCGGCACATCGGTGCCGCGACTGGCGCCGCCTTTGTCGTCGTTGCCGGTGTCAGCCTTCGCCTCGAGCTGGTTCGGCAGCGTGCCGAGCGTGAGGTTGATGACCTTGTCCTGGCCCTTGTGCACCACGTTGAGCTTGACCGCGGTCCCCGGCGCAATGCCGCCGATGGTGCGGGCGAGTTCGCGCGCGTCCTTGACGGTCTCGCCATTGACGGCCGTGATCACGTCGCCGGACTCGACGCCCGCCTTGGCCGCCGGCCCATTGGCCTGCGGCTCGGCGACGAGCGCGCCTTCCGCCTTCTTCAGGCCGAGGCTGTCGGCAATATCCTGCGTCACCGGTTGAATCTGCACGCCGATCCAGCCGCGGCTCACCGAACCCTTGTCCTTGAGCTGGGCGACGATGCTCCTCACGGTCGAGGCGGGAATCGAGAACGCGATGCCGACGCTGCCGCCGGACGGCGAGTAGATCGCGGTGTTGACGCCCATGACCTCGCCGTCGGTGTTGAAGGCCGGACCGCCGGAGTTGCCCTTGTTCACGGGCGCATCGATCTGGATGAAATCGTCGTACGGGCCGTTGCCGATGTCGCGGCCCTGGGCCGAGACGATGCCGGCCGTAACCGTGCCGCCGAGACCGAAGGGATTGCCGACCGCGAGCACCCAGTCGCCGATGCGCGGCTTGCCGTCTGCAAGCTTGGCGTACTGGAAGCTCGAGCCGCCCTCGACCTTGATGAGAGCAAGGTCGGTACGCTGATCGGTGCCGATCACCTTCGCGGTGTAAGTCTTGCCGTCATCGGTCGTGACTTCCACCTTGTCGGCGCCATCGACCACGTGATTGTTGGTGACGGCGTAGCCGTCAGCCGAGATAAAGAAACCGGAGCCCTGGCCGGTCACTGGGCCATGACCACGCGGGCGCATGCCGGGCGGCATGCCATCCGGAGCGCCGAAGCGGCGGAAGAATCGCTCCATCGGCGATCCCGGCGGGAACGGCGAATCGTCGCCGTTGTTGTCATCCTTGGCGACCTTCTCGTTGATATTGACCTTGACCGAGATGACCGTCGGCTTCACTCGCTCGACAATATCGGCAAAGCCCGCGGGCTTGGTGCCATTGGCCTCCGCGTGTGCGGGGGTCGAGAACAGCACCGAACTTGGTCCCATCGATGGAGCGAAGCCATAAACGGCGACGCCGAGACCCCCGACAACCGACGCCATCAGCGCGATTTTTCGCACAGCGAGCAGCGCGCCGCGCGGCTTGCGGTATGACGGGAGGGACGAGAGATCGATGGGACGTTCAGTCATGCAGTTTCTCCAAAGCCTTGAGATCGAGTCAGTTGGGCGAGGTCACCCTTCGTGGAGGAACATGGGACTCGCAGCCTTACGGCGCGCTGGCGGCCGAGTTAAACTTTTGTAATGAAGGGGGAAATGGATGCGTCAGTTTATCGCAGATGCAACCGGGCCTGCCGGAGAATGCGCGGAGTCTTGTGGAACCGGATACCCACCGCTTCGCGTAGCGTTGCGAGGCACGCAACTATCCCATTGGTATCGCGCCATTTTCAGGAACGCCGGTCCTGCGTCGCCTCGCCTGCCATCAGTTTCGACAACCGCTTCTCCTCGTCAGGCGTGAGCGCGGGTTGCGCGCCGGCCTGCGTCGCGCGCCGCCGCGCCTGCATCCACAGCGCAATTGCACCTGCAATCAGCACCAGCGGCGGCACCGCCCACAGCAGCAAGGTCTGGCGTTCGACGCGCGGCTTCAGCAGCACGAACTCGCCATAGCGCGCGACCAGGAAATCGATAACCTGGGAATCGCTGTCGCCGGCTGCGATCCGCTCGCGCACCAACAGCCTGAGATCGCGCGCCAGCGGCGCCTCGGAATCGTCGATCGACTGGTTCTGGCAGACCATGCAGCGCAGCTCGCGCGATAGATCGCGGGCGCGCGTCTCCTTGGCGGGGTCGGCCATGACCTCGTCCGGCTGCACGGCATGCGCCGCCGACAGCGAGAGCGCGACAAGGAGGACTGCGGCGCCCAGGCGGCCTCTCATTGCGCTACTCCGCCGCCTGCAAGCCGCGCAGCTCCTTCGCCGGCTTCGGTGCGCCGACGCGCAACCGCCGGTCCGACAGCGAGAGCAGACCGCCGAACGCCATCAGCACCGGGCCGAACCAGATCAAGAGCACCAGCGGTTTGTGATAGATGCGCGCGGTGATACCGCCGCCATCGGTGGTGTCGCCGAGCGAGATATAGAGCTGACTTGCGCCGCGCGTCAGCAATGCCGCTTCGGTCGTCGACATCCCGCGCGTGGTAAAGGTCCGCTTCGACGGCGTCATGACGGCGATCTGCCGGCCGTCGAGCTTCACCATGAACGTCGCCACCTGCTCGCGATAGTTTGGTCCCTGCACCTGGGTTAGGCCCTGCAGCTGCAATTCGTAGCCTGCGACCCGCGCGACGTCGTCCGGCTTCATGGTTGCGATATATTCGCTGTTCCAGGTGGTCTCGCAAACGATGCCGATCAGGGCGACGCCAAGTCCGGCATGGGCAAAGGCCGTTCCCCATGCCGACCGTGGCAAGCCGCGCGCGCGCCTTGCCGCCTTCGAAAGCGGCATGCGGAACAGACCTGTGCGCTCGACGAAGTCGCTGAGCGCGCCGGCAATGACGAACACGGCAAGCCCGATCGCAAGCGGCGCCAGCGCGCTGCCGCCGCGCGCCCACGCCCAGACGATGGCGATCGCAAGCAGCGCGGCGACGCCGGCCGCAAGCAGCCGTTGCGCCGCGCCCAAGAGATCGCCGCGCTTCCAGGCCAGCATCGGCCCGAAGGGAACAGCCGCCATCAGCGGCACGAACAGCGGCGCGAAGGTGAGATTGAAGAACGGCGCGCCGACCGAGATCTTGTCGCCGGTCAGGACTTCCAGCGCCAGCGGATAGAGCGTGCCGATGAACACGGTCGCGCAGGCCGTCGTGAGAAACAGATTGTTGAGCACCAATGCGCCCTCGCGCGAGATCGGCGCAAACAGGCCGCCCTGCTTCAAGGCCGAAGCACGGCCGGCGAACAGCGCCAGGCTCCCGCCGATGAAGACGCACAGGATCAGCAGGATGAACACGCCGCGGGTCGGGTCCGTCGCAAAGGCATGAACCGAGGTCAGAACGCCCGAGCGAACCAGGAAAGTGCCGAGCAAGGACAGCGAGAAGGTCAGGATCGAGAGCAGGATGGTCCAGACTTTCAGCGCATCGCGCTTTTCCATCACCAGCGCCGAGTGCAGCAGCGCAGTACCTGCAAGCCACGGCATCAGCGAGGCATTCTCGACCGGGTCCCAGAACCACCAGCCGCCCCAGCCGAGCTCGTAATAGGCCCAGTACGAGCCCATCGCGATCCCCAGCGTCAGGAAGATCCAGGCCATCAGCGTCCACGGACGCACCCAGCGTGCCCAGGCTGCGTCGATGCGGCCTTCGATCAGCGCCGCAATGGCAAAGGAGAACGAGATCGAGAACCCGACATAGCCGAGATAGAGCATCGGCGGATGCACGGCGAGCCCGATATCCTGCAATACCGGGTTGAGGTCGCGTCCCTCGACCGGCGGATTGGCAATGCGCAGGAACGGGTTCGACGTGGTCAGGATGAAAAGATAGAACGCGGCTGCGATCCAGGCCTGCACCGCCAGCACGCGCGCGCGCAGCGACAGCGGCAGATTTCCGCCGAAGGCCGCGACCAGTCCGCCGAACAGCGCCAGGATCGATACCCAGAGCAGCATCGAGCCCTCGTGATTGCCCCAGACGCCCGTGATCTTGTAGATCAGCGGTTTCAGCGAATGCGAATTCTCGAACACGTTGACGACGGAAAAGTCCGAGGTGACGTGAAGCGTCACCAAGAGCGCGAAAGACGCGCCCACGAACGCGAGCTGCGCGAGCGCGGTGGATCTTGCGACGTTCATCAGTGCCGGATCGCGCCAATAGGCGCCGAGCAGCGGCACCGTGGACTGGATCAGCGCAAGGCCAAGCGCCAGCACCAGGGCGTAATGTCCACTCTCTGCGATCACTGCCTGACCCTCCGCCCCTCGCACGGGGCACCGGCCGCCATCATGGCGGGCTGCTTGCCGTAATCGTCCTTCCAATGCCCCTGCTTCTTGAGCGCGTCCGCCACGTCCTTTGGCATATAGGTTTCGTCATGCTTGGCAAGCACGGTGTCGGCCCTGAAGGTGCCGGAGGAATCCAGCGCGCCTTCCGCGACCACGCCCTGCCCTTCGCGAAAAAGATCCGGCAGGCTTCCCGAAAAGCTCACCGGCAACGTCGCAGCGCCGTCGGCGACCTCGAAGGTCACGGTCTTGTCGCCGCATTTGAGCGAGCCCGGTTGCACCAGCCCGCCGAGGCGGAAGCGCTTTCCCGGCGCGATATGCTGTTCGGCCGCCATCGACGGCGTCGAGAAGAACACGATGGAGGAGCGCAGCGCGTACAATACGAGGCCCGCCGCGAGCCCGAGCACCGCGAGCGAGCCGCCGATCATGGTCAATCTTCGCTGCTTGCGCGTCATGCTCATCCGTCAAAACCGAGATTTTTCAGGCCGTCATTGAGTTGTCGCAGCCGCTCGGGATCGCCGGCCACCGCCTGCCTTGCGTCATTGAGCGCACTCTTTGCCTTCTCCTGGTCGCCCATGACCAGATAGGCCCGCACCAGCCGCAGCCAGCCCTCGACATCGTCGCCATTCTGCTTCAACCGCGTCGCGAGGCGTTCGACCATGCTGCGGATCATCGCGGAGCGGTCGCTGTCATTCATGTCTTTCGCCGCCGCGATCGTGCTGTCGGACAGCGCAGGCGCGGTGCCGCCGCCGACCCGCGTCAACGCGGTCTGGACCAGCTCGCGCCACGGCGCGCCCGCAGGCGCCTTTTCCAGCATGGCGCGCCAGATTGCGGCCGCCTCTTGCGCTCGTCCATCCTGCTCGGCGGCAAGTCCGAGATAGTAGCTTGCCTTCGCCTCGTCGGCGTTGAGCGAAAGCGCGCGATCGAATTCGCTCTTGGCTTCCGTGGTCACGACCCCGCCGGCCGCTCCCACCATCGCCTCGCCGAGATCGGCGCGGCGATCGGCGCTGTCCCCCGCATAGGTGATCGCATTGCGAAACGCCCGCACGGCATCATCGTAGCGGGCGATCCTCGCCAGCACGGGCGCCAGCACGGTCCAGCCGCGACCATCGGTGGGGTTCTTCTCCAGGTGCTGTTCGACCTGCGCCACCAGCGTTTCGACGGACTGGTCACCGCTGGGCTTGACGGCGCGCGCGGCAAGCGGGAAGTCGCCGAGCCGCGGCGATCCCAACGGCAGATAGATTGCAACTGCCACCAAAGGCAGCCCGACGAGGGCGAGCACGGCCGCCAGGCGACGCAGCCGCGTATTCGACTGCAGGGGAGCGTTGGCCTCTTTGTCCGCGGCGGCAAGGAGGCGCCGGCCGATCTCGACACGCGCGGCCTCCGCTTCCCTTGTGCCGATCAGGTCCGCCGCGACATCGCGCTCGATCTCGGCAAGCTGGTCCTTGTAGACGGTCGTCTCGTCGCCGCCGCCCCGCGCCCGGCCGGTCAACCCCAATGGCAGCAGCACGGCGAAGATCGCCGCGGCCGTCATCAGCGCGAACACAAACCACAATGTCATCGGGCGAGTTCCGGCGGCGCCAAAAGAGCTTCGATGCGCCGCTTTACACCAGCCCCGGTTTGCCCGGCAATTGACAATTATCAATTCGCCGTCAGCCTGAAGAGGGCTTGAAAGGTCAGCGATAATACGCTGTTAGCCAATCGCGAAATCGGCGCTCCGGGCCAGGCGCTGTCCGCGCGCATTGAGTGCTATCAGGAAGTAAATTCCGGGCTTGATCGTCTCAGGCAGGCGAAGCCGCAAAGAACCCGTCGGCAGCGGGGAAGCGATGGTCGCAACGGGGTCCGGCAAGGTTTCTCCGCTGGCCTTCTCGACCAGAACGACTTTCGCCTTGATCATCAGGTTGCGGTAGGTGGCCGAGATCACGCGGTTCTCAAGCTCGACGAAATTTACGACCGACTTCATGCGCAAGATTGACAACGGGATTCACACGATAAGGCTACGTGTTACACCGCCTTAGGTCAACCTGTAATTGCAGAAAATCAGCTGGCGCGCGACTGCTTGCGTTCAGAGCTGCGCTCCGCTGCAAGCGCATTCTCGACCGCCCGCTTCATCAGCGAGGCGTATTCCTGGCCGAACAGCACCTCACAGAAGCGGACCGCGGCTTCGGCCTGCATCTGCCGATAGGCACGGACCTTTGCATCGCCGCCGCGCAGCGACTGTACCAGCGCTTCGGTGGCCTTTTCGACATATTGTTGCAGATCGGAATAGGTCCGCAAGGTCACTTCGTTGATGGCAAGCTCGCTCGCATAGGTGCGGCATACCGCGACGAAGTCGATCAGCGAGACGACCTCCTCGACCTCGGCCAGATCGATCCGGGCAGCCGAGGCAATATCCTTGTCGGCACGCTGACGCAGGATGCGCCGGACGCGGCCGGGCACGCTGTCGATCTCCGATTGCAGGGTGTTGGAAATGTCGGCCCTGATCGAGGCGAGCTGCTTGCCCCAGTTCGAATCGTGGCGCAGATCGAGTTCGGTTCGCAGGCCGCGCACGGCGTCATGGAGCGTCTTCAGATGATTGCCGACATTGGCAAGCTGGCCGCGACGAATATCCTTTCGCAGATTGTCGGCGAGGCAGAACATGTCGTGGAGCGCCAGACCGACGGCGATGCCGAAGGGCGTTGCCGCGACGCGGAGTTCGTCATCGGAGGCAGCCATCTTGATCGCGAGGCGGATGATCTGCCAGGGCGCGGCCAGGCGCCGCATCACCATGGACAGCGCGAAGGGCAAGAGCAGCGGCGTCTGCAGCGTGGGAACGTTGAGGGCCTCGGTGACCGTCGTGATCCAGGAGTCCGCAAACACGCGCATTTGGGTCGGTAGTCGGCTGGCAAGCCCGTCAAAGGCCTCGCG
>Ga0335080_10007608_pt1 | contig 11242 bp, 9 predicted proteins | sample Lox_Sample_34_FD_206720 | JGI IMG/M metagenome (GOLD analysis project Ga0335080, IMG submission 206720) | Soil microbial communities from Loxahatchee National Wildlife Refuge, Florida, United States - Lox_Sample_3.4 | ecosystem: Environmental > Terrestrial > Soil > Wetlands | place: USA: Florida...
CATCGGCTTCGCGTGGTTGGGAAATGGTGCTGTTGTGAAGCTTCTCTTTCCCACGAGCCGAAATTTAGCCCAAAGAGCAATTCACACGCACCTGGACGCGCGCAACCGCTGGACATGAATCTGATAGAGCCGCTCACCAATGAGCGCCCAATCGTAGCGATTGGTGACAAATTCCCGGGCGGCCGAAACCAGCCGGGAGCGGATATGCGGATCAGCGATTTGATCAATGGCAGCAACCATTTCCGCCCGATTCTCGGCCAGCAATAAATGAACATTGGTGGTCGCGTCAATACCCTCAGCTCCTAACCGAGTAGAGACAACTGGCACTCCCGCAGCCATGGCTTCCAGGATCTTGAGCCGAGTGCCGGCTCCTACTCGCAGGGGGACTACCACAGCGACTGCCGACGCATAGAAAGGTCGCACATCGTCGACGGTCCCGGTGACTCGAATCCGCTGTGACGCTAATGCACGAACAGCCCCTGAAGGCCGCCTGCCGACAATGACAAATTCCAATTCGGGATGTTTGACGGCAATCTCAGGCCAGATCTCGCGAGCAAACCAGGTTACCCCATCGATGTTCGCATGGTAGTCCATCGCGCCAACGTACAAGATACTCGGTTTAAGCATGTCTGACGTGGCATTTTTTTGCATTTCTGAGATGACAGACGCCGAAAATAAATCTGTGTCCACACCGTTCGGTATTACGTTCACAAGAGCAGAAGGACACCAGCCGAGCAGCTTCTGCTGTTCGCGATCACTAACCACGGTGTGTGTTTCGCCGCCCCCAAGCAGCATCACCTCTGAGCGCTGCAGTAGCCCGGCTGTTCTTCGCGCGATCATCTTCTTTGGCCAGAATCTGGCATTTTTCGAATATCGCCACATTAGCTCGGATTCGATATTTTGCCAGTCGATAACAATAGCCGGACGCTTGGGCGCAGCTTTGATCACATCGAGGTATCCACTCAGATGGATACCTTCGATCTGCACCGTATCGAACCGATTCCGCTCAAGCAGGGTCGCGAGCTGATTAGCGGATTTAGCGTCAAAATAATTCAAGACCGTCAGGGGGCTAGGTCCTGCCAGACCGCGGAGAATCTTCCCCGGTGTGTAGCTGGCCCCCTTTCTCAGGCTGACAATTTCATCAAAGGCGCGATCACTTGGGGGGCTGCTGGGCTGTTCGCCTGAATGGCACATCTCCACGAATGTCACCGAAGCCCGTTTAGCCAACTCTCGGGCGAGGTGATAATCCCTCAATCGATTTCCGGAAGTGAGGGGCCACATTTGATGGGCAGCGAAATACAGCAGTTTCATGTCGTTTCTGCGGTCAGTCAAAAAATATTCCCGTGCCAGATTCTGTTTCCACTATAGTGTGCCGCCCTTGGGCCTATTCAATATAATTGAACCGAGCTAGGAGTATGCACGATCTCGAAAAACTTCGAGCATACGGACCTTGCAAATCAGTCCGCACCGAACCAACAGGTAGATCGAATTCTGCCTCACCAGCGGTTCTTTTGGGCCTTCCAGTGAAACTCGTTTTGTCGAGACCGGGAAAATGTCGATGAACCAGATTAAGATCGCCGCCTTGGTGGAGGGGCGTGTTCTAACCGGCCCGGCCAAGAACATTTTGAGATTTGCTGATGATTGCCGGGACCGGGTGGACCTGACCATTGTCACGTTTCGTAGAACTTCGGGGAGGTACGCAAGTGAAGCGTCGAATAATCAACTCGCGTCCGCAGCCCGCAGTTTGAAAATCCCCGTCGAGGTCGTGGAAGAGAGTGGCCCTTTTGACCTGAAGGTTTTGAACGCACTGCGTGAAATCTTTGAGCGTCTCGGGGCGAACATAGTTGAAACACACGGGACCAAATCTCATTTTCTTGTTTCCCTCTTACGAGGAAAGGATTTTAAGTGGATAGCGTTTCACCATGGGTACACCATGGAAGATCTCAAGGCTCGGCTTTACCAGCAGTTTGATCGATGGTCGCTGAGGTTGTGCGATTCTGTCGTTACGGTGTGTTCGGAGTTCGCGACCATGTTGGAGGGCCGGGGAGTTCGCCCAGACCGCATTTCCGTAGTGCACAATTCGGTAAATACCGATGTTCATCGGCCTCATAAGGGATTGTCGGAAGACGCGCGATACCAATGGAACGTATCGCCTGACGAGCAAGTTGTCATTTCCGCCGGCAGATTATCACCAGAAAAAGGGCATGCGTATTTGGTCGACGCTATCTCGAAAATTGTATCGCTGTCGCCTGAGTTAAAGCTTAGATTGCTGATTGCGGGCAGCGGGCCCTGTGAAAGAAAGTTAAAAGAGCAAGTAAGCGAAAGAGGTCTAAATCAGTACGTCAAGTTCGTTGGCCATCGTTCGGATCTGGACGAGTTGTTCTCGATTGCCGACCTTTTTGTGCTCCCGTCCTTGTCGGAAGGCTCTCCTAATGTTTTGCTCGAAAGCATGGCTGCCCATGTTCCGATCGTGGCGACGAGGGTGGGGGGCGTCACAGAACTTGTTAAGAACGGCGAGTCTGCGATTCTAGTCCCTCCAGCGGATAGTGAATCACTTAAGTTTGCAATACTTGAACTCGTTTTGAATCGTTCCTGGGCGATTCAACTGGCCGACGCGGCGTTCGAGAACGCGCGCTTGCTGTTTAACGCGGCAAGGCGCGATCAGCGCCTCCTAAGCATCTACAGCTGCGCGATGTGCGAGAAATCAGGATAGGAAGACTCGAGTCGAGAAGGCGCAATGCGAGCGTATCCATGTAAGCTTGGGCCGTGGACTTCTCATCCAATTTGCAGAGTATTCCGATGACGCTAAGACGAATCATTAAGAGGGCAGCACAGGGCCTGTCGCTCGTTTTGGTTTTTCCCAGCGCTATTTTATGCGCGTTTGGTCGCCTTCAAGTCTCCTACGTATTTTTCGCGCAATGGTTTGCCCTCTTCCCAGGCTTCGTTGGTACTTTTGTGCGGGCTGCGTTTTACAAATATACGCTCCGAGAGTGTTCGATCGACACGACGATTTCGTTCGGCACGGTGTTCTCGAGCCGCAATGCTTGCGTTGGAGCAAACGTTTCAATTGGGAGTTTCTGCGTTGTCGGGCGCGTTCGGATAGGTAGGGGGACGCAAATCTCTTCGCATGTGGAGATCCCGAGCGGCCGGCATCAGCACTTCCGCGACGAGGGAGGGCAATTTCTCGATTCCTCGAGCGCAGAGGTCGTAATCGGTTCCGATTGTTGGATTGGAGCTTCCGCGGTGATTATGGCAAATGTCGGGGATCAATCCACGATAGGCGCTGGGAGTGTCGTAGTGAAAGACATACCGGATCACGTGATTGCAGTTGGGGTGCCGGCAAAACCGATCAAGAGCTCCAGGGAATCCCGCAGCCCGTGCCTCCCCAGTTGAGTTCGGTGCCTCGCCCTGAGTGCGACCGACTTCCTGCCCGGCGACCGTGATAAGTCCCAGGGCCCCCGGCAATAGGAAATGGCAAATCATTAAAAATGGAATCCGCATGCTATTGACGAAGAGGCGCTTAATGAAAGGGCTTCGCGAACAGCGTCACTCCGCCGCGAGTTCGGCGTGTCTTCCGGTGAACCCCACGGGCGCCTCTATCCAATGACACGATCCACTGGTATGCTCGGGCCCACCGTGAGCACCGCGCCAGTTCAAGCGCTAGACACGTTGCGGGAAGGCCGCGGCCGGATGGTCTGGTCTGCGATTCTCTTGATCCTTGTCGTTCTGCTGTACGGTTCTGTGCTGAAGGGCATGATTTTGCAGTGGTTGCACGACCCGGACTATGGTCACGGTTTCTTCGTTCCGGTGTTTTCCGGTTTCATACTCTGGCAACAGCGCAATCGATGGCTAACAATCGGAAGTAAACCCAGCAATTTCGGCTTTGTCGTGATGCTTGGGGCTGTAGGGCTATTGGTTGTCGGCTCCTTGGGGGCTGAGCTCTTTACCAGCAGGTTTTCGCTCCTGGTGTTGCTCGCAGGAATGATTCTCTTCCTGTCAGGTTGGAGTGTGCTCCGCGCCGTTTCTTTCCCACTAGGCTTTCTCATCTTGATGATCCCCATTCCCGTAATCATCTATAACCAGATCACGTTTCCGCTCCAATTGCTTGCATCTCGTTTGGCATCCTCGTTCTTGGAATTAGTTGGGGTGCCGGTATTGCGGGACGGCAATATTCTGATGCTCTCCAATTACTCACTGGAAGTCGTGGAAGCATGCAGCGGCATCAGGTCCCTCATGAGTCTGACTGCTCTAGCAATTGCTTACGGCTACCTCACAGAGCCACGGCAGTGGGTGCGGTACGTGCTCGTCGTCTTGACGGTCCCAATCGCAATTGCCGCCAATGCGATTCGCATCACGGGCGCCGGCGTACTGGCACACCGTTTTGGACCCAACGCTGCCGAGGGTTTCTTGCACGGATTCTCTGGTTGGGTTATTTTTCTGGCGGCGCTTTTGCTGATGTTCGCCAGCCACCGGATTCTGCGACCCATGGACAAAGGGCAGAAAGAAGAAGCCCATGCTTGACATCCCGGGTGCGGTTCGTTTGTGGATCACCGCAGGTTTACTGCTCGGATCCTCTGCGCTGATGCACAATCTGCACCACGGAGAATCAGTTGTTCCTCGCAGGCCGCTGAGCGAGCTTCCTTATTCTCTGGGAACTTGGACAGGAGAGGAACGCCCACTACAGGCTCGAATCGTGCAGGCGGTGAGCGTGAGCGACTATACCAATCGAGTCTATGTCGATCAGCTGGCGTCCCCCATTCAGCTGTATATCGGGTACTACTCCAGTCAACGAACCGGAGATTCGATTCACTCGCCAAAGAACTGCTTGCCGGGGGCTGGCTGGGCTCCAGTCCGTTCCGGATACGCCACGATTTCTATTCCGGGAACGGATGAGATTGTGGTTAACGAATATGTGATCCAGCAGGATTTGAATAAGCAAATGGTTTTTTACTGGTACCAGAGTCGCGGACGGGTCATTGCCAGTGAATACGATGCCAAATTTTGGATGGTGGCAGACGCCATCTCTCGCAATCGCACAGATGGGGCTTTGGTCCGGATCATCACTCCGATAAACGATGATGAAGCGGGCGCGCGTGCCCGGTTGGTACGTTTTACCCAGCTTCTGTTTCGAAACTTAGACGGCATACTGCCCAATTAAAGTTCAGGGATGTTATAGGTAACGAATAATGGACGCGGCTCTCAAACGTACTACGATGGTCTGCGGTCTGCTTTTATTAGTTCTTCTTCTCGGTTCGTGTGCCAAGGACCCAGAGAAGGCAAAAGCAAAATATCTTGCCTCAGGCCAGAGCTACTTGAAAAAGAAACGGTATGGCGACGCCGCGGTGGAATTCCGAAACGCACTCCGGCTCGATCCGCGCTTTGTTGATGCCTACTACCAATTGGCCCAGGCAGACTTGGCTCAGCACGACTGGAGAGCGGCTTATGCGTCCCTTGAGAAAGCGATCGAGCTCGATCCAAGCCGTTTGGATGCCCGGTTGGATCGCGGGCGGCTCTATCTTGCCGCAAGAGACTTCACCGACGCCGAAGTGGAAGCGAGCACGATTCTGAAACATGAACCCAGCAACGTCGCTGCTCATCAACTCCGCGGCGCTGCATTAATCGGGCAGCAGAAACCGGACGAAGCGCTGGTAGAGTTCTCCAAGCTGACCGAGCTACGCCCAAATGACGCAAGCGCATATGTGAATTTGGCTCTGATTGAAATCAGTTTGCGCCGTTTCGCGGAAGCGGAACGGAACCTGAAGCAGGCCGTTGCCGTGGATCCAAAGTCTTTGCAAGCATGGACCGATCTCGCCAATTTTTACCGGCTGCAGGCGCGTCAACCAGAAGCGGAGCAGATTTTGCAGGACGCGATCGCAAAAAATCCCGACGGGGCCTCGCTTTATCTCGAGTGGGCGGCGACGGCAGCGAGCCAAGGCAGGAAAGAGGATGCGGAAGCCATTCTTGAGAGACTGCGGCGGCAGGTCCCCAATTCGGCGGATGTTGCGCAAGCTATCGGTGACTTCTATTTCCAGATGAAGGAAACGGATCGGGCCCTCGTTGAATATCGAAGAGGTCTGGCGATTACGCCAAAGAACTTGGAGCTCCAGAAGCGGATGCAGGACCTTTACCTCACGACCAGGCAGACGCAACTGGCGGCTGATTTGGATCGAGAGGTAATGAAGGACGCACCAAAAGATACCATCGTGCTTATCAACCATGGGCGGTTGCTCATGGCTCAAGGCGACCCCCAAGGCGCAGTTGCCTTTCTCCAGAAGGTTGTCGCGGATGCGGCAGAGTCACCGCAAGCGCATTATTATTTGGCGATGGCCTATTGGCAAAATGGCGACACGGGACAGGCGCGCACTGCACTGATGGAGGCTCTGAAAGCTTCTCCGGACATGCCACTTGCCTTGGAGTCGTTGGTTCGGCTCAGCCTCGATCAGGGCAATGCGGTCGAAGCCCAAAACTATGCCGGGGAATTAAGGCAACAGTTTCCGTTTGATCCAGAATATCGCCTGCTACTTGCGGAGGCGCTAATTCGGCAGGGGCAGCTCGGACCAGCGGAACAAGAAATCCTGACTGCTAAACAGTTGGCTCCAAACGATCCAAACGTGCGGCTTTCTCTGGCGCAGGTGTACTCCAAAGAGAAAAAATGGGCGGAAGCGCAGAAGGAATTCGAGACATCCGTTCAGTTCGATCCTCGCGACACCACCGCACTCGGACAATTCGCAGAATTTCTGGTTGCTCGAGGACAGGATGCGCGCGCTTTGGCGCTCGTCCGGCAATATGTCGCCTCGAATCCAAACGACGCCAACGGCCACCAGATTCTGGGTGCACTGTATTTCGGCGCAAAGAACTACAGTGACGCACAAACGGAGCTCGAACGCTCGATTCAACTCGATCCAAATAACATGCAGGCCTATCTCAGACTGGGCAAGCTCTTTGAAACCACTGGCAGGACCGACACAGCGATCGCACAGTATCAGAAGGCGCTCGATTTGCATCCCAAACAACCTCTTCTGGCTACCCTGATCGGAAACTTGTATCTCAAAAAAGGAGAGTTAGGAACGGCACGCAGGTATTACGACCAGGCCCTCGCGGCGGATCCGAATTTCCCGGTGGCAAACGCAAACATGGCCTGGGTTGATGCCCAAGAGGGAAAGAATCTCGATGTTGCGCTAGGCATGGCGCAAAAAGCGAAGTCTCTGATGCCGGAAGTGCCTTCTATTACGGACACGTTGGGTTGGGTGATGTACAAGCGAGGCAATTATGACGGCGCCATTCCTCTGTTCCGGGAGTGTGTTCAGAAATCGCCCGATTCTGCGAACTTCCGCTTTCACCTGGGCATGACTCTCTTAGCCGCCGGACAAAAAGCCAAAGGAAAAGAGCAACTCGAGGCGGCTTTGCGAATGAACTTGGGCGCGCCCGATGCCCAAGAGGCTCGTCAAGCGCTCCAGTTGTCAAATTAATTCCGAACGCACAGGAACGCGACAGCGCACCCAGCTATTCTCATGAAACCTCTACTCCAAATGGGCTAGTTCTTCCTGGTTACTTCATTTCGTCAGGTCCATCTGGAGAATTGCCAAAGACTCCCGCTCACCGTAACAATCTCTTCGGTTTCATTGCGGCGCCCGTCCCACGCAATAGTAATTGCAGCTTCGGCGGACCGGATTTGGATATCCGGAGAGCGCTATGCGGATTCGAAAACTACTGGTGCCTGCACTGATTGTTGGGTTCTGCTTTGCGCTCGGCTGTGTGAGTGCTCAAGCGCAGACGACATTTACCTTGAACGTGGACGGTTGCAGGCCAGGCTGTGGAGGAACGCTCCCATACGCGACTGTGACCTTAACCCAGGAAGGTTCGAATGTTCTGGTGACCGAGACGCTGAACCCGGCCTACACAAACGGATTCGTTGCAAACCGGGCTGGCCGTTCTCTTGAGTTCAATATCGCGGGTGACCCAATCATCACCATTGTTGCCAATCCCGGCATGACGTCTGGTTTCACGATTGGAACCGGAGCGTCTCCCGGAGTATTTCAGGTTGGACCGACGCATGCCCGTGCTTCGAGTTTCGGAAGGTTCGATTACTCGATTTCATGCATGGTTCCTTCCGGTTGTGGCCGTGGGGGGAGAAACCCGGACATGGGCCCTCTGTCATTTGTCGTTGAGAATGTCACCATCAGTGGCTTTACCGCCAACAACCGTGGATTTTTCTTCGCATCGGATCTTCGAGGGGTAAACGGCCGAGCTGGCAACGTTGCCGACAGTGCCGTGGGCTTAGCGGTAGTGACGCCCGAACCCACTTCGATGCTGCTTTTCGGCTCAGGCCTCTTGGCGCTGGGTGTTGTTCTCCGGCGGCGCAAGAGAACAGCTATCAGTGCTTGAGCGGTCCAAGTGTTTCTCGGGTCTTTGGGGAGTTGCATGTTGCTCTTGATAAACCGGAGAAAGGTCTAATCGAGAGGCAGGAACATCACGGGGAAGGAAGGGACCATATGATTAGGAATTACGCTGAGTGCACTCACAACCGTTGTTTGCCTGCGGGGTTCTTCGGCAGGTCCATGTTGATCTGCATCGCGGCGTTGCTATGGATTCTCCTGCCGGCACCGGGAGTGCTGGCGCAGACGAACGTCGATTTCGAATGTTCGTTAAGCCCAACGACACACTGCTCCGGAGCCGTCGTGCAGTCAGGGGCAAACTTCAGCACCACTGGTATCAACGTCTTCAACGACAGCGGGCCGTACGCCACGACTCCCACGGATCACTTCATCCTGGCCTTCAACACTCTTACCGGGACCATTAGCCTCGATGGAACGGGCTCGTTCGCAGGGCAGAACCTGGTGGGCCACATCGTATCTTTTAATTCCGCGATCGGCGGGACCACCACCACTGTGAATTTCGTTGTTGACTGGCCGACTCTTCCACCTGCCGTGCAAGCCCAGTTGGGCAGTCCGACCGGAAGGGACGCGGGTTTTGTAATCGCACTGACCAGCACCGGAGCGACGCAGAGTGTTGACGTGCTGATTACGCCGACCCCTGAGCCTCCTAGCATCTTCCTGTTCGTGGGTGGGATTGCTTTGGTGGCGATAAAGCTCCTACGGCCGCGCTAAGCGGAGAGGATCTGTTCGCGGGCCCGGCCCGGGAAGCGATGTGGTATGTGGAGGCGGATCTTTGCATTTGTTACCGCGGCTGTTGGCATAGCGATCGGCCAGGCGGCAGCCCACACAGAGACAATGCGCACTCTCGGGCGCGGCCAACCTTACCTCCCGTTCTTTGGAAACTCCGGGAAATCAAGAGAAGCGACCGTACGCCCCTAAGGGTGGTTGACCCGTGAATTGTCGCACCCTCATCTTAGGAACTTGGGTTTTTGCGTTTGCTCTTTCGCTTGGGGCGGGGACTGCCTCCGCACAGGACGAGCCCTCCTGGCCCGATGATCCCCCTAAACCAGCGGGATTCACATTTCCCGTGCTAACGCCGCCAGAGGGTGAACTGGCGCCCGATTTTACTCCTCTCACCGGAATGCAGAACGTCAGGCTGGGGTTTCCCGAGGTTCGCCATAGCTATTGGGTTCCCGGTCTTCAGTTTAGTTCCAACGTCTTCTCCAATGCCTCCAATCAGCCGGGAACCTCGCATTGGACTGCTGATAATTATTTCATTGGAAACCTTAGTGTGGTCAAAGCCCGCCGTCTTTCGATGTTGGCGATCAATTATTCGGGCGGCGGCTACATCTCGACGGATCCCCGGTATGGAAGCGGGTATTATCAGCAGCTGGCTCTGGCCCAGAATATTCAAACGAAACGTTGGCTCATCCAGTTAGTCGATCAATTCTCCGCCAACCCGCAAAGCTCCTTCGGCTTTGGCGGTGTTACGAATCTGGGAGTTCCCGGCGTTGGCGGCGCGCTCGGTACAGTCATCTCCGGTATCGGTGGCAACTATTTCCCGAATGTTGGCGTCTACGGCGTCGGAGCCTACCGCTACAATCTGGTTGGTTTGCAGGCTACCTATGCTCTCTCCCACCGCGGGTCTATCACGGTCGCAGGTTCGTACGGTCTCTTGGACTTCCAGCAAGTGGGCAATATCGATTCCCGCACTACGGTTGGAAGCGTCGGCTACAACTATGAGCTAAGCCGTAACGACACGATTGGGTTGGTCTATCGCTTTAGCTCGTACCAATTCCCCGGCGATCCTCAGGCGTACGGTTCTCAGGTGATGAGCGTTGCGTATGGGCGAAAAATTACCAGCCGTCTCGGGCTGCGGTTCTTCGTCGGACCCGAAATCACGAATTACCGCATTCCCGTAGGCTCCTCTTCAGAAAACGTGGGCTTCTCGGCCACGGCGAACATGACTTACGCTTTTCGCTATGGAATGTCCACACTCTCGTACATTCACGGTCTTTACGCCAATAGCGGGGTGTTGGTCGGCTCGAACCTGGACGAGATCGAGGCTACTCTTTCCCGCAGATTGACCTCCACGTGGACGGCGAGCGTTCATTTTGGGTATTCACGCAACACCCCGGTGGCGGGGACCACGGTGGCGGGCCATCCGGCTTATGACAATTGGTATGTGGGAGCTGGCGTGAACCGGCCGATCGGCGGGAATCTCAACTTCGGCTTGTCTTACACCTCCTTGACCGCCTATTACCAGCCCGGCTGCGTTGGCACGGGTTGCAACAATCCAAACACCTACAGCACGATCACGGCGAACTTCCAGTGGCACCCGCGTCCCTCTATTTTCGAATGAGTGGTTGGAACGAAATGCGCCAAGGCCGAAAGTTGGACAACTTCCGCAACTCTTCCAATTCCGAAAAATGAGGTTAAGTGATTTTAGACGTTGGTGGACGAGAAGGGATTCGAACCCTCGGCCTCCTCGTTGCGAACGAGGCGCTCTCCCAGCTGAGCTACTCGCCCATCCGTGGCTGAGAAAAATTATATCAGAACCCAAACAAACAACAAACTTTAGCTAGTTTACCGTTGGCCACAACTCGGGTTTTTGGCCACTGGCAGCCAACAAGTTCACCATTTCTGTCATTCTTTCCATGCCGATGTGCGTGTAATGCCGCGTGATCTGCTTGTCTACGTGTCCCACCTGTTCCTGAATAAACTTCTCAGGTAGGCCGTTTGCAACCATCTGGGAGACTCTGCCGTGACGAAACGAATGGCACGTCGCTGGAGGGATTCCTAAACGTTTGCAAAGGGGCTTTAAGACAAAGCGATTCACGTCCGACACTTTCAGGTGTGTTCCTAGC
>Ga0335080_10007609_pt1 | contig 11242 bp, 7 predicted proteins | sample Lox_Sample_34_FD_206720 | JGI IMG/M metagenome (GOLD analysis project Ga0335080, IMG submission 206720) | Soil microbial communities from Loxahatchee National Wildlife Refuge, Florida, United States - Lox_Sample_3.4 | ecosystem: Environmental > Terrestrial > Soil > Wetlands | place: USA: Florida...
GACTACCCGCTGATGAAGCGGTTGCGCAGTTGTTTGTTTTCAATTACTTGACAAGGCTCCCTGGCTAAAAGGAGCGGGGAGCTTTTTCTCCGGCTATTTCTTATTCAATTGTTTCAAGATTTCTCTGGCGGCATTGGCGCCCGAGCCGCCAGTCAGTCCAGCTCCAGGATGGGTACCCGAGCCACAGAGATATAAATTCGCGATCGGAGTCGCATACCGAGCCCAGTCGAGCAATGGCCGCATAGTGAAAAACTGATCGAGCGATAGTTCGCCGTGGAAAATATGTCCCCCGGTCAATCCGTAGACGTCTTCGAGATCCTGCGGAGTGATGATTTGGTGAGTCAGAATCAACTCCGGCAAATTGGGCGCATATTGCGCCAGGATTCGGACAACCGTGTCTCCTAAAGCGACCCTTTGGGTTTCCCAGTCGCCGTCTCTCAACTGGAAAGGGGCGTACTGCATGCAAATCGACATCACGTGTTTGTCGGGGGGAGCGAGCGATGGATCGGTCAAAGAAGGAATCGCGATCTCCAGATACGGTTCGCGGGAAAAGTTACCGTACTTGGACTCGTCGAATGCCCGTTCTAAATAGTCGATGTCGGGACCAATATGAATGCGGCCTTTCAAAGCGTCGGTATTGCCGCGGATGCCGGGAAAGTTAGGCAGACCGGAAAGCGCGAGGTTCACCTTGGCCATCGTCCCCGGCATGCGATAGTGCTCGAGCTTAGCCACGAAAGTGGGCGTGAGATGAACCGGGTCCACGAGCTTCAATAAGGTGCGCCGGGGATCGGCATTGGACACGATGGCCTTGGCTTGGATCTCCTCCCCATTGGAGAGGACAACTCCATTCGCGACGCCGTTCCCCACACTAATCTCAATTACGTCTGCCCCGGTGCGAATTTCGGCCCCGGCTTGCTGGGCGGCGGCCGCCATGGCTCGGGTAATTGCTCCCATTCCGCCCGCGGCGAACGAAGCGATGCCGGCGGGATGTCGATCGGAGGCTGCCCGGATCAGCAGCATCAAACTGCTCCCCGCCGACCAGGGACCGAGAAACGTGCCGAAAATGCCGCGCGATGCCAGGGTGGCGCGGAGCAACTCGGTATCGAAGTACTCCGATACCAGATCGGCCACGGCCATGGGTCCCCAGCGCAACAGGCGATACATGTCCTTCTTGCCTAGGCGGCGAATCGAGCGTCCGGTCTGGAGCATGTCCCAGAGATCGTGTTTGCTGGGCTCGTCGATGTCGGGCGGCGTGAGCGCGAGGGCTCTGCCGATAACCTCGCCTATCTTAGCGAGGGATTGCCCGAACTCTGGATAGCGGGCTGCATCCTTCTGGGAGAAGCGAGCGATTTCTTCGGTGGACTTCTTGAGGTCGCGGTAGAGGAGGAGAACCCGTCCGTCAGGCGAAAAAGAGGCTACGGCCACATCCGGGGCGACCAGTTTCAAGCCATTCGTTGCAAGCCCCATGTCGCGGACTACGTCCGGGCGAAGCGGCCCGGCCATGTGCGCGAGAATAGACGAGCGAAACCCCGGATGAAACTCTTCGGTGATGGCTGCGCCGCCGGGTTGCGGCCGACGTTCAAGGACCAAAGGCTTATAGCCGGCTTTGGCCAGATAGAAGGCGGTGACCAGACCGTTGTGACCGCCACCGATGATGACCACGTCGCGAGCGGCGGGCATAGTCAGGCCGCTCCTTTGATGTCTTTCAGAATCTCGAGCGCGGCCAGGCGACCGGGCGCTCCCATGATTCCGCCGCCCGGGTGGGTGGCCGAACCGCACAAGTAGAGATTTCGAATGGGAGTGCGGAACTGCGCGTAACCGGGAACCGGCCGCAAGAAGAAAAGCTGCTCCAAGGAAAGCTCACCCTGAAAGATGTTTCCCTCGCTCAAGCCCCATTCGCGTTCGAGATCCAAGGGCGTAAGAACCTGCTTATGCAGGATGATGTCCTTGATGTTGGGTGCATATTCCGCAATGGTGTTGATCACATTGTTGCCGAAAGCTTCTCTCTGCTCGTCCCAGTTCAGTCCTGGGCGCAGCTTGTACGGCGCGTACTGAACGAAACAGGACAGGATATGCTTCCCCGGTGGCGCTACGGAAGGATCGGTCAGCGTCGGAATCACCATATCGACATACGGACGGCGAGAGAAGTTGCCATACTTGGCATCGTCGTAGGCTCGCTCCATATATTCCACACTGGGCGAGATGGAAATGGCGCCGCGAAGATGAGGGCCGGATCCACTCAGGGCCTTGAAATTGGGTAGCGCGTCGAGGGCTAGATTGACCTTGCCGGAGGAGCCGCGGAACTTGTAGCGCCGGACGTCCTCCAGAAATTCGGCGGGCAATTCGTCGGGTTCTATCATTTTGACAAATGTCTGGCGGGGATCGACGCTCGAGGAGATGACAGGGGCCTGGATCTCGTCGCCGTCGGCCAGCACGACGCCTCGGACCTTCCCGTTCTTTACCAGAATCTTGGCGATGGGAGCCTGGGTGCGGATTTCGGCGCCAGCTTCCCTGGCCGCCGCCCCAATCGCATTGGAGATGGCCCCGGTGCCGCCGCGCGCAAAACCCCAGGAGCGAAAAGCTCCGTCGATCTCCCCCATGTAGTGGTGCAACAAGACATAGGCGGTTCCCGGAGAGCGCACGCCCAGGAAAGTTCCGATAATTCCCGAAGCCGACATCGTGGCTTTGAGCACATCGGTCTCGAACCACTGATCCAGAAAGTCGATGGCGCTCATGGTCATCAACTGCACCTGGTTGTACTTATCCTCGCTCGAAAGGCCCTGGAAACGCCGACCGATGAACAGCAACTTCATCAGCTCCTTGGGACTGAGCGTGGTGGGATCGGGCGGCACCATGCCGAGAATCGGTTTCACGAAGCGACACATCGCTTGCATCGCCTTGCCGAATTCGTCATACGCTTCCGCGTCGATCTTGGAATGCCGCGCGATCTCGCGATGCGTCTTCCCGTGATCGTTCACCCGCCAGAGATAATCCCCGTTGGGCATGGGTGTGAATGTTCCATCGAGAGGAAGAATCTCCAAACCGTGACGGGGAAGATCGAGGTCGCGGATGATCTCGGGGCGCAACAGCGAAACTACGTAGGAGCACACCGAGAAGTGAAAGCCGGGGAAGACCTCTTCCGTGCAGGCCGCGCCCCCGAGGACATGGCGGCGCTCGAGCACCAGAACCTTTTTGCCTGCGCGAGCCAGGTAGGCTGCGTTGACCAGCCCATTGTGACCGCCGCCGATCACGATGACGTCATAGGTTTGCTTTGAAGCCGCCATTACCGTTCGCCTTCCCTATCGGCTCTGAGCTCCGGACTAAAAGACGTTGCTCATTGCCAGCCGGATGAATTCTAACAAGGACTTCCATCGACGAAAGACTGCCGCCAAGGGTAATCCTCGCTGGAAAAAAAAGCTAGGTGCGGCGGATCAGAGTCCACTAAGAAGGGCGGTCCAACTGCGAATCGTGCTCCAAGGAGATAGCATAGTGAAGGAACTAAGGGCTCATTGTACCCGGAATTCGCTCTTCTGTCTCGCACTCGTGCCCCAGCTTGCCATCCAATCAGATGGCGGTGGTCATTGCCAGCCAAGGCTACGGTGAATATAATCCGGCCTTCGAGCAACTTTAGCTTCGTGGGCCTCTTCGATTTTGCCAGCCACCCACAAAAGGCTCGTGGCACAACGAAAGAAGAAACAGTCCAGAAAGGGGAATTGCCTTGCCGGTCGGAACTGCGTTTCATGCGCGGACATTCGCGCTTTGTCAGAGTCTCAACTACCGCGAATGGTCGGGGTACTATACGGTCAGCGTCTACGAGGTGCATCACGAGCACGAATACAATGCGATTCGCAATGCCGCTGCGTTGATCGATATCACCCCCCTCTATAAGTATCTGGTTACGGGAAAAGACGCGACCAAGCTGGTCAACCGGGTTATCACGCGGGATGTCAACAAGGTCGGCGTGGGGCAGGTGATTTATTGCTGCTGGTGCGACGAAGAAGGTAAGGTGATTGACGACGGCACGATTACCCGCCTCGAGGAGAACAAGTATCGCTGGACCGCAGCCGACCCCAGCCTGCGTTGGCTGCGCCAGAACGGCAACAACATGGATGTCCAGATCGAGGACATCTCCGAAGAGGTGGCTGCACTTGCTTTGCAGGGACCAACTTCCGCCGCCCTGTTGAAGGCCGCGGCCGAAGCCGATATTACCAACTTGAAATACTTCCGCATGACCCGGGGCAGGATTGCCGGGGTGCCGGTAGACATCTCGCGCACCGGTTATACGGGGGATTTGGGCTATGAGATTTGGGTGCCGTGGACCAATGCCGTGAAGGTCTGGGATGCCTTGATAGAAAATGGCAAGCCGTTCGATTTGCATGCCGCAGGGATGCTGGCACTCGACGTGGCACGCGTCGAGGCAGGGCTGTTGCTGATTGAAGTCGATTACACCAGCAGCAAGAAGGCCCTGATTCCATCGCAGAAATACTCCCCCTACGAGTTGGGTTTCGGAAAGATGGTCCACCTCGACAAGGAAAACTTTGTTGGCAAAGCTGCTTTGGAGCGGGACAACAAGCAGGGTGTTCCGCGGCAGTACGTAGGACTGGAGATCGATTGGACCGAGGTCGAAGCCCACTACTCGAAGTTGGGGCTGGCGCCCGTGGCTCCTACTCAGGCGTCACGAGTGGCCGTTCCCGTATACTGCGGCGAAAAGCAGGTCGGCAAAGCAACCACCACCACCTGGTCGCCGGTACTCAAGAAGATGATCGCCTTGGCGAGCATCGACACCGACCACGCGAAGCTGGGAACACGGTTGCACATGGAGATCACCATTGAGGCAGAGCGGCAGAAGGTTGCGGCCAATATCGTGGCCATGCCGTTCTTCAATCCCAAGAGGAAGACGGCTGTGCCGGTCTAGATTGGCGAGTTGCACAAGGCTCTCGCAGGACAGGGTGCCTCACGTGCCCGGTGCAGTCTTTCTCGCGCTGCGTTTCCAGTACAAATAGCCTGGCACGCCGACGAGCACGAGCGCCGTCCCCCAGAACGCCTCGGCGGGACGAGTGATGATGGTGTTTAGGGTCCACGCCGTACCAATCAACACATAGATCGCGGGCACCCAAGGATATCCCGCACAACGGTAGGGTCGGGGAATCTCCGGCCGCTTCCAGCGCAGAATGAACAACCCGATCACAGTCAGGGTGTAGGACAACACCATGCCGTAGATCACATAGGTGTAGAGCTGGTCATACCGTCCGCTTACCGTCAAAATCCCCGCCCAGATACCCTGGCCAATCAAACTGAACGCGGGAGTGCGCCACTGGGGATGGATCGCCGCCATGCGCTTGAAGAAGACGCCGTCCTGCGCCATCGCCAAGTAGACGCGTGCGCCGGACAAGGTGCAGGTCGCGGCCGCGCTGAAACAGGAAATTGCGATCGTGGCGGAGAGCCAGAGGGCGGCGCGAGGCGAGAACAGGGAGGCGGCAGCCGCGTGGGCGATGGTTTCGTGTTGGGCAATCTCGCCGACCGGCATGGAATAAAGGTACGTCACATTCATGGCGAGATAGATCGCGCCAACCACAAGGATGCCGAGCACCATGGCCAAAGGCACGTTGCGCCGCGGCTCCTTAACCTCTCCCGCCACCCAAGTGATGTAGACCCACCCGTCGTAGGCCCAGAAGACGGCAATGAGGGCCACGCCCATGGCGGAAATGAACGGCGCCGGGCCCAGCCCTAAGGTTGCGCCGCCCTGCGGACTGAAATTGCCCCAATGCCCCTTGCCCAGGGTTAGCCCCAGTACCACAAAGCACGCCATCGCAGCGAACTTCGTCCAGGTGGAGACGTTTTGCAGCAGAGCACCCCAACGCAAACCGACAACATTTACGTAGGTAAGCAAGGCGATAAGAAAGATACCGACAAGGTGAGCGCGGGTTATGGAGAGCCCTACGGCCGAGAACACCACGTGGTTCTGGGAAATGACCGGCACGATTTCGCCCATATAGGCGGCGGAGGCTACCGCCAGGGCAGCGATGGTTCCTCCGTTGGCGACGCTGAACAGCATCCAGCCGTAGAGAAAGGCCACCAGATCGCCATAGGCTTCCCTCAAGTACACATATTGGCCTCCAGAATCGGGAAACATCGATCCCAATTCGGCGAAGGCAACGCAGCCGAGCAACGATACGATCCCGCCCAACACCCAAACCAACAGAAACAGTACGGGTTGGGGCAGCGGTCCGGCGATGTCCTTAGCCGTGAGAAAAATGGAGGAACCGATGATGCCGCTCACCAGCAGCAGCACCGAGTCGAGGAGTGACAGGCCCCGCAACAAGGTAGGTTGAGACTCAGATTCCGCCAGTGTTGACATTGCGGTCCGCGGCTTATCCGATTCCCAGTTCATCCGGAGATTCCAGCGGCGTGCCGCAACAGCGGCAGATCACGGCCGAACAATCGCCACAAATTAGGGGATCGGCGACCTCCACCTCACATTTGGGGCAGTAGAAGACTTCCGGGTGTGGGGCAGGTGGGGGTTGCGGGTTGGAGGCCATAAGCAATGCACTGTAGCACAGAAAGCGGCGTCCAGGGTTCTCCCCAGTCTAACGACGTTGACCCGCTGCGGTTCAAGCTTGACCGAGGTTTAAGACGAGGAAGCCAGGCGGTCAGAAGCCCGCCGGTCTCTGCTCTTCGACACCGAAGATTTTCTCGAGCGCCAACCCTGCGCTTCCCAATGTCCCCTCATCGAACAGCCGTCCAATCAGCGTCACGCCGTGGGGCACACGTCGCGGCGGTGAGAACTTCGGGAGGGGATGCGCCGGGTCCGGCGCCCAATCGCTGCGTGCCTCGGACACTTCCACGAAACCGGCGCGCAAGGTCAACGAAGGATAGCCGGTGAAGTTGGTGATGACGAGCATTTCGTCCCGCAGTGAAGGCACCAGCAGGAGATCGACTTGAGAAAACAGGCGCGCCATTTCTTCAGCGACCTTGCGACGGAAACGATCGGTCTGCACGAAATCGACCGCCGATAAGAAGCGCGACTGGCGAAAAACGTTCGGCCACGCATCGGGAACCTGCACCTTGAGTTGGCTTTCTCGTCCGCTCAGCGTCAAATCTTCGAAGGCTGCTGCCGACTCGGCAAACAGAATAAGATTAAGCGAATCGTAGGGCCAATCCGGTATCGAGACCTCGACTGGCTTCATCCCGGCCTGCTCCACCGCATGAAGTGCGGCGCGATCGACCTCGGTAGCAGGGGGCTCCTGCATCCACTTTGGAAAGAAACCGACGCGCAGGCCCTTCACGCTCGAGCCGGCATCGAAGTCGAGATGGGCGGGTACGGTGGCCAGGTCACCCGCATCGGGACCGGAAATAGCCTGCAAGACCAGCAGCGTATCTTCGACCGAACGCGTGATCGGGCCGAGCTTGTCGAGCGACCAGCAGAGCGTCATCGCTCCGGTGCGCGGCACGCGCCCGAAGGTCGGGCGCAGGCCCGTCACCCCGCAACGCATGGAGGGACTCACGATGCTGCCTTCGGTTTCGCTGCCGATCGAGAAGGCGACGAGTCCCGCCGCGGTAGCGGCTCCCGGGCCGGCGCTTGATCCCGAAGAACCTTCTTCGAGCAACCACGGATTCATGGTCTGCCCGCCGAACCAGATGTCGTTTAGCGCCAGCGCGCCGAGGCTGAGCTTGGCCACGAGTACTGCACCCGCCAAGTCGAGTCGCTTGACGACGACCGCGTCGTCTTTGGGCACCCGGTTGCGATAGGGCTCGGCCCCGTAGGTCGTTCGGATGCCAGCCGTATCGAGCAGGTCCTTGCCGCCCCAGGGAATGCCGTGCAGCGGACCGCGATATTTCCCTGATGCGATCTCCGAGTCCGCTTGCTTCGCCTGCACCATGGCATGATCAGCCGTCAACGTGATTACGCAGCGCAGCTTCGGATCAAACTGCTGCAAGCGTTGGAGGTAAATCTCGGTAAGGCGGGTCGAAGTGAGCTTGCGCTGCTCGATCCAGCGCGAGAGTTTGGTCACCGGCGCGTAAGCAATGTCCTCGTCGTTCGCGGGCAACGGTCCCGGCCCGGCCGTGCTGCGCAGGAGGCGGTCGCCTGTTGGTCCCGCCTTCATCTTGTCCGATATCGGATTCCAGGTGGTTGCGGGCACAAGCGTCGTTTCCAGCTGTACCTTGCGCGGACCGGTCCGGCGTTCGTAAAGGGCGGCCATGTTTGCCCGCCAGCTTGATGCGGCCACCGCGATTTCGCCATCCGTCATCTTGATTTGCACCAGCTTTTCCGCCTCGGTTATCGTTGTGGACGAGATCTCCGGACCGACCAGCGGGCCGGTACCGAATGCCGGGGGCGCCCCGGGAGTCGGCTGCTGCTGAGTCTCGGGCACCTGGGCCTGAACACTGCCTGCGACGGCGGCACCAAATAGGCCAGCGGATGTGACGGTCAAGAACTGTCTTCGCGATTTTCGCATTTTTCCTCCCCACGGCATTGTAGCCGCGTAAGGCGATGCAATCGCGGTAATCAAGAAGCCGGGAAACATCGCTCTTGCCGACGACGGTCAGCAGGAAACGTCCCTTGACGGGTCATTGGATACGCCCAGCTCAACGTAGACGAGCGGAAACAGCGGATCGTCGAATGGCGCCCCTTCCGCAAGACGCTCAGCCAGTCCTGGAAAATTCGGTGAGGTCTTCCACGAGCGTGGTGCATGCCGCGCATCGTCGCCGACGAAGCGCACCGAGAACACCCGACGCTTCGCGGCCGAGCCCGCAGAACCATGGAGGGTGAGCATATGGAAAGCCACCGCATCACCCGGCTCGAGCGCCCAGCCCAGAATCCGATACGCGGAACGGTTTGCGTCGATATCGGGCAACTCGGTGAGGCTGCCTTCCGGAAACCACTTGGCCTCGTTGGCCATGAACGAGCGGGGCATCAGCCAAGGTCCAAGATGAGACCCGGCGACCAACTCCAGAGTCGACTCGCGTGGCACCGGGTCCACGGGGATCCACATGCTCACGTTCTGTCGGCCCTCTATGTTGTAGTAGGGCTGATCCTGATGCCAGGGCGTCTTCTGCTGGGTCGCGGGCTCCTTGGTGAGCATATGATCGTGGTGGAGGCGCACCGTCCGGCTGCGCATCAGCTCGGCCGCGATGCTGGGAAGATGGGAGTTGAAGATCACCTGGCGATAGTGTGGATTCACTTGCCAGGTGCAAAAGTCCTCGACAAAGCGGCCCGGATCGTCCGGCCGACTCGCCGTTTTCGAGTTCGAGCTGAGCCGCGCAAGATTGGCGTCGATGCCGGTTCTCAGTGTGTCCACCTGGGATGGCGTGAGGACGTTCCTGAGCACGACAGCCCCGTCTTGGGCAAATTGGTCCGACAGCTCACTCATCTGGCCCTCCTCGATATCGTTGCGAGCCTCCGAGGCCCGTGCGCCAACAGCCTTCCAACATTACTCGTTCGGCGACCAGGAGGTAGCCGATCAGCGGCGTGTGGGTAGTTGTTTCAGCGGATCCAGCAAGTCACCACTGACCTCTACTTTGGGCAAATATCGGGGCGGCTCGCGCATCGGCCCCGTGGCCTCGAAGGCGTAGCCGTAGCGCAAGAGCGCACCGTCCGAGAAGCGCGGCCCAATGAACGAGAGGCCAACTGGAAGGCCACGCACCAGTCCCATGGGGACGGTCAGATGGGGATAGCCGGCGATGGCTGGCATGTTCGACGTGTAGTAGGTGGCGGAGTCGTTTCCGGTGCCTGCGAAGTCGACGAGCGGCGCTGGGGGAACGGTGGGCGCGACCAGGGCGGCGACGTGGTTGGCTCCCAGCATGACATCCAGTCCGTGATCCCTGGCCAGTGCCAGAATTTTGGCGCGCCCCGCCTGATAGGCCGGGCTGTCAAGTCCGCCGAGCTTGTCGGCTGCCTCCTGTATGTCCTGCCCAAACAGGCCGAGTTCGCGTGCGGCGTGCATCTTGTTGAAGGCGATGACGTCGCTCAGCGTGCGTGTCTTCACGGTTGCAGGGGTGGAGGCGAGATAAGCGTTGACGCCCGCCTTGAACTCATAATTAAAGACGACGTCGAGCTCCGTCTCGCGCATGCCGTCCGTTGGGGGCTGTTCGACGTTGACCAGCTCGGCGCCAGCGGCGGTGAGACGGGCGAGCGCGGCGTCGAAGCGCTCGGCGACGAGGGGCAACATGTTGTCCGGGCGCACTACGCCCAAGAGAACACCTTTGAGCGCATCGGGCGCGAGCGCCGCGGCGTAGTCTTGGTGGTAGCGGTCGGCGTCCTTCGTGACGGGGTCGGCCGGGTCGCTGCCGATCATCGAAGAGAACAGCAGGGCTGCGTCGCGCACGCTGCGCCCCATCGGGCCCACCGTGTCCTGGCTAGTAGTGATCGGCACGACATAGGTGCGGCTCACGAGGCCGATGCTGGGCTTGAGTCCTACGAGGCCCGTTCGCGATGCGGGGCAGACCACCGAGCCATCTGTCTCCGTGCCGAGACCGATGGCGGCGAAGCTGGCGGCAATGGCCGCGCCCGTTCCAGCCGACGACCCGCACGCGCTGCGGTCGAGCACATAAGGGTTCCGGGTCAGACCGCCCATACCGCTCCAGCCGGCAATGGGGTCGGAGGCTCGCATATTGGCCCACTCGGAGAGGTTGGTCTTGCCCAGGATGATGGCCCCCGCCGCGCGCAGCCGGGCAACAACGGGCGCGTCGCGCCCGGTTACATTGTTCTCGAGCGCGAGACTGCCGGCAGTGGTCGGAATCTTATCCAGGGTCTCGATATTGTCCTTGACCAGGATCGGCAGGCCGTGGAGCGGTCCGCGCAGTCTGCCTGCCTTGCGCTCGGCGTCGCACTTCCTCGCTTCGGCGAGCGCGTCGGGATTGAGTGAGATCACGGCGTGGAGCTCTGGGCCGGCGCGGTCCATTGCGGCGATGCGGGCCAGGTAGGCTTGGACCAACTCTTCGCTCGTGACCTTGCCTGCCTTCAACTCATCGAGCAGGTGGGTAGCGGAGACTTCCTCGACGACTGCATCGGTCGCGCTTTTCGCGGCGAGCGGCGCGGTCGCCAGTCCGAGCAGCACCAATGTCGCCGCGATCCGCTTCCCTAGAGTTTGCTCCGCCACTGGTACCTCCTTTGGGACATTTAATCTGCTTTGCCTCGATGGCAGAAAACGGATCCAAGTTTTACAGTTGCACAGTGCTCGGCGGCAATTGTAACGGCCTAGTACATTCAGTAATCTCTTGCTAAGAGTCGCTCTGGTCCCTC
>Ga0335080_10007610_pt1 | contig 11242 bp, 10 predicted proteins | sample Lox_Sample_34_FD_206720 | JGI IMG/M metagenome (GOLD analysis project Ga0335080, IMG submission 206720) | Soil microbial communities from Loxahatchee National Wildlife Refuge, Florida, United States - Lox_Sample_3.4 | ecosystem: Environmental > Terrestrial > Soil > Wetlands | place: USA...
GTATCTCCCGCCGTGGCAGGGACAAAGGAAGTCCTGTTTTTCCTTTTCCCACTGCACTATGCAGCCCAGGTGCGTGCAGACGGCCGACAGGGCCACCAGCTCGCCGCTCTTCTTGCGCACGAGCACGCCCGTCTCGCCGCGGAAATCGAAGAATTTCGCTTCTCCGGGGGGGATCGCGGCTTCGGGGACGTTCACTTTTTCACCGTTTGCCGCGGTGTTACCTGGAGCCAGGTATTCATATATCGGGTAAAGCGCCGCCGCCGCTCCGACCGCGGCGATACAGCCGAGGCAGCCGGTCAGGAATATCCTCCTGTTGTTGTCCATAGATGCAGCACCCCATTTTCCGTGAAAATATAACTTTATTAAAAATATCACAACGTCTGCCGAAGTCAAGGGAGGCAGCGCGTAAACGCACTTTTTTACTTGATTTGCCGGTACATTTCCATTAATCTCAAATCATCTGGAAAGTATTACAAATACTTGAAGACAGGGGGGGGTAATGACCACAGAACCGGGGCAGACAAAGTTCCAGGTTGATCTGAGAAGGCATCTGCGCGAACAGAAAATTGAAGAGAAGCTCGTTCATCTGATCTGCGAGATTGCCGAGGCGAGCAAGTACGTCATCAATGCCGTGCGGACAGGCGACCTGGGTGTCGCGGGCACTTCCAATCTGTACGGAGAAGAACAGCTCGCCCTCGATGTGCTCTCCGACCGTATTATCCGTAAGCGGCTGATAAAGTCGGGCGTGGTATGCACCATAGCTTCCGAGGAGATGGATGAAATATTCCATGTGACGACGGATTCCGAAGGCCTCTATTCGGTATCCTACGACCCTCTGGACGGCTCCTCCCTGGTTGACGTCAATCTTGCCGTGGGCACGATCGTCTCCATTTTCGCCGGTTGCAACCTGCTGCAGGAAGGTCGCAAACAGGTGGCGGCCATGTACGTCCTTTACGGTCCGCGAGTTTCTCTGGTCTATTCGGTCGGTAATGGTGTCTTCGAGTTCACCATGAACCATCTCATGGAATTCACCCTGAGCAGGGAAAACGTCAGGATGAAACCCAGCGGCGATATCTATGCACCCGGGGGCCTGCGCAACAAATACACCGAGGGGAACGAGAAATTCATCCGTTATCTGGAGGCAAAGGGGTGCAAGCTGCGCTATTCGGGAGGTTTCGTCCCCGACATTAACCAGGTATTGATGAAAGGGAAGGGGATCTTCATGTATCCCGCCCTGAACGGCTCTCCCAACGGCAAGCTCCGCCTCCTGTTCGAACTGAACCCGATGGCCTTCCTGATCGAGAACGCCGGTGGCGCGGCCACCAACGGCAAGGTGCCGATCCTGGATTTGAAGCCGGAGTGTCTCGACCAGCGCGCCCCTATCTATATCGGCTGTGTTGATGATGTCAACAAGGCAATGGAGTATGTAAGCAGTGAATAAAGTGAAGGTGATGTTGCATGGAAAAGCCTGAAAAACCACGCAGACTCTGCAGCGAGATACAGCTTTTCGATCTCTGTACGAAAGGGACCTGTAAATTCAAGGACGGTCGTTATTGCACCGACCCCGACATTCTTGACAAATTCGAAGCGATCAGCGACGAGGAGGATGCCGGTTCCCGCGATCAGTACGTGGATGATGAAATGGAAGAGATGGAAGAGGACGATCTCCATTATGACGAGGGGGTTGGCGTGGATGACTATGACGAGGAGGACCAGGAAGAAGATTACTGATAGAACCTTTCTCGCACTTGGTTACTGAAAGGACTGCTTCCAAGGAAGCGGCCCTTTTTTTTTGCCGGCGGGTCAGCAGTACACCTCACGGACGGCTCACCGGTACATGGCGCCTTACAGTCTACAAGTCATATTCCCATTGACAAAAATTAAGTTTTGATAAAATATCATGCATTTGAACGAGCGTTCAGCCGAAGAAGCCGGAAGAAACATCCTCGAAGCGGCACGGATGATCCGGTTCTGCGCGGATTGGCAAGGAGGAAAGGCGGGTGAAGAGATATCTTTTAACGGCCGTCATGCTGTTGTCTATTGCCGCTCATGCGCCGGCCCAGGAAAAATCGCTCAGCCTCCCTTTGAAGGAGGCGATCAAGCTTGCGGTGGAAAAGAACCTCGACGTGCAGGCCGCGCTTTATACCCCGGCCTCGGCCGCCGCGGACATTTACAAGTACCTGGGTATCTATGATCCCCTTCTCTCACTCCAGGCGGGATACCAGGATTCGACCAACCTTTCCTCGTACATAGTGGTCACCGGCGGAAAACCGGTGAGCAGGGTGAGCAGCACGACCTATAACGCCGGGGTGACCCAGCTGCTTCCCTTCGGGGCGACGGTCGGCGCAGCCTTCGACAACAGCTGGAACCATCAGAATTACGGGATCAACAATTATTTCCAGTCGGATTTGACGCTTACCTTCACGCAGCCGCTTCTCAAGGGTTTCGGCCGAGAGACCACCGAAATCAGCATCAACGTGGCGCGCTTCAACAAGGAAGGCGCTTTGGAACAGTTCAAGTCGAGGCTTCTGGATATCGTGTACCAGGTGAAAAGCCAGTACTACCAGCTCTACAGCCTGCGCGAAAACGTGGAAGTGAAGCGGGCCTCGCTGAACCTGGCGGAGACCATACTGAAAAACACTAAGGCGGAGGTGAAGGCCGGGGTATTGCCGGCCATGGAGATAATAAACGCCGAATTCGGTGTGGCCAGCCAGCAGAAGGCGGTGATCGACGCCGAGCGCGCACTCAGGGACCAGGTCGATGCCCTGCGCCTTCTGTTGCAGCTTCCGGAGGTAACGGAGATTGTCCCTGTGGATGCACCAGTGAAGGAGAGGTATGACGTGGACGACGCACGGGAGATCCAGCTTGCCATGGACGCCCGTCCGGACCTCCGGCAGCTGCGGGCGAGTCTCAAGACCAGCGAGCTGCAGTCCCGCGTGGCTAGAAACCAGACCCTTCCCCAGCTAGATTTCAACGCCAGCGCGGCCCTTACCGGCCTCGACAATCACTACAACCGAGACCTGGAACAAGTCGGCTCGGGTCGGTATCCGGTCTGGATCGCCGGGCTCAAGCTGACCTATCCGATTGGCAATGAAGCGGCGAAAAACGATTACATCAAGAGCAAGCTCGCCGTAGAGCAGAACAGGACCCAGTTGAAAAGCCTGGAGGAGACCATCGACAGGGATGTGCGCATCGCGGTGCGGGCAGTCCGTTCCGGCTACCTCCAGCTCGACGTAACGGCCCGCGGGAGGAGTTACGCCGAGGAAGTGCTGAACGCTTATATAAAAAAGCAGAAAGTGGGGCTGGCGACCACCAAGGATGTCCTGGATGAATTGAACAACCTGGTTACCGCCCAGGGAAACGAGATCCAGGCGGTATCCGATTACAACGTCGCAATCGTCAATCTCTGGAAGACCACCGGCGAACTGCTGGAACGGGAAGGGATAACCCTTGGCGAGAAGGAAGCGGATTCACTTTACGAAAAGAACAAATGATGGCTTCGCAAAAAGTCCAACTGCGAAGTTCAAGCTCAAACCTCGTCACTGCGGCGCACTAACATGTATGCCTCCCGGCTTTCGCAAGCCTTGCAGCTGGAGCTTTTTGCTTTCCCATGGCGAGAATTTGCGAGTTTATCGCAAATGATTCGTGGCAAAAGGCTGTCTCGCGCAAAGCACGCCAGGAACGCACTTGCGGTCGATTTCTCCATTGGCCGACCCCCGTGACCGCAAACCCTCGCATTCCTTGACACGCTACCGAGCCTATGCTAGTTTAAAAGCTTAATTTAGCGGCGGCACCATGCTCCCGGTTACCCCGCGCCGCCCTTTCGGAGACGACATGTATTACCCCGATTACGCGACTTTCGCCTCATTGTCCGCCAGCGGCAATCTGATCCCCGTCTATCGGGAGATCATGGCCGATCTGGATACCCCGGTAAGCGCCTTCAGAAAGATCGATGACGGCCGCTACTCCTTTCTTCTGGAGAGCATCGAGGGCGGCGAGAAGTGGGCGCGCTACACCTTTCTCGGCTCCGCCCCGGCGGAGGTGATCCGCTCCCGCGGCAACACGGTGGAGGTCGTAAGCGGAAACGGCCATATCAGGAAAGAAGAGACGCCTGACCCCTTCGGTTTTATCAGGGATTACCTGGCCCGCTACATCCCGGTGGAACTGCCCGGGCTCCCCCGCTTCTTCGGCGGCGCCGTCGGCTATCTGGGTTACGATATGGTGCGCCACTTCGAATACCTCCCGACCGACAAGCCGGCGACCATAGGCGCCTATGACTCCTATTTCGTCATCACCGATACGATCGTGATATTCGACAACATCAGGCAGAAGATCAAGGTCGTTTCAAATGCCCATCTGCATGAGGGGATAACTCCGCAGGCCGCGTACGATGCGGCTACCGCCAAGATAGATGCCATCATAGGAAAGCTCAAGACGCCGCTGGGACCCGGGGTGGTGAAGTATCTCGCCGGCAAGGTCTCGTTTGCCTCCAACATGAGCCGCGAGGAGTTCGAGAAGGCGGTCGTCAGTGCCAAGGAATACGTGAAGGCGGGCGATATCATCCAGGTGGTCCTCTCCCAGCGCTTTTCCGGGGAACTGACCGTCGATCCGTTCGACATTTACCGGGTATTGCGCACCCTGAACCCATCACCTTACATGTTCTTTCTCCGCCTGGACGACACCCTGGTGGTCGGAGCCTCGCCCGAGGTAATGGTCCGCAAGGAAGGAGCCAAGGCGGAACTTCGTCCCATTGCCGGCACCAGACCGCGCGGCGCAACGCCTGATGAGGATGAACGTCTGGAAGAGGAACTCCTGGCCGATCCCAAGGAGCGGGCCGAGCATGTCATGCTTGTTGACCTGGGCCGCAACGACCTGGGTCGGGTCTGCAGGATCGGGACGGTCCGGGTATCGGAACTGATGGTGGTGGAACGCTATTCCCATGTCATGCATATCGTTTCCAATGTCCAGGGAGAACTGGAGGAGGGGAAGGACGCCTTTGACGTGGTACGGGCGACATTCCCGGCCGGCACTCTGTCCGGGGCGGCAAAGGTGCGCGCCATGGAGATCATCGACGAGACCGAACCGGAGCGCCGGGAGATATATGGCGGTGCGGTCGGCTATTTCTCTTTCTCCGGCAATATGGACATGGCCATTGCCATCCGCACCCTCGTGGTCAAGGACGGAAAGGTGCATCTGCAGGCCGGTGCGGGGATAGTCGCGGATTCCGACCCGGCAGCGGAATACATGGAGACCGTGAACAAGGCGATGGCGGTGGTAAGAGCGATAGAATTGGCCGAACAGGGGCTGGAGTGAAAGGTATCGGCTATCATGCCCGCGAATTCAGGTCCAACTCTCTGTTTACGGAAATCGGAGTTTTGACATGTTGCTCATGATCGACAATTATGATTCGTTTACATACAACCTGGTCCAGTATTTCGGGGAACTTGGGGAAGAGGTCAGGGTATTCCGCAACGACAAGATAACACTTGAGGAGATGGAGGCGCTTCGTCCGGAGAGAATTGTCATCTCTCCCGGTCCCTGCTCGCCGGAGGAGGCGGGTATATCGGTTGCCGCCATCAGGCATTTCGCGGGCCGGATACCGCTTCTGGGCGTCTGCCTCGGGCATCAGGCGATTGGCGCGGCGTTCGGCGGCAAGGTCATCCGCAGCGCCTATCTTATGCACGGCAAGACTTCTCCCATCCTGCACGATGGACGCGACCTGTTCAAGGGGCTTCCCAACCCCTTCGAGGCGACCCGTTACCATTCCCTCGTTGTGGAAAGGTCAACACTTCCTCCTTCGCTGGAGATTACGGCATGGGTGACGGAAGGGGAAATCATGGGCATCAGGCACCGCGACCTCCCCGTCTGGGGAGTCCAGTTCCATCCTGAATCGATCCTGACCGCTGGCGGTATGGATATCCTGCGGAATTTTCTGGAGCTGTCCATAAGGCGGTAAGGCGCCAGTTAAACGTAAGACGTGAGATGTGAGACGTAAGACGAATTCATACAGGAAAACTTTCAAAGTGCTAATGGAAGTAACTGAATTGACGTCTCACGGCTGACATCTGTCGTTTCACCAAAATTAAGGGACAAGTCATGATCAAGAGAGCCATTGCCAGGGTTGTCGAGCGGAAAGACCTGAGTGAAGCGGAGATGATCGACGTCATGAACCAGATCATGTCCGGGGAGGCGACCCCGGCCCAGATTGCCGCTTTCATAACGGCGCTCCGTATGAAGGGGGAGACCGTGGCCGAGATCACCGGCGCGGCGCGCGTGATGCGCGACAAGGTTACCCGCATCCGGGCCGGGCGGAATATTCTGGATATTGACCGGGACGACATCAACATCGATCGGGAGACGATCCTTGACGTTGTGGGTACCGGCGGATGCGGCACGAATACCTTCAATATATCCACCACCGTAGCTTTCATCATCTCCGCCTGCGGAGTGAAGGTAGCCAAGCACGGCAACCGGGCCGTCTCTTCAGCCTGCGGCAGCGCAGACGTTCTGGAGGCGCTGGGGGTCAATCTGGATGTAACTCCCGAGACCGTAGAGAAATGTATCAACGAGATCGGTATCGGTTTTCTGTTTGCGCCGGCGCTGCACGGGGCCATGAAGTACGCCATCGGTCCGCGCAGGGAGATCGGCATCCGCACGATATTCAACATTCTGGGGCCGCTCACCAATCCGGCCGGAGCCGAATGCCAGGTCCTCGGCGTCTATAGTGCGGACCTCCTGGAGAAGATAGCCAATGTCCTGAAGAACCTCGGTTGCCGGCGCGGATATGTTGTGCACGGCATGGACGGCATGGACGAGGTAACCCTGACCGACGAGACGCTGATAGCGGAAGTCACGCCGCAGGGTGTCGTTAAGAGACATTTCAGGCCGGAGGAAGTGGGGCTTGCCAGGTGTTCCATGGAAGAGCTGCGTGGTGGTGACGCCGCCGGAAACGCCGCCATAGTGCGGGAAGTCCTGACCGGCGGCAAAGGTCCGAAGCGGGACGTGGTCCTGGTGAACGCGGCATTTGGCTTGGCCGCGGCGGGAAAGGCGGCCACCCTCACGGAGGGGATGGCAATGGCCGCCGAAGCGATAGATTCAGGCCGGGCTTTGACACAGATGGAGATGCTGGCCAGACTGACGAACGAGTAGGTGGCGTTGTCACCCAACGTGCAATGGAAGGTAGCAGGAAATACGCATCGGAATAATGAATACGCCGGATATTCTGAAAACAATTCTGGATTACAAGAGGCTGGAGGTGGCCGCGGCTAAAGAGGCGCACCCCCTGGCCGAGCTCAAATCCCGCATCGGCGACCAGGAAGATACGCCGCGCGGCTTCGCGCGCGCCCTCCGGAGTGCGGAGGAAACGGACCGGACCGCGATCATCGCCGAGGTCAAGAAAGGCTCGCCCAGCAAGGGGGTGATCCGCGCCGATTTCGACCCGCTGGCCATTGCTGCCGTTTACGCGGAAAACGGGGCCGCCTGTCTTTCCGTTCTTACCGACGAACGTTTCTTTATGGGGCGACTCGAGTACTTGAGCGCCATCCGCCGGATAGTCGATAAACCGCTTTTGCGCAAGGATTTCATCTTCGATCCCTACCAGGTTTACGAAGCAAGGTGCGCCGGCGCCGACGCCATCCTTTTGATAGCAGCCATGCTCGATGATGACAGTCTCGTGGAGTTTACCGCCCTGGCCGGCGACCTGGGAATGGACACACTGCTGGAGGTCCATGACGAGGAGGAACTGGCAAGGGCCCTTGCAACCGGTTGCGCGCTGATCGGCATAAACAACCGCAGCCTGCGCACCTTCGTAACCGATCTCTCCGCCACGGAACTGCTTGCCCCACGGGTTTCCGCCGATCGTCTGGTCGTTGCCGAAAGCGGAATGAACAGCAGGGCAGACATCGTCAGGCTTCGCAAGGCCGGGGCGAGGGCCTTTCTCATCGGCGAGTCGCTCATGCGCGAGCCGAACATCGGCGCCAAGCTGCGCGAGCTTCTGGGGGAATGAGATTGTCTCTGATCAGGGTCAAGATCTGCGGCATAACAAGCGTCGGGGATGCCCTCCACGCTGTGCGGTCGGGGGCGGACGCCCTGGGTTTCGTCTTTCACGAACCTTCGCCCCGGCACGTGTCACCGGAAATGGCGGAGACGATCATAAAAGAGCTCCCTCCCTTTATCCAGGTGGTGGGGCTGTTTGTCAACGCCGAAAGCGCGTACGTCAATGCCATTGCCGATCGCTGCGGGCTCGATCTTGTCCAGCTCCATGGCGACGAGCCGCCCGAATACTGTGAAGAAATCAGGCGCAGGGTGATCAAGGCATTTCGCGTCAGGGACATGTCCAGTATCAACCAGATCAGCGGATACCGGGTCGCCGGTATCCTTCTCGATGCCTTTTCGCCCGCGGCATACGGCGGCACTGGTCAGACCTTCAACTGGGATGTGGCCCGGGAGGCGGGAAAGACCTGCCCTATCATCCTTGCCGGTGGCCTGACCCCGGAAAATGTCCGCCTGGCCGTGGAAAAAGCCGACCCTTATGCAGTTGACGTTTCGAGCGGAGTCGAAGCTGCTCCCGGCAGGAAGGACCCGGACAAAGTTAAGGAGTTCATCTGCAGGGCCAAACTTGTTCCGTGACAGACCCTATTTGGAGGATTCATGCGATTACCCGATAAACAGGGGCATTTCGGCGAATTCGGCGGAAGATATGTCCCCGAGACGCTGATGCCCGCTCTCCTTGAGCTTGAGGAGGCATACAATCATTTCAAGAACGATGCCGAGTTCCGCCGGGAATTCGGCTACTATTTGAGCCACTATGTCGGTCGCCCCAGCCCCCTCTATTTCGCCGAAAAGCTGACCCGCCGCCTTGGCGGGGCGAAGATTTACCTGAAAAGGGAGGACCTGAACCATACCGGCGCCCATAAGATAAACAACACCATCGGCCAGGGGCTTCTGGCCAGGAGAATGGGCAAGAAGCGGGTCATCGCCGAAACCGGGGCCGGCCAGCACGGCGTCGCTACGGCAACGGTGGCGGCGCTTCTGGGGATGGAGTGCGAGGTCTTCATGGGAGAGGAGGATATTCAACGCCAGTCCATGAACGTCTTCCGCATGAAGCTTCTGGGCGCCACGGTAACTCCGGTTTCCGCCGGCACGAAGACCCTCAAGGACGCCATGAACGAGGCCCTGCGCAACTGGGTCACCTTCGTGCACAGCACCTATTACGTGATCGGAACCACCGCTGGTCCCCATCCCTATCCGGCGATGGTGCGGGATTTCCAGTCGGTCATCGGCCGCGAGGCAAGAATACAGCACAAAAAGGCGGAGGGAAGGCTTCCCGATTACCTGGTAGCAGCGGTCGGGGGGGGGAGCAACGCCCTTGGGCTCTTTTATCCCTTCCTCAATGATGTGGATGTGCGGTTTATCGGGGTCGAGGCGGCAGGTTACGGCATCCCCTCCGGCAAGCACGCGGCACCGCTCTGCGCCGGGGAGGTGGGGGTTCTGCACGGCAACATGACTTATCTCTTGCAGGACCGTTCCGGCCAGATCAGCAACGCCCATTCCATCTCCGCCGGACTCGATTACCCCGGTGTCGGACCCGAACATGCCTGGCTGAAGGATACAGGCCGCGCCTCGTACGTTTCCATCACTGATGAAGAGGCGCTGGAGGGATTCAAGGTCCTGACCCTGGAGGAGGGCATCTTGCCCGCCCTGGAGTCCTCCCATGCCGTTGCCCATGTCATGAAGCTTGCACCCACTCTCCCGCCGGACCGGACCATAGTAGTCTGTCTTTCCGGTCGGGGTGACAAGGATATCCATACGGTCGCCGACGTCATGGGAGTGAAACTGCAAGGATAACGAAGGATTGCGCCGCTCCCTTTTGTAAAACGAGCTAAGTTGTTAATTAATAGCATATAATTTGTTATAGATTGTTTGACAAGCCTTATCCGATGTGTTAATAATTAATCCCAAGTTGAGCCGATGTACAGAAAGGACCCCCCAAGGTCCTTTCGGCATTTTGGGAGGGCATGGTAAGAAATTCGGAATATCACTTCATGGAGGGGCCTGTTTCCGGGAAGGGAAAATGGCCCCTACATCAAAAGGAAAGGAGGAAAGGCCGGATACGCAATACAAGAACGGTCACCTGTTAATTACGGCGGGAGTTTGGTCCTGATGACGGCAGGCCCGCACTGACCTGCGGGCGGACTGAATGCCATCAATCAGCGGACACCCGATCCGTGTATTCATCCATTGACTGTTTTTTGTATCAATTGACCATTATTAATCCGGGGTTGCCGGAGGAGCGCAGAACGTTTCCTCGCAGGCGAATACCGATGAATTGAAATGAGTGACCGGCAAAGTTTGATACGCCCAAAAAATTCTATGAAAAACATCATCATGATTTTTATGGTTGTCATGCTGTTGGGATTTTCCCGTGATCAATATCAGATACAGCAGGTGCAACCGCAGGCAGTTACCCGTGAATCGGAACTCGACAGGGAGGTCCGGCGGGTGATGGAAAAGGGGATCAATCTCGAAGAGAGAAAAAGCCAGGTATCGGCCATAGCGGCGGCGTTTTCCCGCTATACCTTTCCGGAGCGGGCGCGCTGGCTCGCCGCCCTGTGTTATTTGAAAACCTTGGGGACTTCATTCATGCCCATGGACCTGGCAGAGATAGCCATGGCCGAGACGGCGGGACACGGTCTGTCCGGGAAGGCGGTGTCCGTCAAGGGTGCGCTCGGGGTCTGGCAGTTGATGCCGCACCGGGCAAAGAGCCATGGCTATTCTCCTGAAGAGATGGAAAATGACGAAAAGTGCGCCGATGCCGCCGTCCGGGAACTGGCCAGCAAGCTGGAAATGGCCAAAGGGAATCTGACCAAGGCCAAGAAATATTACTGCGGCATCGGACCAGACGCCGATGCCTATGAAACAAGGAGGCAGCAATTCAGGAGGGAAATCCTTGAAGAGCTGTACAAGGTGAGGCGGAATCAGGCGGAATTAACACGACGCGCCAGTGAGCATCTTTCGTGAACTTAAAGTCGGGCAAAGGAGAGGTCTAAATGACAAGGGGAGCGGCATCTATTGTGACTGCATTGCTTGTTGCCGCCGTCCTCCCGGCACATGCCCAGGATTCCCAGGAGCGGACCATCTGCGATATTTCCGCGCAAACCTGTCAGAACCTGGTTGATAATCTGCAAAAAAGGATCAGAAAGCTCAATCGGGAGATTAACAGCGGGAGCGATAAATATTCTGC
>Ga0335080_10007612_pt1 | contig 11241 bp, 6 predicted proteins | sample Lox_Sample_34_FD_206720 | JGI IMG/M metagenome (GOLD analysis project Ga0335080, IMG submission 206720) | Soil microbial communities from Loxahatchee National Wildlife Refuge, Florida, United States - Lox_Sample_3.4 | ecosystem: Environmental > Terrestrial > Soil > Wetlands | place: USA: Florida...
GCTTCGATGTGCCGGCGGTCCGTCAGGAACAGGATCAAATGATCGTCGGGCTGCACGGTGGTGTCGTGATGGGCGATGATGACGTCCTCGCCGCGAACCACCGCGCCCAGCGTGGTTCCCTGGGGCAGCGTAATGTCCTCGATGCGGCGGCCGATGACCTTCGATGAGTCCGCATCGCCGTGCACGACTACTTCGATGGCTTCGGCGGCGCCGCGCCGCAGCGAATGGACGCGCACCACATCCCCGCGGCGCACATGCGCGAGCAGCGAGCCGATGGTCACCGTTTGCGGCGATATCGCGATGTCGATCGAGCCGCTTTCGATGAGTTCCGCATAGGAAGGCTTGTTGATGAGCGCCATGACCTTATGAGCGCCGAGGCGCTTCGCCAGCATCGCCGAGAGAATATTCGCCTCCTCGGAATTCGTCAGCGCCGCGAATACATCCGCGCTGTCGATGTTCTCCTCCAGCAGCAGCTCCTCGTCGGCCGCGTCGCCGTGCAGCACGGTGGTGCGGTTCAAGAGCTCCGACACCCGGCGCGCCCGCCGGTGGTCCCGCTCGATGAGCTTCACCTGATTCTTGTCTTCCAGCTCGCTCGCCAGACGAAAGCCGATGTTTCCGCCGCCCGCGATGACCACGCGCCGCGCCGGCGCCTCCGCGCGCCGCAGCTCGTTCATGACGACGCGGATATCCTTGCGGGCCGCCAGGAAAAAGACCTCGTCGCCGTCCTCGATGACGGTGGTGCCCTCGGGCTGTATGCTCTTGCCCGCCCGATAGATGGCGGCGACGCGCGCATCGGCGGTGGGAATGTGCTCGCGCAGCGTGCGCAGCGCCTGGCCGACCAACGGACCGCCCGATAGCGCGCGAATCCCGACCAGCCGCACCCGGCCGTCGGCAAAATCGAGCACCTGCAGCGCGCCGGGATAGCGGATGAGCCGCGCCACGTATTCGGTCACCAGCTGCTCGGGACTGATCCACACGTCCACCGCGACGGCGTTCTCGCCGAAGAGCTTCTCCCGCTCCGTGAAATCCGCCGAGCGGACCCGGGCGATCTTCTTGGGCGTGCGGTACAGCGTCCAGGCGATCTGGCAGGCCAGCATGTTGACTTCATCGCTGTTGGTCAGGGCGACGAGGATGTCGGTGCCGGCGATTCCGGCGGCTTCGAGGATGCGGGGACTCGCTGCGTTGCCGCTCACGGTGCGGATGTCGAGCCGATCCTGCAGATCCCGCAAGATCTCCTCGTTGACATCAACGACGGTGACGTCGTTCGCCTCTTCGCGAGAGAGGTGATACGCCGCAGTGCGTCCGACCTGCCCGGCGCCCAAAATGATGATTTTCACAGGTGCGCTAGTCTACACGACCTCGAGATTGGCATAGGAAAGCATCAGCCACTTGGTGCCCTGCCGCTCGAAATTCACCTGGATGCGCGCCTGCGGTCCATTGCCCTCGAAATTCAGCACCACGCCGTCGCCGAACTTCGAATGCCGCACCCGGCTCCCCAGCCGCATGGCGGGCGCGGGCGACTCTTCGAGGCTCGCGCGCTTGACGAAGGCCGGGCGCGACACCTGCAGCCGCGGCCGAATCTCCTCCACCAATTCCGCCGGCAGTTCATTGATGAATCGCGAGGGCTGGCCGTATTGATCCACGCCGTAGAGACGGCGCTGTTCGGCATAGGTGATGTAGAGCTGGCGCATGGCGCGGGTCGCGCCGACGTAGCACAGCCGGCGCTCCTCCTCGAGTCCCGCCAGATCGGCGACCGAGCGCTGGTGCGGAAACAGCCCTTCCTCCATCCCGGCGAGAAACACCACGGGGAATTCCAGACCCTTGGCCGAGTGCAGCGTCATCATCTGCACGCTGTCGGCGTAGGGATCCGCCTGGCCTTCGCCCGACTCGAGCACCGCGTGGGCCAGGAAGGATTCGAGCGGCTGCATGTCGGTCTCGCCTTCCGGCGAGAAGCCGCGAGCCGCGCTCACCAGCTCGAGCAGGTTCTCGACGCGCCCCTCGCCGCGCTCGCCCTTTTCCTTCTTGTAGTGCTCGATGAGCCCGCTCGACTGAACGACGTGATCGACCTGCTCGTGCAGCTCCAAACCCCGGATCTCCTCCGCCAGCTTGTCGACAGTGAGCAGAAAGCCCTGCAGTGCCTGCGCCGCCCGCTGCGCGAGACCGTTCTGCACGCACGTCGCCGCCGCCATCCACAGCGAGGTGCCCCTCGAACGCGCCGTCTCGCGGAGCATCTCCAGCGTTCTCGCGCCGATGCCTCGGGTCGGCAGGTTCACGACCCTTTCGAACGAAGTGTCGTCGGCGCGGCTCGCGACCAAGCGCAGGTAGGCGAGCGCGTCCTTGATCTCGGCGCGCTCGAAGAACCGCAGGCCGCCGTAGACCCGATAGGGCATTCGCGCGTTGAGGAAGGCCTCTTCGAAGACCCGCGACTGGGCGTTGGAGCGGTACAGCACCGCCACCTCGCTGCGGGCGCCTCCGCGCTCCACCCATTCGCGGATCCGATTGACGACGAAGTCGGCCTCATCGCGCTCGTTGAAGGCCGCGTACAGCTTCACGCGCTCGCCCTCCGCGCCGCTGGTCCAGAGCGTTTTCCCGAGCCGGCCCGCGTTGTTGGCGATCAGCGCATTGGCGGCCTTGAGGATGGTGCCCGTCGAGCGATAGTTCTGCTCGAGCTTGTACAGCACCGCTTGCGGATAGTCGCGGCGAAATTGATTCAAGTTCTCCACTCTGGCGCCGCGCCAGCGATAGATCGATTGATCGTCGTCGCCCACGGCGAACAGGAGGCCCCCGGGTCCGGCGAGCAGCGTGAGCCAGCGGTACTGGATGGCGTTGGTGTCCTGGAATTCGTCGACCAGAACGTGGCGAAAGCGGGTGCGGTAGTGCTGCAGGAGCGCGGCGTTGTTCTGCCACAACTCGTAGGCGCGCAGCAGCAATTCCGCGAAGTCCACCACTCCTGCCCGCTGACATGCCTCTTCATAGGCCTGATAGATCTTGATCAATTGGCGCCGCGTCGGATCGCCCTCATCCTTGAGATTCCGGGCCCTCAAGCCCTCATCCTTCTGGGCATTGATGAACCAGAGAATCTCGCGCGGCACCCAGCGCGTTTCGTCGAGATCGAGAGCCTTCAACACCTTGCGCAGCAATCGTGCCTGATCCTCGGAATCCAGGATCTGAAAGCTCTTCGGGAGGCCCGCCTCGCGCCAATGCAGGCGCAGCAGACGATGGGCGAGGCCGTGAAAGGTCCCGATCCAGAGCGCCCCCCCGGGATAGCCCAACAAGGTCTCGATGCGGCTGCGCATCTCGGCCGCCGCCTTATTGGTGAAAGTGACCGCGAGAATGCTGTGAGGCGAGGCGCCTTCGACCTGGATCAGCCAGGCCACCCGGTGGACGAGCACCCGCGTCTTGCCGCTGCCGGCGCCGGCCAATACCAGCGCCGCGCCGAGCGGCGAGGCGACCGCCTGTCGCTGGGCGTCGTTCAAGCCGTCGAGGAGGTGTGATACGTCCATGAGGGCGCGGATTGTACTGTAGCCGAGTCCGAGGACAAGGCCCGCGAAGCCGGCTGCCGCCCGCTGTCCCAGGCCCGCTGCCGGAAACGCTATGCGCGAGGCGCCTCGCCCGCTCCTTCCTCGGCGAATTCGATCAGGGCGATGACCAGCGACAGCACCACCGGGCCGACGATGATGCCCATCGCGCCGAAGGCAGGAATGCCCCCAAGCACCCCGACGAATATGACCAGTGCGGAAATTCTCGCGCGCCCCGAGATCAAGAGCGGCCGCAGCACGCTTTCCAGGCCCGCCAGCATCAGACCCCAGGCCACCATGAACAGCGCGAAACCCCAATGCCCGTCATACAGCAGCCAACCGGCGGCGGGCACCCAGACGAAGGCCGCGCCGCCCACCGGCAGCATGGACAGCAGCGCCGCGAGCACGCCGAACACCACCGGCGAGGGCAGCCGGGCGATGGCGAAGCCGATTCCCAGCACCACACCCTGCGTCAGCGCGGTCATGGCGGTACCGAACACGATGGCCCGCGCGACGGAGCTCAGCTGGCGAAACAGCCGCTCCTTGCGCGCCTCGTCCAGCGGGATGAGCATGCGCGCGCGCGCCGTCATGGCATCTCCGTCGCGCAAAAAGAAGAACAGCAAGGACAGCATGATGCCGAACGAGACGAGCGAGCCCAGCGCGCCCAGAAATAGCGAGCCCGAAAGGCCCGCGGCGCGATGCAGCACTTCTTGCATACCCGAGACCACCCAATTTTGAATTTGGGCCGCCGAGACCCCGGTGTGCGATTGGAGCCAGGTGTCGGCGCGGGCAATCATCGGAAAACGCTGCAGGTCGGAAAAAGTCTTGATGTCCAGCTGCCGCGCTCCCGGCTGCAGTTTCTGCAGCAGCGCGGAGATTTGCGCCACGAACTCGATCGACAGCGCGCTCAAGGGCAGCAGGATGGTGATGGGCGCCAGGATGGTCAGCAGGACGGCGGCTCGGGACTTGCCGTGCAATCGGCGCCGCCACCGCAAATTCAGGGGATAGAGCAGAAAGGCCAGGAATACCGCCCAGCACATTGCCGCGAAGAAAGGCCTGAAAATCAGAAAAAGCGCGTAGCCCAGGAGGCTGGCGACCACCAGCGCGAACACGCGCGAATAAAAGGTCGATTGTTCGAGCATTTCGCCATGCTACCACCGGGCGGGCCCGACGCCCGACGGCTCCTCAAACTTCGTGGAGTCGCGTAGCATTGAGCGGCGCTCAATGCCTGCGAGGCCCGGGATGACATTCATAACCATCAACAATCAACAGCTCAATGTCGACGCCGCCCCCGATACGCCGCTGCTTTGGGTATTGCGCGATCACCTCGCCATGACCGGCACCAAGTTCGGCTGCGGGATGGCGCTGTGCGGCGCCTGCACGGTGCACGTCGACGGGGTCGCGATGCGGTCCTGTGTCCTGCCGCTCAAGGCGGTGGCGGGTAAATCCGTCACCACGATCGAAGGTCTTTCGCACGGCCGCAGCCACCCCGTGCAGCGGGCCTGGATCGAACTCGACGTGCCCCAGTGCGGCTATTGCCAGTCCGGGCAGATCATGACCGCGGCGGCCCTGCTGCGATCGAATCCCACGCCGAGCGATGCGGACATCGATGCCGCCATGGCCGGCAATATTTGCCGCTGCGGCACCTATAACCGAATTCGCAGGGCCATCCACCGCGCCGCCGAGTTGTCGACGCCGGATTCGCAGTCTTGAGCGCGCACCGGACGGACGACGCGCCGTCGGCCGATCCGGGCCGCCGCGAGTTTTGCCGGCGTACGGCGGCGGTCGGCGGCGGTCTGGTGCTGGCGCTCACGCTGCCGGCACTCGCCGATCGAACCCCGTCGCGGGCCCGAGCGGGCGGCGGTCAATTGAATGCATGGCTCAAGATTGCCGCGGATGACTCGGTCACCATCCTGGTGGACCGCTCGGAGATGGGACAGGGCGTCTACACCGCGCTGCCCACGCTCTTGGCCGAAGAGCTCGAAATCGATCTCGCGCAGATCAAGGTCATCGCCGCGCCGGTCGGCGATGCGTACGTCAACGCCCTCAACGGGGGCCAGATCACGGGCACCAGCAACAGTGTCCAGGACGCCTGGGAAAGACTGCGTACCGCGGGGGCGACGGCGCGCGTCATGTTGATCGCCGCGGCCGCGCAAGTCTGGCGGGTCGATCCGTCCGAGTGCCGCGCGAAAAATGGAAGGATTTCGAACGCGCACGGCAAGTCGTTGAGCTACGGCCAGCTGGCCGAAGCGGCTGCAAAGATGCCGGTCCCCAAACAAGTCAAGCTCAAGCCCCGGGAGGAATTCCGGCTGATCGGCACTTCGCTGCCGCGGCTCGACACCGCCGGCAAGGTGGATGGCAGCGCCGAGTTCGGCCTGGACGTCAAGCTGCCCGGCATGCTGTATGCGTCGATTGCGCAATGCCCCTTCCTGGGCGGCAAGGCCCTCTCGGTCGACGCCGCCGCCGCCCAAGCGAGCCCGGGAGTGCGTCGCGTGCTCCCGACCGCGAGCGGCGTGGTCGTCGTGGCCGATCATTTTTGGCAGGCGCTCAAGGCGCGCAGGGCTTTGAAGATCACGTGGGATCCCGGGGCCAATGCGCGGCTCGACAACGCCGCCGTGTGGGCGACCCTCAAGAAGACCGCCGGCGCGAATGCCGGACTCCCCGCGCGCAAGGAGGGCGATGCGGCCGCGGCGCTCAAATCGGCACAGAGGACGGTCGAGGCCGTCTATGAGCTGCCGCTGCTCGCGCACGCGCCGATGGAGCCCATGAATTGCACCGCCGACGTCAAAGCGGACCGCTGCGATCTGTACGTCGGCACTCAGGTGCAGCAGATGGCGCAAGCGGCCGCGGCCGCCGCGGCCGGCCTGCCCCCCGAGCGGGTCAACGTCTATACGACCCTGCTCGGCGGCGGATTCGGCCGGCGCCTGGATGTGGATTTCATTCCCGCGGCGGTCGAAGCGTCGAAGGCGATGGGCGCGCCCGTGAAGCTGATTTGGACGCGCGAAGACGACATGACTCACGATACCTTCCGGCCTCCCGCGCTCGAGGAGATCAGCGGCGGCATCGACTCTGCGGGCCGCTTGATCGCATGGAAACTGCACATCACCAGCCCCTCGATCACCGCCCGCTTTGATCCCACGAGCAAGGATCCGTTCGATTCCGTGGTCGAATACGCGCTCAATTATCCCTACGGCGTGCCGAATATCGCGCTCACCTATTCGCGCCAGGAAATCGGCATCGATGTGGGCTACATGCGCTCCGTGAGCCACGCGCCGAACTGCTTCGTGATCGAGAGCTTCATGGACGAGCTCGCCGCAGCGGCGTCGAAGGACCCGCTGGAGTTTCGCCTCGGACTGCTCGCGGCCAAGCCGCGCCACGCACGCGTCCTCAAGGAGGCGGCGCAGCGCGCCGGATGGGGCCATGCTCCCCCGGGCCGCTTCCTGGGACTCGCGCTGATGGAGGGCTACACGACTCATTTGGCGCAAGTTGCGGAGATCTCGCTCGAGGGGGGCGCGCTCAAGGTGCACAAGATCACCTGCGTCGTGGATTGCGGCCAGATGGTCAACCCGCGCATCGTCGAATCGCAGATCGAAAGCGGGATCGTCTTCGGACTGACGGCCGCCTTGTGGGGCGAGATCACGATCCGCGCAGGTCAGGTGCAGCAGACCAATTTCAATTCGTACCGGATGCTCCGCAGCAACGAATTGCCCGAGCTCGACGTGCACCTCATCACGAGCGGCGAGACGCCCGGCGGCATCGGCGAGCCGGCGGTGGCGCTCGTGGCGCCCGCCGTCTGCAATGCGATATTCGCGGCCACCGGCAAGCGGCTGCGATCGCTGCCCATCTCCGCGCACGGCCTCGCGTGAACCGGCCCATCCCGCACATCGGGCAAGCGCCGGCGAAGTCTCATCCCGAATTGACCGTCCGCGGCTTGATCCTCGGTGTGCTCATCACGCTGGTGTTCACCGCCGCCAACGTATTTTTCGGGCTGAAGGCGGGGCTCACCTTCGCGACATCGATTCCTGCGGCCGTCATCTCGATGGCGGTGCTGCGGGGTTTCAAGGGAATGACGATCCAGGAGAACAATATCGTGCAGACGGTCGCCTCGGCGGCCGGAACCCTTTCCGCGATCATCTTCGTGCTGCCTGGCCTGGTGATCATCGGCTGGTGGACGGGGTTTCCCTACTGGATCTCCGTTTCGGTTTGTGCGCTCGGTGGAATATTGGGCGTGATGTATTCCATTCCGTTGCGGCGCGCCCTGGTGACGCAATCGGATCTGCCGTACCCCGAAGGGGTCGCTTGCGCCGAGGTTCTGAAGATCGGCGGCGGCGCCGAGGCCCAGGCGGCGGCCGTTGCGGACGCACGGGCGGGGCTCAAGGCCGTGATATGGGGATCGATCGTCTCAGCCTTCTTTGCGCTCGTGGTCGCCACGCGCGTGTTTGCCGGCGACCTGGTGCGCTATTTCCGCGTCGGCGCGGGCGGCGCGGTGAGCGGCTTCGACCTGCTGTTCTCGTTCGCGCTGTTTGGCGTCGGTCACCTGGTCGGACTGTGGGTCGGAGTGGCGATGGGGGTTGGGGCGCTGATCGCCTGGGCCTGGGGTGTGCCGCACTATTCCGCGCTCGCCGGCAGCCACGCCGCGGCCGCTGCCCTCGCGCACGAAACCTGGAATCATCAGATCCGCTTCGTCGGCGCGGGCACCATCCTCGTCGCCGCCCTTTGGACACTCGCCAAGTTGGGTAAGCCGGTGTACGGCGGATTGCGCTCGGCGATGGCCGCTTCACGCGCGCGCCGCACCGGGGGCCAGGCGGATCTGCCCAGGAGCGAGCGCGATATTCCGATCGGCATGGTGGGCCTGATCACGCTCCTGTGCCTCGCGCCGATTGCGGTGCTGCTGGCGAATTTCGATTCCGGCGGGGCCTTGAGCGCCCACATGACCACTCTGGTGATCGGCGGATTGATTTACATCGCGCTGATGAGCTTTTTCGTCTCGGCGGTGTGCGGCTACATGGCCGGGCTGATCGGCTCCTCCAACAGCCCCTTGTCCGGCATCGGCATCCTGGCCGTGATCGGCGCTGCGCTGCTTCTGGTGTTCGGCGTGCGCTCGAGCCTGCCCGCCGCAGCCGAGCCCGCCCTGGTGGCGTTCGCGCTGTTCGTGACGGCCATCGTCTTCGCAGTCGCCACCATTGCCAACAACAACCTGCAGGATCTGAAGACCGGGCAGCTCGTGGATGCGACGCCCTGGAAGCAGCAGGTGGCGCTGATCATCGGCGTGATTGCCGGAGCCGCGATCATTCCGCCGATCATGGATTTGCTGAATCACGCGTATGGATTCGCCGGCGCGCCCGGGCCGCACCGGGAGCGCGCGCTCCCGGCGCCTCAAGCCGGGCTGATCTCGGCGCTCGCGCAAGGCGTGCTCCAGAACAATGTCGATTGGAGCTTGATCGAGGTGGGCGTGGGCATCGGCGTGGCGATGATCGTGATCGATGAGCTGCTGCGCCGCGCGACCCGCGGCGCACACCTCTCGCCGCTCGCCGTCGGTCTGGGTATCTACCTGCCCACGCAGAGCACGCTGATGGTGGTCGTCGGCGCCCTGGTGGGGTGGTATTTCGATCGGCACGCCGAACGGCGCGCAAACCCGGCGAGCATCAAGCAACTGGGTGTCCTGCTCGCCTCCGGCATGATCGTCGGCGAGGGCCTCATCGGCGTGTTGATCGCCGCCTTGGTCGCCTTTTCCGGAAAGGATTTTCCGCTCTCGCTGGTCGGCGACAGCTTCGCCGACCATGGCGCGGTGGCCTTGGGCAGCATCGCCTTCGCGTTGACCGTCCTCTCGATGTACCGCTGGGCGTCCCGCCTGCGCGCGTAGCCGATCCCCGCCCGCGCGCAGCCAATCCTCGTATGCGCTACACCGCGAACATGAGGTAGTGATCGAGTATCAGCGCGGCGAACAGCAGCATCAGGTAGGTGATGGAGAACCTGAATGTCAGCATCGGCAAATTGGGCCGCGCGCCCCGGTCGCGATTGAGCGCCAGCACGTAGTAGAGAAACCGCGCATCGAGCGCCAGCGCCGCCGCGAGATACAGGAGTCCGCTCATGCGGGTGAGCACCGGCAGCAGCGTGCTGACGCCCAGCAAGATGGTGTAGAGCACGATTTGCAGCCGCGTGAACGGAATGCCGTGGGTCACGGGCAGCATGGGAATTCCGACCTTCGCGTAGTCGTCGCGCCGCGCGATCGCGAGCGCCCAAAAATGCGGCGGCGTCCACGTAAAGATGATGAGGAACAGCAGCAGGGCGTGAGGGTCGATGGTGTTGGTCACGGCGGCCCAGCCGAGCACCGGCGGCGCCGCGCCGGCCGCGCCTCCGATCACGATATTTTGGGGCGTCGCCCGCTTCAGCCACAGGGTGTACACGATGGCGTAGCCGATCAAGGAGCAAAAGGTCAACACGGCGGTGAGCGCGCCGACCGTGAACCACAGCAGCAGCATCGAGGCCAGGCCCAACAGAGCCGCAAAGATCACCGCATGGCGCTTGAGCAAATGCCCCGTCGGCAGCGGTCTGCGCCGGGTGCGCGCCATTTGCTCGTCGATGCGGCGGTCGAGCACATGATTGAACGCGGCGGCGGATCCCGACGCCATCGCGATGCCGAGCGTTCCGAAGATCAGCGCCGGCAACGGCACCATGCCCGGCGAGGCGAGCACCATGCCCACCACGGCGGTGAACACGATCAGCAGGCTCACCTTCGGCTTGGTGAGCTCCAGGAAATCGCGCCAGCGGCTCGGCCGCAGCGCGGCGAGCGGGGGATTATCGGGTAGGGTCGACACGGTTCAAGGGTACCATGCCCGCCGTTCCCGGCCCGGCGCCCCCGGCCACAGCGCCCGCAACAAGGTCACGAGGACGATGACCAACAGCGCGGCGCCGGCGTTGTGCAGCGTAGCCAGGGGCAAGGGTATGCCCCAGTGCACCGTCGCGATCCCGATCGAAACCTGCAGCAGCACTGCGAACACCGCCAGGCCGCCGGTGAATCTCAATTGCGGTGCCGCGGCGCGCCTCATCGCCAGGATCCCGAGGCTGATCAAATACGCACCCGCGACGACGGCGCCGAGCCGATGGGTGAAGTGAATGGCCACCCGCGCCGGATGGGCGAGTACGCCGCCCTCATAATCCACGCTCAAGCCGCGCCACAGGATGAAGGCATCGCGATAATCCATCCTGGGCCACCAGGACTGCTGGCAGGTGGGAAAATCCGGGCAGGCGACGGCTGCATAATTGCTGCTGGTCCAGCCGCCGAGCGCGATTTGCAGGCCGAGGACGAGCAGGCCGCAGACGGCAAATTTGCGCAGGCTGCGTTCGCGCGCCGTCAATGGGCACTGCTGCGGCTCGAGCGACAGCCACCATAGAAGTCCCAAGGTCGAGAGCCCGCCGAGCAGGTGCGCCGTCACGATCAACGGCTTCAAGAGCAGGGTCACCGTGAGCGCGCCGAGCGCGCCCTGCGCACACACCAGGACGAACAGGATGGCAACCGGCGCGAGCGGTTGAGCGCGGTCGCGGCGATTGAGTATCGCCCACGCCAGCAGGCTGGCGATGACCAGCCCCAACGTGGTGGCGAAGTAGCGGTGCACCATTTCGTGCAGCGCTTTGGCGAAGTGGTGCGTGATTTGCGGGTACACGTGGCCGTAGCAGCCGGGCCAATCGGGACACCCGAGCCCGGCGTCGGTCAGGCGCACCC
>Ga0335080_10007613_pt1 | contig 11239 bp, 10 predicted proteins | sample Lox_Sample_34_FD_206720 | JGI IMG/M metagenome (GOLD analysis project Ga0335080, IMG submission 206720) | Soil microbial communities from Loxahatchee National Wildlife Refuge, Florida, United States - Lox_Sample_3.4 | ecosystem: Environmental > Terrestrial > Soil > Wetlands | place: USA...
GGGATGCGGCGACGGACGAGCCCCAGGACGGTGCTGGCGCTCGAGCGGTAGACGTCGCCCGGCCCCAGCACCACCGAAGGGCGCAACACGACCACCGACAGGCCGTCCTCGAAGAGGGAAAGGGCCATCTCCTCCCCCCGCGCCTTCGAGAGGAAGTAGTCGATCCCAAGCTCCGCCGCGTTCGACGCGCTCGCCTCGTCCGCCAGGACCGGCTCCCGCGATCCCCCCATGACCGCGGTGGAGGAGGTGAGGGCGGCCCGGCGCACGCCAGCGCGGAGCGCCGCGCCGAGGACCACTCCCACGGCGGTCGCATTCACCGCCATCAGCTCGCCGGGCTTTGTCTGGAAGTGGACCGCGCCGGCGGAGTGCACGACCGCGTCGCAGTCGCGGACGGCCGCCTCCACCGAGGCCGCGTCGCAGACGTCACCGAGCTTGAGCTCCACCTCGAGCCCGGCCAGGTTGGAGAGGTTGCTACGGGAGCGGACGAACGCTCGCACCGCGTGCCCGCGCCGGAGCAGCTCCCTCGCGATCCACCCGCCCAGGAACCCGGTTCCGCCGGTGAGGAGGACGCGCATCGCCGAGGAGGGCGGCGACCCGTTCGCCGCTCGTGCGCTCTCCGTGGAGCCCATGGCGGGAGAGTACCCGGGCGCCCGATCTCCGTCGAGGGAGCCGTCGCTCCCCGGGAGGCGTGGCCCTAGGGAGAGCGGACCGGGGGTACCGTGGGCGGGCCGACGTGGTGCTTCACCACCCGGAGCAGCTCGTCGAGGTCGAACGGCTTCGAGAGGTAGGCCTCGGCTGCCGGGAGCGAGCTCGCGCCAGGCATGGCCGCCGTCATGATGGCGACCGGGACGCCATCGAGCCCCTCGCTGCGCATCTGGGCGAGCAACTGGGGGCCGTTCATCACCGGCATGACGAGGTCGAGCACCACCAGGCCGGGGCGCGCCCGCCGCAGATATCCCAGGGCTTCCTCGCCGTTCGTCGCCACGTCCACCTCGTACCCCTCGAAGGCGAGGAAGTCTGCGATCCCCTGTCGGATCCCGGGGTCGTCCTCCACGAGCAGAATTCGATGGCCCGCCATGCTTAGGGCGCCGTCGCGGTGGGAGGGTCGAGGGAGGAGGCGGGGTGGAAGGCCGGTGTCGCCGCGATCCTTCTCCTGCCCTGGGCGGTGCGCATCGGATCTCCGCGGGCCAGAGAGGCGGGGCCCGCCGCCCGCTTACATAAGCGGAGTGGTGGGCCGCGCCACGGTACGCCGCGTTATTTCCCGTCCGGGACCTTCGAGTCCGGAGGCGGCGAGCGGAAGCGGCTCGCGATGCGCGCGCGCAAGGTGTCCGCCAGCTCCGCCGACCCGCGCGAACCCACCTCGATAGCTACGCCGCGCTGCGGCACGCGCGCGGAGCCGGCGAGCCGCCTCTTCCCTACGCAGATCCGGAGGCGATCCTCGCTTCCTTCCAGGCCGCAGGGCGCCAGGTAGAGGTCCCGGAAGAGGCCCCGCAACCCGGCGGCGGTGAGCGATTCGCGCTGCGACGGGATCATCTGAAAGCCGATGGCGGTGCCCCCGAGGCTCACCACCTGCTCGGCAACGAGCCCGAGCTCGAGCGCGAGAGGTGCGAGCGCCTCGAGTCCCTCCGCCTCGCCATACCGCCAGTAGCTGCGCAGCAGGGCGCCGCACCCTGGGCAGGCGAGCCCGTGCACCTCGTCGAGGCCGCGCGTCCGGAGCAGGTGCAGGGCGATCCGCTCTCGCCGACACCTTGCGCACCTGAAGCGAGGTCCGAGGGCGGCGAGCACCTCGCGGGCCCGCCGGGCGACAGGTTCGCGCTCGAGGGCGATGCGCACGCCCGCCGAGAGATCGCCCGAGGAGAGCTGCAGGCCCGCCACCACCTCACCCTCCCGGGCGCGGATGCCGAGCTCCAGCTGGCGGGGCAGGTGCGCGAGCAGACCCTCGAAGTCGGGGGCGTCCGGCCACGGGCGCCGGATCGCTTCCCACACCTGCCTCCATCCCGCCGGCGTCGCCAGCGACTCGGGGGGGCGGCGCGCCGCCTCCGCGAAGAAGGCCAGCAGCACCGCTGCCGATTCCCAGGGAACCTCCTCCGCCGATTCCTCGAGACGCCTCGCCAGATCCCTCGCCCGGGCGCCTGCCCTCACCCGGTCGAGGTGGAGGACACCCCGGCGGACCAGCGGGCTCTCGGCGAGCGGGTCGAAGGGGCGCAGGCCGCCGCCCCGCTTTCGCAGGATCATTCCCGTCATGGCGCTCCTCCAGAGGCGTCCCAGCGCCGCGGCGCCGTCGAAGACTGTGTCGAGCCGCGCGCGCCCGTCGGCATGCGCGTCGGCCGCTTCGCCTTCCACCTCGCGCCGCATCTCGGCGAGCAGGTCCTGGCCGGCTTCGGCCTTGCGCCGCCACTCCTCCCAAAGCCGGGCGGTGGCGCTCTCGCGAAGCCGATCCCGCTCCCGGCGGAGGCCGGCGGCGATCCCCAGGAGAGCCTCGGCGCGCCGCTGGGCGTGGGCGATCCGCTCCGCGGGCGAGATCTCGTGGTCGAGGTCCGCCGCCCCGGCGCGCTCGGCGAGCAGCTCCAGCGCCGCCCGGTCGCCGCGCGCGTAGGCCTCGTTGACGCGCGCCATGAGGAGCGAGAGCCGCTGCCGGTCGGCTCCGTCGCTCGCGAGATCGGGGTGGAACATGCGGGCGAGCCTGCGGCGAAGGCGCTTCAGCTCCACCTCGTCCGGGGGCTCGAGACTCTCCGCCGAGCGGTCCGGCGGGGGGGCTTCGGCCGGCTCGTCGACGACCTCCGCCGAAACCGCGCGAGAGCGCCTCCCCGGGGGGGGCCGGCGCTGCCTCTCGCGTTTTCCGCGAGGCGGCTCCCGCGCGATCCGGGACAGTCGCGCGAGCTCGTCGGCGAGCTCCTGGAGTCGCCGGACGAGGCGCTCCGCGCCGGCGAGGTCGGCGAAGGGCCGGGACAGCTCGGCCTCGTAGCGGCGGGAGAAGTCGGCGAGAGCGGCCGCGAGCCGCTCCACCTCGTCGTCGAGGAGGTCGACCTCCTTCAGCGCCGAGAGCCTGCGGCTTTCGGCTTCCGCGAGGAGGGGGTCCTCCCTTGGCGGCGGCGAGGGCGCGAGGGAGCGCTCCGCGTCGGCGGTCACGAGATCCCCTCCGGGGGAAGGGGCTCCACGGGCGGCGGGCGCCAGGCGGCGAGGCGCCACAGCCCCCACCCGCCGAGGAGGACGCAGCCGTACTGCGCGGGCGTGAGCCCCAGGTACCGCGCGTCGGCGTAGGGGACGTCCTGCGCGCGCAGGAAGTCGAGGAGGAAGCGCGCAACCGAGTAGGAGAGCGCCAGGAGCGCGAGCAGCCTCCCCTCGAGCAGCCGGCGCCGCCACAGGGCGAAGAGCACCAGGGCGAGGGAGAAGAGCACGAGCGCGTCGTAGAGTCCGAGGTCGTGGCGTGCTCCTCCCGGGAATCTCACCGCGAGGAAGAAGGCGCTGCGCACCCCGGGGTGGTCGTGCACCGCAAAGCAGCCGAGGCGCGCGACTGCCCACCCGGGCGCGACCCCGAGCGCGAACGCGTCGCCGTAGTCGGAGAGGCGGACCCCCTTCGCCCGGAAGAAGACGATCGCCGCGATCACCCCGCCGAGGAGACCCCCGAACGAGGAGAGCCCCTCCCAGAAGTGGTAGATGCGCTTCTGATCGGCGAGCTCCTCGGGGTGGTACGCGAGGAGGTGGACGAGGTGACCAAAGAAGATGCCGGCGACGACTCCCCACAGCGAATAGTCGAGGATCACCCGAGGCTTGAGCCCGCGCTGGCCCGCGGCCCATGCCGCCACGCGGACGGCGATGAAGACCCCTGCCGCGGCGAACAGGCCGAAGAACTGCAGGGTCACCGGACCAAGATGGAGGGCCGGCAGCTCGAACCATGGGATCAAGCTCATTCCATACACCGCGGTCCGGGGACGGCCAAGGACGCCCGACGTCGTCGCGAGGTGCCGTGGCGGGCCGTGAAGCGCCCCATCCGGGGAGGGCGGCTCCCCATCGGCCACCGCCTTCCGAGTGCCTATCTTTCGAGCGGGAGGTGACTCGTGCTCATGCCCACGCTTCCCGCGGGGCTACGCGATCTCCTAGGCGAGCTCGCCCCCGGATCGGAGGTCATCTCGGCGGTGGCGCTCCCGAGCGACTCCGCCGCGGCCGAGACGCTCAAGGCCGAGGGCTACGGTGCCCCGATCCGCGTCCTCCTCAGAGAACCGGGAGGCGGCGAGCGCAACCTCGTCTTCCACACCGCGAGGTCCAACCCGTTCGGGCACGACCGCCGGGCCGACCGCGCCGAGCAGCAGCTGCTCGACTTCGACGATTTTCCGCTCGTCCCGGACCACGCCCGCGCCATCGACGTCGGCGCGATCATGCCCGGGGGAAAGCTCACCTCGCTCAGGGATGCGGGCGAGTTCTACCTCGTCAGCGAATGGGTGGAGGGGTCGGTCTACGCCGACGACCTTCGGCGCCTCGCCGCGGGCGACCCGGTGTGCGAGCGCGACCTGGCCAGGGCGGAGGCGCTCGCCCGCTGGGCGGCGCGCCTGCACGCGACCCGGGTGCTGGACCCGGAGCGCTATCGCCGGGCGGTGCGCGACCTCTTGGGACACGGGGAGGGGATCTTCGGGATGGTCGACGGATACCCCGACGGCGTGCCTTCAGCGAGCCCGGAGCGCTTGCGACACATCGAGGAGCGCTCGCTCGCCTGGCGCTGGCGCCTGCGCGGCCGCGAGAGCCGCCTCTCGCGCACCCACGGCGACTTCCACCCCTTCAACGTGGTCTTCCCGTCCGGGGGGGGAACTTCCTTCAAGGTGCTCGACGCGAGCCGCGGGTGCGTGGGCGACCCCGCCGACGACGTCACCGCCATGGCGGTGAACTACGTGTTCTTCGCCGCCTCCCGGCCCCAGGCCTGGCACGCTGGCCTCTCGCGCCTGTGGTGGCTCTTCTGGTCGGCCTACCTCGAAGAAAGCAGCGACGAAGAGCTGGTGCGGGTCCTCGCCCCGTGGCTCGCCTGGCGCTGCCTGGTGGTGTCGAGCCCCCGCTTCTACCCGCGCCTACCCGCCCCGGCGCGGGACCGGATGCTCACCCTCGCCGAGCGGGCCCTCGCCGAGGACGCCTTCGACCCCGCCTGGGCCGGGGAGCTCTTCCGGTGACCGGGGCGGTCGTCTGGGTCACGGGCCTGCCCTCCTCCGGCAAGTCGACCTTCGCCTGCCGGGCCGTGGAGCGGCTCCGGGCGGCGGGAAGACCCACCCTCCTCCTCGACGGCGACGCGGTGCGCGCCGCGCTCGAGCCGACGCCCGGCTACGAGCCGCGGGCGCGCGACGCCTTCTACCGGACTCTGGCGCGCCTCGCCGCCCTGGCCGCGCACCAGGGACTCGTGGCGGTGGTGGCGGCGACTGCCAACCGCCGCGCCCACCGCGCCTTCGCCCGCCAGGCGGCGCCGCGCTTCGTCGAGGTCTTCCTCGACGTTCCCGCAGCGGAATGCGAGCATCGCGACGCCAAGGGGCTCTACGCCCGTGCCCGCGCAGGCGAGGCCGGGACCCTGCCCGGGGTCGGCGAGCCGTACGAGGCACCCGACGCGCCGGAGCTGGTGGCGAGCGGCGGCGAGGACGCCGAGGCGCTTGAGACGCTCGTCGGGCGCTTCCTCTCCCCGGCGGGGTGACCCTGGGAGCGCGTCGGGGCTGCTATGCTCCGGGTACCATGGCCGTCCTCGATCCGGTCGCCTTCCTCCGAGAGACTCCCCCCTTCGACCAGCTGCCCCAGGCGGCCTTCGACGTGGCCTCGAAGGCGCTCGAGATCGTGTTCCATCCGAAGGGGGCGCGCGTGGTGTCGCAGGGATCGAAGCCGCTCGAGCACCTCTACGTGATTCGCAAGGGGGCGGTCCGCCTGGAGCGCGAGGGCGCCACCCTGCAGCTACTCGAGGAGGGGGAGATCTTCGGCTTCACCTCCCTCATCACCGGCCGCGCCAACCTGGACGTGATGGTGGAGGACGAGCTCCTCGCCTACCGAATCCCCAAGGAGACCTTCCAGTCGCTCCTCTCGAACGCCGCCTTCGCCGGGCACTTCGCCAGCAGCCTGGGGGACCGGCTCCGCAGCACGCTCGAGCGCGGCGAGTCGGCGGCGTTTCAGGCCGACCTCTCGATGCCGCTGCGCCAGCTCGTCCGCCCTCCCCAGTGGATCGAGGGGACGGCCACCGTCCAGGACGCCGCCCGCATGATGCGGGACGAGGGGATCAGCTCCGTCCTGGTTCGCGCCGACCCGCCCGGGATCGTCACCGACACCGATTTCCGCAACAAGGTGCTCGCCGCCGGCCTCCCGGCCACCACGCCGCTGGTCTCCGTCTACAGCGCCCCGCTCCGGCCCTTGCGGGACGACACCCCCATCTACGCGGCCTGGCAGTACGTGCTGCAGAACGGAACGGTGCGGCATGTCCCGGTGGCGCGGGGAGAGGAGGTCATCGGGGTGGTGACGACCACCGACCTGCTCAAGCAAACGGCGCAGGGCCCGGTAGCCGTGATGAAGCGCGTCGAGCGACTCGCCGGGCGCGACGACCTGCCGGGCTACTCCTCCAAGGTGGCCGGCATGTCGTCCTCGCTGCTCGCCGGAGGGCTCGACCCCTTCGTCATCGCCGGCTTCGTCGCCCGGCTGAACGACACCCTCATCACCCGCATCCTCCGCTGGGCGGAGAAGGAGATGGGCCCCCCGCCGGTGCCCTTCGCCTGGATCGCCTTCGGGTCCGAGGGCCGGATGGAGCAGACCATCCTGAGCGACCAGGACAACGCCCTCGTCTACGCGGAGGAGACGCCGGAGGCGAAGGACTACTTCGAGAACCTGGCCCAGCGGGCGGTGGGAGACCTCATCCGGGCCGGCTTTCCCCGCTGCCCCGGCGACTGCATGGCGACGAAGTGGCACGGCTCGCTCGACTGGTGGCGGCGCCAGTTCCGCGATTGGATCGAGGACCCCCGACCCCAGTCGCTCCTGCAGGCCGCCATCTTCTTCGACTATCGCCCGGTGTACGGGGAGCTCGTGCTCGAGCCGCTCGACCGGGAGCTCTCGCGCGCCGGCAAGTCGCAGCAGTTCCTGTCCGCCCTCGCCAAGGCCGCCCTGGAGTTCAAGCCCCCCGCGGGGATCCTGCTCCGGCTGAAGGGGGCCTCCTCCAAGGTGGACATCAAGGTTCACGGCGTCACCCCGGTGGTGGCGCTCGCCCGCACCTACGGGCTCGAGGTCGCCTCCCGGTCGCACGCCACCCTGGACCGGCTCCGGGACGCGGTGCGCGCCGGGCTGATGGGCCAGGACGAGTTCGCCACCGTCGCCGAGGCCTACCGGTTCGTCATCCAGCTGCGCCTCCGGGAGCAGATTCGCATGGCCTCAGAGGGCAAGCCGCTCTCCAACGTGGTCTCCTTCTCCGACCTCTCCTCGATCGAGCGCAGCCGCCTCCGCGAGGCGTTCGGCGCCATCGTCGACTGGCAGGAGCGCGCCGCCTACCACTTCCGCATCTTCTAGCGCTCCTTGTCCCTGTTCTCGCGATCGCCTCCCTGGGCCTCGGTGACCTACTGGTCCCTCGACCTGGAGACGGGAGGGCTCGACGCCCGGCGAGACGCGGTTCTCGCCGTCGGCATGGTTCCGGTGCGCCTGGGCGCGGTCCAGCTCGGCCAAGCCTACACGAGCCTGGTGCGCCCGCGGGAGAACGAGGCCATCCAGGAGGACTCCATCCGGGCGCACCAGCTCGTCCCCTCCGAGGTGCGGCGGGCCCCGCTGCCGGAGGCGGTCGTGGCCGAGATCGACGAGCGGCTCCGCGATGGGGCCCTCCTCGTGCACAGCTCCGGCATCGACGTTCCGTTCCTGAAGCGCCTCTACCGCACCTCGCGCCAGCGCTGGCCCGACCCGCCGGTGGTCGACACGGTCAACCTGCTCTGGTCGCTGCAGCAGCGTCAGCGGTTCCAGGATCCCGACGGAACCGCGATGCCGGTGCTCCACCTGGGACAGGCTCGCGAGCGCCTGGGGCTGCCTCCCCACCTCGCCCACGACGCCCTCTCCGACGCGGTCGCGACGGCAGAACTCTTCCTCGTTCTCGCCAGCCGCTTGGGCGCGAAAACGCTCCGGGACCTTCGCTAAACGGCCGATCTCGATTCCCGAACAGGGATCGCTGGCCGCAGTGAAGGGTTGAGCTTCTCGCGCCGGTTGTAGGCGCGCATGAAGGCGAGGACATGAACCATCAGTTCCTCGATCGACTTGCACCGGTGATTGCGCGTGACGTTGGCGTGCAGGTCGAGCCAGACACGCTCGATGCGGTTGTCGTCCGGGCAGTACGGCGGCAGGAAGTGAAGCACGACCCGGTCGCCGAACTGGGCGAGGAAGCGCTGCGTCTTCTTGCTCGAGTGAATGATGTAGTTGTCGACGATAAGGTGGACGCGCCTTGCGCTGCGGTACTCGGTGGCGAGCTTCCACACCAGCTTGCAGAAGAGGTCGCTGGCTTTGGATGGCGCGTCCACCCAGGTCAGCTTCCTGGTCTTGGCGTTGAGCGCGCCAGCGACGAAGCGCTTCTTGTTCTGGCCGGGCGTGAGAACGTAGCGGCGGTGGCCTGGCAGCATCCAGTCGCGGCCGATCTTGGGGTTGAGATGGACGTCCATTTCGTCCTCGAAGAAGACCGGCTCGCTTGCCGTGGCATTCCTCGCAAGGCGGCGGAGAGCCGCGATCTTTCGCTTCCTGCGCAGCGAATTCCAGGGACACGCGACGAAGGGCTTGGGCGCGCCGAGCCGAGCCCCGACAGCGCAGAGCGCCCGGCCCATGGTGCAAACGGCAACCTTCGGGAAGCCTCGCTGCTCCAACTCGAGACACAGCAGTTCGCGGGTCCAGGTCGGCCGCTGCCAGCCGAATTCGGTCGGGACGCTGAGCAGAACCCGCCGCAGTTCAGCCAGGAATCGCTCATCAACCTTCGGCTGCCCGTTGCAAGCGCGCTGGTCGAGCAGACCGTCCTCGCCATCGGCCAGGTACCGCTTGGCTGCGCCGACCACGGTCGCAGGCGCGCAGCGCAGGTCACGAGCGACCTGCTGCCTGGAGAGTCCCTGGTCGAGCTTGAGGATCATGAGGTAGCGGAGGGCGGTCTGGTGGTCCTTGGTCTTCCGGAGAAGTTTCGTAAGCCGGCGTCGCGCTGGGCGATCAAGCCGGAGTATGTTGTCCACGGGAGGGTCTCCATTGTCGGGGTTGGCCTGGTAACCACCACGATCGATGGGATGACTCTCCCGTTCAACTTTCTCCCCGCGATTCCGGTCACATTCCTTGATCGCGAATCACGAACTCCCGTTTAGGATATGGCGAATCCGGACGAGGTCGTCGTGCAGCTTCCCACGGAGATTTGCGATGTCCTCTTCTCTCTCGAAGTGGCAGAAGAGCCGGTCGAACAAGAAGAGTCGGGCCTCCGTGCCTGGCACCAAGCAACCCAGGCTGGCAAGGTAGTGCAACTGGCCGAAAGTGCGTGCGAACGTCGTCTTGCCACCCTGATTCGGACCGGAAACTACCAAGACGCGCTCTGGCCCGTGCAGGAAGAAGTCGTTGAGTACAACGGCCGCCTTCTCCCGGACGAGCTTGTATGCCAGCGCCAGGTCAAAGGCATCGTGGCAGCTAATGGCCTTCGACACGCCCGAAAGCTGCGGATAGCAGAACGGCAAGCCGGCAAGCCGGAAGTGTTCGACTTGCTCGAGATAGGCCAGGTAGAACTGGACCTCGCGGTCGAACCGAGCAACTTGTCGGTCCACGAACTCCGCGTGCCTTGCAAAGAATTCATCGAGCGCGCCGAACGGACCGGGGTTCAAGAGCGCCACTCGGTCCACGATTTGTGCCTCGATGTGGTTCACGCCGGGAAAGCTCTTGAACTTCGCCCGGTAGTCCTTCGCGGCTCCCCGCCGGAATTTCTCGAACGTCCGCTCGACCGCGGCGCTGTAGTCGCTCTCCTCCCCGTAGGCACGCACGGTGATCGTGCTGCCTTTCAGGCGGAGGCTGAAGCGGATAGCGGCCAGGTCGTAGACGATCTGTCGCGCCTCCGTCGCTAGGGCGACGAAATTTCCAAAACCGACGTGTTCGGTCAGGTACTGGCAGAAGGCACGGAAGCCGCGTGAAGCCAGATCGCGTTCCCGCAAGTCCAGCTGGAGGCGTTCCACCGCATCGCAGTAGATCTCCACGGCGCCCAGGAACCAGCGCTTCTTTTCGCGTTCGTAGGACAACTTCTTTGCCTGACTGAGATGCGCGCGCATGGCGCGCATCTTCTCGGAAAAGGCAGTCACGGTCCCCTTGAGGCCTTCGTCCTCGAGGTCCCGCATGACCTCCTGCCGATAGGCAATCTCGTCGAGGTCGTTAAGAGGCGTGTGGAAGATGGGCGCGAGGTCATACTCCTGCCGGCCCATGGTGATGGCCTGCTCGACCTGGTCGAGATTCAAGTCTGTAAAGAATTCCGGAGCACCACGGGTGCTCCACCCTGCGGGTTCGTCCGGTCCCCGAAACAGGATGCTGTGGAAGTGCATGGGAATGGCTTGCGCCGAGCCAGCACACCGGCGGCGTGGACGTCAGACAGCCATCAGCGCACCACCGTCACCGGACACTCGGCGTAGCTGATTACTCGGTGCGTCACCGAGCCCAGGCGCCAACGGTCGAGGACGCCGCGACCACGGTGTGCAAGCACGATGAGGTCGATGCCCAGGGTGTTCGCGTGCTCCAGGATCACTCGCGCTGGATGGCCGACGGCAAGTTCCAGGTGAGCAGGTATCCCGAGCCCCGCCACCCGATCATGCAGCTCATCCAGAAGCTTTTGGTGGTATGCGCTGGAGTGCTCGATGATCGCCTCCGCTTCGACGTCGTCCGCGAATTCGGGAACCTGGGCGACGGTGAGGACGAAGAGCTCTCCCTGGTAGCGGCGCGCGATGTCCGCGGCAAACTCGAAGGCCTTCATGGCCGGGTCGGAACCGTCGTACGCGACGAGGATCTTCCTGATCATGGCCTCACCTCCAACTTGGAAACGGACGCCCCCGCCGCGACAGCCGACACCGCGACCGCACCCGCCTCGTCAACCTTGCGCAGCTTGTGGTGGGGAAAGAAGAACGCGTTGGCGATCACCGTGGGTATCACCGCGCTCCCGATCACAGCAGCGACGAGCGCCGAGTACTGCCCTTGATCAATGATCTTCCGCGAAAGGCCGAAGAGAGCCGAGATGGTACCGAAGGTTAGACCGGTGGACATGAGCAGG
>Ga0335080_10007614_pt1 | contig 11239 bp, 10 predicted proteins | sample Lox_Sample_34_FD_206720 | JGI IMG/M metagenome (GOLD analysis project Ga0335080, IMG submission 206720) | Soil microbial communities from Loxahatchee National Wildlife Refuge, Florida, United States - Lox_Sample_3.4 | ecosystem: Environmental > Terrestrial > Soil > Wetlands | place: USA...
ACGCCCGGTTCGTCATTCCGGATAAGGACGGAAAACCGATCGGGCGGCTCCACGTCGACCTGCAGCCAGCGATCAGAACCTCCGATAATCGCCCGATGTACTTGCTGCACCTGACTGCTCGCGGGCAGGTTGGCGACGCGGTCGATTTTTTCGACGTCGGCCGGGAGTGGATCGTAACAACGTTCAAAAGGCTTACCACCAATTCAATGCACAACATTTGGAGGATCAAGAACGATGCCAGCATTGGGAACCGCTGAACTCACGGTTCAAGATCGCGGGATTTTGGCGACGAGCGCTTCGGCTGCCTACCTGGACTATTTTTCCAGTGGTGACCGCCTCTTGGTCAGCGTGTTTCAGCAACCAGTTCTGATACGCCGGCAACGCAAGTATTACTCTCGCGGCCAAGAGTACCAGGTTGAATGGCAGGATTACGGTCAGCCTCTTCCTGCCTGGTTCGATCCACTCATGCAAGGCTTCGTCGATCTGTTTACACTCCCGCACAATTGGGATAGCTACGGTGCGGGTCCGATTGACCCGAAAGTGGTTCACTACGCGATGAACCTCATCAACGGTCTCCTTGGGCCAATCAGTTCGGCTCCGCGTGTTGTGCCTTTGTCCAGCGGCGGCCTCCAACTTGAGTGGCACCGACAAGGCATCGATTTGGAGATTGTGTTTGATCGTGACGGACAGCCGTTTTTCTACTATCGAAACCGCGTGAGCGGGGACGAGTCTGAGCACACACTGCCTCAGGACTACGCTCTGCTCAGGTCGATCACTGGGAAGCTCGATTAACCAATTCACGGGGAGCGAATGCCAGGTCGCGTCTTTGAAGATGACCCAAACATCCCGGCGGACGAACGGCTGTTGCGGCGCATTCCACGTCCTTGGGTCGATTGGGACGAACACGGTAACGCGATCATATCTTCGGCTGCCTTCAAAGACGAAGAACTGTCGATCAATTTGGAATCAGTCATGGTGCGCGCCGGCCGGCCGCCAGAGGACGCGATCCGCAATTATCCTGGTTATGGTCTGGCTGCGATTACCGCCGGTCACGCCCGATCACTGAATCAGGCCGTCGCGCCTGATCCATTGCCGGAGGAGCCAGCGCACGGCGTAGTCTACGGACAGAAGAAGCGCGGCGGCATCGGCGGCAAGCTTCGCGATGGCGCACTCTGGGTTGTGAGGCCGGTTCAATTGGAGGCCAGCTAGAACGGTCTCGGCATCCCACGTGGGCATCATCCTTATATGGAATCCGATTGTTGTCTCCTTCGGAAGACAACAAATAGAGCAGCCCGCAACCGCGCGCGCAGGAAAGCACGCCACGTGCCAGCCCCGCGTGTGGAGTCCCGGAGTCCGCGTGGAGTCCAGACGTCCCAAAACTGCCCCGTGGCGTCCACCGGAGTCCACGCCGCCTCTTGCTAAGTCTTTTGTTTTGCGCCAAACTGTCTGCAAGTGATTGATATTTCTTAAATGGCATGGAAGAGGTCGTGAGTTCGAATCTCACCAGGTCCACCAAATTCCTCAAGGCTCTACGCCAACAACGGGGGCAGATCCCGATCCCGAACTGATTTCTAAGAACATAACACCTTCTTCCGCATCATGGAAGAGGTCACCCGGAGTCCATTTGGAGTCCAAATTCACCAAAATTTGGACTCCAGCCAGCGGATCTGAATTCGGGGGCGGTTTGAGCTCACCCGGCGGAGGCCAGTGGTCTTTCAATGCGTCCGGCCGCCAATTGCTTTCTTCAGGTGTACGCCGGCCATCCGCTGAGCCAAGCAGCTTGATCAGATCGCACTTTCCGATTGTGACCCCGCCCCGCTTCTTTTGGGTGAAGATAGACGATGGCACTAACCGATGATCCACGCACACATCAGTGAACCGCTTCTGGTGCGGACGGTCGGTCAAGCACATGCAGTTCGGGTAGGACTTTGTGAAAGAAACACGAAGCTAGCGCGAAGACGTCGATCAGTGCTTCGTCACGTTGATCGGTTCGGGTCGAGAGATAGATGACCCCGATTGCACCACCATGAATCTTCGATGCATCGTCTGGAAGCTTCTCAAATCCAACCTTGAACTCCGTTGCGTGGATAATGCGGTTGAGAGCGTCGCGGAGAAGGTTCACCTTGGTCAACCCTGTTGCCGGGGACCAAATGCGGAATGGCTCATCGAGCACGAACTTGGTGCGTACGGACTTGTTGTCCAAAATTCGCCGAACGTGAATAGCGAAAGCAATTGCGGTGTTCGTGACCTCCTGTTCGATGTGGCGCTGGATGAGCGCGCCACCGGAAAACGGATATGGAGCGCTCCCGAAGGCCCACAGCCTTGTGGCGGCCGCCTCGGCTTGTTGTATTGCGAACGAGTTGATGTCGTCCATAAGTGAGCTATGCCGACCGCCGGATCGGTATAAAACGGATCTCGACCCGCTTATTTAACGCGGCTGCGATCCTGCGCAACATCGCCAGGGAGTGGCCCTCGTAATCGGCATCCTCCAGGCGGCAGATGACCGATGCGGTGGTGCCGATGAGCTTGGCAAGTTGAGTCTGGGTGAGGGCCGCCGCTGCCCTCAGTTCCTGGATTTTGCGGGCGATCTCTTCGTTCGCGCGCGTTTCTTCCAGGTTCTTAAGCCGGGCCGGTTTGCCTTCGTAGAGCCGGCGGTGAAGGATCTCGACCGCATCGCGGGTCGGTTTCCGGGTCTTTGCTTTGTTAGCTGGCATGCTCAAGCCTCCTCATAAGTGTGCTTCACCGGATTCGTCTCAAACCGCTTCTTACGCTCGACGGCATGATCGATCTCTCTCGGCGGCACAACCCGCTCTTTCACAAGACCGTGAGAGACCACGGCCGCAATCGCGCCGTAAAAGAAATACAAGATCCGGTGGTGAACGCCTCCCTGGCTGGCGCGCAGTTCGTAGATGCCGTCGCGCAGGAAGTCCGCCTCCGGTCGACGCAGTTCATGGCCCATCTCCCGAAGCCGCTCCAACCGGAGGTAGCACTTGTCCTGAACTTTCGCCGGTAACTTGTCGAACCACTCGATGAACGGGCACGATCCGTCTTCCTCCCGGTAGAGGACCACTCTGGTCTTTGGCACCCGATCTCAGTGTATTCGCAATATTGCGAAATAGCAAATAGCGCGCGAAGCCGCGAAGGCGGTTCAACGCTCTACACTGGGCATCATCCTTATGGAGAAATCATTGGTCGTTTGCTCCAGCCCACGACAATCGCAACAGCATGCAACCGCGCGCGAGAGTGCTTTGTGGCCGGTTCGGGTTTGGAGTCCCTGGGGGGCCGCTTGGCGTCCACCGGCGCCAGGGTGCCGTCCACTAAACCTTGCGCTTTCTGTGAGGACAGTCTGCAAGTGACTGATTTATCTTAAATGGCATGGAAGAGGTCGTGAGTTCGAATCTCACCAGGTCCACCAATGTCAATCGAAAGCTAACGCACCCGGTGGATGGTGAACTGGGCGACAGCACCCCTGGAATTGAACGCCATCATTATCTCGATAATGCTGTCGGCTTTGTCGAACTTCGCCAGCCTCCGGTAAACCTGTAGTGCGTCCTCCGGCTTCACGTTCTCTTCGGACATCTTGCCCTCCACGCCCATTTGCTGCTGTACTTGCGCGCGGAACTCAGCAAGCTTGGCCTCGGTGCCCAGCGCTTGTTGCATGACCGGGCTCAGCTTTTCCCAGAGCTCGGAAATCTTGCCTTCATAGAACCAGCGCGTGTAGACCCGTCCGCTCTCCATCGCCTGCTGCTCATTGAGAAGTTTCCACGAGTTGCCCGGATCCTCACCTCTTAACCAGGTGAGCGCCCATGACGCGTCGTCTTGTGACCATGAGCCAACAATCCGTGAGCCGTCCGCCGCGATCGTCCCCTGGTAAGTTCCGGCGATACTCTTTATTGCGAATTTCATCGTGGAACCATCAATCACAATCACGTCAACCGGCAAGTCCATGCCGCCCTCATCGATGCTGTCGATGGTGGCCTTCATTCCCGCGGCGCCGTTCCGGACGATATGCAGCGCCAGCCGCAAGGGTGCGTCGTTCTCGATCTCGATCGACCCGTGCCATTCTCCCGCGATATCTTGCGCGGCAGCGAGTTGAACAACGAGTGCACCGGCCAGGAGCAGACCCACAGTTCTCATGAGGTGTCGACTTCGCTGCCATTATCCGACAACTTCCGTCGAATGAAAACAATTTGAGTGCAGAGTGAAACAATCTGCGAGAATCAAAGCAACGAGTGATCGCGTAACGGCCGGATGAGAAGCCTCGAAGAGTCCTTGTTTTGGGAGATCTTTTACCGGCATCAGGCGGTGCGCTCGGAGCTGGCCCGCTTGTTTGACGTCAGTGCAGCGACCATGTCCCGGTCTACCGCCGTGCTCCTCGCCAAGCACCTGGTCATCGAATCGGGCGGCACCAGTTCTTCTCGAGGGCGCCGGCCTGCTCTGCTGCAGGTGAATCCCGCACTGGCCTATGTTGCCGGTATTGAGATCGATCGCGACCGGATCACGGCTGTGATCACAGACATGACCGGCAACCTGCTCGGCCGCAGCGCGGTCGCCGCTACTGCGCGCAATCCGGTCCGGAAAACACTCAAAGATTGCCGGGAAGCCGTGCGTGCTGCCTTTGCCGACGCCGGGCGGGTCCCGGGACAACTGGCGCGTATTGGTGTCGGACACACCGGCATGCTGGATGTCGAGAACGGACTCTGCCTGGATTGGGAGGGGGCTCCTCACTGGCGGCGCATGGATCTGAGAACCGCGTTGCGGGACGCCTTCGACATGGAAATTACCCTGGACGACCGCGCGCGCGCCGTCGCCCTTGCCCAGCACTTGCTGTGGCCGGAATATCGCCGTCACCGCTCCGCCATCTACGTGCAGATCGGCACCGGCATCGGCGCGGGGATTTTCGTGAACGGACGAATGGTGCGCGGCGCGACATTAGCCGGCGGGGAAATCGGACACATCGTCATCGACCGCAACGGCCCGCTGTGCGCTTGCGGTAAGCGCGGGTGTGTGGAAGCGTTTGCATCGCTGGGCGCCACCCTTTCGCGCGTACGCCAGGCGCTGGACAAGGGGGCGAAGACGTCTCTGCGGAACCTGGCAAGATCGCCGTCCCAGCTCACCATCGAGATGATTGTATCCGCGGCCCGCCAAGGCGATTCTCTCTCGAACACCGCGCTCTTTGAGGCCGGTGAGGCATTAGGTTTCGGTGTTGCCAACGCGGTACAGCTTCTCAATCCGTCCCTGGTCGTCCTGGCCGGCAAATTCGCCAACGCAGCCAGCGATTTTCTTCTCGATGCCGTGAGCCGCGCCATCCAGGCCCAGTGTTTCGAGACCATGTCGCGCGGCCTGGAGGTCCGCGTAGCCCCGTTCCGCAAGGATGCCGGGCCCGTGGGCTGCGCGTTGCTGGCATCCCTCGACGTGGGCGCGGCGCTCGTCCAGAAAGCCCTCTTCGTGCCGCCTTCTTAATTTCAAGCTGCAACGAATTTCGGCGGCCCCGCTTGATAATCAGGGGTAAGCAGCCGTCTAATGAGTGGTCGTGTTCCCGTGCCCGGCTGGAGTTGAACTTTGAGGATTCGCGGACTTTTCTGCAGGCGCACACGCATATCTCGCGCACTCGGGCAAGCCTGTCTGGCAATGCTATATCTGCCTTGGTTGATCGCGTCGGGCCCGCTGGACGTTCACGACTTCGGCGCCAAAGGAGACGGTGCAACCAAGGATACACAGGCCATTCAGGCGGCCATCGACAAAGTTTCTTCGTCCGGCGGAGGAACGGTTGTGCTGCCGCCCGGAAAATATGTCAGCGGCACCATCCACCTTCGTAGCAATCTGACCCTGCAAATCGATCAGGGCGCCGTGCTTATGTTCAGCCCGGATGACGAGGATTTTGATCCCTACGAGGAACTGCCCTATCACATCGCCGCGCCGCCACAGAAGACCGAGTCGCAGGTGAGCTTCGTGAGCCATATCCTTCCCGAGCGGCGGAGACTTTCCGCGCCTCCCGCGTACGATGATACGGAGACGACGTATTTCCACTACGCGCTGCTCGCGGGTGACGGCGTGCACAATGTCGCCATTCGGGGCACCGGCGCCATTGAGAGCAACCGGACACGCCGTGGTGGCCCGAAGCCGATCGGCATCAAGAATTCCGAGTGGATCTCGGTCCGCGGCATCACCATTCGCAACGCGCCAAACTACAACATCAGCTTCGCCGGTACCGACCACATCGAAGTGGAAGGAGTGACGCTCATCAACGGCTTCGCCGACGGCGTGGATTTCGATGGCTGCCGCTATGTCCGGGTCTCCAACTCCTACATTGATGCCTGGGATGATGCCGTCTGTCCGAAAGCCAGTTGGGCGCTGGGAAAACGGCGCGCTACCGAGCACCTGGTGCTGGCGAACTGCGTCCTGCGAACTTCGTGCAACCATTTCAAGTTTGGAACGGAGAGCGCAGGCGACTTGAAGGACATCTCCGTCACCAATTGCGTGATGCTGAAGCGGGACAAGGGCCGGAAAGCGCTCGGCGGCATCGCGCTCGAATCCGTTGATGGCGCCAACATCGATGGCGTCGTGGTCTCCAACATCTCCATGGAAGACGTGATCTCGCCCATCTTCATCCGGCTGGGAGCGCGCGGCCGGGGCATGGACAAGGCTGCGCCCGGTTCCATCCGAAATATCTCGATCCAAAATGTTATTGCGAGACGCGCCATGCTGGCCAGCACGATCACCGGAATCGAGACAGGCCGTGTGCAGAACGTGTCAATCGACGGCTTCAATGTTACGGCCATGGGCGGCGTTGCGGCGCGAGAACTCAATGTCGCGGAAGCTCCGGCGAAGTATCCCGACCCGGACATGTTTGGCGAGCTCCCGGCCCTGGCTCTGTACGGGCGGCACGTGGACGGGCTCACGCTGAGAAACGTCCAGGTTCACTCGGAGGAGCCGGACGGGCGTCCGGCCGTCATCCTCGACGACGTCGCACGCCTCGACATCAGCGGCTTCGATTCGACGAGTATCCCGCCTCACCAGCCCATCCTGCTCCTCGAAAACGTCGTCGGAGCTTTGCTCTACGGCAACCGCGCGCCGGAAGCGGACGTATTCCTCAGCGTTCGAGGCGCGAAGAGCAACGGCATTTCGCTACGCGGCAACGACGTCCGCCCTGCGCGGCAAGCCATCCAACAGAGTTCAGATGTGCCTCGCGAGGCCGTCTCCATCGAGGCAGAGAGCCGTTCTTCCCGTTGAGCGCCCATGTCAGGAGTCAACGTGAAATTCGACATTACGCAAAAGCTGGCCATCGACGGAGGTGAACCCGCCGTGCGCACGCCCATTCCGCCACGTAAGCGGCACGGCGAACTGGAGAAGCGCTATCTCAACGAGGTCATCGACTCAGATACGCTGTTCTTCTACCTCGGCACGAAAGTTCGCGAACTCGAGCGCCGGTTCGCCGCCCTGTACGGAAAGAAATATTGTGTCGCCTGTTCGAGCGGCACCGCGGCGGTGCACATGGCGATCGCCAGCTTCGAGCTCCCTCCGGGAAGCGAAGTGATCACTTCCGCGATTACCGACATGGGATCGCTCACGGGCATTCTGTATCAGGGGTTGGTGCCAGTTTTCGCTGACGTGGAGCCCGACACATTGAACATGGATCCAGCTTCGGTCCGCGCGGCGATCACTGACCGGACAAAAGCCATCCTCACCGTGCATCATGCGGGTCTGGCTGCCGATCTGAATGCTATTTTCGCAATCGGCCGCGAGCATGGTATTCCAGTGATCGAAGATTGCGCGCAGGCGTACGGCTGTGAATACCAGGGCGAACTGGTCGGACGGCACAGCCCCATTTCTACGTTTTCTCTGAACCACTTCAAACACATCACCGCGGGTTCGGGCGGCATGATACTCACCGGCGACGACCACCTGCACTACATCGCGTCGTTGTTCCTGGACAAGTGCTATCAGCGTGAGGAGGGCATCCGCGATCCGTTCTTTCTCGCGCCCAACTACCAGATGACCGAGATGCAGGGAGCCGTGGCCCTGGCGCAACTGGAACGCCTGAGAGAGTTCACCCGCCGCCGTCACGAGCTTGGCGCCCGTTTATCGGCCCAACTGGCGGAGGTCGACGGCATCCGCTTGCAGCGCATTCCGCCGGGCTCGAAACATTCTTATTTCCTCTACCTGTTCCAACTAAATCTGGAACGATTCGGATGCACGGCGGAGGAGTTTGCGAATGCACTCCGGCGCGAGGGGGCCAGCGCAAAGGCCCACTTGATTACCGGCGGCCGGCCGGTTTATCTTTACGAAATCTTTCAGCGGCGTTCGGCGTTCCCTTCCTCGCATTACCCGTTCGAATCGCAGGACACCCACACAAACCGTTCCTATCCGCGAGGACTTTGCCCTGTCGCGGAAGATGCCTTCAATCGCTGGATTACCTTGGAATTGCTGGAAAACTACACGGAGCAAAACGTGGACGAGATGGCATTCGCGGTGGCGAAAGTCGCGTATCACTTCGCCAGACGGCCCGTCGCGTCGCACACGCAGTGACACTTCCACACGAGCCGCGAAGATCGCGCGTGCGCTGGTGGATCGGCGGCCTGCTGTTTGCATCTACCATCATCAATTACATCGATCGCCAGACGCTCAGCGCGCTGGCTCCCATCATCAAAAGCGAATACCACTGGACAAACACCGATTTCGCTTCGCTGCTGATCGCCTTTCGCATCGCGTACACCATCATGCAAGGCGTGGGGGGCCGGCTCTTCGACCTGCTGGGATCGCGTAGCGCCTTCACTCTCGTGGTCTCGTTCTATTCGCTGGTAGCCGCCAGCACGGCCTTCGCCCGCGGATTGGGAAGCTTTCGCTTTTTCCGCTTCCTGCTCGGCGCCGGCGAGGGGCCGAACTTTCCGGGCGCGGCCAAGACCGTCTCTGAATGGTTCCCCGGCCGCGAGCGTGCGTGGGCCGTAGCGTTGTTCGACAGTGGCACCTCGATTGGAGGCGCCATCGCGTCCTTCATCGTGCTCTATGCGTACAAGCTGTTTGGAACATGGCGGCCCGCCTTCGTGCTGACGGGCTGCCTCGGTTTTGTTTGGCTTATCGTCTGGCTGCGTTACTACCACGCGCCGGAAAGCCACCCCTCCGTTTCTAATGAGGAACTGCGGTACATTCGGGAAGGACGCGGCTCGGAGTCGACTACTCTAGCCGTGCGATGGCGCGACCTGTTTCGTTACCGCCAGACTTGGGGCATCGTGCTGGGGCGATTCCTGCTCGACCCCTACTGGTTCTTCGTCGCCGAGTGGTTCGCGATCTATCTTTTCAGCAAGGGCTTCCGCCTGGAGCAAAGCATTCTCGGTTTCTGGATGCCCTTCCTCGGCGCGGATCTCGGGAACTTCGCCGGCGGCGGCCTTTCGAGCTACTGGATCTCCCGCGGCTGGCCCGTCGGCAAAGCCCGGCGCGCGGTTCTGCTGATCTTCGGGCCCAGCATGATTTCGCTGCTGGGCGTGTTGTATACGTCGAATTACGTGGTGGCGGTGTTGCTGTTCGCTTATGCATCGTTCGCGTATGCCGCCTGCTCGACCATGTTTCTGTCGCTCCCCACCGACGTGTACGATTCCCGGGCCGTCGGAACCGTAGCCGGGATGGCCGGCACCGGAGCCGGCATCGGCACCATGATCTCGACGTATCTCATCGGCCGCGTCACCGATGCCACGTCTTTCGCCCCCGTGATCGCCGCGGCAGCTATCGTCCCTTGCGCCGCCACTGTGGTGTTTGTCAGCCTGGTCCGTTCTCCCGCGCGCCCCGATCCACGAGGCCTGCTGCGCGAGTTCTGAGCCGGTCTCAGAATGCAATCTTCAGCGAGAACTGCAGGATCCGCGCATCACTCGACGTCGCCGTCAGCTTGCCGAAACTGTCGGTCCCGATCAGGTTACCGGGATTGTCCAGATTCAGATCGCCGGGGTTCGCCAGATTGACGCGATTGAACAGGTTGAAGAACTCGGCGCGAAAGGTCAGCTTGCCGGCTTCCCCGAGGAAACGCAATGGAACGTCGCGCGACATGGAAAAATCCACGTTAGCGAAACCAGGCCCGACAAGAGAATTTCTCCCCAGCGTTCCGTAAGTGCCGGGAGCCGCCTGCGTGACCGCACTCGTATTGAAATACTCGGCAATTTGCGCTCCGCGGCTTCGCGACGTTGACAGGTGCACGTTGCCGATCAGATCGGCATTCGCGGTTCCCGCCCCCGCCACCGAATCATCCGTGGAGAGGATGCTGAACGGGCTGCCGGATTGCAGCGTAATGATGCCCCCGGCCTGCCAGTTGCCCAGGATCGCGCTCGCCACCCGCGATTTCATAGCCTTACCGGCATCCGGTATCTGCCACACAAACGAATCCACGAAGCGGTGGCGGTGGTCGAAATCGGACGGGCCACGAAACCGGAAGTAATTGAACGGATCCGGAATGGCGTTCGACGTGGCTTCGTAATTCGAGGACATGTAATCCAGATTCTTCGACCACGTATAGCTGAGCTGATTGCTGATGCCGCGATGAAATCTCTTGTTCAGCGAAACCTGCAGAGAGTTGTACGATTGATTCAGACCGGAGAACAGCAGATCGATACTCTCGTACTGCTGCCTGGGACGGCGCGCGTCGATACTCTGCTGATTATCGCTCAACGATTTGGAGAAATCGTAAATGGGCGCGTTCAAATCATAGTCCGCCCACAGGTGTGTTCCTTTTGTGCCCACGTAACTGAGACGCAACGTCCAGTCCTCGCGAAACTGGTGCTCGATGGTGAGGTTCCAGTTTTGCGTATACGGTCTGGGCTGATGGGGCTGAAGAGCGACCGCGCTGTCCGGGCTGGGGAATAGCGAATTCTTGCTGAAGTCGCCGGAGAACGGAAACACGTTGTCCTTTGTCCGCCCTGCATACGGATTGTCAAACGATCCGTCAAGATACTCAACGGTAAAACTGAACGGCGCCTGGTCGTTCATGTTATTGAGCTGGAACATCTCGGGCGTGTCGTAGTAAATTCCATAGCCGCCGCGCAAGCTGGTTCTGCCGTTACCGAGAACATCCCAGGCGAAGCCGATTCGCGGTGTTACCTGTGCAAGGCTGCCGGCGGAACCGCTCCGCGGCACGGTATGGCCTCCGAAGGTGTCGCCCGGGAAAACCAGCCCGGGAGGTGCGTTGACGTAGCGCTGGGAGACGTAATTCGCCGCGTAGGCCTCCTGACGGAACTGCACGATGCGGTCGTTAATG
>Ga0335080_10007616_pt1 | contig 11238 bp, 6 predicted proteins | sample Lox_Sample_34_FD_206720 | JGI IMG/M metagenome (GOLD analysis project Ga0335080, IMG submission 206720) | Soil microbial communities from Loxahatchee National Wildlife Refuge, Florida, United States - Lox_Sample_3.4 | ecosystem: Environmental > Terrestrial > Soil > Wetlands | place: USA: Florida...
GGCGGCCTACGCAGCGGCGTTCGCCGGCTATCGGCAAGTCGTGCTGCAGGCGTTGCAGCAGGTGGCCGATGTTCTGGTCGCGCTGCAGAACGACGCGGGAGAACTCGAAGCCCGAGATCGCGCGACCCGCGAGGCAGAAGCGGCACTGGCGACCTCGCGCGCAAGACTCGCCGTGGGCGGGATCAGCCAGTTCGGCCTGCTGGACAGCGAACGCCAGGCCCTGCAGACGGGGCTCGACCTGACGCAGGCGCAAGCCGCCCGGTTGTCCGACACGGCGGCGCTGTTCCAGGCACTGGGGAGCAGTCCGCTCGGGAACAAACCCTGAGCGGCGGCCTCTGTCCAGAGTCTTCGTCCGCCATATAAATCAACGAGCTGACAGGCTTTCGGGGTTGACGTGACTGCCGCGTCACGGAATAATTCCGCTTCTTCGCGCCCGTAGCTCAGTTGGATAGAGTACCAGGCTACGAACTTGGTGGTCGGGAGTTCGAATCTCTCCGGGCGCGCCAGATTTGCGAAGGGTGCCGTGGCACCCTTTTTCTTCTTTTGAAACCGGCGACTGGATCGCCAGAACGAAGGTGTGCGAGTGGCGGGACGGTAGCCCGCCGGACGACGTGATCCGGGGTATAGCTCAGCCTGGTAGAGCGCCAGCTTTGGGAGCTGGATGTCGAGAGTTCGAATCCCTCTACCCCGACCATCCGGTCGAGATGCAAGTGCTCGCCGATGCGTTGAAGCGCGTCGCGCGCTGGATGCGGGGGCGAGGCAGGATGCCGTACGGCTTGAGCTCCAGGGACGGATCGGTGCGCTAGACTTGAAAGATGCGCCCGTAGCTCAACTGGATAGAGCACCGGCCTTCTAAGCCGGCGGTTGCAGGTTCGAGTCCTGTCGGGCGTGCCAGATTCGCCAGCGTATACGCTACAATTCCGGTTCGACCGCCGGATGAATCGGGATACGCGGGAAACGGCTTTTGGTGGGCGTAGCTCAGCTGGTTAGAGTACCGGATTGTGATTCCGGTTGTCGTGGGTTCGAGTCCCATCGTCCACCCCACTTTGTGTTGTAGAGGTGAGCAGGAAAGTGACGGCACGCGGCGTGCCGGAACCGCGGCAAAAATCATGGGCCGTTAGCTCAATTGGTAGAGCAGCAGACTCTTAATCTGTTGGTTCTAGGTTCGAGTCCTAGACGGCCCACCACTTCAGGTCCCCCGGCTTTGCCTTGACCCCGCCGCGCGCGATAATTCGGTTCTTGAGCACGCCGGCGCGAAAGTGGCGGAACTGGTAGACGCACTGGATTTAGGTTCCAGCGGGGCAACCCATGAGAGTTCGAGTCTCTCCTTTCGCATTCCAGCGTTGAGTGACGTTTATCTTGAGCGGCCCGACTCGAGGGGCCGACAAGCAGCAGATTTTGAGGAAACAACATGCAAGTCTCGCTCGAAAATACCGGCAAGCTCGAACGCAAGCTGACCGTGCGGTTATCCGCCGGTGCCTACGAGTCCCAGGTCAGATCGCGACTGGCCGAAGTCGGCCGTACCGTGCGCCTGAAGGGCTTTCGTCCCGGCAAGGTGCCGGTCAAGGTCGTGGAGCAGCGCTTCGGCGCGCAGATCCGCGGCGAGGCGATGAACGAACTCGTGCGCAGCAGCTTCCAGCAGGCCGTGGACCAGCAGAAGCTGCGTCCGGCCGTGACGCCGACCATCTCGACGAGCGGCGAGCCGGTGAACGGCGAGATCGAGTACACCGCCACGTTCGAGATTCTGCCGGAGATCGGTCCCCTGGACGTCTCCAGCCTGGCGGTCACCCGATACGAAGCCGCGGTGGCGGAGACCGACGTTGATGCCATGATCGAAACCCTGCGCCAGCAGAGGCGCGCATGGAGCCCGTCCGAGCAGGGCGCCCGGGACGGAGACATGGTGCTGTTCGAACTCGGGGCCCAGGGCGACGGATTTGCCTATCCGGCCGAGGGTCGCGAGCGCATGGGCACGATTCTTGGGTCGGGCGCCGTGACGAAGGATCTGGAGGACAAGCTGCTCGGACGCGCCGTCGGCGATGAATTCGACGCCGACCTGACCTTTCCGGCCGACTTCCGCATTATTGCGCTGGCCGGCAAGCCGGCACATGTCGTGGTCAAGGTCGTGCGTGTGCAGGAACCGAAGCTGCCGGATATCGATGATGCGTTCATCGCCAGCTTCGGCATCAACGAGGGCGGCAAGGAGAAATTCCGCGCGGACGTCCGCGCGAACCTGGAGCGCGAGCTGAAGAACGTGCTCGCGGCGCGGCTCAAGAATGAGGTCGTGCAGAAGCTCGTCGACCGGCACCAGGACATCGACGTCCCCGAATCGATGGTCGCCGCGGAGGCCAACGCGCTGGCGCAGCAGGCCCAGGCCCAGGCGCAGCAGCAGGGCCAGCAGGTGACCATGGGCGCCGACGCCTATCGCCCGCTGGCGCGCCGCCGCGTCGTCGCCGGCGTGCTCGTCGGCGAGATTGCGCGCCAGAACGGCGTCCGCGTCGACAGCCGCCGAGTCGCCGAGACGCTCGCCTCCATTGCCTCGACCTACGAGGAACCCGAACGGGTGGTTGAACTGTACCAGCGCGATCCCCAGTTGATGAGCAGCCTGCAGAATCGCGTGCTCGAAGACCAGGTGGCCGAATGGGTCGCCGAACACGCACAGGTGAACGTACAGACGCTGGCCTTCAACGAAGCCATGCGCCCCGCAAGCTGAAGTTGGTCGAGGAGAACGAGATGAGCAGCGAACCGATCCGCGGGCTGAACCTGGTACCGATGGTGGTCGAACAGACCTCGCGCGGCGAGCGCGCCTACGACATCTACTCGCGCCTGCTCAAGGAACGTGTCGTTTTCTGCGTCGGTCCGGTCGATGACTACATGGCCAACGTGATCGTTGCGCAGTTGCTGTTCCTCGAATCGGAAAACCCCGACAAGGACATCAACCTCTACATCAACAGTCCGGGGGGTGTCGTCACGGCGGGTCTCGCCATCTACGACACGATGCAGTTCATCAAGCCTGACGTGAGCACCATCTGCGTCGGCCAGGCGGCCAGCATGGGCTCTTTCCTGCTGGCAGCCGGTGCGAAAGGCAAGCGCTTCGCGCTGCCGAACTCGCGGGTCATGATCCATCAGCCGTCCGGCGGCTTCCAGGGCATGGCCTCCGACATCGCCATCCATGCCAAGGAAATCCTGGCCCTGAAGGCGCGCCTGAACGAGACCCTGGCCCGCCATACGGGCAAGACCGTCGAGCAGATCGAGCGCGACGTCGACCGCGACAACTTCATGAGCGCCGCCGAGGCCAAGAGCTACGGGATCGTCGATGCCGTGCTCGAGCAACGCCCCGGCGAGACGGTGAAAACGGCCTGATCTGACCCTGCCGCGGCCGTTCGGCTGCCGCCCGCGGACGCCCGTCCGCCCGGGCTGGATTTGTGCGCGGCTGTGCTATCCTTGATCGTGAAAGAGACTAGGAACCGGGACCCGGCATGAGCGACGACCGGCAAAGCCGATCGGGCGACAGCAGCAAGATTCTCTACTGTTCGTTCTGCGGCAAGAGCCAGCACGAAGTCCGCAAGCTGATTGCGGGCCCCAGTGTCTACATCTGCGACGAATGTGTCGAGCTGTGCAATGACATCATTCGCGAAGAGCTCGAAGAGAAGAACGCGAGCGCGCGCAACCACTTGCCGAAGCCGCGCGAGATCATGGACGTGCTCGACCAGTATGTGATCGGGCAGAACCGCGCGAAGAAGGTGCTCGCGGTTGCGGTCTACAACCACTACAAGCGTCTCGAGGCGCGCCAGCGCCAGGACGAGGTCGAACTGGCCAAGTCGAATATCCTCCTGATCGGACCCACCGGTTCGGGCAAGACGCTGCTGGCCGAAACGCTGGCGCGCCTGCTCAACGTGCCGTTCACGATCGCCGACGCCACCACGCTGACGGAGGCGGGCTACGTCGGCGAGGACGTCGAGAACATCATCCAGAAGCTGCTGCAGAAGTGCGACTACGACGTCGAGAAGGCGCAGACCGGCATCGTCTACATCGACGAGATCGACAAGATCTCGCGCAAGAGCGAAAACCCGTCGATCACGCGCGACGTGTCCGGCGAGGGTGTGCAGCAGGCACTGCTGAAGCTCATCGAAGGCACGATCGCGTCGGTGCCTCCGCAGGGCGGCCGCAAGCACCCGCAGCAGGAATTTCTCCAGGTCGACACGAAGAACATCCTGTTCATTTGCGGCGGGGCGTTCTCTGGCCTGGAAAAGATCATCCAGCAGCGCTCCGAGTCCACCGGCATCGGTTTCGCCGCGGAGATCCGCAGCAAGTCGCGTCACACCAACGTCGGCAAGGTTCTGGCCGACGTCGAACCCGAAGACCTGGTCAAGTTCGGCCTGATTCCCGAGTTCGTCGGCCGTCTGCCGGTCGTTGCAACGCTTGAGGAACTCGATGAGGCGGCGCTGATCAAGATCCTCACCGAGCCGAAGAACGCGATCGTCAAGCAGTTCAAGCGCATGTTCGAGATGGAAGGCGCCGAACTCGAGTTCCGCAACGAGGCGCTTGGTGCGGTGGCACGCAAGGCGCTCAAGCGCCGCACGGGTGCACGCGGCCTGCGCACGATCCTCGAACACGTCCTGCTCGACACGATGTACGAGCTGCCGTCGCTCGAGCACGTGAGCAAGGTCGTCGTCGACGAGGCCGTCATCAACGGGCAGGCCGAGCCGTATCTCATCTATCGCGGCATGCAGTCGCGCGCCGCTTCCGAATAACCCCGCCGGGTTATTCCTTTAGAGCAGAACTCCGCCCGGCCTGCGGCCGAGGGCGGGGAACTCTCGGAGCCAGTGCTTCCGCTGTCCTGCGGGCAGCGGGTAACTTACTTGGAGCCAGAGCTTCCGCCCGGCCTGCGGCCGTGGGCGGGTGACTTTCTTTGCTCGTGCAAAGAAAGTCACCAAAGAAAACACGTCAGAGCAGAGCTTGCCATGGGAGGACCCACGCAAAGACTCGGTTAGCGGATGAGATGGCATGTACAACCGCGTCGTATCCAGACGGATACGGCTTATTGCTTCGCAGACAGGCAAGCGAAGCGAATGGCATTTCAGGTTGGGATGGACGAGTTGTACCTGGAATCTTCGCTCCCTCGCAGAATCTTCGTGCAGGTCCTCTTCAGCAAGCTCTTGATCTGGATCTGAGGTGTTTCTTGGTTACTTCTTTGCACCGGCAAAGAAGTGACCCGCTGTCTGCAGGACAGCGGAAGCTCTGGCTCCGTCAGCAAAGAAGTGACCCGCTGGCCGCAGGACAGCGGAAGCCCTGGCTCTGGTCAGGACAGCGGAAGCTCTGCTTGGCGACACTTGAAAACAGCGAGGGCGCCGTCACTTGACGATTCAGGTCATTGCGATCACGCTGCGCGCGTAGCGCCGGCACTCCCCCAGGTTGTCAGGAACAGGAATGGAAAAGCCCACCAAGACCCCGTCCAGCGAAATCAGCGAGCTGCCGGTACTGCCGCTGCGCGACGTCGTCGTGTATCCGCACATGGTGATACCGCTGTTCGTCGGGCGCGAAAAATCCGTGCGGGCGCTCGACGTCGCCATGGCCGGGGACAAGCGCATCCTGCTCGTGGCCCAGCGCAGCCCGGACATCGACGACCCGCAGTCGAGCGACCTGTATCCGATCGGCACGGTGGCGACGGTGCTGCAGCTGCTCAAGCTGCCGGACGGGACGATCAAGGTGCTGGTGGAGGGTGCGTCGCGTGCCGAAGTGATCGAGTACTCCGAGCGCGACGGCGTGCCGAGCGGGCACGTGCGCGTGCTCGAGCCGGTCTACACCCGCGAGCAGCGCGAAGTCGAAGTGGTGGCGCGCTCGCTGGTCGCCACGTTCGAGCAGTTCGTCAAGCTCAACCGCAAGATCCCGCCGGAGCTGCTGACCACGCTGTCGGGCATCGACGACGCCAGCCGCCTCGGCGACACCGTTGCCGCGCACCTGTCGATCCGCCTGCACGACAAGCAGCGCATCCTCGAGACTGCCGACGTCGCCGACCGGCTCGAGATGATCATCGGCTTTGTCGAAGGCGAGATCGACATCCAGCAGATCGAGAAGCGCATCCGCGGCCGCGTCAAGACGCAGATGGAGAAGAGCCAGCGCGAGTACTACCTCAACGAGCAGATGAAGGCGATCCAGAAGGAACTGGGTGAGGGCGAGGAAGGCCCGAACGAGGTCGAGGAACTCAACCGCAAGATCGAGCAGTGCGGCATGCCCAAGGCGGTCGAGGCGAAGGCGCGCGCAGAGCTCAACAAGCTCAAGCAGATGTCGCCGATGTCGGCGGAAGCCACGGTGGTGCGCAACTATATCGACTGGCTGGTCGGCGTGCCGTGGAAGAAGCGCAGCAAGGTACGCAAGAATCTCAAGACCGCCCAGCAGGTGCTCGACGCCGATCACTACGGCCTCGAGAAGGTCAAGGAACGCATCGTCGAATACCTCGCGGTGCAGCAGCGCGTGAAGAAGATGAAGGGTCCGATCCTGTGCCTGGTCGGGCCGCCGGGCGTCGGCAAGACCTCGCTCGGCCAGTCGATCGCGCGCGCCACCAACCGCAAGTTCGTGCGCATGTCGCTCGGCGGCGTGCGCGACGAGGCCGAAATCCGCGGCCACCGCCGCACCTACATCGGTTCGATGCCGGGCCGCATCATCCAGAACATGAACAAGGTCGCCACGCGCAATCCGTTGTTCATGCTCGACGAGATCGACAAGATGTCGATGGACTTCCGCGGCGATCCGTCCTCGGCTTTGCTGGAGGTGCTGGACCCGGAGCAGAACCACGCGTTCAACGATCACTATCTCGAGGTCGATTTCGACCTGTCCGAAGTGATGTTCATCGCCACGGCGAATTCGCTGAACATCCCGGCACCGCTGCTCGACCGCATGGAAGTCATCCGCATCCCGGGCTACACCGAGGACGAAAAGGTCAACATCGCGCAGCGCTACCTGCTGCCGAAGCAGGTCAAGGCGAACGGCCTGCGCAAGGAGGAGCTGCAGGTGGCCGAGCCGGCCATACGCGACATGATCCGCTACTACAGCCGCGAATCCGGCGTGCGCAATCTCGAGCGCGAACTGGCGAAGATCTGCCGCAAGGTAGTCAAGGAACTGACGCTGGCCTCGGAAAAGGGCAGGACCGGCAAGCGCGCCCGGGCGAGCATCACCTCGCGCAACCTCGAGAACTATCTCGGCGTGCGCAAGTTCACCTTCGGCCGCGCCGAACTGCAGAACGAAGTCGGTCTCGTGACCGGCCTGGCGTGGACGCAGGTGGGCGGCGATCTGCTCAGCATCGAAGGGACGGTCGTGCCTGGCAAGGGCAAGCTCATCCATACCGGCCAGCTCGGCGACGTGATGCAGGAATCGATTCAAGCCGCGCTCAGCGTCGTGCGCGCGCGCGCCGAGCGCTTCGGCATCGAGCCGGACTTCCACCAGAAGCACGACATCCATATCCACGTGCCCGAGGGGGCCACCCCCAAGGACGGGCCCAGCGCCGGCATCGCCATGTGCACGGCCCTGGTTTCGGCTCTCACGAGGGTGCCGGTGCGCTCCGAAGTCGCCATGACCGGTGAAATCACGCTGCGCGGCCGCGTGCTGCCGATCGGCGGGCTGAAGGAGAAGCTGCTGGCGGCTCACCGCGGCGGCATCGAACTGGTGATCATCCCCGACGAGAACGAGAAGGATCTGGCCGACATCCCGAAGAACATCACCGCTTCGCTGACGATCAAGCCGGTGCGCTGGATCGACGAGGTGCTCGACATCGCGCTCGAAAGGCCGCTCGTGCCCGCCGGTGGAAAAGTGGAGAAAGATTCAAAATCCACTTTGGAGCAATCTCAGGACGGGGACGGCGAGAACGTGCAGCCGCGTCCGCACTGATGCCCTGCATGGGCGCGAAGCGTACGCGCCCATGCAAATTTCCAACCATGTTGTCAAGCGAAATGCCGGCATGAGCATGTGCCGCTGCATTCCATGGACCACGCGCAAAGCCGCATCGCGACTTGTGTTGCGCGGGGTCCTGCCCGCTGGTATAAAGTCTGCGCCGCGATCCGAGTGACCGCCAAGGGCCGGCGATCGCGGAGTAGCGAATCGAACAGAACTGCGATCCTCAACAGCAGCAACGTCGAGTCGTCCTCATGCCACCAAATTACGGGCGCTGATTCCGATCGGGAGAGACAAATGAATAAATCTGAATTCGTATCTGCAGTTGCCGACGCCGCTGGTCTGACCAAAGTCGATGGTGCCAGGGCTGTCGAAGCCGTCCTGGAAGTCGTCAGGAAGGCGTTGAAGAAGGGGGACAATGTGGCGCTGGTTGGCTTCGGAACGTTCGTCGTGCGCAAGCGCGCCGCGCGTACCGGCCGCAACCCGCGTACGGGCCAGCAGATCAAGATCAAGGCCTCGAAGAATCCGGCCTTCAAGGCTGGAAAAGCGCTCAAGGATGCCCTAAACTAACGCGCTTTCGCCCTAAAGGGTTGTGTAGGGGTGCTTAGCTCAGCGGTAGAGCGTCGCCCTTACAAGGCGAGGGTCGGGGGTTCGAACCCCTCAGCACCCACCAAGTACCCCGATGCGGATCATTCCGCGGGAAGTCCGGCCGCAAACCGGACTTCCAGGTTGAAATGCGGAGTGGTAGTTCAGCTGGTTAGAATACCGGCCTGTCACGCCGGGGGTCGCGGGTTCGAGTCCCGTCCACTCCGCCACGTGTAAACAAGGGCGCCTCGTGCGCCCTTACTTTTTTTGCAGTCGAGTCGAATCGGATTTGCCATGGCACGCACGCTTCACGAGAGATTCTCCGGCCCGTTCGTCAAGATCGTCCTGGGCGTCATCGGCGTCGTCTTCGGCGGCTTCTTCGGCATCCAGGGTTACTTCGGCAACACCCGTGGCGCCACCTTTGTCGCCATGGTCGACGGTCACGAAATCTCGCAGCAGCAGTTCCGCGAGCGCTACGACGGGCTGCGCGCGCAGATGCAGCGCATGTACGCGCAGTACAACCAGCCATTCGACGCGGCTGCCTACGACACGCCCGAGCGCAAGCGCGAAGTGCTCGATCAGCTGATCAACGAACAGCTGATGCTGGCGGCCAACGAGAACATGGGCACGGCGGTCTCTGCGGCGGCGATCCGCAAGGAGATCACGAGCTACCCGGCCTTCCAGACCGACGGCAAGTTCGATCCCGAGCAGTACAAGATGCTGCTGAGCGCGCAGCGCCGCAGCGCTTCCCAGTTCGAGGAGGAAGTGCGGCGTGACCTGGACCTGCGCCAGATGACGACACAGCTTTCCGCCGGCACGTTCGTCAGCGAAGCCGACGTCAATGCCTACCTGCGCCTGCGCGACCAGACGCGCGATTTCCGCTACGCGAAGGTCGAAAAGCCGTCTGCCGCGGATATCAAGATCGCCGACGCGGACATCGAGGCGTACTACAAGGCGCACGGCGACGAGTTCCTCACCCCGGAGAGGGTGTCGCTGCAGTACGTCGAAGTCGATGCCGCGAAGATCCTGGCCGGGTCGAGTGTCGACGACGCCACGCTGCACAAGCTGTACGAGGAGCAGAAGTCGCACTACGTGACCGCGGAACAGCGGCTGGCTTCGCACATCCTCGTGAAAGTCGACAAGAATGCCGACGCCGCGGCGCAGAAGGCGGCGCTCGCCAAGGCCGAGGATATCGCCAAGGAGGCGAAATCCGGCAAGGACTTCGCGGCGCTGGCCAAGGCCGATTCCGACGACCCGGGGTCGAAGGCACAGGGCGGCGATCTGGGCTGGCTGGAGAAGGGCGTGACCGATCCCGCATTCGAAAGCGCGCTGTTCGCTCTCAAGAAGGGCGAGATTTCCGATCCGGTCAAGTCGGAGGAGGGCTATCACATCATCCAGCTGCGCGATGTGCGCGCAGAGAAAGTGCGCGGGTTCGACGAGGTCAAGGCAGAGCTGGCCAAGAAGTATCTGGACAGCGAACGCGAGCGTCAGTACACGGACACCTCCGGCAAGCTGACCGACGCGGTGATCCAGGACCCGGGCTCGCTGGTATCCGCCGCGAAATCGCTGGGCTTGACGGTGCAGAAGACGGGCCTGTTCGGCCGCACCGGCGGCGAGGGCATCGCCGCGAATCCGCAGGTGATCAAGGCGGCGTTCTCCAATTCAGTGCTCGCCGAAGGCAACGCTTCCGACCCGGTCGAGTTGGGCCCGAACCATATCGTCATCCTGCGCGTCGATGAGCACGAGAAGCCGGAACCCAGGCCGCTCGATCTGGTGCGTGAAGAGATCCGGCAGAAGCTCGTCGGGCAGGAAGTGGCGAAGGCCGCGCGCGAGCGCGCCGACACGCTGCTCGGACGCCTGGGCAAGGGCGAGAGCCTCGAGAAGGTCGCGGGCGAACTGGGCGCAAAGGTGCAGGACGAGAAGGACATCGGCCGCAACGCCGCGAATCTCGACCGTGCGCTGGTCGACGCCGTGTTCGCGCTGGATCGTCCGCAGGGCGACAGGCCCGTGCCGGGCAAGGCGGCGCTGGCCGGGGATGCCTTTGCGTTGATCGAGCTCACGTCGGTGAAGGATGCCGATCCGTCCAAGCTCGACGCCAAGACGCGCGAAGCCGCGCGCAACCAGCTGCGTCAGGGCGTCGGTGCCGAAGCGGTGCGCGGCTACATCGACAGCCTGCGCAAGGCGGCGAAGATCGAGATCGCCGAGGATCGCCTCCAGTAATACGCATTGGCTCGTCCTTCCCGCGGACGCTGGATCGACAGCTTCGCGAAGGCGCTTGCGCCCGGCCTGCGGCCGTGGGCGGGTAACTTTCGGAGCCAGGCTTCCGTGCGGCTCCGCCGTACGGGTAAGTTTCTTTGCTGGTGCACTGCGCCGCAGGAGCGGCGCGAACAGCGGAGCTGGCCGCGAAGCGGCGGAGGGCAGGATGCCCGGAGTCAAGAGAGTCACCAAAGAAACACCCTTTAGAATCTGAGCATCCCCAGGAGGACTTGCACAAAGGTTCTCCAGTGAGATGAATACTCCACGTACAACTCGGTCGTCCCAAGCTCAAGGGCTCTTTGCTTCGCGGACAGGCAAGCGAAGTGAACGGCCTTCGGTTTGCTGTGGACGAGTTGTCCATGAAAAAGTTCGTCCCTTTGCACAATCTTCGTGCAGGTCCTCTTCAGCAAGCTCTTGATCTGGATCTGAGGTGTTTCTTGGTTACTTCTTTGCACCAGCAAAGAAGTGACCCGCTGGCCGCAGGACAGCGGAAGCTCCGGCTCTGGCCAGCAA
>Ga0335080_10007618_pt1 | contig 11235 bp, 9 predicted proteins | sample Lox_Sample_34_FD_206720 | JGI IMG/M metagenome (GOLD analysis project Ga0335080, IMG submission 206720) | Soil microbial communities from Loxahatchee National Wildlife Refuge, Florida, United States - Lox_Sample_3.4 | ecosystem: Environmental > Terrestrial > Soil > Wetlands | place: USA: Florida...
GCTGACCGGCACCACCGGCTCCATCCTGTCGCTCGCGTTCAGCCCGGACGGCAAGACGCTGGCCAGCGGCGGCGGGGACAGCACCGTGCGGCTGTGGAACGTGGCCACCGGGACCCAGCGGGCCGTGCTGCGGGGCGCCACCGGGGGGATCTCCTCGGTGGGGTTCTCCCCGGACGGCCGGATCGTGGTGAGCACCAGCGGGGACGGCATCGTCCGGGAATGGAACGTGGCGGCCGGGTCTTCCGGCGCGCGCATCGCCCTCGACTTCGGGCCCAGGGACTTCCCGGCCGTCGCCTTCGGCCACGAAGGCCAGCACCTGTACGCGCTCGACCCGGCCCGGGGGCAGCTCAACAGCTACGACCTCGCCGGCGGCGTGAACACGACCGTCACGGTCGGCCCGCACAACGGCCCGATCCGGATTGCCGCCAGCCGCCGGGGAGCGACGCTGGCCATCGGCGGCAAGCAGGGCTCGCTGCTCACGCTCGACGAGGGCCGGGGCCTGTTCTACGAGCAAGCCGACAGCTCCCTGCTCAGCATCGCGCTCAGCCCCGGCGGGCATCTCGCCGCAACCGGCGCGGCGGACGGAACGGTGCAGCTGTGGCGTCCCACCGACCCGGCGGCGCCGGCCCACGTGCTGGTCACGGGCCAGACCGATTTCTCCCCGGTCGCATTCAGCCCGGACGGGCGGCTGCTGGCCACCGGTGGCAGCGGCGGCTCGGTGGTGCTGTGGAACGCGGCGAGCGGCACCGAGCGGGCGGTGCTCGTGCCCCCCGGCAGCCCGGCCCTGGGCAGCCAGCCCGGCAACACCATCGAGCACATCGCCTTCAGCCCGGACGGGAAGACGCTCGCCACTTCCACCTTCGGCGGCACCACCGCGGTATGGGACATCGCGGCCCGTCAGCGGCTCGCCGTCATCCAGGCCGGCTACCTGGCGCAAGGCAGCTACTCCAGCGGGCTGGCATACAGCCCGGACGGGCACACGCTCGCATTCGCCGGCCTCACCGGCGGCGTCCTGCTGTGGGACACCCGGAGCCAGCGGGTCACCGGGCGGATCGATGCCCGCCAGGGCGGCATCACCGCGATCGCGTTCAGCCCGGACGGGCGGCTGCTCGCCACGGCGGGGATGAACTCCACCGTGAAGCTGTGGACGGCCGCCACCACCCGGCTGGCCGGCACCATCGGCCCGCTCACCTCGGCCGTCCGGTACCTCACGTTCAGTCCCGGCGGCGCCACGCTGGCCACGGTCGGCCAGGACACCTCCGTTCAGCTGTGGAACGTCGCCAGCAGGCAGCCGGCCGCGACCCTGTCCGGGCACACCCAGCAGGTCAACGCCGCAGCGTTCACCCCGGACGGCCGCACGCTGATCACCGCGGCCGCCGACGGCACCGCCCGGGTATGGGACCTGAATCCCCAAGACGAGGTCCGCCGTCTCTGCAGCATCCTGCGGGCCACGCTGGCCGACCAGTGGCGGTCGCTGAGCCCCGGCCCGGGACCCGATCCCTGCACCGGCCCGCGGGCGTCCTGACGGCCCAGGGATAAACGGCCCGGGGATAAAACAGCGCGGCGGCGTTCCCGCTGCGGTGAAGCTGGCCATTGTCACCGCCCGGGCCCAGCGGGCACCATGTGCGAGTGATCGGCACCGAGGCGGCGTTCCGGCTGCCCGACCCAGCGCACCGGCTGGCGGGCGTGCGCCTGCGCCCGGACGTGCGCATCCCCGGCGGCCCGCTCGACTTCCGCCGCGACGGCGACGGGTGGGAGCTGATCATCGGCCGGCCGCCGCCGGTGAGCAGGATGGAGTACCTGGTCGAGCTGCGCTACCCCGGCGGCGGCAGCGAGATCACGACCGACCCGGGCAACCCGCGGCAGGTGGCGGGCGCGTTCGGGCCCAAGAGCGTCATCGAGTTCCCCGGGTACGCGCCGCCCGGCTGGCTCACGGCCCCGGCCGGGCCGGGCAGCAACCGCAGCCTCGAGGTGGCTGTCCCCCCGCTGGGCGGCACGCTGCCGGTGCGGATATGGGCCCCGGGCGGGGTGGCCGATGACGAGCCGCTCCCGCTGCTCGTGGTGCACGACGGGCCAGAGTACGACGAGCTGGCCAGCCTGACCCGCTACCTGGCGGCGGGCGTCGAGGGGCGGTGGCTGCCGCGCCTGCGGGCCGCGCTGCTGGCTCCCGGGCCGCGCGACCGCTGGTACTCCGCCAGCGTCCGCTACGCCCGCGCGCTGGCGCTCACGGTGATCCCCGCGCTCACCGGCGAGCTGGCGACCACCGTGCGGGTCGGGATGGGCACCAGCCTCGGCGCGCTGGCGATGCTGCACGCCCACTGCCGCCACCCCGGCGCGTTCGGCGCGCTGTTCCTGCAGTCCGGCAGCTTCTTCTGCCCGCGCCTCGACAGCCACGAGCGGCGGTTCCCCTACTACCGGCGGATCGTCGCCTTTGTCGCCAGCGTGCACGACGGCGCCCTGCCGGGCCGGCCGGTGCCGGTGGCACTCACCTGCGGCGTGATCGAGGAGAACGCCGGGAACAACCGCCTCATGACGCAGGTCCTGCGTGAGCGGGGTTACCCGGCAGAGCTGCACGAGGTGGCCGACGCGCACAACTACACCGCCTGGCGCGACGCCTTCGACCCGCATCTCACCGCGCTGCTGCGGCGGGTGTGCCCATGAACCGGGAGGTGGCCGAGCTGTGGTCGGACGCGATCGGCACGGCCGGCACCGTCATCCGCTACGGCCACTGGGGCCGCGCCGCGCTCGCGTTCCCGTCCGAGCAGGGCCGGGCGTGGGATTTCGAGAACAACGGCATGGTCGGCGCCGTGGCCGGCCTGATCGACGCGGGGCGGCTCAAGGTCTACTGCGTCGACAGCTACGACGCGGCGTCCTGGTCCAACACCGGTCTCAGCGTCGAGGAGCGGGCGCGCCAGCACGGCCGTTACGAGTCGTGGATCGTCGACCAGGTCATCCCCTGGATCCACCACGACTGCGGCGGCCCTGTCGAGGTGATGACCCTCGGGTGCAGCCTGGGCGCCTACCATGCGGCCAACTTCGCGCTGAAAAGGGCCGACCTGTTCCCGCTGGCGCTGTGCTTCTCCGGCAACTACGACCCCGCGTCGTGGAGCGCGTGGGGCGAGCGGGGAACGGAGGCCTACTTCAACAACCCCCTCGACTACGTCGGGCACCTGCACGGCGACCATCTGGACTGGCTGCGCGGCCAGGTCAGCCTGGTGCTGGTGTGCGGCCAGGGCCAGTGGGAGGACACCACCGGGTCGCTGCCGAGCACCCGGCGGTTCGCCGCGCTGCTCACCGAGAAGGGCATCCGCCACGAGCTTGACCTGTGGGGGCACGATGTGCCCCACGACTGGCCGTCCTGGCGCGCCCAGCTGGCCCATCACATGCCGCGATTCTGCTGACGACCGGAGGCCCTCTTGACGGACACCAGGCACCTGATCGGGCTGCTGCTCGGCACCGAGGAGGACTGGCCGACGGCGTTCGAGGAGATCCTGCGGCGGCTCGGCCCGGTCACGGGCGCGGGTGGCACCCGGCATGTGTTCGACTGTGAGCGGATCACCATCGAGCCGTTCGACCTGCGTGACCGCCCCCGCCACCGGCTGGTGATCGACCGGCTCGCGTACTGGTACTACCACCCGCGGGAGTGGCTGAAGAAGGTCGCGCTGATGGACGGCGTGTACCTGCTGAACAGCCCGTTCACATTCCAGTCCATGGAGAAGCACGCGGCCTACTGCGCGATGATGCGGCTCGGGCTCAAGGTGCCGGACACGGTGCTCGTGCCCTACAAGAACCCGGTGGACAACGCCCGTTACGCCTACACCGCGGCCCGGTACAACCAGCCGTTCGACCTGGACGAGATCGCCCGGCGGATCGGCTACCCGCTGTTCATGAAGCCCTACGACGGCGGCGCCTGGCGTGGCGTCTCCCGCATCGACGGCCCGGCCGAGCTGCACGCCGCCTACAACGCCAGCGGCGAGATGCTCATGCACCTGCAGAAGGCGGTCGACCACTACGACGCGTTCGCCCGCTCGCTGTCGGTCGGCGCCGAGACGATGGTCGTGCGTTTCCGGCCGGACCAGCCCATGCACCTGCGTTACGCGGTCGACCACGGCTTCCTGTCGCCGCAGGCCGGTGCCGAGGTAGTGACGATCGGGCGGCTGGTCAACGCGTTCTTCCGGTGGGAGCTCAACTCGTGCGAGACCCTGGTGGCCGGAGGCGAGGTCTACCCGATCGACTACGCCAACGCCTGCCCGGACCTGGCGCTGACCAGCCTGCATTACTACTTCCCCTGGGCGATCAAGGCGCTGGTCAAATGGGGTGTGTTCGTCCTGGTGACGGGCAGGCGGGCCAGGCTCGACACCGAGGCCGACCGGTTCTTCGAGATCGCCGACCGCCCCGGCGCGTCCTACGGCGAGAAGCTGGCCGGCTACGCCGCCCTCACCGACGCCTACTTCGAGTCCGGGCGCTACCACGACTTCTGCGCGAGCAGGCTCGGCCACCTCGACGAGATCGTGCTGAGCTGGGTGGCCGGCCCCGACTTCGACCGGCTGCTGACCCAGACGGTCAGGTCGGTGTACCCGGCCCACGAGCACGAGCGGTTCATCGCGCACCTGCGCGGCCTGCTGGGCCTGTGGGTCCGTGACGAGAGCGCCCGCCTGGGCTAGGGCGCGTCCATCGCTAAGCGTCCTCCGGCCAGGTGTGCACCGGCTCGTTGGTATGCATGTGCTCGATGTAGCGCTGGGTCATCTGCCGCAGCGCCTCCGGGCGGCCGCCCCCGGCGCGGTCGGTGAGCGCCCTGGTCATGGCCACCTGCCAGGCGGCTCCGGTCCTGCCGGTGAGGCAGCGCTGCTCGATGATGCCCAGCAGCCGGCCGGCCTGGGCCGGGTCCACACCCCAGCTGGCGAGCCCCTCCTGGGCCAGCGGCAGCAGGCGGCGGAGCACGAGCTCGGCCGCGGGGGCCTCACCCAGGCCCGGCCAGTACAGCTGCGCGTCCAGGCCGTACCGTGCCGCCTCATGCAGGTTGTCGGCCGCGGTCGCGAACGACATCTGGGTCCAGATCGGGCGCTGCGCCTGGGCCAGGGCGTGCACGAGCCCGTAGTAGAACGCCGCGTTCGCCATCACGTCCGCGACCGACGGGCCGGCCGGCAGCACCCGGTTCTCCACCCGCAGGTGCGGCTTGCCGCCGGCCACGGCATAGACGGGGCGGTTCCAGCGGTAGACGGTCCCGTTGTGCAGGCTCATCTCGGCCAGCTGCGGGGTGGCGCCGCGGTCGAGCTCGGCCTGCGGATCCTCGTCCTCGCAGATCGGCAGCAGCGCCGGGAAGTACCGGAGATTCTCCTCGAACAGGTCGAACACCGAGGTGATCCAGCGCTCACCGAACCACACCCGGGGCCGGACGCCCTGCTGCTTCAGCTCATCCGGCCGGGTGTCCGTGGCCTGCTCGAACAGCGTGATCCGGGTCTCCTGCCACAGCTGCCTGCCGAACAGGAACGGGGAGTTGGCCGCCAGCGCGACCTGCACGCCCGCGATCGCCTGGGCGGCGTTCCAGTAACTCGCGAAGGCCTCGGGTGAGACCTGGAGATGAAGCTGGACGCTGGTGCAGGCGGCCTCGGGGGTGATGCTGTCCGCGTGGGTGAGGATCTGCTCGGGGCCGTCGATCTCGATGCTCATGTTCTCCCCGCGCGCCGCGAAGATCTGCTCGTTCAGCACCCGGTAGCGCTCGTTGGCCGACAGGATCTCCTCGTCCATGTCGCGTTCGGCCAGCGTCGGCAGGATGCCGACCATGACCAGGCGGCTGCCGGTGCCGCGGGCCTTGGCGTCCGCGGCGTTCAGGCTGTCCCGGACCTCCTGCTCCAGGTCTGCCACGGCCGCGCCGCCGAGCCGCCGGGGCGGCACGTTGATCTCGAGATTGAACTGGCCGAGCTCGGTCGCCCAGGCCGGATCGGCGATCGCCGCGAGCACGTCGGCGTTGCGCATGGACGGCTCCCCCCGCTCGTCCACGAGATTCAGCTCGATCTCCAGCCCGACCTTGGATGGGTTGTCATCGAACAGATGCTCATGCAGCATCCGGGCGAACACTTCCAGCGAGCGCCGCACCTTGTCCCGGTATTTGCGCCGGTCCTCGCCGCTGATCTTGATCGCCTGAATGTCACGGCCCATGCGGCCTCCGCGGGGCGGGATAAGAAGATCGTGTGCTCCCTTGTAGGCACCTTACCCACGCGCACCGCTGAGCCATCCCGGCAGGCAGGCTCAAGACCGGGCCGCCGGGGAACCGCCAGGGCGGCGGCCACGGCCGCTGCCCCCAGGATGGCACCGGTGCCAGCGGGTCAGAGGTCTGGGATGCCGAGGTCGAGGTTGGGTGCCTCGATGCCGCCGTCGACCTCGATGACCTTGCCGGTGATGTAGCCCGCGGCCGGCGAGGCCAGGAAGACGACCGCGGCCGCGACGTCGGCCGGGTCCCCGATCCGGCCCAGCGGGGTCGCCCGCTCCATCTGCCCGCGCAGCGTCTCGTCGGTGAGCACGATGTCCAGTGCCGAGGTCGCCACCGCGCCGACCGCGACCGCGTTGACCCTGATCCGGGGCGCCAGGTCCGCGGCGGCCAGCCGGGTGTAGTGGGCCAGCGCGGCCTTGGCGGTGCCGTAGGCGAGATACCCACGGCCCGCGGTCCGCCCGACGGCCGAGGTGATGCTGATCACCGAGCCCGTCGCGCCGTCCGCGGCGCCGGCGGCGAGCAGATGCGGTACCGCCGCCTGGGTCAGGCCGTGCGCGACCGCGACGTTGAAGCCGAACGCGTCGACCAGGTGCCGCGGCTTGGTGGCGAGGAACGGCCGCGGCAGCGCGCCGCCCACGTTGTTGACGACGATGTCCAGCCGGCCGAAGGCGCTGGCCGCGGCACCGGCCAGCCCGGCCGCGACGTCGGGGTCGCTCAGGTCGGCGGGCACCACCACCGCCCGCCGGCCGGCCTCCTCCACCTGCCGCGCCACCGCGGCCAGCTGATCCCCGGTGCGCGCCGAGATCAGCACGTCGGCCCCGGCCTGGGCCAGCGCCACCGCCGCGGCCGCACCGATCCCCCGGCCCGCGCCGGTGACCACGGCCACCCGCCCGGTGACCCGGAACAGATCCAAGATCATGGCATGCCTCCGCCCGATTGGGGGCGGCCGGGCCCGCCCGCGGAACCGGCTCTCCTTCTCAGAAGGCGATGACCCCGCGCAGGACGCGGCCAGCCTCGATGTCCGCGTATCCCTGGTTGACCTGGTCGAGGGAGTAGGTCTCGGTGATCAGCTCATCCAGCTTCAGGATGCCGTTGCGGTAGAGGTCCAGCAGCTTGGGGATCTGGGTGCGGGGGCTTTCAGAGCCGTAGAGGCAGCCCTTGACCTCCTTGTTCATCATGGCCAGCAGGAACAGATTGACGTCGGCCTGCGCCTGGGCGATAGGCGCCACAGAGGTGATAACGCAGGTGCCGCCTTTGGCCGTTAGCGTGAGCGCCGGCTCGAGCAGGTCGCCGCGCATCACGCCGAAGGTGCAGATGACCGAGTCGCACATCTGGCCCCAGGTCAGTGCGCCGACTCCGGCGATGGCATCGTCGAGCGAGGGATAGACATGGGTGGCGCCGAAGCGCAGGGCCTGCTCGCGCTTGAACTCCACGGGATCGACGGCGATGATCCGGCGCGCTCCCGCCACCCGCGCGCCTTGGACCGCGCTGATGCCGACCCCGCCAACGCCCAGGACAGCGACGGTGTCACCGGGGCGGACTCCCGCGCGGTTGACCGCCGAGCCGAACCCGGTGGCGACGCCGCAGGAGACCAGCGCGACCGCGGGCCACGGGATGTCTGGAGCCACCTTGACGACCGAGGACTCGGGGAGCAGTTGCCGCTCCGCGAAGGCGCCGAGTTGCGAGAACCGCGCGACCGGCTCGTTCCCGATCCGGTGCGCCACGCGCCCATCGGTGATGATCCCGGTGTCGAAGAGCTTCATGCCCAGGTCACACAGGAATGCCCGGCCCGCCAGGCACGACGCGCACGAGCCGCAGGAGGGGATGAACGCCATCGCGACGTGGTCGCCGGGCGCCACCGATGTCACACCCTCGCCGACCTGCGAGACCTCGCCGGCGCCCTCGTGACCGTTGATCACCGGGTAATGCGGGAGTGGCAGGTCACCGGTCCGCACGTGCTCGTCGGAGTGGCACATCCCGCAGGCCCGCATCTCGACCAGCACCTCGCCGGGACCCGGCTCGTCGAGCTCGATCGTGTCGATCTTGTAGTCCTGGCCGGGTCCGTACAGCAACGCTGCGCGTGCACTGATCATCGCCGATGAACCCCCAAGCGCGGTGGATGCTCTGCGGCAATAGTAGAACACGTTTCAGTTCCGGCCAGCGAGCGGTAAGGCACCCCGCTGGAGGAATCGGGCCGGCCGCCATCCTGGCCCGGTCAAACCGAGCAAGCGTTAGGGAGGGTAGCACCGGGCCTGCGATAATGGGCAGGTGAAGACGACCAGAGGAGGCCAGGCCAGGGCCAGGGGCGCCACCGCCACCGCCGACGGGGCGATGGGGTCGCAGCGCCGCGCCCGCCTCGTGGCGCTCGCGGGCGAGCTGTTCGCGCAGAAGGGCTACCGCGCCACCACCGTGCGCGAGATCGCGGACGCCGCCGGGATCCTGTCCGGCAGCCTGTACCACCACTTCGACTCCAAGGAGTCGATCGCCGACGAGATCCTGTCGAGCTTCATCAACGAGGTGCTCGCCGACTACCGCGGCGCCGTCGCCTCGGCGCAGAGCCCGCGCGCCACGCTCGAGCAGATCGTGCGCTCGACCAGCCGGACCCTGTCCAGGCACCGCGCGGCCCTGGCGATGCTGCAGAACGACTGGAGCTACTTCGCGGCCCAGCCCCGGTTCGCCTACCTGCCCAAGGCGCTGCGGGAGATCGAGCGGATCTGGGTCACCCAGCTGGAGGCCGGCAAGGAATCCGGCCTGTTCCGGGCGGACCTGGACGCCAGGCTCACCTACCGGCTGCTGCGGGACGTGCTGTGGATTCCCGAGCAGTGGCGCCGCACCCGCGGCTACAGCACCGATCAGGTGGTGGACGGCTTCCTGCGGATCCTGTTCGACGGGATCGCCAGCCGGGCCTGACCGCGGCTCACCGGCAGCGCGCGCAAGGGCGGGCGGCTGTTACCCTCGGACCAAGCAAGCGTTTGGTCAGACCCGGACCGGGAGGGGCCATGGGCCGGCTCGACGGCAAGGTCGCACTGATCACCGGCGGGGCCCGGGGGATGGGCAAGTCGCACGTGCGGCACTTCGTCGCCGAGGGCGCGCGGGTGGTGTTCGGCGACGTGCTGGACGGCAAGGGCGCGGCGGTGGCGGCCGGGCTCGGCGGGCGGTCCTGCCGGTACGTGCACCACGACGTGACCAGCGAGGCGCAGTGGGCCGCCGCGGTCGCCGCGGCGCTGGACACCTTCGGCGGGCTCGACGTGCTGGTGAACAACGCGGGCGTGCTGAAGTTCGCCAGCATCGCCGACATGCCGCTCGCCGACTTCCGGCAGATCCTGGAGGTCAACGCGGTCGGCTGCTGGCTGGGCATGAAGGCGGTGATCGGCCCGATGACCGCCGGGGGCGGCGGCTCGATCATCAACATCTCCTCGATCGAGGGCTTCACCGGCGCCGCCGGACTGTCGGCCTACAGCGCGAGCAAGTTCGCGGTCCGCGGCATGACCAAGGCCGCCGCGCGCGAGCTCGGCCGGTTCGGCATCCGGGTCAACTCGGTCCACCCCGGCGGGGTGCTGACCAGCATGACCCTGTCGGCGGCGGGCGCGGTCGACCACATCGACCCCGACGCTTTCGTCAAGTCGATGCCGCTGTCCCGGTTCGCCGAGCCGGCCGAGATCTCCGCGCTGGTCGCCTACCTCGCCTCCGACGAGTCGTCCTACTCGACCGGCAGCGAGTTCGTGGCCGACGGCGGGATCCTGTCCGGCCCCGGCTACTGACAGGCAAAGGAGCTGGCATGGACGCGCTGACGCTGGACGGCCGGGCGGCGATCGTGACCGGCGCGGGCAGCGGGCTGGGCCGGGCGGAGGCGCTCGCGCTGGCCGCGGCCGGCGCCCGGCTCATACTCAACGACCTGCCGGGCACCGCGGTGCACCAGGTGGCGGAGGAGATCACCGCCGCGGGCGGGCAGGCCGCCGTCTCGGCCGGCGATGCCGGGGAGTGGGCCACCGGCGAGCAGCTGGTCGCGGCCGCGCTCGGCGCGTACGGGCGGCTGGACATCCTGGTCAACAACGCCGGGGTGCTGAGGGACCGGATGGTCTTCACGATGTCCGCCGGGGAATGGGACACCGTCATCCGGGTCCACCTGCGCGGCCACTTCGTGACCACCCGCTTCGCCACCGCGCACTGGCGCGAGCAGAGCAAGCGGGCGGGTGGCCCGGTCTACGGCCGGATCGTGAACACCTCGTCCGAGGCGTTCCTGCTCGGCTCCCCCGGCCAGCCGAACTACGCGGCCGCCAAGGCCGGGATCGCCGCCCTCACCGTGACCACCGCGCGCAGCTGCGCCCGCTACGGCGTGACCGCCAACGCCATCTGCCCGCGCGCCCGGACCGCCATGACCGCGGACCTGATGGGGCCGCCGCCGGCGGGCGTGGACCCGCTCGACCCGCGGCACGTCGCGCCGCTGGTGGTGTACCTGGCGAGCCCGGCCGCGGCGGGCATCAACGGGGAGGTGTTCGTGGTGCACGGCGGCGTCGCCGCGGTGATGGCCCCGCCGACGGTCCGGGAGGTCTTCCAGGCCGCCGAGCACGGCTCGGCCGACGGCATGTGGACACTGGAGTCGGTGCGGCGGGCGCTGGGCCCGATGTCCGCCGCTCCCCCGGGCGCGCCCGGGTTCGCCTGCGAGGACACGCTCGCATTGGCGAGCGAGACCATCGGGTTCACCGCACCCGGAGGCGGAGGAGGCCGATGAGCGGGGATGACACAGGGCGGGCGGGGCAACCGGAGGCGGGTCACGCGCCGGCCAGGCACCGCGACCGGGTCGCGATGAGCGCGGCGGACCAGGCCGCGCTGCTGGCGGGATCGCACAAGCTCCAGCTGGCGACCATCAACCGGGACGGGACGCCGCACCTGGTGACGATGTTCTACGTGATGATCGACGGGCGGATCGCGTTCTGGACCTACCGGTCCTCGCAGAAAGCGGCCAACCTGGCCCGCGACCCCCGGGTGACCTGCCTGGTGGAGGCCGGCGATGAGTACTTCGA